>Ga0210388_10003911_pt1 | contig 11641 bp, 11 predicted proteins | sample IncBWC19OmetaG_FD_155485 | JGI IMG/M metagenome (GOLD analysis project Ga0210388, IMG submission 155485) | Forest soil microbial communities from Barre Woods Harvard Forest LTER site, Petersham, Massachusetts, United States - Inc-BW-C-19-O ... | reverse complement strand
AAGCATGGATTTGAAACCGCCGCCGCCGAGCAGCACGTCATCAAGATGAATGTGCAGTTCCCCTTGCGCCAGCACTTGCAGCCAAACGAGGAAGGATTGTTCGCTTTCGCCTTCGACAGCGACAAAGAACCGCGTCCGTTTTTTAATAGTTTGCGCCGCCATACGTCAACCGATATGTGGCACGGCCCCAAGTTCGCCGGAGAGATATTTTCTCATCAGGCTTGGCTCGCGGCGAAGTCCCTTGATTTCGCGTGCGCCATATATGCGTGTAGGTTTTCCACTCGGCTTTTCGGAAAAAAACACCTGCTCTTTTTCCAGTTGGTCGAGAATCGCTGGATTGTGCGCCGTGAATAGAAGTTGCGCACCCTTTGGATTGCGCTCCTTGTCGTAAAACCAGCGGAACAGTTCAGGCACCAGCAGGGGATGAATGTCGGTGTCCATTTCATCAATCACCGCCACCCCGCCGTTATCCAAAACAAATTGCAGGAGCGGAAAAATCTCGATAAACCGGCGCGTCCCCATTGATTCCTGCGCGAGAACAATGTCGCAATCCAGACCAAAGTGCTTGAATGTCGCAATGGGGCCGTTGTTTCCGGGATGAATTTTCATTTCTTCAAGACCCAAATCAAGGCGGCTAAGTTCACGGTTCAAACGCTTTAGATAGTCGGGGCTTTGCGCGTAGAAGGTCAGGGCGTTGTTAAGTCCTCCATTCGCCTTGTCCAGACCGAAGATGTTGGTTTGCAATCCACGCAGCGACAAAATGAAATCGCTGGAAATTTTGTGGTTAAGTTGCGCCAGTGTGCTGATGACACTCGCATTTGCACGGATGCTTTGAATTCGAGAATCGCCGCCCGTTATGCCGAATTCCTTGCCAAATGTAAATTTTTGCTGCTGCCGTTCAAAAATCCTGCGGAATTTTCCATGCGGTGCATAGGCCAGCGATTCATAATTTACCGCGCTGCCAAACTTGTTTGGCTCATTGGCAATGTGCAGCTCATATCGAAACACCGCAGGAGCCGCGTTTTCACCAAGCTGGCCGTCATATTCGATGACGATTTTCGTCGGCAGATTCCACCATTTGTTGTGTGCATACGGGTTGAAAAACGGAATGGCATTGTTGGGTGGCAGGGTAAAACTATGCTGCACAAACCATGCGGTTGTGGAAATGGCGCGTAGCACGGTGGACTTGCCGGAAGCGTTTGGCCCGTAAACGCCGACAATCAGCGGCAACCGTTGACCGGGAACGGCCCGCGAATCGCGAAAACAGCCCAAATCCGGCGCGTTGGCAGGCACCCGGAAATTCAATTCCTGGCTGTCGGCCACCGAAAAGAAGTTTTCTATTGTGATGCTCTGTATCATACAGGAAAAGTTTGCATATTTTATGTCAAAGTGCAATTTAAAATGTCATTAATAAACAAACAAAATCCAACTTTAGCTTAAAAAAGACGTTATGTGCGATTTTTCCCATTTTCCCCATTGTCCAAGAGGCGCAGGGCCGCTCGCCTTCAGCGTGGCAACTCGAATCCAACGCTGCCGAGATGAACGCCGAGCGGAAAGCGTTTTACCAGTTGCTTTGGCACCTGGGCGGGAGCCAGGGCGACATCGCCAGCTTGAAGGGAGAAGACGTGGACTGGGAAAACGGCACAGTCAGTTTTTCACGGAAGAAGACCGGCGTGCCGGTAATAGTGCGGCTAGGGAAGGAGGCGCTGGACATTCTGCGAGACCCACCGGCGGAAGGTTTGCTGTTTCCGTATCTGGCAAGTGTGCGGGCAGGGGACAGGGCGACAGAATTTAGATCGCGGTGTCGGCAACTCGGCATTCAGGGCGTGACATTGCACAGCTACCGATATGCGTGGGCTGAACGGGCAAAGACGGCGGGAATGCCGGAACGTTTTGCGATGGAGAACTTGGGGCATAACAGCAAAGCTGTGCATCGGGCTTATGCAAAGAAAGCGCTGGTGAAAATTCCGTCGCTGGAGGATTACGAAAAGAAAGCGGCTTAAAAAAACGTGCAGCCTATCCTCATATTAGGCTGCAAGAACATAGTAATCATCCTGCCTCTTCTTTCATTCGGACTATGTCCAAAACTCGCTGGGCTGGATACTCTACGCCTTTCTTCCGAAGATATGGCGTAGCAGTGACAACTGCTTCGCGCACAGAGCTGAAAAGGAATACTCGTACGCTTGGTGAGTGAATCATCTCTTTCGGAACTGCGATCTGAATCATCAGCTTCTTCTGCTTTCTGGAAAACTTGGCAGTGCGCACGCCCACATAATCTAGATCTCCAAAAATCGAGCCAGGCACATGAAAAATGACATTGAGTGAAAATGGGAGCGAATCATCCGGTGGAAAACTAAAACCTCTGAGCGCGCGTTCAATCGGAGTCCCCGAAAGTTCTCCTCCACCAAAAATAGCGCCAATGGTGATCGAGGTCATGCAGCCTAACTATTTATTATGCCGCAGTGCGTGCACACCCCTGAGCACAGTTTGTTTTTTACCGCAGCATGTATCGTGGATTTATGAAAGCGGACTTGCGAATTTCTGTCAAAGACTATTCTCGCAACGAAATTCTCATGGGAGCGTAATACACCGTTTGGCGGCATTCTTTTCCTGCCAGTGTTGGTTGAGGGCGTTGGTCATTCGCACCAGCCATGCACGGTCTTTGACCAGTTCCAGCACTTCCAGAGCAGCGAAATACTTAACGCTGTTTGGCTGGGGATTGCCCAGCGGCTTTAGGAGCCGCGTCGCCACCAGCACCGGAATATCATGCGGCTGGCAGTTCAGCACCCAAGCCACTTGTTCGGCAGTGAGACGCGCTGGCGACTGACCCAGCAGCCGGAGAAATTGATTTTGTTCCTCTTTCATGTTCAATCCTCCTTAACCGTTCTCGGAAAGGGGTCAAACCTGACTAATGACGTGTTTTTGGATTGGAAAGGATCCCAGCCATTTACATTTGTTATGTTCAGGTTGACTGGCGTACAACCTGTGATTTTCTCCGCCGTTCCGATAGAAACCTTGCTACTCATTTTCACCGGACTCATATTGAAACCCATGCAATTGAGCGATTTTTTGAATATCAATACTTGGGGGGATTCGGTCCGTAAAGTCCTTTTTGGAATGTTGCCGCGGCGGGCGCAGATCGAAAAAGTCAGAACTGAAATCAATAGCGGCCTTTTAAAGAAATATGGCCGGATGACCAGGCTCGAGGTGGATAAGGAAAGCAAAACCATCAATGCCGACTTGGATTTGAAAGGTGAAAAAGAAGGCATTCGGATCACGCTTTCAAACTACCGGCTCATTCAGGAAGGAAAAAATCCGGTCCTGGAATTCGGGGTCATCGGGGCATCCCGGGAATGGCTCGATGTCCTGCTCAAAACCCTGGTAAAAACCAGCGTCATCCCGGAACGGATGGAAGTCAAAAACCTGCTCCATCAAACCGTCATCAAAGCCCTTCTTTGATTGAGCCCTGAAAATCCCGCCGCTCCCGGTCAGCGTTGCCTCGCTGCTACTGCCGGCTAGAGCGGTTCAAGAAAAACTGTAGCCATCCTGGCTGGGCCGGCATTCTCCCTCACCCCAGCCCTCTCCCGCTCGGAGAGGGAGAAAACACGCCCCGCGTTTCGGCATGGCAACGGTTGAATTCAATAGTGCGACTGACAAATTTTACGAACCCATCCAATAGCTGTTCCCTCTCCCGGCGGGAGAGGGTCAGGGTGAGGGAGAGCGTAACGCCAAAGAATTAGCAGCCATAGTTTTTATTGAATAGCTGTAGCCCGGGCTGCTACAGCATGGACGTCGGGACCCTCATGGTGTTTTCGCGATCAAACTTTTAATGACCTGTTCAATCGTTGACTTCCCCTTGAAATGCTCCGCGGCGCTGCCTTCAAAATCAATCCATCCGGAATTAAACCCCTCCACCATTTCGATCCGCGCGCCGGTGCCATCGGCGGGCATTCCCTGGGCCACAAACTTCTCCTGCCACTGTGACCGGGGAATGGGACGCACGTTTACTTCTCTTCCCAGGACATTTGAAAACGCTTTCGCGGCGTCGAGCGGGGAATACCGCTTTGGACCTTCCAGTTCAAGTACCCGGTTTCCTTTCCAATTTTCCAGCAGTGTCTTTGCCGCGAGTTCTCCAATGTCCTGCGTTGCCACCATGGGGAACTCCTTGGTGGCGGGTTCCAGATAAATGTCGATCTGGCCGGATTCGCGGGCGCTTGGCACATCCCACTGATAGTTTTCAAGGAACCACGCCGCTCGAATGAACGCATTGGCGATGGGAAGTTTTCCCATGATTTCCTCCAGCATGTAAGACTGGGTGATAAGCCCAAGCCCCCGGTCATGCTGCGCGCCAACGGAGGAAAGGTAGACGGCCTTCGGCGGAGTTGTTTTCGCGAGGGCCGTCTGGATGTTGGACAACGCAGCCCTGGCCTCGGGAAATCCCGGTTTCGGCGCAAAGTTGGGAGGATTCATCACAAAAACCCCCTCGCATCCTTGCATCGCTTTCACCAACGATTCCGTGTCCGCAACATCCCCCGTTACCAGTTCGACACCTTGTTTTGCCAGATGCGCGGCTTTTGACTTGTCACGCACGATGCCCCTGACTTTTTTCCCCGCCGCGAGCAGGGCCTGCGCAGTTGCGCCGCCAACGTTTCCGGTGATTCCTAGAATGGTGAACATAATGATCCTTTCTTTTTTGTTTAGTTTGAGTTTTGGGTTTCGGAACGAAATTTGAGAGCCGTCAACCACCAGTGATGTCCGTCATACATGGCCGACGGTTGTTCGATGTTATACTGGATGGCGGACGGGCCGATCTGGGTCTCTTCGGTGATCACTTCGCATCCGTCGCCTTTGGGCACAATGAGCCACGTATGGTAGGCATGAATGCCTGTTCCGCCTCCAAACCATCCGAGCCGTTGATTGGGGATGAATTCATGGACGGTGCTTTTGATGGGAAAACCAAACGTTTTCCACGTGAACTCCACCTCCGCTTCCAGTTCGGTTTTTTCGCCGCCCGCAATTTGCATGTCCGAGGCGTTTGAATACCACTTTGGCCATTCCGTCGCTTGGACGAGGTTTTGCCAAATCACGTTGGCCGGCGCCTTGATGAAAATCTCGTTATGGACAAAGGCATCGGCGGTTTCGGGCTCGAAGCCCCGGGGCCAATGAATTTCGCTGCTGGCCTGGCTCAAATCTTTGACCGGCCTGGCCCCGGGATCCGCGGCCGCTCCGGCAAGTGGCTGCAGAACCGAAGCCGCAACGCCTAAAGTAACAATGGAGGTTTTCATAAACATATATTTTTTACTTTGTGAATGTTGTTAATCACCACGGCAGTTTTTGGCCAAGATGGAAATATCCACCCGTCGGGCCGTCATCGGGAAGGGTCGCGAGCATTGCGCTCGTTTTCCCTCCCTCAGACACATCTAAATTCGCTCCTTCGCCCCCCATCTCGGTTCGCACCCAGCCCGGATGCGCGGAATTCACTTTAATGGGCGTATCGCGAAGTTCGTGCGCCAGGTGCACGGTGAAGCTGTTCAGGGCAGTCTTCGATGTGTCATAAGCAAATACTTTGTGCTGATAGATGGGGGACGCCGGGTCGGAATGCAGCGTGAGGGAACCCATGATGCTTGAGACGTTGACGATGCGTCCCGCCGGCGATTTGCGAATCAGGGGCAGCAACCGCTGTGTGAGGTTTACGGTTCCAAAGAAATTCGTTTCGAAAATCTCCCGGAGCAATTCGAGCCGTACCGTGCTTGTGTTGTTCGATCCGGGGATATTGGAACTTGAGGTCAGCGTCTCTTTCCAAATCCCGGCATTGTTGACGAGGATATCGAGCTTTCCGTATTTCTCGTTGATCAGGTCGTAAACATGATTGTGACCCTGAATGTCAGACACATCGAGCGGGATGGCTTCAACGGCATGGCCAAGCCCCCTGAGCTCTTTAAGGGCCTCCTGGCTCTTGGACACGTCACGCACGCCCAAAAGCAGGGTGATGCCGGGCTTTCCCAGCTCGCGCGCCGTTTGCAGGCCGAGTCCTCGATTGGCTCCCGTTATCAATGCAACCTTGTTGTTCGTTTTCATGGGTGCACAATAACCCCGGTTCAGTGATTTCAAAAACGCATTGTTATCATACCAAGAATGATATATTGTCATTCTATGATGGCTTCCGATCCGCGCTTTCTTTCCGGTCTCCCGGTTCTCGCCGCCGTGATCGAGTGCAAAAGCTTTGTGCGGGCCGGCGAGGCGCTGGGTTTGACCCAGTCCGGGGTCAGCCGGGCGATTCAACGATTGGAAGAGCGGCTGGGCATCCGGATTTTTGAGCGAACTTCAAAAATCGTGCGCCTGACCGACGATGGAAAGGCGTTTTGCGAAGAAGCCCTGCCTCTTTTGGCCCAATTGGAAGACGTGGCGGAAGGAGTGCAAAACATCTCGGGAGTCGTCCGCGGGCAGCTTCGCGTAAATGTGGACCCCACTTTTGCCCGGCTTTTTCTTGCGCCGCGCCTCGGAACATTTTTGCAGGCCCATCCCGCGATTCGCCTGGAATTAATGGCGAGCGACCGCCTGGGCGACATGGTCGCCGACGGTTTCGACGCGGCAATCCGCTTTGGAGAGCCGGAACCTTCTGCCTTGATCGTTCGCCGGTTATTGCGTGCCCGGATCCTGACTTGCGCTTCCCCCGCATACCTCAAACGTCATGGACGGCCCCGCCTCCCGCAGGAGCTTGATACAAAAAATCACGAATGTTTGCTTTTCCGCGACTCCGCCACCGGCAGGCCATTCCCCTGGGAATTTCACCAGGGGAAAAATCGCATCACCGTCGCGGTAAAAGGCCGGTTGATTCTCAACGACGCCTTGACCCAGCTCGACACGTGTCTGGCTGGTCACGGCGTGGCACAAGTGTTCGACCTGGGCATCGGCCATTTGTTAAAAAGCGGAAAACTTATCAACCTCTTTCCGGAGTGGAGCGACGAATTGTTCCCGCTCCACCTTTACCATTCGTCCCGCCGGATGGTGCCCGTCAAACTGAGAACGTTCATCGATTTTATTGTCGCTTCCTTGAAAGAGCAGGAGGATTTGGACGTTCGCCCTGCTCTGTAGAAAAGATCGTCTGATTGCGACCGCATTGCCGGACGTCCCGAAATCGTAAATCGTATATCTTAAATTATTTCGGCAATGGCAGCGTGTCGCCGGAATTGGGGGGCGAATAAACGGCGGGCGGAAGGTTCTTCAGCGGGTCGCTGCCCTGATGATGCTTCACCGTGAAAACAACCAGACCGGCAATGAGCGCAAACAAAATGATGGCGAAGCCGAAAACCCCCACCTTCCAGTTCAACTTGGCAATAAGGAGCACAAACTGATCAAAGAAGGGTTTCTTGGTTTCGACCAGCGGCGGCGGTTCGCTGAATTTCTGCGTGCCCTTGAGTTCCGTGTCCAGTTGCGCCAGCAGTTGCACCTCGTCAAGCTTGAGCGCCCGGGCATAGGCCTTGATCGAGCCGCGGATATAGACCGTCGCGGAAAAGACATTGAAGCGGCCATCTTCCAGCGCACGAATATGGTCGGTGCGGACTTTGGTAAGTTCCGCAATCTGTTCGATGGTGAGGTTTTTTGCCTCACGGGCGGAACGGAGCTGGGCGGAGACCATTGACATTCGCCTTTATTTAGCGGGTTTTTCCGTCATTTGGCAATCCTGTAAAATTAAGGGTGGCGTCTTACTTTTGATGTAGCACCCGCGTCTCGCGGGTTATTTTCGGCGTCCCGCCGAAAAATGCGTGGCCATCCATGAAAATTTGAGATAATCAAAAGGTTCAACTCGCGGCCATTTTATGACAAATGGTTGGCTGGTTTTGCGAAACTTTTCAGTACCACCGGCGCTTAACCATAAACCCAGGTAAATCTTGAACGATTCCATCAAAGTCTGGTTGTGGCGCACGGCCATCACGCTGGCCATCATTGTCATCTTCGCCGCCGGCTTTTATGCGGAGGAAAATGGCCGCGGCGTCCGCGCCTGGCAGAAATGCGAGCGCGACCTCGCGGCCCGAGGCGAAACGCTGGACTGGACGAATTACATTCCCGCCCCGGTGCCGGATGAGCAGAATTTTTTCAAGGCACCATCCATGAGCGATTGGTTCACCCGGCATGAAACCGGCGGCACCGCCGTTTCTTTCCAATCCGATTTTAACAATCGCGCCACCTTCGAGCAGAACCTCACGGAAATAACCGCCAGCAATTATCTGGCGTGGGCGGAGGGGCTGGAGCCGCAGCTCCAGCTTATCCGCGATGCCCTCAAGCGTCCGCTGGCGCGGATGGACGGCGATTACTCCCAGCCGTTCCGGCAGCCCCTCCTGAATTTTGTCAGCTACCGCGTCGTGGCGCAGATGCTGGCGCACCGGGCCAAGTGTGATTTGGTCATGAACGAACCGGACAAGGCGCTCGAGGATTTGACGCTGTTGCACGGAGTGAATCAGACGATCGTCAAATCCGGCGAACGAGGCATGCTGGTCGCGGCAATGATTCACGTTGCCATCGCCGGGCTCTACGTCGATGGGGTGGCGGATGGCCTCCAATCACGTTCCTGGCGCGAACCGGAACTGACGGCGTTGCAGAAACAATTGTCGGAGATCAACCTGTTACCCAATGTCGCGAATGCGTTTCGTTCGGAGCGCGCGGGCTTCTGCCGGATGCTGGATGCATTTTCCCTGGATGAAGTTTTTCGGGAAGAACGCATCAATACAAATTTTGTCCCGTCCGATATCGGCTGGTGGTTCGTGCCCAGCGGTTGGGTTTATGAAAACAAGGCGCTGATCGTGGACCTCGAAGGCGAGCTGCTCGATTGCATGGATGTGACGAACCTGACCCTCTCGCCGACCAAGGCCAAAGCCAGCTATGTGCATAGCCAAAACGCATTGCGACCGATGGGCCCGGACAATTTCATTGCGGTCCAGTGTCTCCCCAATTTTTCAAAAGCCGTTGAGACGATGGCGCGCAACCAGACGTGGGCGGACCAGGCCCGCATCGCCTGCGCCCTCGAACGCTACCGGCTCGCGAATGGAAATTATCCCGCCGCCCTGGCCGCGCTCGTACCGCACTTCATCGACAAAATCCCGCACGACATCATCAACGGCCTGCCGATGAGCTATTCCTGCGCGGATGGACAAAATTTCAAGCTGTGGTCGGTGGGTTGGAATGAAATTGACGACGGCGGCATCACGCAATACACGAGCGACGGCAAGGAGGACCGCGACTTTGGCGACTGGGCATGGCACTATCCCGCCTTTTAGCCTCGTTCTCGTCCTCCTCCTCGCTTTTTGCCTGTGGCCGGCTCCAACCCCGCCGCTGGTTTCGCGTGAGGCTGGGAGCGTTTCTCCCTCTCCCCAAGGGAGAGGGCTGGGGTGAGGGGGAAGTGATCATCCAATTATTGATGACATCGTAAAATGAGCGTCATCTTCCCCCTCATCCTGACCTTCTCCCCCGGGGAGAAGGAACAGCAGTTGGACATTTCTACATTCGCGAAAACCATCCAAGCCGCTGACCGTTCATAATTCGCCAAAACGCAGCGAGCGCTTCTCCCTCTCTGCGTCGGCGTAGTCTGCGGAGCCGATGGGGAGAGGGCCGGGGTGGGCGTATGTCCCCCCATGTTTCCTAAACTGCCACACCTTACGGATAAACCAGCCGCAGGAAGACGCTGCCGTTTGTCCGGACGATCGGTAGATTGGTCGAGTCCACGTTGGTGGAATTTGCCAGCGTCGCCCAGTTGGTTGCCAGCCCGGTGCTCAAACTATTCGTCTGGACCTGCAGCCGCCAGCCGAGGTGGTCCTGCGGCCACGAGAGCTGCAACTGGTTCCCGGCGATATGCGAGATGAGGTTAGTTGGCTGATTCGAGGGCAGGGGAACGGCGCTGACGGGAAGTGAATTGGTGCTTTCGCCGCCCGCGCCGGCGGCGCTGACGACATAAAAATAATCCACGGCGTTCGTCACGGCGGCATCGGAATAATTGGTCGCGGTGAGGCCGCTGAAAACGGTCGGGTAGGTGCCGTTGACCGTGCCGCGCTTCAGGTTGTAGGTGCTGGCGCCGTTGACGGAATTCCATCGCAGGTTGATTTTCAAGTTGGTTGCGACGGCCACGAGATTGGTCGGTGGCAGCAACGTGACGGCGAGGTTGACCTCCAGACCGGGGGACGAATCGAACAGGTTGTAATTATACCCTGCCGGGGTCGTGCCGAGCGCGGGCAGGCTGCCGCTCAAATTTTTCCCATAGGTGAACAGCGTATAGGTGCCGTTCGTGAAACCCGCGCCGGCAGCGATGTTGAGCATGCCGCCTTGCACGAGGTTGCTGACGACGCTGACCGTGGTGGGGGTCGTGCCGAGCGTGAAATTAAAAACCGTGGACGGGAACAAGGTCAGGTTGTTGCTGATGGTGAAGGTGCTCGCAGCCAGCGACAGCGGCCCGTTGTCCAGCACGTTGGTATTTTCCAGCGAAGCCAGGGCATTGTCGAAGGTCAGCAGATTGCCATAACCGTTGGTCGTGATGCCATCAAACTCGAAGGGCGTGCCGCCCGGCGCGCTGTTGGTGATGGTGACCTGCGCGTTGAACAGTTCAAACCCGGGATTGCCCGCTGGCACGGTGATTTTGGAATCCACGAACTGCACCTGGCTGGCATTATAGATTTCAAACGGAGTCGCGCACTCGATGTTCGCGTGATAAAAGACGATGTTCGTGGCCGGCAGTTCCGTGCGCGACCAGATCAGGCAGTTCGCACCGCCCACGACGGTCAGGTTGCTGAACGTGATGTTGTTCCAGATCGGGGTATTGCCCGTGACCGTCTCCACGGCCTGTGTCGCGGCGTCCAGCGACGAAATGTTATTGGGCGTGCCCACCTCGCTGTAGTAGCTGTAGATGAGCACCGCAAATCCCACGTTGGTCATCGTGAGGTTGTCGTAGGACAGGTTTTGGGTGATGCCGCCCTGGCCGCTGCCGCCGCTGGAATTGTTGTCGGATTTGAGGCGGATGCCGTTGTCCGTGCCGGTGAACGAGCAGTTGATCACGGTCAGGTTGGACACACCGCCCTCCGTGTTGCTGCCGATGGATACGCCGTGGCCGGTGCCGAACGCGCAGTTGGTCACCAGCATGTCCGCCGTGGGTGTGCCGCTGCTGCTGGTGCCCAGTGCGAGGTCATCGTCGCCCACGCTCAAGTTGCAATTCACGATGAGAATGTTCGTGCCGACAAGGTCGATGCCGTCGGTATTGTGCGACGGATTCACCGGCGCGAGCGAATCCGGCTCGTTTTCCGTGAGGTTGGAAACGGTGATGTTGCCGCCTTTGCTCTTGAAAACAATGTTCTGCGCCGGCGCATTGGAAATGGTGAGGTCCTGGATCAACACCCGGTTGCAGCCGCCCGCCAGATAAACCAGATACGGCCGCCCGGAAAAGACACCGCCGGAACTCGACCACCATGGCACGCCCTGGCCGTCAATCGCGCCGCTCCCGCTCAACTCCAGATTGGTCAGGCCGTTCGCGTAAAAAAGATTTCCGTAAGTCTGGCCGCCAAACGCCGGCAGGTTCGTCCACACGCTGATGGGCTGCATCCGCAAAATCGCGCCGGCATCCACCTGGAAGTTCACGTTGCGTTTAAGCAGCAGCGGCCCG
>Ga0210388_10003910_pt1 | contig 11642 bp, 12 predicted proteins | sample IncBWC19OmetaG_FD_155485 | JGI IMG/M metagenome (GOLD analysis project Ga0210388, IMG submission 155485) | Forest soil microbial communities from Barre Woods Harvard Forest LTER site, Petersham, Massachusetts, United States - Inc-BW-C-19-O ... | reverse complement strand
CGACGAGAGCGAGATCGCCCACCGCGTCTCCGAGCACGCGCGACCGCTCGATCCGAGCGGACTCCGGGGCCTGCGCAGAGGAGACCTCGACGCGCTCGCCCTCCGCGCCGATCAGCTCCGCCCGCTCGCGCCGTTCGCGCCGCGCGTCCCCTTCGCCCCGACTCCGCGCGAGCGCGCGCTGCGCCAGTACCTGGCGGCCTTCGGGGTGGAGTCTCCGCCTCGCAGCGACGGCGAGCGAGAGAAGGCGGAGACGGCGCTGGCGGGTGTGCTCGAGACGCTGGCCACGACCAAGCCGCGCCCGAGCGCGGTCCACGTGTGGGCGCCGCCGCCGGCGAAGGTCGAGACCGTGGCCGAGGGCATCGGCAAGCCGATCGCGGCCCTGCGCGCGCGCCGCGTGACGCTGCGCTGGAGCCTGCCGCCGTTCGAGGCCGGCGTCGGAGCGGACCGCGAGCGCCGCAGTCCCGTGGCGGACGTGGTCGACGAGGCGGTGCGGGCGAGGGCGAGGGCGACGCGGGCGAGGGCGGAGCGATTGCTGCGGAAGCTCGGGGTGCAGGTGCTGCCGGCCGCGGAGGCGGGCGCAGGCGCGGACGCGGGCGCAGGCGCGGACGCGAGCGCGGGCGCGGACGCGGGCGCGGACGCAGGCGCGAGCGAGGGCGCGGGCGCGGACGCGGGCGCGGGCGTGAGGGCGGTGGAGAAGTCGTCGTGACTCCGCGCGATCCGCGGACTCTCCTTCGCGAGGCCGGCCTTCGACCCAAGAAGAGTTTCGGCCAGAACTTCCTCGTCGCGGAGGGGATCGCGCGGGCGATCGCGCGGGCGTGCGTTCCGGACGACGAAGTGGGGAAGGCGCGCGTGGTCGAGATCGGCGCAGGGACGGGCGCGCTGACGGGCCTGCTGGCGGAGCGCGCGGCGAGCGTCGCGGCCATCGAGCGCGATCGCGATCTCGTGCCCCTCCTGGCGCAGGCGCTTGAGGGGACGTGCGCGCGGGTGATCGAGGAGGACGCGCAGTCGGTGGACTTCGCCGCGCTCCTGGGCCCGCCGGACGCGCCGCGGGTCCTTTGCGGCAATCTGCCATATCAGATCACCGGGCCGCTGATGCGGATGGCGGTCGAGAATGCGGAGCACTTCGATCGCGCCGTCTTCATGGTGCAAGACGAGGTCGCGCAGCGCCTCGCGGCGCGACCGGGCACGAAGGCGTGGGGGGGACTGACGGTCTTCGTGCGCGCCGCGTTCGACGTGCGACGCGTGCTGCGCGCGCCGCCGGGCGCGTTCCACCCGCCGCCGGACGTCACGAGCGCGGTCATCGAGCTCGTCCCCGTGCGGCCGCCGCGAGCGAGAGAGACGGAGCAGTTCCGCGCCTTGGTGAGACGCGCGTTCGAGGCGAGGCGAAAGACGCTGCGCAACGCGTGGGCGGGACTCGCAGGCGATGGAGAGTCGCTCGAGCGAGCCGCGGCAAAGGCGGGCATCTCGCTCGACGCGCGCGGAGAGACGCTCGACGTCGACGCGTTCGCCCGCATGGCCGACGCGATCCGCGGATAGGGCGCGGGCGCACTCATCGAACCGGGTCGTCGACGCCCGAGCGTCCCGTTGCTGCCCGCGGCGAGAACGACTAGGCAATGGCCGACGGTGGTGCACTTCGTCGTCCTCGCGCTCGCCTTATCCATCGCGTTCGCCGCTGGGTACGCCGTGGCGACGATGCGCATGCGCGCGAGGCCACCGCAGCCGGCCCCGCCGAGCGACGCGCAAGCGAGCGCCGAGCCGGAGCCTGCGCGCATCGAACCCGAACCGGCGAGCCCCGAACCCGAGCCTGTGCGTATGGTGTTCGCTCCGCTCGCCACCGAGGGGACCGACGAGTGGCGTGTCGCCATGAAGGCCCTGGGCGAACGGATGCGCGCGGCGGACGTGCGTCTCGTCGTGTTCGCGCACGGTTCGTTCGTCGGGGACGACCCGCTCGCCATCGCGCGTGCCGTGGAGGACGCGGCCCCAGGGCGTCCGGACATCGCTCGGGCGCTGCGCGGCTTCACGCGCAACCAGATGTCGCGCCTGCTCGGGGATCTCTCCAACTTCTCCCCCGCCTACATCGAGGCCTTCGCGACCGCGACGGGCATCGACGCCATCGGCTACACGTGGTCCGGCGAGAACCACCATGCGGCGCGGGTTCAGGGGGCCGTCCGGCTGGCGCGTGCACTCGTGCTCCACGGTGGCGGCGCGCTGCGCAAGGGGGACCGCGCTCTGCTGGTCGGGCACAGCCACGGCGGACAGCTCTTCGCGATCCTCAGCCAGCTCCTGACGCGAGCGCACGGTTACGACGAGCTCGTGACGGCCGCGGCGGCGCGCGGCGAAGACATCCACGCGATGGAGGAGCACCTCGCCGTTCTTCGCCGGTGCGCGATCGACGTGACGACGTTCGGGACGCCGCCGCGTTACGGCTGGGCCCGCGGCGCGAACTTTCGACTCCTTCACGTGGTCAACCACCGGGGGGCCGCGTCGTCCGGGCTCTCGTGGCGAGGGTTGCTCCACACGCGTCAGGGAGACTACGTGCACCAGCTCGGCCTCCCTGGCTTCGACTTGCCGGCACCTACGGCGAGGGACCGAGCGATCAACGCGCACCTCGATCGCGTCCTCGGCGTCGGCACCGACCTGGCCGCATGGTTCGGTCACGTCGCGCGCGGTCTTCGCGTATCGCCTCATGGTCATACGGTGTTCGTCGACTACGGAGACGAGGGGCGGGGTCTCCCCAATTTCCTGGCGACGGGATTCGGCCACGCGGCCTATACGCGGCGGGAGGCGATGCTCTTTCACACTGTGCTCCTGACGGATCACTTCTATCCGCCGACGGCGCCGCGCCCGGCGACGCACTGGAGAGACAGGGTGCGCGGCTGGATCCAGCGCTCCGGCTCGACGGGGCGGCAGCTCGGAGCCTGACCCAAGTTCCCGGCCATCTACTGGGCGAAGGCTCGTGCGCGTCGCGGCGTGAAGCGGGTGGCGCCGCTTGCATTCAGATGACGTTCTTCACGAGCGTCGCTGGCACGCGGTCGAGCCGGTCACGAAGCGCCGCATCCACACCCGCGACGTACCCGAGCGCCTCCGCGACATCGAGACAGGCGCCCGTCTCGCGCGCCGACCCGAGAGCATTGTGGTACCGCTCCCGCCGAGTTCCGCCGCGCGACCCGCTCCCCTCGCTGACGTTCAGCGCAATGCTCGCCGACGCCCGACGAAGCTGACGAGCAAGGTCGCGGTCGTGCGCCTCGATCTCCACCAGCACCGGACCCAGCATCGCCAGAACTTCGATGACCGTCGTATAGATTCGCAACATTGGACTCTCCTTACCTTCGTTCTTCTCTGCCCGGTCGCCGCGGCCTCCCCTACCTGGGCACGGCGTCGGGGACGCTCCCGTCGCGAAGCGCGACCGAATTGGCGCCGGCCAGCGCAGACGCGAGCGAGATCGCCCGGTGTCACTCGCTTCCTCGTTCAAGAAAGATCCACCGGCGCGTGCACCGCCTCGCGACCACCGGGCTCGTGCCCGCAGGGGCACTTGCGCGGGGATCGGGTCGACGGGCGTCGAAACCGGAGTCCCCGGCGTCGAGACGGCCTGGGGCAATGCTGATGGATGCACCCATATGGGTCTATCTGTCTCTCCGGACCGCGCGGTAAACGTTGTCCCGGTCCTGGAGCACCCAGGATTCCTCGACCCCCGGCGCCGCCTTTTCGTAAGGGCCTCACGCCAAGTCGGGACGATCACCCGAGCTACGAGCCGACTGGAGACCAGAACGCTCGGCTTGCCCGTTTTCCAACCGAGCGAGGACGAAGTGTCCGAAAACAAACGCTCCAATCGGTCGGCCAGCGGTCGCCGGTCGCCGGTCGGCGGCAGCGTTACTTGCCTCGCTCTCGCACTGGGACCGCCCTCACCAGGCGACCTCGACGCGCGGACATTCAGCATCGGATCAGATGATTATCTCGTGCTGTCCCTATCCGCGTCGATGAGTCGATCCGGTCCCGAGGCAGCAGGCCGCCTCACGCAGGCGGAGCGCGATATCGTGAGACAGATCATCGAAGGGCACAGCAACAGCAGCATCGCGCGCTCGCGCGGGACGTCGCCGCGCACGATCGCGAATCAGATCACCGCGATTTACCGCAAGCTCTGCGTGCGCTCGCGCCGCGAACTCGCGGCCTCGCTCGGCGACGCACAGATTGGTCTCCGATGAGAGACTCGATCGACCTGGTGGAGAGCATATACACCATTACCGGGAACGAGCGGCGATGGCTCGGTCAGCTCGCCGAGACGTTCCGGCCGCGTCTCGATCGAGGTCACGGCGTGCTTGCGTACACGTACGACGCGAATCCCTCCGACCAAGTCACGATCCGGGCGACGGCACTGTGCGACATGGACCCGGCGTTGTTCGAAGCTCGCTCGCAAGTCGAGTTGCCCGAGTCCGAACGTCGGTTCCTCTTGCCCGTCCTGAGAATCGGCTTCGTCGAGACGCTGCGACACGCACCGGCGGCGCTCCGTCGAAGCGGGCTCCCGGAGAAACGCGTGCGGGAGTACGAGCTTCGGCTCGAGGAGGGCCTACGTGTCTGGAATCTGGTCGACGAGTTTTGGGTCAACGCGCAAGACCCTACCTACTTCGGGTGCTGCTTCATCGCGCCCTCGACGACTCGAACTCGCTGGCAGCCGCGCGAGGCTGGGCAATGGCGCCGCATCGCGGCCCATGTCTCCGCTGCCTTTCGCATTCGGCGGCATTTCGCCTCGGCGGTCGGCGCTGCACCGGAGAGCTCTCTCCCCGAGGCCATCCTTCGCCCGAATGGGCGACTTGAGCACGCCGCTCCGCCGGCGCAGGGCGCCGGGGCGCGCGCCGCCCTGCGTCGCGCCGTTCTGGCTCTCGACCGAGCGCGCGGTCCGTTGCGCCACCGGAACCCCGAGCAGGCGCTGTCGCTATGGCGGGCGCTGGTCGCCGGTCGCTGGTCCCTGCTCGACGACTTCGATTCCGACGGCAGGCGCTTCGTCGTGGCCCATCGCAACGATGCGAACGTCCCCGACCTGCGGGGACTTACGTCACGCGAGCGGCAGATCGCCGCGTACGCGGCGCTGGGACATTCGAACAAGGTCATCGCCTACCAGCTCGGTCTCTCGGTCAGCACGGTGGGCGAGCACTTGGTATGCGCGCGCGAGAAGCTCCGAGTGCTGGACCGCGAGGCACGGCGCGAACGCCAGCGCTTCGAGGTCCACGCCTTGGGTGCCGAGCACCTCCACCCGACAAGCGGGCAGAAACGAATCGGCCGATAAAGTTCCTATGGCGCGCACGCCCGTTATCGCAAGGGCGCAGCAGAAACGACCTTGCGGCGCCACTTGACGCCCCCTCGGGTCGCGGGTCCGGTGTCAGGTCGATTTCTACCGGCCTTGCGCCGCTAGAAACCGACCTTCCACGCGGGTGTGACCAGCGAAACCAAGCGGGGAAAAGCGCAGAGGCAATCCCGAGCGAGCTTGACCATCGAGGGAAGATGCAGATGGTCGGGCGGGTCGCAGTGAACCCGGGACCCTTGCACTGAGGTCATCTTAAGCAATTACGCATTGCGACGACGGCCGGCCATGAAGGCCCCGCCCACGACGAGCATTCCGAGACCGCCCATCATGCCGAAGTTCTGGCTCAACGGATGGCGAGCCGCTTCGAGCGAGGCCACGCGTCCACGGAGCTCGTCGTTCTGTGCACGGAGCGTCTTGATCGAGTCCACCAGGAGCATCGGAAGCGCGTCACGGTTTATGGTCTTGAAACCCTCGGCATCGGTGCTCACCCACGTGGGCTCGATCTTCTCGACTTCTTGCGCGATGAAGCCCGTCTGAATCCCCGGCGTACGGTCGAGTCCCCTTGGGTTCTTCCACTCGAAGGTCACCGGACGAAGCGCCGAAACGGCATCGAGAGATCCCGTCAGGGGCTTGATGTTCTTCTTGAGCCGCTCGTCCGAGGAGCAGCTGCCGTAAACGCAGGTGCCGGCAACGTCAAGACCCGTAGCGACGTAGACCTTCCCCGTGAAGACACCCGACCACCCGCTGGTGCTGGTGTTGTCCCCGTAGACCGCATAGCCCGTACCAGAAGCGCGACCCGCGACTCCGTAACCAGAGCCGCTCGAATTGAAGCCATATACACCGCTACTACCGATGCCGGAGCTATCCCCTTCTACGCCGTTGGAGCTAGTACTGGTGCCCCAAACGCCGTCTTGCGTGCTGCTTCCACCATTGACTCCAACACCATTGTTGGTAAGCCCTAAAACTGCCGGAGTACTCCCGGTATTGTCCTCCACAGAAACGCCAGTCGACGTGATATTGACGTTGCCACAAGAGCCACACACCTGCGCGTGCGCATGGCTTGCGGTCGAGGCCGTGATGGCGAGCGTGGCGAGAGACACACAGAAACGAAGCCCTGTCTTATTCAGCATGGCGTCCCCTCGTTTTGTTCTTGGTGGACTGCGTGGGAAGCGTTTTAGACAGGCCGGGGCCCGGGTACCATAGGAACTTTATCGGTTCATTGCTCCTGCGGGAACATGCGGGTGACGGCGGGCCTCGTTCCCGAATGCACATATCGCATTGCCGCTCGCCATGAAAAGATCCACGTGTGGTTTGGCACCTGGGATCAGATCGTGACCGACGTCACCATCACGGACCCTATTGGCGGGCGCGGGCGCTGACGCGAACGCGCTGGACCACCGCGCCGCCCTGTGATCCACTCCACGCAATGGCCCGATCGTCACGGATGGCAGCGGTTCTCGTCCTCGTCCTCTGCTCCTGCACCAGCACGACGAGCGTCGTCAGGAGCCGGTTCGCCGCGGAACAGGGATGTCCCGAGGACGGCGTCGTCGTCGACGCGGAAGGCGGGACTCTCTACCGAGCCCGCGGTTGCGACCGCGAGGCGACCTACGCGTGCGGCTCCGTCGCCGCCTTCAAGGGCGGCGTTCAGTGCGTCCAGGAGGGGGTCGCGAGTCCGTCCGGGTATCGCGAACCGGATCGCCCCCCGCTCCCGCCGCCAGATGCGAAGATCCCCCCGCCGCAGTGACGCGCGTCAGGGTCGCTCGGTGGTCACGCGCGATTCGGTGAAGATGAGCGCGTCCTGTGAATTCTCCATGACCGCCCGAGCGTCGAGACTCGGCCCGTCGAGGGGAGTGCGACTGCGGAGGCGGTCCGGACACTCGGCGACGAGGTCCTCGAGCCTCTCGCCGCCGAAGCGCGGCTTCTCGAGGTAGACCGCGCCGTGCGGCGACCACGCCGCCTCGAAGACCATGTCAGGGGTGGGCGTGCGTTTCTGGATGCCGAGCCGATCGTAGACGTCGATCTGCGTCCCGTTGCGCGTGTGCGCGCGCCCGTCACCGCAGTAGTCGGCCGGCACCATGTGGACGCACGCCTGGTGGTAGTCGGCCAGGGAGATGCCGTAGAGCGTCTTCCACGGCTTGTACCCGAAGCGAACGCATTTCCCGAGCGCGCCGTTCGTGCAGGCGAACGTGATCACGCTCGCGGAGGGCACGTGGTTTCGCGTCGCGTCCCAGGAGCCCTGCAACGGGATCGCGCGGTTCTTGCCGTCGTGGTCGGGGAGGCAGAATGGCTTCCAGCCGCCGTCGGTCGGATCCCGGAACGACGCCTCGTAGAGGAATACGTCCCCGTCCGGATCCTGCGCGTCCTTCTCCACCGCCTCGATACGGAGAGTCATTGGGACGCCCTGCTCGTTGTGCGCTGTAAGGACCGTGCCCGGGCCAATCGGCACCGTGGCGCGTTCCCGGCAGCCGATCGCCGCACAGCCGAGCAGGACGAACAGGAGGAGCTTCACGGCAAGCGTCCTCTCACCCTCCCTCAGCGATGCACCAGCTGACCGCCGACGAGCTCCTTCGATGCATTGACCCCGGCGGGTCCGAGGACCAACCGGGGGCGCGCGAGGCTAGGGAATGTCGCTGCCACGCACAAGACGGGCGCACGCGGCCGCGGACGCCCGCTGCCGGTGCTTCACCTCCGAAGCGCGCTGCGAAGACGCTTCTCGAGCGCGCGCGCTCCCCGGTCGTACTCGAGGGCGAATACGAACCAGGCGACCGGACCCACGAGACCGGCGACCACCAGGCGGCCGACATCCAGGCCGCCGTGGTTCTTAATGGCGGCGACGACGAGGACCGTCGGAAGAACGATCGCGGCCCCTCCGAGCATCACGATGCCAGACAACGGTCCTCGCATCCGGACCCTCAACCGCGACGTCGCCGCATCCGACGCCGCGCCCGCGCGTTCGATCCCGCACGACACATCCATCCACCCGCTTCGCAGTGTCGACCCGAGCTTCTGCAGGAAGCGAAAGCCGTGCTCCGACTTCGAGAATCCGCGGATGACGTCCGTCCGTAGCGCCCGCACCACCACCGCTTCGACCTGCTCCGGCGAGAGAGGCGTCTCGAGCGTGAAGGTGCGCCAGGGCACGGGGAGACGGAGCGGCACACCGGGATTGTCGCACGGGGCACGTCCAATCAGTGCGTCGACGACGCCGGCTGCCATCAGGGCAACGCCTATTGCGCCTACGATAGGTCCTCTTCGAGATGGGTCTGTGCGTCCGGACGCAGCATCGCGACTCAGACGGCGCCGGAGCCAGTCGAGATCTGGCCAGGTGGGCCGCCTCGCCCGAGCGTGCATCTACTGCGGCGTACGCTGAGCCGCGTCCCGGTCGCCTCGGCTTCCCCTACCTGGGCACGGCGTCGGAGACCTCCGTGACCGTGGTGGCGGAGTTCTGGTCGAAATGGAGCGTCGTAAAATACACGGTCGTCGAGTCGACATAGAGATCGCTCGGAGCGTCGACCATGGGAGCGATCGTCTGGAGCGCCCCGGCGTCGCCGGCGATCGCGAACACGTTGCCGATGGGCGTGTCGTTCTCTTTGCAGAACGAGCCGATGGTCGCCCAGTAGACGTTCCCGTCGCGAAGCGCGAGCGAGTTGGCGCCGGCCAGCGAGGACGCGAGCGTCACGGGCACGGCGCTTCCGGGGGCAAGCTTCATCAGCGTGCCGTCCGTGCTCGTGCAATAAGAGCCGCCGGTGCCGTAGTCGAGCCAGTAGAGGGCGCCCGCATCATCCACAGCGATCTGGTAGGGAAGCGCCTGCTGCGTGGCGAGGGTCTTCGCAGCCCCGCCCGCGAGCGGAAGGCGCATGACCTCGCCCTTCGGAGAGCCGCCGTTCGAGGAGACCGGATCGATCTGCGTCCAGTACACGTACTGATCGTCGACCGCGATGCCGCCCAGGGTCCCGGTGACCGTCGCCAGCACCTGCGGCGCCCCGCCCGTCAAGGGCACTCGCTCCACCTTCCCGCTGGGCGCGGAGCTGTAGTAGCCCGCCACCTGATCGAGGACGTAGAGATTCTGCGAATCGACCGCCAGTCCGCCGATCGGGTCGAACCCTGACGCGAGGGTCACTCGCTGGGCGCCGGTGACCGAGATGGCGTTGAGGGTGTAGCCGATCGGTCCGGCGTCGTCGCGCTGGGCATCGGCGAAATAGACGCGGCTATCGTCGCGCGCGATCGGGATCGCCAGGTTGGTGAAGAACTCGTTCGACTCGATCTCGGGTCCCGGACTCATCGCCGAGGTCGTCAGCGTGACCGGCGTGCCCCCGCCGGCGGGCACGCCGTGGAGGTTGCCGTCAGAATAGAAGTACCCGTAAGCGGCGACATTCGCCGTCGAGGCGTCCGGCAGGCCGCCGTCGAGCGATGCATCGGAGTCGGCGGCCGCGCCATCGACCGACGACGACATCGACGCGTCCGCGCTCGATCCAGCGGCCCCTCCCTTCGCGCCCGAGATCGGGGTCGGTGCGGCATCGTCAGTCGAACTTGCACCGGGCGTCGGGGACTTCGAGTCGCTGGACCCCGCGTCGTCGCCACTGGCCCCGAGATTCGCGCGACACCCGGAGGCCGTCGCGAGCAGGAGGAGGAAACAAGACTGCCGGAGCGCGGGCAGCATGGCTCAGGGGACGAAGCTTTCACCGAGATCGCCGGCTGTCACGGGGTTCCAGCAGGGGGCGGACTGCCGGCATCAAGGCGTCCGCGCCACCCCCGCCTTCGGAAATCGTTCTCCCCCGTCATCTTCCGGCCGGGGAAGCGTTGGGCGGGTGGGGGCGTGCGCGTTTCCGCGACGCTGACGAATGGCGCTACACTCGGCCAACGGTTAGGGGCGGGATGCGATGATGTGTCGCGGTCGGCTTTCGATGGCTCTGCTCACGTTCGCGGTCGGCTGCGGTGGCCGCGTCGACCGCCAGGGCGTCGGTGAGCCCACGGCATCCGTTGGCGGTGGCCGATCGACTCTTGGCGCCGCGACCATCACCGACCCCGACTCCGGAACCGCAAGCAGCTCCGCCGAAGGCCCGGCCGCACCCGCCGCGAGCGGCGGCCCCTCGGGTGACACGTCGGTCGGCACCAGCACCAGTTCACTGTTTCCGAGCTGCGCGTCCGGCGGTGCCGGGATGACGAATTGCGGCCCTGGAGGCAGCGGGACGGAGAGCTGCTGCACGAGCCTGCAGGTTCCCGGCGGCACGTTCTACCGAGACTGCAGCGGCGCCGGTTGCGCGCAGGCCAGCCAGGCCACGGTGAGCGGTTTGCGCATAGACAAGTACGAGATCACCGTCGGCCGCTTTCGGCAGTTCGTGAACGCGGCGGCGAGCGGCTGGCTGCCCGCCTCCGGAAGCGGCAAGCACGTTCACTTGAACGGCGCCCGCGGCCTCGCCGAGAGCGCTGGTGTCAGTGGCGCCGCTTACGAGATGGGCTGGGACAGCGCCTGGAACACGAACCTCGCGACGACCGTCGCGGGATGGTCCGCGAACCTGTCTTGCAACGGGCTCGCAACGTGGACCTCGTCGCCCGCGGCCAACGAGAACCGGCCGATCAACTGCGTGGACTGGTACGAGGTCTACGCGTTTTGCATCTGGGACGACGGATTCCTCCCGAGCGATGCCGAGTGGAACTATGCGGCGAGCGGCGGAGGGGAGCAGCGTTTCTTCCCCTGGTCGACGCCGCCGGGGTCGGAAGACATCGACTGCACGTTTGCGAACTACGGGGGCGGCGCGAACGGCCTTGCTGGTTATTGCTCGCCGGGGGGAACGAACCGGGTCGGCTCCGAATCGCCGAAGGGGGACGGGAAGTGGGGTCACGCGGACCTGGGAGGTAACGTCTGGGAGTGGGTTCTCGACACGTTGTCGAGCGGTGCGTGCGTCGACTGCGCGAACAACTCCTTGCCGCCCAGCTCTCCTTCAACCGGCTCGCCGGGCGGTGACGTCGTCCGAGTGAATCGTGGAGGTGGCCTGGGCGCTGGATTCAGCCTGGAGGCGTCCTCGATCAACGACAGCCCACCGACGGAACGCGACATCGAGCAAGGAGCCAGGTGCGCGCGCGCGCCCTGAAGACGCGGCGGAAACACGCGGGCGCGATGCGCGGGCGCGATGCGTGGGCGGGTCAAGCCCGACCTGGCGCGCGCCTCACCGCAGCAAGCCGGCACATCGGCCGAAGGCCGCCCGGATCTTGAGCGCATCGAGGGGCTCGCCCGAGCGAAGTCCTTCCGGGTCCTCGAGGGATCCGCGCAGCGGAGGCATCGTGCGCGCAAAGTAGTCGTCGGCCTGCGCCAGCATCGCCGCGCAGCCGCGAGGTGACGGCCCGG
>Ga0210388_10003909_pt1 | contig 11642 bp, 8 predicted proteins | sample IncBWC19OmetaG_FD_155485 | JGI IMG/M metagenome (GOLD analysis project Ga0210388, IMG submission 155485) | Forest soil microbial communities from Barre Woods Harvard Forest LTER site, Petersham, Massachusetts, United States - Inc-BW-C-19-O ... | reverse complement strand
TCCGATACTGCGTCGCAGGCACTGAGTTCACTGCTGTTGATGACGTCAGCCTTGCAATCGCCCCCGGCGAGATTGTCGGACTGCTGGGAGAATCTGGTTGCGGCAAGACCACGGTGGCTCTTTCGCTGCTGGGCGTGCTTCCCGAATCGGCGAGAGTCACCGCAGGTTCTGTCCTCTTCTGCCGGCAGGATCTCTTGTCGCTCAAAGAGTCGCAACTCCGCAGACTGCGGGGCGCGCAGATCTCGGTCATTTATCAGGATTCCAGCGTTCTCAATCCAGTCATTCGGGTCGGCGACCAGGTATGCGAGGTCCTGCGCGCTCATGCTACTTGCAGTCTGGATGAAGCCAGAGACAAGGTGCGGAGCGTGTTCACCTCGATCGGCCTGACCGAGAGTGAGCGGATTTACCAGGCCTACCCACATCAACTGAGTGGAGGGCAGCGTCAGCGAATCGCTATCGCCCAGGCCTTGATCTGCAACCCCCGTCTCGTGATTGCCGATGAGCCAACCGCTTCCGTTGATCCCGACACGGCCGAAGAGATTCTCGACTACATGAGACGGATGAAGGAAGCTTACGGGACATCGTTCTTGGTCATCAGCCACGATCCCGACGCGCTCGCGGCCGTCGCCGACCGAATCATCGTCATGTATGCCGGACAAATCGTCGAGGATGGCCCGCTTTCCGAGCTGTACTCACAGCCATTGCATCCTTATACGCAGGCATTACTGCAATGCTCGCTGAACCGCAAAAAGTCTCAAGAAGCCGGACGAAGGGAACCGTTGCCGTTCATTCCAGGCAACTCGCCCGATCCTCTGGAAGTGATTCCCGGTTGCTCGTTCGCGAGCCGGTGCGTACATCGAATGCAGATATGTGACACGCACAGGCCGGAGACGTTCGAAACATCCAGCAGTAGGTCGGTTCGCTGCTTCAAGTGTGAGGCCAGTTAGCGAATGTCGCAGCCACAGCCACCGTTGCTTGAAGTTCGTGGTCTATCCAAAGTCCGCACCCAGGGGCATTGGTGGCAGCGTCAGTTCGAGGTGCGTGCGCTGGATAACGTCAACCTGAGTCTGAATGCCGGGCGCACGCTAGCCGTTGTCGGCGAATCGGGTGCGGGGAAAACAACGCTCGCCATGTGCCTGGTTGGTCTTGAGCAACCCAGTGCTGGAGATATTCGATTCGAGGGCAAAAGCTTATTACAGACCGACACGAGGAGGCGATCGAGTCCGGCGCGGGACATCCAACTCATCTTTCAGGATTCTGCCGGAGCTTTGAGTCCGCGCATGTCTGCGGTGGAAGTTGTCGAAGAACCGTTGCTGATCCGCGGACAGGGAAGTCGCGCCGAGCGCCAGGAGATAGCGCTTGATGCGATGGAGCAGGTGGGCCTCCCTGCTGCGTGGAAGAATCGCAATCCACACCAACTGAGTGGCGGACAGAGACAGAGACTGGCAATCGCCCGGGCGCTGGTTACGAGGCCGCGGCTTCTCATATTGGACGAAGCATTGGCCGGACTCGATCTCTCGATACAAGGCCAGATCACGAATCTCTTGATGGATTTGCAGACGGCGCAAGGCCTGAGTTATCTCTACATTTCTCATAACCTTGAGCTCGTCTCTCGCATCGCTGATGATGTTGTGTTTCTTCATGAAGGTCGAGTTATCGCACTGGACCCAAGCGAACTAACGAGTGATTCGCGCATAAGTGAAACAGCGGGCCGGTCTGCGACGGGAAGTCTTCGCCTCGGCGCCCGGGCAGGAGTCTAGGAAAGGGATATGAGGTATCTCGGACAAAGAATTCTGCAAAGCCTCATCCTCCTGGTGGGAGTGTCCGTTCTGTCTTTTGGGTTCATCGAATTGTCGCCCGGCAACTTCTTCGACGAGATTCGACTGAATCCTCGGATTTCCAACGAGACTGTATCCAAACTTCGTTCGCAATACGGAATGGATCAGCCGCTGCCCGTGCGGTACGCCCGCTGGCTGGGCTCAGTTGCGAAAGGCGAATTCGGATTTTCATTCGCGTATAACGTTCCCGTCGCGTCTCTGCTTTGGCCGCGAGCTCGCAACACATTGCTCCTGACAGGATCTGCGATGCTGCTGGCCTGGATGCTTGCTCTGCCTCTGGGCATCCTCAGCGCCGGACGCCGGAATGGATTGATCGATCACGCTACGTTGCTTTTGACAGCGGTCTTGCTCACGATCCCCGACTTGCTCATGGCGTTGGGATTGTTATTGTTCGCCCTTCGCACGCGCCTGCTCCCGGCGGGAGGAATGATGTCGTTGGACGCCGAAAATCTGAGCGCATGGAAGCAGACAAGAAGTGTAGCGATTCACTTAGTCGGTCCGGCCCTGGTATTGGCCCTGGCCAGTCTGCCAACGTTGATACGGCATACCAGAGCAGCCATGATCGAAGCTCTGGACTCACCCTTCGTTCGCGCCGCGAGGGCCCATGGCCTTTCCCCGTACCGGATACTGTTTCGTCATGCCTTCCCGGTTGCATTGAATCCGCTCATTTCTCTGTTCGGACTTTCTCTGGGCTCGCTCCTCAGCGCGTCGTTGCTCACTGAAGTCCTCGTGAACTGGCCCGGACTTGGACCCCTCATGCTGGAGGCCATTCTGGGGCGGGATGTCTATGTCGTGATCGGCGTGGTTCTGTTTGCTTCTGCGTTTCTGATGTGCGGCACGCTGCTGGGCGATGTCTTGCTATTCGCTGCCGATCCCAGAATCCGCACGGAGAAGCTAACGTGAGAAACCGCAAATGGCTGGTCGCAATTCTGCTGTGTGTCGTCGGAGTGCACGTGCTGGCGCTCTGTTCCGGCTTTCTCGCGCCCTACGATTACGCGGAGCAAAACCGCAATCTGCCCTACGCACCGCCATCAACGCTCCACTTTCGGGACACACAGGGAGTGTTTCATTGGCGGCCGTGCGTCAGTCCACTCGTGGAACGTCCCGGGACGTTTGGAGTCTATGACGAAGACGCTAATAACTGTCTACCAGTGCGCTTCTTCGTTCGAGGGACAGAATATACAGTTCTCTGGTTGTTCCAGTCGAATTGGCATTTAGTCGGGGTCAGTCAGCCAGCCAAAATATTCTTGCTCGGCAGTGATGGTTACGGCCGCGACCAGTTATCGCGACTTTTGTACGGCAGCCGCCTGTCCCTGTTTGCCGGCCTGCTGGCCACTGCTCTGACTCTCGGGCTGGGTGGGTTGCTGGGGACCATCGCCGGCTTTTACGGTGGATGGGTTGATGCAGCGCTCATGCGTTGCGTCGAGCTCTTCCTGGCCCTGCCGTGGCTCTATCTATTGTTCGCACTCCGCGCTTTTCTGCCGCTTCACATCAGCGCGACGCAGGCCTTTCTGCTGCTGATCACCGCAATCGGCGTCATCGGATGGGCGCGGCCCGCCCGGCTCATTCGAGGCGTCATTCTTAGCGGCAAAGAGCGCAGTTATGTTATGGCCGCTCGAATGTTTGGAGCGTCAGACTTATATCTAATGCGCCGACATATGGCGCCCTACACTTATGGCATCCTGCTCACTCAGGCTGCGATGTTAGTTCCACAATATATTCTGGCCGAAGTGACGTTATCTTTCTTGGGTCTGGGTGTGGCAGAACCGACACCTAGTTGGGGTAATATGCTTTCTATACTGCAGCAATACGATGTGCTCGTGTCATATTGGTGGATGTGGGCACCAGGTGGCGCGTTAATTGTGGTCTGTTTCGGTTACTGGCTGCTCGCCGGTGCGTTGCAAACGAGGGCGGAAAGTATTGCCCACTAGCGGTAAGGATGTGCAAGATGGTAGCGCGCCTTAGAATCGCGACCACGATCGCCATCGCGCTTTTCTTTCTCGGAACAACGGCGGCCCAATCGCCGTCGGTATCGGCAGATCTCGACATTACCAGCGCGGATGTTGGATCTCCGGGTGGTCGTCTCTCAGTTTCCCTGCGCTCCGAACCCAAGACGTTAAATCCCGTCACTTCTTCCGACGTGTCTTCCCGCGAAGTGATTGCGCAGCTCACGGCGGATTTGGTTCACATCAACCGTCTGTCCCAGAAAACTGAGCCGGCTCTGGCCAAGACCTGGCAAGTGTCTCCCGATGGTCTCCGCTACACGCTTCGCCTGCGCCGCGGAGTGCGATTTTCCGACGGCCATCCGTTCGATGCTGACGATGTGGTTTTCAGTTTCAAGGCGTACTTAGACGAAAGTATCCATTCCCCGCAACGCGACCTATTAGTCGTTGGCAACAAGCCTATTACAGTAAGAAAGGTCGACTCCTATACTGTCGTCTTCGAATTGTCACAACCCTACGCTGCGGCCGATCGACTATTTGACAGCGTCGCAATCTTACCCAGGCACCTACTCGAAGATACGCACAAGGCCGGAAAACTCGCGCAAGCCTGGGGGCTCGATACTGCTCCGCAGCAAATCGCGGGGTTGGGCCCGTTCCGGCTCAAGGAATACGTTGCCGGGCAGCGGATCACCCTTGAGCGCAACCCTTATTACTGGAAAGCGGACCACGATCAACACCGCCTTCCTTACCTGGACCAGATTACCTTTTCTTTCGTGCCCAATGCCGATGCCGAAGTGATCCGGTTTAAGGCCGGCGACACCGATATTGTGAATCGCATCAGCGCTGAGGATTATTCTGTCTTAGAGAAGGACCAAGGCGCGCAAGCTTTCCGTCTGAAGGATCTTGGGCCAAGCCTGGAGTTCAACTTCCTGTTTTTCAATCTCAATTCCACGCTGCCTGCTCAATCGTCAGCTCTTGCGCGAAAACAGGCGGCCTGGTTCCGCAAGACGAAGTTTCGACAGGCGATCTCACTTGCCATCGACCGCGACGCAATCACGCACATCGTATATCGCGGGCGCGGTACGCCGTTGTGGTCGCCGGTTACTCCGGCCAACAGCCTTTGGATAAATTCGTCGATTCCCCATCCGCCGCGGTCGTTGCAAAATGCCAAGGCTTTGTTGCAATCGGAGGGCTTCTCCTGGAAACCAGACGGTAGTCTGGTGGATGCAACTGGTGTCCCGGTCGAATTTTCGATCATCACCGGCGCCTCAAGCGCCCAGCGCACAAAGATGGCGACTATGATCCAGGCGGACCTTAAGGACTTGGGAATTCAGGCGGACGTTGTTCCGCTGGAGTTCCACTCTGTTCTCGACCGCATCTTCCAGACGCACGATTACGAGGCCGCCCTGCTCGGTCTGGGCGGAGGCGATGTCGACCCGAACTCCGAGATGAACGTTTGGTCATCGACCGGCAATGACCACGTGTGGGATATCGGTGAGACTCGTCCGTCGACCAGTTGGGAAGCCGAGATTGACCAACTCATGGAAAAGCAACTTTCGACGCTGAACCCCGGGGATCGAAAAGCGCTGTATGACCGGGTGCAGGCAATCCTCGCAGAGCAAGTGCCCATCATTTGCCTCGCCAGCCCAAACATTCTCGTGGGCGCGAAGGCTGAGGTAGGCAACTTCAAGCCCGCGGTACTCGACCCGCACACACTATGGAATTCGCCTGAACTGTTTCTCTATAGAAAGGAAGCCGCCCGCCAACCATGAGCACAGCGCCCCGGAAGGCGAAGGCAGCTGGCAACTCTTCGGACGCTCAACTGGTAAAGCAGTGTCTTCACGGAAGTGAAGAAGCCTGGTCGAAACTGATCGACAAATACAAGAATCTGATTTATTCGATACCCCTTCGCTACGGCTTCTCCGAAGAAGATTGCGCCGATATTTTCCAGGGAGTCTGCATGGACTTGCTGACCGAGTTACCTCGCCTGCGCGAGCCGAAGGCGTTGGCGGGCTGGTTGATTCAGATCGCGCGAAACAAATGCTTTCATCGAAAGCAGTCCCTGCGCCGTCACAGTGTTGAGGACATCGAGGAGGTTGATCTTCCCTCGACCGCCGAACCGTCAGACGACTTGGTGGTCCAGACACAGCAGGATCAAATGCTGCGGGAAGCATTGGCGGACCTCTCGCCGCGTTGCCGCCAGCTCGTCGAGATGTTATTTTTTGAAGATCCGGCCCGGCCCTATGACCAGATCGCTTGTGAGCTGGACCTGGCACAAGGATCGATAGGCTTCATTCGAAGACGCTGCCTCGATAAATTGCGGCAGCGGCTGGCGAAAATGACCGGATGATGCCTGTTCCTGCTACAGCAATGGCCCGCAGTGCTGGTGCCTCTCGCGAGGAATTACTCTCCAGCCTCCCTCACCTCAAACACAAAGCGGCTCAAGCCAAGTTCCTCGCAAGACATCCCGATCTCTTGAGCGCAGGTGTCGTTTCCTGGCTTGCCGAGTTAGTTCGGGAGCGGGCCAAGGTCGATACCGGTCCAACCCTGACCATCGCCGAGGTCGCGGTTGCCATCGCGCACAAGCTGGGCGATCAGGCCATGATGGCCCAAAGCCTTCGCGCCATGGGCAACGCCTTGTATCTCATTGGCCAGAACCGATCCTCCATTCGTTATCACCAGAGGGCCTGCAACATTTTCATCGCCCTCGGCGACACCAGACAACTTGCGCGCACGCTGAATGCGTCCATTCAGCCTTTGATTCTTACCGGGCAATACGATCGAGCATTCGGGGCGGCAGAGGAAGCGCGACAGATCTTCATCGCCGATCACAACGAATGGCGGCTGGCTCGAGTTGAATTGAACCAGGGAAATATCCTCCATCGTCAGGACAGGTTCGCCGAAGCCCTTGGATACTACCAGCGCGCCGTTCGTTTTTTCCGTTCCAATCCTGAGAAGGACCCGGAAGCGCTCGCGGTTGCACTGCACAATGTCGCAATGTGCCTGGTCGGTTTGAACGAGTCTTCTCACGCGCTGGCGGCCTACGAAGAAGCCCGGCAGTTCGCTGTCGACCGGGGCATGAATGTGCTGGTAGGACAGTCGGATTACAACATCGCCTCCCTTTACTACTTCCAGGGCAACCACACGCGCGCCATCGAGATGCTGCGTGCGACTCAAGAAACATGCCGCATGACCAACGACGAATATCACGTCGGACTATGTCGATTGGACCTGTCGGAAATCTATCTTGAACTGAACCAGAGTCAGGAGGCCGCAAACATGGCGCAGCAAGCGGCCTCAGATTTTCAACGGCTGGAGATGGGTTACGAAGCGGGCAAGTCGCTGGCCAACTTGGCGTTGGCGATGTGGCAGAAAGGCCGCGCTGAGCCCGCCTTGGAGTTATTCACCAAGGCCCGAAGATTGTTCGTCAAAGAAAAGAACCGGGTCTGGCCAAGCCGGATCGACATCTATCGGGCGATCATCCTCATCGATCAGGGGCAGCACTCTGAGGCGGAACGACTCTGCCGCTCAGCGTTGAAAGCGTTTCGCGCCGCCAGAGTTTCCTACAGCCTGATCCAATGCCATTTGCTGCTGGCGCATCTGTATCTCCGGGGGACAAAGGTTGATGCTGCGCGTCGGCATTGCAGTTCGGCCCTCAAGCGACTGCGCACTATCGACCTTCCCGTGTTACGCAGTCAGGCTCATCACCTGATGGGGCGTATCGAAGTGGCGATGTCACGGCCAACCGCGGCACACACGAGTTATCAAGAGGCGCGCAAGCTCCTGGAAGAACTGCGCGGCGGTCTTGGCCGGGAGGAACTCAGAATCTCATTCATGAAAAGCCGTCTGGTCATTTACGAAGAGTTGGCCGAACTCTGTCTGGCAGGTAAAGCGCAACGAGACATGGAGGAAGCGTTTCAACATATTGAACAGTCAAAATCGCGCAGCCTGCGAGACCTGATTTCCAATGCGGGCTCCGAGTTTCGCCTCGCTTCCGGAGTCGACCCAACTGTGATCGGCAAGGCGCAGGACCTGCGCGCCGGAATTAATTGGTACTCCCGAAGATATGAAATGGAGCAGCTGGGCGAGATCAAGAGTCCACCTGCCCGTCTTGCGCGAATCCAGACAGAAATTCGAAAGCGTGAGAACGAACTGCTTCAGTTGGCGCGCGAAATGCCAATTCAGGTCGCGGAATCGGCCGGTTTGATATCGCTGAATGCCGTGACGATAGAAGAGATTCGCTCTGCTCTGTCTCCCGACACGACACTTCTTGAATACTTCCAGATTCGCGATCAGCTGGTCGTCGTGGTGTTGAATCACGGCTCGCTGGAGATTATTCCGGTCGCCAGCGTACCCACAGTGAACGACTTGATTGGCCGGCTACACTTCCAGCTTTCAAAGTTCAAATTGTCGGCCGAGTATCTTGAAGCGTTCAGCAAGTCTCTGCTGGCAACAACGCTTCACCACGCCAGGGAGCTGTATGATGCGCTGATCGGCCCCGTCAAAGACCGGCTCACCGGAAAGCATCTTTTGATTGTGCCTCACGGGGCTCTCCATTCGTTGCCCTTTCAGGCGCTCTTCGACGGCCGTCAATATCTGATTGATTCATTCCGAATCTCATATGCGCCGAGTGCCACTGTGTTCCGGCTCTGTCACACGCGAGGCGCGAATCGAAGCGGCGGCGCCCTTGTGCTAGGTATTCCGGACGCGGCCGCGCCGGTTGTGTTGGATGAAGTCCGGACCGTTGCTGCGACGGTTCCCCAGTCAGAGCTGTTTCTCGGCGAGTCGGCGACTGCGAACGTGTTACGAGTGAAGGGAGAACAAAGCCGGCTCATTCATATCGCGACTCACGGCTACTTCCGGCAGGACAATCCGATGTTTTCTGGAATTCGACTGGGAGATGGCATTCTGAGCCTCTATGACCTTTACCAGATGAAGCTCTCGGCCGAACTCATAACTCTTAGTGGATGTGCTACGGGTCTGAGTGTCGTGGCCGACGGCGACGAACTGCTGGGATTGGTTCGCGGGTTGATCCATGCCGGAGCGCAATCGGCCCTTTTAACGTTGTGGGATGTAAACGACCGAAGCACCGCCGAGTTCATGGCTTCTTTCTACAGTCACTTTGGCCGCCTCAATGACAAGGCTGCGGCACTGCGTCTGGCGATGCTCGACCTGCGAAACCACTATCCTCACCCTTACCACTGGGCCCCGTTTATATTAGTCGGAGGGTAACCATGCGGAGACTCGGAAGTAACCAATACGGCTATCTTTTTTGAGTACGGGCTATATCTATCAGACCCCTGCCACACCCTTATTAGCTGAATCTGCAAATTACGTCTTGAGATTGGAAGGCTCATGGAACACTTTTCGATGGATCGCTGGGTCGATTTTGTCCGGCAAGTGAAGGACGCGAAACAGGGTGCTGAAATGCAGCAGCACCTGGACCGGGGATGCATCGAGTGCTCGAAAGCTTCGAAGACATGGAGGAATGTCATGCAGCTTGCGAATCGAGAAAGAAGTTACGAACCACCCATTTGGGCGGTTCAGGCAGTAAAAGCCAGCTTTGGCGCGCGCCAGGGAATTGCGCCTGAGAAAGGCATCCTGGAACTCGCTAAGTTGCTGTTTGACAGCGCGTTACAGCCCGCGCTGGCCGGAGTGCGCGGGACCGCATCGATCTCCCGCCAATTGCTCTACAAGGCCGGCAGCGTGCGCATCGACATGCGGATGCAGCCGAAACCGGGATCTGATTCGATGGTCCTGATGGGGCAGCTCATGGATTCCGCGAGCCCTGACCATGGGATGAGCGGGATTACGGTGAGCTTGCTCTGCAAGGGCAACACCGTGTCCCGCGGCTGCACCAACGACGTGGGCGAGTTTGACTTTGGCATGACCGCGCAAAGCCAGCTCCAACTTGTATTTGGGATCGGAGACCGCAGGACAATTGTGGTGCCGGTTCCCGACGGCGACAGCGCCTCGGACTGACCCTTTCATGACCTAGGTAACCCTCAAGGTTGTAAATCCGTAATCTTGAGATAGTACTTAGGTGGTGTTGAAATTCTAATTAATGGTTAGCAAGCCCGGGAATGGTAGGGATTTCTGGGAGGGCTTATGCGACGTTATTTTGGGCTCTTGCTGTTGATTCTGCTGGTAGCTGTAACACCGCAGGCGTCGGCGCAACAGAGGCTGATAGTGCGCGACCGCCTGGGACTGAACGGCCTGAGACTTACTTGCCTTATCCTGAATTGCAACGTGGGCCTCAGTCTGGGCGATCCTTCCGGACATCTATTTCTAGTTACGGTCAACGACTCCGTAAACCTGACCACCTTCTTGTCGGGACTATTGCGTCAGGCTGGCGTGGTTGATGTGGAAATTGACCAGCAGTTCTCTCTGATCCAGGCGACGGCAGGGCCCGTCCCAGAGTCCCTGGTCGATCGAACCCCTCTGCCCTACTACGGGGCGTTGGTGTGGGACGGTTATGTGAATCAGCCGGCGGCTCAGATCGTTCATGTGCTCCAGACTCAAGGTACGTTCCATGTCGCCGGATCGGGTACCGTGGCGATGATCGACACCGGTGTCGACACCCAGCACCCGGTTCTCGTTCCCGTTCTCGTCGCTGGCTACAATTTCATCAATAACACTCCCAACGCCGATGAGAAGGCCGACGTGAATCAGTCGTCCGCTGCGGTTCTCGACGGAGGGCCGATGGAGCCGACCTACGTCAACTCCGCGACCATCGCCGTTCTCAATCAGTCGTCCGCCGCTGTTTTGGACGGCGGACAGTACAGCGCATTCGGCCACGGCACCATGACTGCCGGCATCGTGCACCTGGTCGCGCCCAGGGCGAAGATCATGCCCCTGAAGGCGTTTGGCGCCGACGGCACCGGGTATCTTTCGAACATCATTCAAGCTACTTACTATGCGGTGCAGCATCAGGCCAAGGTAATCAGCATGAGCTTCAGCTTTAGCTCAGCGTCCTCAGAAATGACGGATGCGATCAACTACGCGAATAGCCATGGCGTCATCTGTGTCGCCTCCGCGGGCAATGATGGCGAAAATGAACTGGTGTACCCGGCCGCTCTGGCGAACGTAATGGGCGTGGCTTCTACCAGTAACTATGACACGCGCTCCAGCTTCTCCAATTACGGGCCGGATGTCTGGGTTGCAGCCCCCGGTGAGGGGATTGTCACAACCTATCCCTACGGAACTTATGCCGCAGGCTGGGGAACTTCTTTCAGCGCGCCTTTTGTTTCAGGAACGGCCGCCCTGCTGGTCAACGTCTCAGCGACTGTAAATCAACAAACCGCTGCGGCTGCGATCGCTAACGCGAAGTGGATTTCCAGCGACATGGGCAATGGACGCCTCGACACCTATTTGGCGGTTCAATCCTCGGTCCAGGGAACAGGGCCGCAGTGAAACGGGAACGATGTTCTTGAAATGAATTTCCGGGGCTCAGTCGGGGGGAGCAACCGGCCAGAAATCAAAATAGTTCATCCACTGATCGTAATATTTCGTCAGGGTTGATTCGAGAAACGTGACGGCCCGGCCCATAACCTCATGCAAGCGGGCATCGGCGTCACCGCGATTGAGCTGGGATGGAACTGCCGGAATCAAATCTCCCATCAGCACCTGGTAGCGCAGCCAACCACGGCGAATCACAAAAACGGGCAACACCGGAGCGCCCGAGACCTGTGAAAGCAGGAAGGGACCAAGCGGAAAGCTCGTGGGCTGGGAAAAAAAAGGCACATCAAAAGTGTGACGCTGATAAACGCGGTCGCCCTGAATCGCCACAATCTCGTTTCGACGCAAGACCTGTAACAGTTCTATCGTAGCCTGCACACCCCCTTTGAGATCCACGGTTTTG
>Ga0210388_10003907_pt1 | contig 11647 bp, 8 predicted proteins | sample IncBWC19OmetaG_FD_155485 | JGI IMG/M metagenome (GOLD analysis project Ga0210388, IMG submission 155485) | Forest soil microbial communities from Barre Woods Harvard Forest LTER site, Petersham, Massachusetts, United States - Inc-BW-C-19-O ... | reverse complement strand
CGCCTCGCCAGACCGGCGCGCAGCTTCTTTCCGGCCCGGATCGCCATCCACCCCGGCGACATGCGCTACCTGCTCGTCCGGCGAGAGATCGAGGGCATGCTCGACTGGGCGCAGGGGGACGTCGTGGCCCGCGGCAGCGACCTCCTCTCCTGACGTCCTCACGCTCCAGTCCGCCGAGAGCGGACTCCCATCGGGTCAGTCGTCGCTGGAGGTCGAACCCGGCGGCGACGCGAGGCCAGACGCGAAGACGATCTCGCGCTGGATGCGGCGCGCATGCGCTCGGGCGTCGAACTCGCGCACGACCCGCTCGCGCGAGGCGATCCCCTGGCGAGCCCGCAGCGCCGGATCGCCCGCGTAACGTACGAAGGCGTCGGCGAGGCGGGCGACGGCCTCCGGGCTCGCCCCCTCTCCCTTGCCGCCGGGAGCCGGTTCGAACGCGACGAGCTCCCCGGTCTTGTCGTCGAGCATCTCGACCACGCCGCCGACCGCGAAGGCCACCACCGGCTTTCCCATGGCCATCGACTCGATCACCGCGCGGGGCAGCGGGTCCGCGTAGACGCTCGGCACCACCGCGACGTCGAAGTCCGCGACGACCGGGCGGACGTCCGCCCGGAACCCGAGCATGCGAAACCGGTCCGAGAGGCCCAGCGACGCCGCGAGATGCCGGCACTCCTCCACGTGGTCGGGGCGGAAATCCTCCGGAGTGTCGCCCACGACGACGAAGAAGACGCGCTCCCGGGTCCCGGGATCCATCGTGTCGAGCGCGAGACGCGCCGCTCGCACCATCTCGACGTAACCCTTCCGGCGCAGGACGCGGCCGTGGCTGCCGAAGACGATGGAGTTGCTCGCGAGCCCAAGCTCGCTGCGTAGCGTCCCTCGCACCTGGGTCGGGTCGAAGGCGCCCACGTCGAGGGCGTTGTGGATCACCCGCACCTTGTCCGGACAGTGCGGAAAGAGGGCCGCGGCCGACCGCGACACGCAGACGATCCTGCGGACGCCCGCGCCTCCCGAGAGCCCGCGATGGAGCGCGGTCACGACGGGGGGAATCGACGTGTACCGCACGTGCCAGAGGGCGGGCACGCCGGTCATCCGGGTGAGCAACCCGCCGGCGAAATCGGCGTTGGTGCCGTTGCAGTAGACGAGGTCGAAGCGCCCCTCTCGAACGAGCGAGGAGAGGCGCGCCATCGCCCGGGTGGCCTTGAAGACGTTCCCTGCGAGGCGCGCCGCCTTCCGCGGAATGCTGGCGTCGAAATCGGTGCGCTCCATGGCGCGCGCCCAGGGCTCGATCGGGTTTTCTACGAGGTTCCGCTCGAAGATCAGCTCGTCAGCGACGCCGTCGCGCCGGAGGAGCTCCGCGATGGCCCCCTCGCGCGGCAAGACGACCGCCCGGTAGGCGACGCGCGGATCGAGAAACTTCAGGATCGAGTGCAGGCTGCGCCCGGGCCCCCCGTTGCGCGCCGTGTCGTTGATGAAGAGAACTCGCACCGGTCGGGCGGGGGCTGGCGCCGGCTGATCCGCGGCCTGGGAGTATCTGCAAGGCTAGGAACGGTCATCGGGACGAAGCGGGGGGCAAGAGAAGAGGATGAAGGGGGCGTCATACCAGATGTCCCTTCCCGGCCCAGCCTGTCTTCGAGCGGCGCTGCAGCGCGTCGTACCCGTCCGGATCGCGCTGACGTGAGGTCACCGGATACACGGGCCGGAAAAAGGACACCCCGTCGGCACCGACTGGGCACGAGCGCGCGTGACCGGGCGTGACCGGGCGAGAAAGGCCGCCGGAATCCGGAAATGGCCGCGGCGCCGGCAAGTGCCGAGTACGCCGCCGCCCCCGCCGCCCCCGCGGACTCGGCGCGGGCGGCAAAGAGCCGAGACCGCAAGTCCGATCGCCCACGGTGCCCTACCTCCCGCCTTCCCTACTGGGGTGATGCCGGCGTTGCGGTGCCTTGTGGGTTCTGCCCCCTGGCGACGCGAAAAGCGCGCTAAGCTTGTCGTCAAATCAGTGACGGGCGCCGCCTTCAACGCCTCCCCTCTCGCGCCGGGCTACAAGCTCGATCGCTATGAACTGCTCTGCCCCATCGCCGAGGGGGGCATGGCGAGCGTCTGGGTCGCGAGGCAGCGAGGGAAACACGGCTTCGAGAAGCTCGTCGCCATCAAGACGATCCTGCCGAAATTCGCGTCGGACGTACGTTTCCAGGAGATGTTCCTCGACGAGGCGCGCATCGCGTCCCGGATCGAGCACGCAAACGTCGCGCAGATCTTCGATCTCGGCGAGGAAAACGAGATTCTCTATCTGGCGATGGAGTACGTCGAAGGCGACGCGCTCTCGAAGCTCAACCGCGCCTGCCAGCGCAAGGGAATGAAGATTCCGACGGGAGTGCTCCTCCGCGTCCTCTCCGACACGTGCGCCGGCCTCCACGAAGCCCACGAGATGAAGGACCCGTCGGGGCGTGCGCTGGAGATCGTCCACCGCGACGTCAGCCCGCACAACATCCTCGTCAGCACCAAGGGCACGGCGAAGCTCATCGACTTCGGTATCGCGACGGCACGCTCTCGTGCGGGCGCCGAGACGAGCTCCGGAGTCCTCAAAGGCAAGATTCAGTACATGGCGCCGGAGCAGGCGCTCGGGCAGAGACTCGATCGCCGCGCCGACATCTGGGCGGTGGGCGCGATCCTCTACACGCTCCTCGCGGGCAAGCCCCCGTTCGAAGCGGAGAACCCGCTCGCCACGCTGCATCTGCTGGGGTCCGGGCGGCCTCCTATGCCGCTGCCTTCCTCCGTCCACCCGGCGATCTCGGCGATCGTACGGCGCGCCCTCTCCTTCGCCGCCGACCACCGCTACCCGACCGCATCCGACCTGCGCGACGCGATCGAGCGCGCGATGGTGGCGACGCAGTGCTCGACCACGTCGTCCGAGGTGGCCGCGTTCGCCGCCGTGCACCTCGCCGACCGGATCGAGAAGCGCCGCGCCTCGATCGACGCGGCGCTGGCGGCCGCCGCGGCACGCGAGCAGCTTCATCCGCCCGAGGAGCGCGCGCGACCCTCCAGCGTCCTGCCCGGGTTCCAGACGGGCAGCCCCCCCTGGCCGCCGCCGAGCTCCGGCATGCTGCCCAGCCCCCTGCCTTCGAGCGCCAAGACTCGCGCCGAGGCGCCGGCCGCAAAGCCGCCCACCCTCGAGACCCTGGCGAGGCTCACCCCCCGGCTGTCGGAGCCGCCGCCGAACGCCTCGTCCTACGCGACGCTGGGTTCCGCCGCGCTCGACACGTCGGTCCAGACCGGTCGGTCGCGCAAGGGGATCTACGTGCTGGCCGCCGCGCTGCTGCTCGCCGCAGGAGGCGCCGCGGCGTTCTCGTTCAACGCGCTCCGGCCGCCTGCGGTGCCTGCCGTGAGCGCCCCACCGCCCGCGACCACGGCGATGCCGGTCAAGCCCACGAGCTCCCAGGGCGAAGGTTCCCCTGCCGATAGCGCCAGCGGCAACAACTGGGGATCGAGCACGCCCACGATCGCCTTGAGCTCGCTGCCGCGAGCCGTCCCTCCTGCCCCTCCACCCCAGGCGCCGCGACGGCCGGTGTGGTCGGCCGGACCGAAGCCCCGTCGCCCCGAGTCGCCCGACGCGCCGCCGGAGACCGGAGGCGAGTCGCCTGCGCCGCCCGCGGCTGCCGCCCCGCCGGCACCGGCGGCCCCTCCTCCTCCGACACCGCCCACCCCGGCGCCCGCCAAGACCATCGACGACGGCTTCTGAGAGCCAGGCAAGGGGTTGGCGGCCGCGCGCGATGGCCATCGGCTCTAGCAGCGCCGAACAATGCGCTGTTACGCTGAAGGGATGATCTGGTTATCGAACTCCACGATCGCGCGCTTGCGCGATCAGCTCCGTACTCGCGGCCAGCGTCCGTCGGTCGCTCTGAGCGACGTGTCGACGCTGGACCCCCAGGACGCCGAGCTCGCCGTCGTCTCGGCCGAGTACGGTCCCATCTGCGAGGCGATGTACTTGATGATGTCGGCCGACGGGAAGATCTCGAAGGAGGAGCGCGACGTCCTCAAGGGCGCGCTGCGCAATCTCTCGGGCGATACCGTCCGCACCGTCCACATCGAGGCGATGCTCGACCGCGCCGCGCAAGAGGCGGCCGAGCACGGGCGCGACGCGCGGCTACGCGATGTGGTCGAGCACCTGCACGAGGACGGGGCCCGCGCCGAGGTCACGTTCGTCCTCGCCGCCGCGATCGCGTTTGCCGACAGCGCGATCGCCGACGAGGAGAACGAGACGCTCAACCTGCTCGCAGAGGGGCTCGGGATCAGCGAAGCCCGAGCCGACGAGCTGCTCGACAGCGTCGAATCGGATCTCGCCGAGCGCCGGTAGCGCCGTCCCGCATGGGGAGCTCGAGGGGAGCCAGCGGCACCCCTCGACCATGATCAGTCGTCGAACTTGAAGAGATCTTCGAGGTCGCCCTTCGTCAGCTTCTTCGAGCCGCCTACATCCTCCGAGAGGACCGCTCCGACGAGCTCGCGCTTCTTCTCCGCGAGCTCGAGGATCTTCTCCTCGATGGTTCCCTTCGCGATCAGCCGGTACGTCGTGACGACCCGGGTCTGCCCGATGCGGTGAGCGCGGTCGGTCGCCTGGTCTTCGACCGCCGGGTTCCACCATGGGTCGAAGTGGATGACGGTGTCCGCCGCCGTCAGGTTCAACCCGCTTCCGCCCGCCTTGAGCGAGATGAGGAAGACGGGGGGCCCGTCCTCGCGCTGGAAGTTCTCCACGCACGCTTGCCGATCCTTGGTCGACCCGTCGAGGTACTCGTACTTCACGCCGTCCTCGTCCATCGCCCGCTTCACGATCTGCAGCATGCTGACGAACTGGCTGAAGACGAGCACGCGGTGGCCGCCCTCGATGCTGGTCTCCACGAGATCGCGCAGAGCGACCAGCTTGCCCGAGTCCTCGTCGCCGAACTCGCGCGGCAACCCGAGGAGCCTGGGGTCGCACGCCGCCTGACGCAGGCGCGTGAGCCCGGCCAGGATCTGGATCTGGCTGCGCGCCAGCCCCTGGCGCTCGACCTCGCCCATGACCTGCGCGCGCACTTCCTTGAGCACCGCCGCGTAGAGCGACGCCTGCTCGCCCGTGAGCTCGCAGAACTGATCGGTCTCGATCTTCTCCGGGAGGTCGCGCGCGACCTCGGCCTTCGTGCGGCGCAAAATGAACGGATGGATCGTCGCGCGGAGCCGCTCGGCGGCGCCCTTGTCGCCCGCGTCGATGGGCCGCGAGTATCGCTCCTCGAACTTGTCGAGCGGGCCGAGCAGACCCGGCGAGACGAAGTCGAAGATCGACCAGATCTCGCTGAGGCGGTTCTCGATGGGCGTCCCGCTGAGCGCCAGCCGCCGGTCCGACCGGAGGCGCTTGGCGGCTCGCGCCGTCGCGCTGAGGGGGTTCTTGATCTGCTGGGCCTCGTCGACGATGACGTAGCGCCAGTCGATCTCCTTGAGCATCTCCTCGTCGCGCCGCAGAAGCGCGTAGCTCGTCACGACGACGTCGGCGTCTTCCAGCTCGTCTTGCCTCTCGCGGCGCTCGGCGCCGTGCCAGAGGGCGTGACGCAGGGACGGGGCGAAGCGGTCCATCTCGCGCAGCCAGTTGGTCACGACGCTCGTCGGCGCCACGATGAGCGCCTTGAAGGGCTTGCGCTTGCCCTCGATCTTCGAGTCTTCGTTCTTCACGGCGAGCAGCAGCGCGAGGGTCTGGATGGTCTTGCCCAGACCCATGTCGTCGGCGAGGACGCCGCCGCTGCCGATCTCGTGGAGGAACCAGAGCCAGTGAAAGCCCTGCTCCTGGTACGGGCGGAGCTGCGCCTTCAGGTTGCGCGGCTTGCGGGTGCCCTTGATCTCGTCGATGTCCTGGAGCTTCTTGAAGAGCTCCTTGGTGTCGCCGGTGACGCTCGATCGCCCGACCTGCGCCAGCAGGTCCTCGATGCGCCCGGCCTGCGAGAGCGGCAGACGCCCGCCGTTGCCGCCGCCCGTCGCCAGGATCTCCGCCTGACGCTGCAGGACCTCCCGGACCTTCTGCGGGTCGATGCGGGCGAACGTGCCGTCGGCGAGGCGCACGTACTTGCGGCCGTCGGCGAGGCAGCGCGCGAGCTCGTCCTGGGTGACGGCGACCCCCTCGCTCTCGAAGTTGAGGCGCAAGGACAGCCAGTCGACTCCGCTGCTCACGCGGGCGTTCGCCGACAGGGCCTCGTCGCGAACCTGCACGTCGACGAGGTCGTCCGGGACGAAGATGTCCCACTGATCGGGGAGCGTCGCGATGCCCTCGGTCCAGAAGCGGATCGCGTCGTCGCCCCGGGCGATGAACTTGTTGCCGTCTTCATCGGGCACGAGGCCCAGATCGCGCAGCTTCGCGGCTGCCGCCTGCTGCGCCGCGATGTCGCAGCGGATGCACTTCGCCCGCTTGGACGCCCCCTCGCCTCGCCCCCGGCCGCCCGGAGTCTGCGGACCTCCGGGAGAGCCCGGCGCTGCGCCGGCCGTCGGCGGGGGCGGCGCCTTGACGATGACCGGCAGGGTCATCCCGTCGGCGCGCACGTCGATCTCGACGTCTTCGTACGCGGCGCGCAGGCTGACCTGCGCCTCGACGAGCGTGCCGCCGGCCGCGACGCGGAACGTGGGCTCGAGATCCACCACGTCGGCGACCTGCGAGAGCTCCGGCAGCTCGGCCCCCACTTCCAGCGCGACCTTCGGCAAGCCGTGCATCACGAGCTCGGCCAGCCGCTCCACCGGCTCGGTGATGACCGGCAAGCGCAGCAGACGCCGCACCGCCGCCGGCGAGACTCGCCGATCAACGGGCCGCGCCCAGCCCTCTTGCGCGTCGACGTACCACCCGGGGCTGCCCTCGAACCAGGCTCCGCTCGTCGTCGTGAACCTGCGCGGATCGCCCTGGCGCTGGAACGCCGTGCGCACGACGATCTGCCCGCCGTCCGGCGAAAGCTCGAGATCGAACCTCGGACGGAGTGGCTCGTCGCCGAACCGGAGCTCCATCATCTGCGGTTCGACGATGACCCGCCGTCCCTTCAGGAGGGGGAGCAGATCGCTCGCGTCTTCCCCGCGAACGTCGATCCCGACGCGTCGCGGGCCCTGGTTCTCGAAGCGAGCGAGAAGCCGGATCGCGTCTCGATCCGCGGTCGGATGCTGATCTTGCGCGACGAGGAGAGCGCTGGGCAGCAGGGGCACCCGGTTCTCGGGATTGAGCAGGGTGATCGTGAGTCCGCTGCCGCCTCCACCGGCGTGCCCGACGCCCTTCACCTGGAGGCGATATTCGATCTGCTTCGGCGTCGGTGGAATGGCCTCGGGCAGCCATGCGTCGACGCCCGTCCCGCTGCTCGGCGCCAGCCCGCGTGCCGCCTGCGAGGCGTGATGCGCCGCCTTCATCGCCCGCGCACGCGCGCGCTTGCTGCGTCTGCCCTCGCCATCGACTCCAGCCACGTGCACCGTTCCTCCGTGCACCGTGTAGTGCACACCGTTTGCCGCCGGCGGAGCCGAGCGCCGCTGCGCTCCCCGGGCCTGGTCGCGGAGCGCAATGAGCAGCGCAGCGACGTGTTTGCAGTGGCCCCCGTTGCTCGACGCGAAGGCGGGACACGTACAGCTCGACGTGAAGCCGCTGGGCGTGAGCTGGAGCGTCACCTTGTAGGGATCCGCGTCGGTTCCCCGCACGTGTCCGCGAGCGCCGGCGTCCTCGACGACGACGTCCTCGACGGCGTGCCGACGGACGTAGTCGTAGCCGCGCAGGTAGGCGCGAGCGCCCAGCAGACGCCTCAGCGCGCGATCGTTGAGAGTGGATAGTGCTTCGGTGAACGGTGAGGCCAAAAGAGATGACGCACGCGTGCTCGGCGTGCCCTTTCCGCTACTCGGCTACTCGTTGCTTGTGGGTCCCTGGTTGACCGTGACCTCGTAGACGACGAAGGGAGCCTGTCGGGCCTCCACAGCAGGGATCGACGCAAGCGTCGATCCCATCCGCGACTCGAGGCTCGGGCACGGCGCGGGGCTGCGGCACGGATGCCTGCGCCCGCGCGGGGCCTTCGTGAGATGGTGCGTAGCACCAGCCAGGGCCTTTCGCAACCGTTACCACGGGCCCGGCGTCCGTCTTGCCCATTTCGCGCCCGCTTTCGTTGTCCCTTTTCGGTATTTCCCGACGGGCCGGCCTGCTTCGCCTCCCGACGGCCGACTGGCATCACGGTTGCTGCAACGCTCCGGAGGAGCTGCCATGAATTCGACGCGCCCGGTTCGAACATGCGCCTCGGCTCTGGCTTTCGCCGCGCAATACGGCTACCCGCCGCCTGCCGTGCGCGTGAGGTGACTCGAGCTGCAGGCGGGCGCTCGTCCGGACACGGTGACGAAAAAAGTGGGGGGGGCTTATCGATGTTACTGCCGACGTTGCGGACGTTGCCGACGTCAGTGGGGCCGTCTGCCGTGGCGCGGTTGCCGGGGCGGCGAGGAGCGGCTGCGCTCGTGCCGGTGACGGTGACGGCGTCTCTGCTGGTGGGGGGATGCGCGGTCAACAGCACGCCGCCGATCCTCCTCGCTCCCGCCACCGGCCAGGCGATCGTCGACTGGACGATCCGCGAGGCCAAGGACCCGGTCGACTGCCAGACCTCCGGCGCGACGACGCTCCAGGTATCGCTCGCGGACTTCAGCGGCGCGTCGCCGATGGTGTACGAGCAGGACTGCGCGGCGTTCGCCACCACGATCAGCGGCCTGGTCCCCGACACGTACACGGGAACCGTGGAGCTGCTCGACGGGTCGGGCAACCCGCTCACCACGAGCGTGAAGCTCCTGCCGTTCAGCGTCAGCTCCGGAACGACGACCACGGTCGCGGTCGACTTCCCGGCCAGCAGCTTCTTCTGAAGGCAGGGCCCTTCACGACGATCGCGCGAGCCGGCCCAGGCCGCCCGGCAGGGTCGTCGTGTCGGACGGAGCGAGCGACACCACGAAGATCGCGATCGAGCAGAGGACGTTGCTCCACAGGGTCGCGACGTGCTGGATCGGCAGGAGCCAGGCGCTGACGAACAGCCAGACCGCGAGCGCAGAGCTGAGATAGCGCGCCCGGGGCACCCCCATGGATGCGATCGAGAAAACGACGCAGAGCACGCCCGAGATCCACGTATTGGTCGCCTGAGCGCGCGACTCGGGCCACAGGAAGGCGGACACGAAGAGCCACACGCCGAGGCTCACGTTGATGAGCCGCGGATCCATCGTCTCGGCCGGCGGTTCGCGCCGCGGCATCGGGAGCTCCATGACAGTGTCCTTTCGGTTGGAGCCTCAGACCGATGGCAAGCGGGCAAGGCGGGTGCCGCGGCGAAGCCCGCACCTCGAGACGCCGGCCGCGGCGAAGCCCGGCACTTGAGACGCCAGCCTTTCGGCGATACGAAAGACACGGACCCCATGCGTCTCGTCACGCTCGCCGCGGTCGCGCTCCGCGCATCGCTGATCCTCGCCGCTTCGGCGACGCTCGCCGCTTGCGCGGTGCCCGTCGCCGGCGGGCTCGACGACGTGGAGGCGAACCGGATCTTCGTCGCGCTCGACCGGGCGAGCGTCGACGCCGTCAAGGAGCAAGACCCCGGGGGAGAGGGCAAGTGGCGCGTCACGGTCGCCCGCGACGATCTTCCGCGTGCGCTCTCGGTCATGCGTGAGGAAGACCTCCCTCGACGAGATTCGCCCGGCGTCGTCGACGCCGTGGGCAAGGGCTCGCTGGTGCCGAGCGAGGCCGCCGAGCACGCGCAGCTCGTCGCCGCGATCGCGGGAGAGCTGGAGCGATCGCTCGAGGGGATCGACGGCGTCCTGCAGGCTCGCGTACACCTCAACGTGCCGTCGGCGAGCCCCCTGCGCGACGCGCCCCCTGCGCGAGGGAGCGCCGGAGTGCTCGTCGAGCACAGAGGCGCCACGCCGCCCGTCAGCGCCGAGTCGATCCAGCGCCTGGTGGCCGGCGGCGTCGCGGGCCTGGCCCCGGGCGACGTGGTGGTCGTCATGGTCGCGCGCCCCGCGCCCGCCGGCCTCGAAGGCGAGGCGGGTCTCGCGCACGTCGGCCCCATCGCCGTCACGCGCGCGTCGATGCACCCGCTGCAGGCGGCGCTCGTCGCGCTGGTCGCCCTCGTGGCCGCCCTCGCCGGGGCGACGCTCGCCCTCTACTCGCGCCTGGCCCGCGCGCGCTCGGCGCTTTCCGCAGGGCCAACCTCGCCGGGCTCGCCCTGACTCGCCGGCTCCGCCCGTGATCCGCGTCGCCGGCCTCGACAAGTCCGTTCACCAGTCCGGCGGCCCGCCGCGAGCGATCCTCCGCGGCATCGACCTGACCGTCCCCGAGGGGTGCCTCTACGGACTCATCGGACCCGGGGCCAGCGGCAAGAGCGTCCTGCTCAAGATGATCGCGGGGCTCATGACGCCCGATCGCGGCACGGTCCACATCGGCGACGACGCCGTCACCGGCGCCTCCCATCTCGCGCTCCAGAGCATACGAAAGCGCATCGGGATGCTCTTCCAGAACAACGCCCTCTTCGACCACCTCACGGTCTTCGACAACGTGGCGTTTCCCCTGCGACGCCTCTACGCTCCGCCGGAAGACGAGGTGCGCGCGCGCGTCGAGGAGCGGCTGGCGTGCGTGTCCCTACCGGGATTCGAGGAGCGCATGCCGGCCAACCTCAGCGGCGGTCAGAAGAAACGCGTCGGCGTCGCCCGGGCGACCGCGACCCGCGCGCCCATCGTGCTCTACGACGAGCCGGCCGCGGGGCTCGATCCCGTCACGTCCCAGAAGATCTTCGACCTGCTGCGGGGCGAACAGCGAGCGACCGGGGCCACGGTGATGATGGTCTCGAGCGATCTGGACCGCCTGCTCACGGTCACCGATCGCGTCGGCATGATGTACCGCGGGCAGCTCGTCTTCGACGGCACGACCGAGGAAGCGCGGACCTGCACCGACCCCCACGTGCAGCAGTTCGTGCACGGGTTGACCGAGGGGCCGCTGTGACGTCGGAGCCGTGGCCGTGGGCCCCGGCGCTCGCCGGCGCCGCGCTCCTCCTCCTCGCCGCGCTCGGCGCTTGCTCCCGGAACGACGCGGCCTCCAGCAGCGACGGCTCGACGCTCGGCGTGGTCCCCCCGTCGGACTCCGTCCCCCGTGCCCCGGCTGCCCCGCCGCCCGAGCTGGCGATCGATCCGGCAGACGCGCCGCCCGCGCGACTGAAGCTCCTCGACCCGGGTCAGTCGCCGCGCCGCAAGCTGCGCTACTCCTGGCGCCCGGGCCAGCGCGAGACGCTGGTCATGGACCTCCGCACGTCCGCGTCGACCGAGGAGGGCAGCTCGAAGCAGCCCGAGATCCAGCTTCCGCCGGTGCACATCGTGCTGGCCATCGATCCGCTCGACACCTCGCCGGCCGGGGACCTGTCCTTCGCCTGGCGCGTCACCTCCACGGCGGTGAACCCCGACGCGCAGACTCCCGCGACGCTCACCGACGGGATGCGCGCGGAGGTCGCGGCCATCGAGCACCTGTCGGGGACGGCCGCGGTGACGTCGAGCGGGATCTCGACGCGCATCTCGATCGATCCGGAGCAGTGGCACGAGGTCGACGCAGGCGCTCGGAGCCAGGCCGGAGCTTCGGATGTCGAGGGCGGCGCCAGCGCGGCGGGCGTGACCCGGC
>Ga0210388_10003905_pt1 | contig 11650 bp, 9 predicted proteins | sample IncBWC19OmetaG_FD_155485 | JGI IMG/M metagenome (GOLD analysis project Ga0210388, IMG submission 155485) | Forest soil microbial communities from Barre Woods Harvard Forest LTER site, Petersham, Massachusetts, United States - Inc-BW-C-19-O ... | reverse complement strand
TCCTTGTCGATGGTGACTTTCTTGGCGCGGCCGAGATCCTCGAGCTTCACGTTTTCGAGCTTGATGCCGAGGTCTTCGGTGATGGCCTTGCCGCCCGTGAGGGTGGCGATGTCTTCGAGCATGGCCTTGCGGCGGTCGCCAAAGCCAGGGGCCTTGACGGCGGCGCATTGCAGCGTGCCGCGAAGCTTGTTGACGACCAGGGTCGCCAGCGCTTCGCCTTCGATGTCTTCGGCGACGATCAAGAGGGGCTTGCCCATCTTGGCGGTCTGTTCAAGCAACGGGAGCAGATCCTTCATCGAGCTGATTTTCTTCTCGTGGATAAGAATGCGTACGTCCTCGAGCACGCATTCCATGCGCTCGGGGTCGGTGATGAAGTAGGGCGAGAGGTAGCCGCGGTCAAACTGCATACCTTCGACCACTTCAAGAGTCGTCTCCATCGTGCGGGATTCCTCGACGGTGATGACGCCATCCTTGCCGACCTTCTTCATAGCTTCGGCTATGATGCCGCCAATTTGCTTGTCGTTGTTGGCGGAAATGGTGCCAACCTGGGCGATCATGTCGCCCTTGACGTCTTTGTGGAGCTTCTTGATCTCTTCGACGGCCACTTCGACGGCGCGCTCGATGCCGCGCTTGAGAGCGGTGGGGCTGGCGCCTGCGGCGACAGTCTTGACGCCCTCGCGGAAGATAGCCTGCGCGAGCACGGTTGCGGTGGTGGTGCCGTCGCCGGCGACGTCGGACGTCTTCGAAGCGACTTCACGGACCATTTGTGCGCCCATGTTCTCGAGGGGATCTTGCAGCTCGATTTCTTTGGCTACCGTCACGCCGTCCTTGGTGATGATCGGCGCGCCGAACTTCTTTTCGATCACGGCGTTGCGGCCCTTGGGACCGAGGGTGATCTTTACTGCGTCGGCGAGAGCGTTCACACCGCGTAGAATCGCTTGGCGGGACGCTTCACCTGTTACAATCTGTTTCGCCATACTGGTATTTCCTCCTGATTATCTTTCTGCGGACTGCTGAATTTTACGTATTTGCATCCTTACATCGACGGGCCGGGCAAGCCCCGCCCCTCGAGAGTGTAGCCAGCCGGGCGAGTCCGGCTTTTACTGTGTGGAGCTGGAACTACCTCTTTGCAGCCTTGGCTGCGCCGCTAAGCTTGGCGAGGATCTCTTCTTCGCGAAGAATGAGGTACTCTTCGTCGTCGAGTTTGATTTCCGTGCCGCTGTACTTGCCGAACAGAACGCGGTCGCCTGCTTTCACGTCTAGCGGGATCAGTTCGCCCTTCTCGCGCTTGCCAGCGCCGACGGCGATTACTTCACCCTCCATGGGTTTTTCTTTTGCGGAATCAGGGATGATGATGCCACCCTTGATGCTTTCTTTTTCTTCAATACGCTTCACGATCACGCGGTCGTGGAGCGGGGTCAGATTGACTGCCATCTTGGAAGAACCTCCATAGGTGATCTTGCGGTTTGAACAGAGACTGGGAGCACGGAAGGGATATTAGCACTCCTCACAGTCGACTGCTAATATAGCAGAAAAGGGTTGCATGTCAAGGATTAAGCAGACAGTTGACTGGGCTGTCTGTGGAATTCTCCTGCATGTAAGTCCTGCATTCATAGTGGTTTATATGGTGCAAGAAAAATACGACACTTGGCGATTGTAGTGCTCCTACCCGTGAAGTAGAATTTGGCAATCCGAGCAAACATGGGGTCACTCGTCTATCTTCGGCTCATCGGTTTTACATTTGGCACGCTCTTGCAGCTTTTCTGGATGGTGGTGATTCTCGGCTACCGGCGGCAGAGAAATTTTGAGCGTGTGTTCTTCTTTCTTTGCCTGGCGCTATTCTTGTTTTACAGCGGCTCGTTGCTGGCGCTGAATGCCGAGATCTATTATCCGGTGCCACCTGCGCTTCTAGAGAGTTCGGCGATTACGCTGATGTGCGCCGGGTTATGCCTGCTGCCTCCGCTGCTGATTCATCTTCATCTGGAGTTCCTAGAGACCCGGGAACTGCTGAAGAATCGCGCGGGCAAGCGTGTGGTGTTATTCGCTGCATACATCCCCATTCTGTATTTTGCATTGCGAGTCTTCCCACAGATTGCCACTGCGCCGGGATTTGATTTCCTCATCCCAGGGAACGCGCTGGGGCGCGGCTATGGCGTTTGGCTGGGCATGGCCTTGCTGCTCGGGGCGGGCTGGGAGGTGAGATTCGCCTTCGGAGCACCCGATCGGCGCCAGAGGCAATTTCACGGCTTGCTGGCGGGCCTGTTCGTGGCGGGAACCGCCATGGTGGTCTGCCTGCACGTGTTGAGCGGACCACTGTCGCCGAATTTTTCTGCGGGCATCAGCACGGCACTGGCCTGGCTGGCGATACCGCCGTCGGCCATCCTGATCTACCTTGTTCACCGATTTAACTTTTTGCAGATTGGGCGGCAGAAGAATCTCGTATATGCGGTCTCGGCCACATTTTTGGCTTTGCTTTATTTGAGTTTGGTGCGGAGGGTGAGCGTCTGGCTGGAGCCGCTGCTGCCGCCGGAGGCTTCGGCGTCGATCCTACTTTTCGTGCTGGTGATTTTCATCGAGCCCCTGCAGCGCGTGCTCGGAAGAAGGCTCGAAGAGACGGCGCACAAGGAAATGGACCGTGTGCAGCGTCTGACGGCGGAGATACAGCAAGAAGCGCGGCGAGGGAATCTCAAGGAATTAGTAAACTTCATTCAGCGCCGGGTCCAGGAGCAATTCGAACTTGCGAGCGCGACATTGACTCTCGTTGATCCGGCAAAGGCAGTATTGCGGGCCGATGTTCCGAGACCTGGCGAAAAACTGGTCCGCACATCTGCGCCGATCGCTGACCACAGTTTCCCGGTTCGTCAAAAACATGGGTTGGTAGCCGTATTGCGCGCGGAGCCGCACGGAGCGGCGATTTCCGGCGAAACGCGAGCGGCACTGGAGTTTTTGTGCGAGCAATTGCCAGGGGCGCTGGATTTGTGCCGACTGATTGAGGAGAAGCTGCAATTGGAGCGGGAACTGGCGGAGAGAGAAAGGTTGGCGGTTCTGGGGCAGATGGCCGCCAGCATTTCGCACAATTTGAAAAACCCGCTGGGGTCGATCAAGACGATTTTGCAGGTGCAGCTCGAAAATCCCGGGGTACCGGAATCGGTGAGGGCCGAGACGCGCATGGTGCTGGAGGAGGTCTCGCGGCTATCCGCGAAGCTGAACCAATTGCTGCAGTTCAGCCGGCCCGCGATTCGCGGAGGCGCTGTTCGGGCGACCTGCGACGCGCGGGCTGTAGCGGAGGAGGTCAGCGGGGTTTTGCGGCATGAGGCTGAGCGGCGCGGCGTCGCGTTGCAGTTTGAAGTCGGACCGGAAGAAACCAAACTCTCGGCTAGCGCGGAGGCGGTGAACGAGATTTTGTCGAACCTCGTGGTGAATGCGCTCGAAGCGACTGCTCGCGGCGGCCACGTGAAGGTAAGTGGCCGGATGAACGGCAATGGATTTTTGTTTGCTGTGGAAGACGACGGAGCGGGCATTCCGGAAAGCGCGCGCGAAAAGATTCTGCAACCATTTTTTACCACCAAGACACAAGGGCACGGACTCGGCCTAGCGATTGTGGCGAGGCGTGTTGCGGAGTTTGGCGGAAAGCTGGATTGGGAGAGCCCGGTCCGCAACGGTCGCGGAACACGGTTCCGAGTGATTTTGTCTTTGTAGGGGCGGGGCTTGCCCCTCGAGCAGCACCGAGACGTAATAGGAAGGACGCGATGATGACAATATTGATCGTGGATGACGAACCGGCAGCGCGATACGGATTGCGGCGGGCCTTGGAAGGGAAATACCACATCGCGGAAGCGGATTCGGCGGAAGCGGCGCGCGTTGCTTTGAGCGCTGAGCCGCCGGATCTGCTTTTACTGGATGTCGTGTTGCCGGGGCAGAGCGGACTGGATTTTCTGCGGTGGATGCGCGAGCAGGGAAGCCAGTTGCCGGTGCTAGTGATTTCGGCGCTGGACACGGCCAAGACTGCTGTGGAAGCTCTCCAGCTTGGGGCGGCGGACTATCTGGTGAAGGGCTTCGAATTGGAAGAGTTGCGGCAGCGCGTGGCGAATCTGTTGAAACTGGCGACGCTCGAAAAGGAAAACGATTCGTTGCGGCGGCGCATGGTGACGGAGGGGCAGTTTGGCCAGATGATCGGGCGGACCGCGGAAATGCGGCGGGCGTTTGAGATGGCGGATCGCGTGGCGCCGGCGGACTCGACCGTGCTTATTCTCGGCGAGAGCGGGACGGGAAAGGATTTGATGGCCCAGGAAATCCACGCGAGATCGCCTCGCGCGGGGAAGGCTTATGTGGCGGTGAACTGTGCGGCCCTGCCGGAGACTTTGATCGAATCGGAATTATTTGGATACGAGCGCGGGGCTTTTACGGGCGCGGCGCAACAGAAAAAGGGGAAGTTCGAGTTGGCGTCCGGCGGAACGCTTTTTTTGGACGAGATCGGGGATATGAATCCGGTGACGCAGGCGAAAGTGTTGCGAGCTTTGGAAAATCGCACCATTGAGCGGTTGGGCGGGGCGCGGCCGATTGCTGTGGACGTGCGTGTGATTAGCGCGACGCACCGGAATCTCGGGGAGGAGATTCGCGCGGGCACGTTTCGCGAGGATCTATTCTATCGGCTGCGCGTGGTGACCATCGAGTTGCCGCCTTTGCGAGCCCATAAGGCGGACATTCCGGTGCTGGCCGAGGCATTCTTAGAGATGCACGGAACGCGACTCGGGCGCACCGCACGGCTGAAGAGGGAAGCGCTGGCGGCGATCGAGCGCTATGACTGGCCGGGAAATGTTCGCGAACTGAAGAACGCCTTGGAGAGGAGTCTCGTGTTGTGTCGCGGGGAAGAGATCGGCGTAGAGGACTTGCCGCAAGAAGTGGTGAGCGGGGAGGCTCGGCCTCACAGGAATTCCGACAAGGCCAATGAGAATGGATTTGGCGAAAGGGATTTTCGCGAGGCCAAGCGAAAATTCGAAGTTGCTTATCTGACCAAGCAGTTGGCGGATCATCGGTGGAATGTCTCACGGACGGCGGCGACGATCGGGTTGCACCGGCAGAGCTTGCAGGAGAAATTGCGTGAGCTCGGCATTCGCCGGCCAGGCAGGGAACCGTTGGAGGAAGGCGGGTAATGGGTGAGACGACCGGCTCCAACATCTCCCGAACGTCAACGGTTGCTGGCTATGTGCTGGCCGGCGGAAGGAGCAAACGATTCGGCCAGGACAAAGCACGAGTCCAACTGGGCGGTGAGATGATGCTGACGCGAACGTGCCGCCTGGTCCGTGAAGTCAGTGGATCAGTCACGGTCGTCGCCGATCGTAAATCGCGATATGCGGCTTCCGATGTTTGGGTTGTGGAAGATCTCTGGCCCGGCGAAGGACCACTGGGCGGCATTCTGACCGCGCTGTTGGCAACGGCAGAGACAGTTGGCGGGCGGGACTGGAATTTTATTGTGAGTTGTGACATGCCCTTTCTGACGCGCGAATGGCTGACATTCTTAATCGGCCGTTCTCTGGCGAGCCGATCCCAGGTGGTGCTGGCACACTCGGCGGCGGGGCCAGAGCCTCTGTGCGCATGTTGGCGAACCGACGCGGCCGAAACACTGCGAGGAGCATTAGAAACAGGCGTCCGCAAAGTGACCGACGGCGTCGCACTGCTGCGCTCGGAAGTTCTTGACGAGCGGGACTGGAAACGATTTGATAGCCGAGGGCGGCTGTTCTGGAACATGAATACGGCGGAGGATTATCAGCAAGCACGCCGGATTGTCGAAGCGGGCGAAAGTTGAGGGACGCGAAGGATGACGGACGCAAAGGATATTAGTCGCGGTGTCGCCGCCATGGAGACGGGCGGTGCGCGAGGGTGGTCTGGCGCGGCGGAGGCCAAGATAGCCGGCGGCGATGCTCGACAACACGCGGAAAACTTTTTTGAGTTCCGTGATGTTTCGAAGGCCTTCGACGACCACGCCGTGCTGAAGGATGTCAGTTTTAGCGTGAAGCGCGGCGAGACCTGCGTGATTATGGGGCGCAGTGGCGTAGGAAAGTCTGTTTCGCTGAAGCACATCATGGGATTTATGAAGGCGGATTCCGGGCGGATCTTTGTGGATGGGGAAGACGTCACGGATTTCAGCGAGCAGCAGTTCGAAGAGGTACGGCGCAAAGTGACCATGGTGTTTCAGTCAGGCGCGCTGTTCGATTCGCTGACGGTCGCAGAAAACATTGCGTTTCCGCTGGAAAAACAGCCGGGTCTCGAAGACGAAGACATCGACGCTTACGTGGCTAAACTGGCGAAAATGCTGGAAGTCGAAGAAGTGCTCGAAAAACTGCCGGGCGAATTGTCGACGGGCATGAGGCGCGCGGTGGCTATGGCGCGCGCGTTCGCGCAGAATCCTGATGCGATTCTGTTTGACGAGCCCACCACCATGGTCGACCCCATCATGGCGGCGCACATGGGCGACTTGATCTTGCGACTGAAGGATGCATTTCATCGCACCTCGATTGTCGTGACTCACGATACGCATCTGGCGAAAAAGCTCGCCGACACCGTGGTCTTCCTGCAGGAGGGACGGGTCACGTTCTTCGGGCCGTGGGACGATTTTGAAAACTCGAAAGATCCTTTTCTACACAACTTCAGAATGCAGGATGCCTTGATTCCCGCCCTGGACGTGACTCTGTGAGCCAGGCGGCGCGAAGATGAAGCGCCGAAGCTTTCTGAAGGGAATGGCCGCTGCGCCGCTGCTGGGATCGAGCCCGGCTTTTCCCGTCGAAAAGGGTGTTCTCGTCAACGATGTACAAACCGGTCTGAATCCGACTTGGGTTCTGAACATCATCCGTCCTACATCGGTCGAGGAAGTTCGGAATCTTGTCAAAGACTGCGCCAAACACAGCCGGGCGATTTCTGTCTCTGGTAGCAGGCACGCCGCCGGCGGTCAACAGTTCGCGACAGACTCCGTGCTCCTGGATATGCGCGCGATGAATCGCGTCATCGGTTTGGATGACAAGACCGGGGTGCTGCATGTTGAGGCGGGCATCGAGTGGCCGGAGCTCGTCCAGGGTTATTTGTCATTGCAAAAAGAAAATGTACGCTGGGGAATTCGTCAGAAACAGGGCGGAGCTGACCGGATAAGCCTCGCTGGCACGCTTTCTGCCAATGCGCACGGCCACGGGCTTGGTTCGCCGCCGATCATCAGCGACGTGGAATGGATCGAAATGGTGGCCGCGGATGGCTCGGCGAAAAAATGCAGCCGAAAGGAAAACGCGGAGGTTTTTGCGCTGGCCGCGGGCGGTTATGGGCTTTTTGGGATCATCACCGCGGTTGGATTGCGGCTCGTGCCTCGACAGAAAGTCCGGAGGCACGTTGAGGCGCGCACCACGGCGGAGTTGATCCGACTCATTGAGGGGCGCACAGCCGCAGGCGCGCCGTACGGTTATTTCCAATACTCCATTGATGAAACTTCCGCGGATTTTCTGCGCACGGGAATTCTGACCACGTACGAAAATGTGTCGCCCGAAACGCAGCTTGGAACGGAAAGCACGGATATCGACACGAAATTGCTGACCGCGCTGCTCGAAATTGCGCATCGCGATCGCGGATCTGCTTACCGCCGGTACGCTAAGCTGGAGCTAGCCAGAGACGGCAATGTGGAATGGTCGGATTTGCATCAGCTTAGTACCTATCCGGCGGGGTATCACCAGGAAATCGAGAAGCGCCTAGGCGCGGATTTCGTGGGTGCTGATTTGATTCTCGAAGTGTACGTCCCGCGTAGCGAGTTGATTCCGCTGCTCGAAGAGGCGCGGCGCATTCTTCTGGCGAGCGGGATGCCGCTTGTTTACGGGACGATTCGTTTTATCGAGCAGGACAAGGATTCTTATCTCGCGTGGGCCAAGAAGCGCTATGCGTGCGTGATTTTTTCGCCGCATTCCTCCGGCGAGACGCAAGCCCTTCGAAAGACCGGCGATGTCTGCCGCCAACTGATTCGCGCGGCCAATAAACGGGGCGGAAGTTTTTATCTCACCTACAACCGTTTTGCCACGCGAGACGAGTTAGCTTCTGCGTATCCGCAGTTCCAGGATTTTCTGAATTTGAAGAAACAATACGATCCGCGCGAAACTTTTCAAAGCAATTGGTACCGATACTATAAGGGCTTATTTGCGTGAGGCAGCAAGAGCGGGAAGCAAAGTGAGGAGGACGACTGCGTGACCGAGACAACTGGCGCGCGACCCAACACGATCCAGCAATTGCCCAAGGCCATGGGCTTTTGGGACGTGTTGTTGTTCAACATCGCCACCGTGCTGGGGCCGCGCTGGGTTGCTGCCGCCGCGCATAACGGAACATCTTCGATCAGTTTGTGGGTGATCGCGGCGGTTTTGTTTTTCATTCCGTCCGCGCTGGTGATCAACGAGCTTTCGTCGCGCTTTCCGGAAGAGGGTGGTCTGTATGTTTGGACGAAAGAAGCATTTGGCGATTTTCACGGTTTCGTCGCCGGATGGAATTATTGGGCGTACACGGTTTTCTATTTTCCCGGTTTGCTGCTGGCCAGCGCGGCAATGAGCGCTTACATCATGGGCGAACGGGGTGCAACGCTGGAACACGACCGCACATTTTTGCTGCTCCTTTCCGTGGGATACCTGATTGTGGCAGTTGGTCTGAACATCATCGGTTTAAATATCGGCAAGTGGCTGCAAAATGTCGGTGGCGTGTCCACGTACTTGCCGCTGATGGCGGTGGTGGGCGTCGCCGCGATCATCGCAACGAAGCATGGCGCAGTAACGCATTTTACGCCGCACAACATTCTGCCGACCTGGAACTGGGACACGGTAAATTTTTGGTCGCAGATTGCTTTTGCGTTCAGCGGACTTGAGTTGGTTTCGGCCATGAGCCAGGAAGTGCGCGATCCCCGGCGCACGCTGCCGCGGGCTTTGTACGCCGCTGCCGTGCTGATCGCGCTGATGTATATCCTGGCAACGATAGCCGTGTTGGTGCTGGTGCCCGCGGCGGAGGTTTCGAACACCAGCGGCGTGTTTCACGCTATCACGGTGGGATCGATCGCCTTGCGCATTGGATTTCTTGGAATCGTTGCGGCGATTGTCGTGACGCTGGGGAACGCGGGCGGGGTTGGCAGTACGGTAGCGGGAATCGCGCGCGTGCCGTTCGTCGTGGGGATCGACCGCTACCTCCCGGAAGCGTTTGGGAGAATTCATCCGCGGTGGAAGACGCCATACATCGCGATTCTCGTGCAGGCGGTGGTCTCGTGCGCAATTCTCTTGGTCAGCCAGATCAACGAATCGACGCGGGGCGCGTATGACTTTCTGGTGAGCGCAACGAACATTCTTTATTTCATTCCGTTTCTCTACATGTTTGCGGCGGCGATTCGTCTTTTTTCGCGGAAAGACCGCAAGGAAAACTCGGAGGCTATTCTGATCCCCGGTGGCAGGGCGGGAGTGTGGGCCGTTTCCGGCGTCGGCTTCTTGGTTGTTCTGGTTGGCATCTTCGTTTCGCTGGTTCCCCCAGGAGAATCGGCGAATAAACTTGGTTTTGAGATGAAGCTCGTCGGCGGGACCGTTGCGACGATTGTGATTGGGCTGGCGCTTTATTGGCGCGGAGCGCGTGCCAAGGCGAGAGAAGCTGTCGTTGGCAACTGAAATCCAAGCAGGAAACCAGCGCCAAGCTTTAATAGATGGGCCACATTCCGGGCGTAGCTAACTCCACAAGATGGTTGTCGGGGTCGCGGAAGTACAGGCTGGTGCCGCCGGCAGGCCAGTGAATGCGGTTTTCTATTTTAATCTTATGCAGCGAAAGATGCTCTTCCCAAGCGATAAGTTCGTCTGTGCGAATGGAGAGCGCGAAATGGAGCGGGCCATGGCCGTCATGCGGACCGAGCGTGCCATACGGCAGTTGCGTGACGCGATTCGATGCTCCGCGCTTGAAGAGCAGTAAAACGCTCCGGTTGCCAACTCCGTAGGCGCACAGGCGGTCATCGCCAAACATTCTTGCGAGGGCGAACACCTCTTCATAGAAACGAGACGCTCGGCCTAGGTCGTCCACATAAAGCGATGTTTCGATCACGCCCGTGAGCGTGGGCATGCTAGAAACCCTCCTCGATGAGACGAGATACGGTGATAGGGGTCGCGGCGGGTGCTTCGCGTGCTTCGAGATAGCGCTCCACGTATTTCCCTAAAATGTCGCCTTCGAGGTTCACGGCGTCACCGGGTTTGCGGTCGCGAAGATTGGTGTGCTCATAGGTATAAGGAATTACCGCGACTTCCGCGATGCGAGTATCTTGATTCCAGCGTGCGACGGTGAGGCTGATGCCGTCAATGGTCAGGGAGCCCTTCGGTACGACGTATCGCGCATAACCTTCGGGAACTTCCACGCCGAACCACCAGCTGCCGCTTTCCGGACCTTCCGACTCGAGATGCGTTACCCTACCCGTGCCGTCGACGTGTCCCTGCACGAAGTGGCCGCCAAATTCTTTGCCCGCGGTAAGCGGCTGTTCGAGATTGACGCGCGATCCTTTTTCCAGTCCACCATTTTTCGCGCCGAACGATGTTTTTTGAATGGTTTCGCCAGAAAGATCGGCGGAAAAAGAGTTTTTGCCTAGAGCTACGACCGTGAGGCAGCAACCATTCACGGCGATGCTGTTTGACACGGCTAGCTCGGACGCGACGCTAGAGGCCTCGATTGTGACGCGTCCGCCAAAGGGCTTCAGGTCGAGAGCCTGGATCGTGCCGACGTGTTCGATAATTCCGGTAAACACAGTTCCCCGTTTTTTCTAGTTCTCGGTTTGCGCTCTTTTCCTTTCGAGTGTACAGCATTTCGCTGCGGAGGCAGAAAGCACTAGACTAAAGCTCGCAGCATCACGAATAGCCATCGAGGTCCAGCTATGAAGGCCTGTCTGCTCAACTCGCCCGCGCGGATTGAAGCGAATCCTCTCCAGTTCACCGACGTGCCGGTGCCGAATCCAGCGAAGGGCGAGGTGTTGGTCCGCGTGCACGCCTGCGGTGTGTGCCGCACGGATCTCCACGTCATCGAAGGCGAATTACCGCCAAGAAAATCGCCGGTGATCCCGGGCCATCAGGTCGTCGGAGTCGTCGAAACACAAGGAGAAGGCTCCGATCGCTATGCAATCGGAGCGCGCGTGGGCGTCGCTTGGCTGCACCATACAGACGGCGTGTGCGAGTACTGCCGTCGCGGCCAGGAGAATCTCTGCGACCATCCGGCGTTCACCGGGTATAGCGTCGACGGCGGCTACGCCGATTACATCGTCGCGCCGGAGGATTTTGTTTACGCGATTCCCGATGGGTTTCCCGATGAGCAGGCCGCGCCGCTGCTCTGCGCGGGAATCATCGGATTCCGCTCGCTGCGGCTTTCGGGGATCAAGCCTGGCGGACGTTTGGGGTTTTATGGTTTTGGAGCGGCGGCGCACGTAGCGATTCAGGTGGCGCGACATTGGAACGTGACGGTGTACGCCTCGACGCGGGACGCGCGTCACCAGAGGCTGGCGCTGGAACTGGGCGCGGCATGGGCCGGCGGAACACTCGATGCGCCCCCCGAAAAGCTGGATGCCGCGATTGTTTTTGCGCCGGCGGGAGAGATTGTGCCCGCGGCGCTTCGGGCGCTACGCAAAGGAGGC
>Ga0210388_10003903_pt1 | contig 11652 bp, 10 predicted proteins | sample IncBWC19OmetaG_FD_155485 | JGI IMG/M metagenome (GOLD analysis project Ga0210388, IMG submission 155485) | Forest soil microbial communities from Barre Woods Harvard Forest LTER site, Petersham, Massachusetts, United States - Inc-BW-C-19-O ... | reverse complement strand
CTTCTACCTCGTGCAGACGATCTGCCATCTGCTGGCGCTTGATAGGATTCAGCCGCTTGCCCTTGGGCTCGGCCGAGTCACCGACTGGAGCGCGATCTCCGTTCACGGGCACGGCCGAAGCCACCGCCGGAGCCACGGATAGAGATGAGGGAGCCAACGATGGCGACTTCTCCGCTGCTTCCACCGCCGCGGCTCTTCCCTGCTTGCGCCAGAGATAATCTTCATAATTTCCTGGATAGATTTCTACTTTGCCGTCGCCGATTTCGAAGACGCGGGTGGCTAAGCCGTCGATGAAATAGCGGTCGTGAGAAACGAAGACGACGGTGCCCGCGTATTGCATCAAGGCCTCGAGCAGGACGTCTTTGGCGCGAAGGTCAAGGTGGTTGGTGGGCTCGTCGAGCAGCAGGAAGTTGGCGGGATGCAGCAGCATTTTGAGCAGCGCGTAGCGATTGCGCTCGCCTCCGGATAAGACGCCGATGCGCTTGAACACGTCGTCGCCAGAAAAAAGAAAACAACCGAGCAGGCTGCGCAGCTGGGTTTGTGTGGAGGCGGGCGAGAGCTCGCCGAGATCGTCGAGGATACGAGCTTCGGGGTCTAGTTCTTTGTATTGATCTTGCGCGAAGTAGTCGGGCTCGACGTTGTGGCCGAGCTTGTATTCACCGGCGGTGAGCGGCTCCTGGCCCGCGAGGAGTTTAATAAGCGTTGACTTCCCCGCTCCGTTGACGCCTACGAGGGCGATGCGCTCGCCACGCTCGATTATGAAATTGACTTTGTCAAATACTTTGTGTTCGCTGATTCCACGCTCGCCGTAGCTTTTGGCGACATTGGCAAACTCGGCGACGATGCGTCCGCTCGGCTTGGGTTGCGGAAAAGAGAAATGAACAGTCTTCTCTTCTTCCGGAATTTCGATCCGCTCGATTTTCTCCAGCTCTTTGATGCGGCTTTGCACCTGCTTCGCCTTGGTTGCGGTATAGCGGAAGCGATTGATGAATACTTCCAACTGCTCGATGCGGTCGCGCTGCGTTTTATAGGCGGATTCGAGCTGCTCCTTGCGGGCGCTTTTCGCGGCTAGATATTGATCGTAGTTGCCGGCGTAGAAGTGAATTTGCTTGTTCCAGATTTCCACGATGCGATCGACGGTGATGTCGAGAAAATAACGATCGTGCGAGATGAGGACGAAGGCATAGGGATAGGTGGTCAGGTACTCCTCAAGCCAGTTGCGGGCTTCGAGATCGAGGTGATTGGTGGGCTCGTCCAGCAGCAGCAGGTTGGGCTTCTGCAACAAAAGTTTGGCAAGGGCGATACGCATCTGCCATCCGCCCGAAAATTCTTCGGTTTGCCGAGCCCAGTCCTCGCGGCGGAAGCCAAGACCGGTGAGCACCTGTCCGACCTGTGCCTCGAGCGTGTATCCGTCGCGGGCGACGAATTCATGTTCGAGCTTCTGGTAACGGTCGGCGACGTTCGAATATTCCTGCCCCTCGTGGTCGAGCTCCGACATGCTGCGGGTCAGCGCCTCCATCTCCTTTTCCATGGCGTGGAGCTCATCAAACACCGACATGCACTCGGCGAAAACGGTGCGGCCAGTCATGGTGAGGCCGTCCTGCGGAAGATAGCCGGTCGAAATGCCCTTGGTACGCGAGAGGGAGCCGTAGTCGAGTGATTCCATCCCGGCGAGAATTTTCATGACGGTCGATTTGCCGGTGCCGTTCGCCCCGACCAGGCCAACCCGCGATTCCGGTGTGATCAGCCAGTCGGCGTCCTCGAACAGAAGTTTGTGGCCATAGCGCTTGCCGGCGGAGGAGAGTTGGATCATGGGGTTCTCTATTAAATATAGCGGACGGGGCGACACTAGTTGCCAGTTGTGAGTTCTCAGTGGGATTATTCAACTGAGAGCCAGAGATGGAGCGCCATGACGGTCGCGATCGTCTGGGACCCTGCTTATTCCGGATTGGAGCTGCGGGCGGACCAGATGCCAGTCTGGGCTGTTAACTTCGCGGTTAACAGCGGAGTGGTTGAGCGATGGTGGCAACGCGCGGGACGGGCGAGACGCCCGGCACCACAGCAACCCTAGCGGGCGGCGGCCATTTTCGCAATGCCCAAGTGTTCCAGCGCGCGGTCGATCACAGTCTGCAGTTCGTGGGCATATTTGACCTCGCGGCCCTTGGCAAGAATGATGCGCGCCTTCGCTGCATCGAACCAGGCGGGATCGCGGTAGTCTTCGTCGGGACGGCGGGTCTGGCGGACTTCCATCAAAAAAGCCTTAACGACATATTCCTGCACGCCAGCGGGCTGCCAAAAGACGCCTTTCGAATGAATGTAGATATGGAAGTGGCGCGGCTCGATGATGCCGATAGCGCCCGCTTCTTCTTTGGCTTCGCGTTCGGCGGCCTGGCTGTGCGAGAGGCGGGGCTCCGGGGCTCCCTTGGGAAACGTCCACTTATTGCCGCCGTTAGTATGGACCAGAAGAAACTCGACCTGCGAATTCATGCGCCGATAGCAGACAGCCGCCACCTGCAGGGGCAGCGCAAACCGAGAGACCCGAGGCAAGCTCATTGCGAGTAGTTTACCGCGAAGATATTTCAGGAATGTTACATGCAGCGAAAATGGTGCATACCTTGGGTGCCTACACTCTCGTTCTGAGTTTCCCGATCCTCGGTTCTCCCCTAGGCGACGTTCTAGCCGAACGACCTCAATCATTGTGCCCCGAATCGAGCACCTACATTAAGAACTCCCGAAGCTAAGGCCGCTCAGTCCGCCAATCTTCTTTGGCTCTATTCCGCGGCTGGCGATCAGCAGTTGAAAATTCTCTCCCACGCCCGCCGGCGTGACGAGATCTTTGAGTTGCAGCGCCACTTTCGCGCGCTCTTGCGGGAGGCGGCAGTCTTCGAAGGCGTCGGCAAACTGATTTTTTTCACCTATACCCAACAGGAGCTGCGATTGTGTGAAAAGTTTTTCGCATCGCATGCCGGCTCGCTCGCAGGCAGCGGCTAGCGCGGTGAAATTGAGGTGCGCGGTCAGGTCTTGCTCTCCCGGCGCCTGATAGGGGTCGGGGCTGGCGGAGTGATGGCGATAGGCCATAAGCGTGCCGCGGTGGCGCCCGGCGAGTTGCTGCTCGCGCGTGTAACCGTAGTCGATGACGATGGTGAGCAGTGGCGCGCCGGCGCTGACACGCGCAATTTGGCAAATCCAATCCTGCGCGACCATACCGACCTCGATGCGCTCGCCGGGTTCGGGATGAACGCTGTAGCGGTCGAGAAATTCTAGTTCTTCGGCGAGCGGAGGGAGCCAGATTTCTTGCAGGCGATTGTTTTCGAAGGCGAGGTGGAGTTTGCCCTGCGTGCTGAGAATCTCGACCGGGAGAGCGTCGAAGAATTCGTTGGCGAAGACGATGACGGGCGCGCTGGAGCCGAGAGTTCGGCGAACGCCGGCGGGAGCCGAGCTTTGCTCGGCTGGGCCGGTAGGGGCACCCGCCCCTAGGTGGGCGCGACCAATTCCGACCTCTCCGCTGAGGTAGGCTTTTTCTGTTGCTATGGGTTCGGCTAGATTTTCTTGCAGCTTTGCTTGCAGCGCTGGGGATGATTCCTGGAAGGTGTAGGTCAGGGCGGCGAAAAAGTCTGGGAATTTCTTGTTTGACCAATCCAGCACATCGCGGGCGAAGAGGCCGCGGCCGGGGCCGAGTTCGAGAATCTCAATTTGCGGCGGACAGTCGAGCGCTCGCCATATTTCGTCGAACTGCCGCGCCCATAAACGTCCAAAAACGGCGTGGACGTCGCTCGAAGTATAAAAATCTCCGGCCTTGCCGAATTGCTCGGCGTTGCGCGAATAGTAGCCCTCGGCAGGATCGTAGAGACACAGCTCCATGTAGCGCGAAAACGGGACGGGGCCGCGCTCGCGGATCGCGCGCTCGATTTTTTCGCGGAGGGACAATCGGCTAGCTTCCCTGATTCCCCCGGCTCACTCTGCCATCCATCGGGCTTTGCACAGCGCGATCCTGCGGTGTACGACTAAACATTTCGATGAAATAGTCGTGCAAGCCATCGTAAATCTGGCGTTGAAGATGCCACGTAAGCTGGGGATGATCGAGATCGCGGGCGTGAATCGGCAGCACGTAAGTGTGAACGGACACGGTCGAGTTCTTTAGGTCGATCAACACTTCGATCGCGCCGTTAGTTTCGCGCGCGGAAAAAGCAAGCAGCGGATGTTCGTACAGCTTGAGGTGATCCTGCACCGCAGTGAGTTTGCTGGAGTGAGACACGTAGCGACTCTGCTTCGCGGGGCGGGCCGAAACGCTGGCCCTTCCAACCCATGCGTCCTTCGCCATTGTTCATCGCCGCAGTCGCGGCTATGCGGCTATGCGGAGCGAATGGCGTTGCTCATGAAACGCTCGCTTGACCACCGGCATCGCGAGATAGAGGATCACGGCGGCGTTTATGATCCCGAAAGCTAGCGGAATTCCGTGCACGACGAGCAGGATCGGCAGCAGCAAGAAGATACCGACGGCCGAAAGAAACAGCGTGAGCAGACGCCCCCAATTTTGCATCCTCAGCAAACCATAACCGGCGATGAGGTGAAGGGCGGCAAACAAAATGATCATCGCGCTGGCAAAGTGTCCGAAACCACCAAAAAAGCGTCCGGTGGCATTCCCCTCAGCAGCCAGAGAAGAGAGTTTAGCGGCCAGACCAGTGAACAATAGAACGGAAACTCCGAAGAGCAAACCAAGTACACCACGCAGAATCTGGTAGAGACCGACCAGGGTGACACCAAGTGGGCGCATGAAGCCTCCTAAACTGGGAGAAATATAGCACATGGAGGGCAGGTTACAGGTGGCCGGTTACGGGTATTAGGAAAATCTGGTCGCAGCAGACGCAGCTAGTTTTCTGGCTTTCCCGTAACCCATGACCCGCGCCGTGCTACTCGTAGCGAAGAGCTTCGATGGGATCTAGCCTTGAGGCTTTGATGGCGGGAAGCATTCCGCTGATGATGCCGACGAATCCGAGAATCAGAGTCGAGGCCAGCAGCGTAGCGGAATCGATGGTGAGATGGATGTCGCCTTCCGTGCCATTTTCCACGAAGGCGCTCCACAGAGTAAGCGATCCGACCGACCAGGAGACGAGGTAGGCGAGAAGCACGCCGGCAATTCCGCCGAGAAGCGTGATGGCAAGGGCTTCCGCGAGAAACTGGACCAGGATATGCCAACCGCGAGCGCCGAGCGCTTTTTCGACGCCAATTTCGCGGGTGCGCTGAGTCACGGAGACCAGCATGATATTCATCAGCCCGACGCCGCCGATGCCGAGGGTAAGCAATCCGATGAATCCGAGCAAAATCTTGATGCCGGTGGTGATCACGCGGAGGTCGAGCAAATCAGCGAAGACGTCAAAGACAAAGATGGCGCGCTTATCCTTGGGATCGAAGTCATGATGAAAGGCCATCGACCGGCGCACCGCCTCGGCGACTTTTTCGTGGTCGCCTTCATATTCCATGGCGACAGCGTTTAGGTAATAAGTATTGGTGAGGTCGTTCATGGAGCTGAACGGCATGTAAACTTTGCCGTTCATGTTCTCGTCGCCGTTTTGAATCACGTGCTTAAGGACGCCGACGACCTCGTAGGAAATGCCATCGACCCGCACCTTTTCGCCGAGGGCGTTCTCGCCGGAAAATAATTTTTTCTTCACGTCGGCACCGAGGACGGCCACGCGGCTGCGCGTATTTTCGTCGAGATCGGTAAAGAAACTGCCGGCTTCGACGTCGATGCGGCGCATGCGGGAATAGTAGGGATAGACTCCGCTGATGCTGTAACTGCCGCTCCGCGTGCCGAAGGCGACGGTGCTTTGTTTCGAAGCCTCGGGCGAGATGCGCTTGATCAGAGGCACTTCGGCCTGAAGGTAGTCGAGATCGTTGACGGTAAGTTTGATCTCGCTGCCAGCTTTGGTGCCGCCCGCTTGCAGCGAAGTACGTCCGGGAAAGATAAAAACGAGATTTGTTCCCCAGGAGCGGAAGGCGACCCAAAGGCCGCGCTCGAAACCCGCGCCGTACGCAAGCAGCAGCACCACTGTGGCGATGCCCCAGGCCATGCCGAGCATGGTGAGGACGCTGCGACGGCGATTGTATTTGAGCGCGTTGTAGGCCTGGCGAGCGAGTTCGAGAAGCATAATGATCCTGGTGATTCGTTATTCCTGGCGCAGAGCTTCCACCGGCTGTAATAACGCGGCCTGGCGTGCTGGATACAGGCCTGCGGCGATTCCGGCAAATGCCAGCGACAGAATGGCGATGGCGGCGGACGATGGGACGATGCGCGGCGTGTCGAATCCCTCGGGCGCGGGCAAGGCGGCCAGCAGTGTGACCAGCGCGGTGGTGATGGCTAAGCCTATGCCGCCGCTCAAAGCGGTCAGGAATGCGCCTTCCACAAAAAACTGGGTTAGGATGGCGCGATGGGTGGCGCCGAGGGCCTTGCGCAGGCCAATCTCGCGGGTGCGCTCGGTGACCGAGACGAGCATGATGTTGATGATGCCGATGGCGCCGAGAGCAAGAGTGATCACGCCGACTACGCCTAGAAAATAGTCCATGCCGTCGAAGATCTTGGCGACGCGCTTGTTGTCTTCGATGGTGTCCCAATCCTCGAATGACTCCTCCAGCTTCGGATCGAATCCGTGACGGCGGGCAAGTATCTCGTGAACTTCCCCTTTGGCCAAGAGATTCCCACTCGGCGTGAGCGGCCGATAATTCAGGAAGGAAATGGCATCCTCGCTGTTCTGGTCCTTAAGGCGGAAAAGATTACGCATGGTTTCGATGGGAATAAAGATGCGCGCATTGGTGCCGTTATTGCCGTCCTGACCAACCTTGCTGAGCACGCCAATAATTTCGAAGCGAATGCCGTTGAGCAGGATCGGCGAGCCAACGGCGGGGCGGCCGGGAAAGATGTTTTTTAGCAGTTCCCAGCCGACGACGGCGACGCGCCGCGTTTCGCTGTTGTCTTCATCATTGAACCAGCGGCCCGGGCCAACCGGAATATTGCGGATCTGGTTATACTCGGGCGCCACGCCGAAGACCTGGCCATTGGTCGAACCGTAATCGCTCACGGCGCGAATATCCTCACGATTGAGCACCGGCGAAAGGAACTTGAGCGAGCGCGCCTCGCTGCGGATGGCGAGGTAATCCTCATAAGTAAAGTGATAAGTGCGGCCGGATTGCGTGCTGCCTTCGACGGCGGGAATGCGTCCGGGGAAGGTAAACATGATGTCCTGGCCCAGATTCTTGAGTTGCTTCGCCTGACCGCTGCGGAAGCCCTCGCCCAAACCGACCAGCAGGAGCAGCGATCCCACGCCCCAAGCAATGCCGAACATGGTGAGAAACGAGCGGAGTTTGTGCGCCCACAAAGTGGCCAGCGACTGGCGAACGATTTCGATGAGCATCCGCATGGTTGAGGTTCAGGGCGCGCCCTAACCCGGTTTGGGCAAAGTTGGCGCTACCTCTGTTATGCCTGTTATGCCGTCTTTTAATTGATACGCAAGAAGGGGGTAGCCGGTTCCCTGGAAAAGACACACTCTTCCCAGGGATTTAGACGTACGGGATGACGGGAAGGTTATCCGCGTGAGCGTCCGATGGGTTATCCTCGCCTGCGGGCGGCCGGGTCGACGGTTTTGAGTTTAAGCTGCGAGCGATTTCCAGAGCCTAAACTGTCGCGGGAGCCTGCGGGATCGAACCAAGCGCTTCGCCGGCAGGGTCCTGGAGGCCGCCATTGAAGCCGACCCAACCATAACCAGTGTTAACGGCTTGCGGACGGGTTGGCTTGAAAACAAACTCCGACGTGCCAAAGAACTCGCTTCCCGTCCCAGTGAGGGGTGTATCCGCAACCACCCAATATTGAGTGCCACCGGTCACTGCCACCGCCGCAAAGTTGGCGATAGTAAGGGTACGACCGCTCGTTGGCAGGTTGGGCACCGTCACCGGACCCGCCAGCAGCGTTCCAGGCGCGCCACTTGCATCTTTATAGATGCCTGCTTGCGCGAACAGGTTGAGATTGCATAGTGCTGAAAGGCATACAAGCGGAAGAGTTTTTTTCACGACGTTTCCCCTTTCACCTACAATCCCTGTAACGAAAAATGGAATAGATAATCCTTCGGAGCCGTGCTCCGATATTCAAGACCTCTGCGAAGGCCCCTACGCAGTCCTGCTCACTTATAGCTTCGCAGCCCGTCTAACCCGCCGACCAGGAGTGGGCCTCGATCCGTGGCCCTTTTCGACGACATTTGAGCTTGAGCTATACCGACACCTTGAAGGAGGAGTTGCCATGTTTCGAGATATGTTTCGAGAAAAGTTTGGAGTAGCTTTCCGGGGATTCCTGTTCTGCCTTTTAGTAGCAGCGCTGCCGGCAGTCAGCCCGGCGCAATCGTTCGTACTTGATCTGCCTCTGCAGAGCCAGCAGGCGGAGATTACGCAGCGCATTGGCATCACCGATGTCACCATCAACTATCACCGGCCGCTGGTGAACGATCGCAAGGTTTGGGGCGATCTCGTTCCTTACGGCAAAGTGTGGCGCGCCGGTGCGAACATTAACACGACGATCACTTTCAGCGATCCCGTGCTGATCGAAGGCAAAGCGCTCGATAAGGGTACATACGGATTGCATATGATCCCCAACGCCGACGAGTGGACGATTATCTTCTCGAAGAACTCGACTTCGTGGGGATCTTTCACCTACGACGAGAAAGAAGACGCGCTGCGCGTTACCGTGAAGCCCAAGGCTGCCGACATGCACAACGCGCTGACTTATGACTTCGACGACTTGAAGCCGGATTCGGCGGTGGTTGAGCTGGAGTGGGAAAAGGTCGCAGTGCCCTTCAAGGTTTCGGTTGCTGTGCACGACATCGTCGATGCCAGCCTGAAGAAACAGCTGCGCAATCTTTCGCAATACACGTGGATAAGCTGGGACGAAGCGGCGAACTATATGCTCACTGAAAAGATCAATCTCGACGAAGCGCTGGAGTTTGCCAACAAGTCGATCCAGAATGAAGATCGCTTCGATAACGAGACCACGAAGGCAAAGGTGCTGACGGCGCTCAATCGCAAAGACGAAGCCTCCGTTGCACAAAAGAAAGCGCTGGAGTTCGCCACTCCGCTGCAGATGCATGGCTACGCTCGCCAGTTGATCGGCGAAAAACGCAATGAAGAGGCCTACGCGATCTTCCGCGATAACGCGAAGAAACATCCGGACCAGTGGTTCGTGCACACGGGATTGGCCCGTATGTACTCCGCGCAGGGCAAGTTTGACGACGCGACAAAAGAGATGCAACTTTCGATAGCCGCAGCTCCAGAGAGCCAGAAAACTTATTTGGATGGCTTGGAGAAGCGGCTGGAGTCGAAGCAGGATATCAATTAGCCAAGCGGAGGTGCACGAAGAGTTTTGCCTCATGAACATTCTTCCTGTACCTCCGTGGCCTTTATGGTTCTAGATTTCTTATGGGGCTAACATGATGGCTGGTTACCGCCTTCTCTCCAGACTCGCCTTGATGGTCATGGCGCTAGCGATGTTTTCAGTTTCATCGCTTGCCCAAACATCCACCACGACCGGCAAAGCCGTTTTTTCTGGCGACCAGAAGGCGTCGACTTTTGCCTTCGAGTGGCGCGAAGGGTTGATCTTTCTTCCCGTGCGCATTAACGGATCGAGGCCGCTCTCTTTCGTCCTTGATACGGGGTCAACCAGAATTCTGATCGACCGCAAACTCGCAGCCGACCTCGGCCTGAAAGCAAGTGGAACCGGGTCATTGCAAGGCGCGGGAGCCGGACGCATCCCGATTGAGTTCATTCACGACGTGGGCATCGCGCTACCCGGCGTCGAGAGTGCTGGTTACGATTTATCAACCGCCGATCTGCAGCCGCTTGAGGCGGTCGACGGCGGAAGAGTAGATGGAATCATCGGCTACCCATTTTTTAGCCGATTTGTCATCACGGTAGATTTCGAAGCCAAGCAACTCACGCTGACCTCGCCCGAGGCGTTCCATCCCAACAGCGCTGGGCAAGCCCTGCCCATCGAACTGCGCAACAAGTGGCCGTTTGTAAAGGGAGAGCTGGTTTTGCCTGGACCGGTTACTGTGCAAGACAGCTTTCTGATCGACAGCGGCTCGAGCGACGCGGTCGACCATCCTATCGTAATGACGCTGCAATCGCGGGTGCCGAGTAAAAGCGGCGTAGGCCTGGGCGCGGAAGTTCAAGGCGCAACTGCGCGAGCCACATCCTTTCACTTGGGGCGGTACGTGGTCGAAGGCCCGCTGGTGGCCTGTTGTGGCGGAACCGACGCAACCGGCAAACTCATAGGAAGTGAAATCCTGCGCCGATTTACTGTCAGTTTTGACTATTCGTCATCGAGGATATTCATTACCCCAAATTCTTATTACGGCGAGGGCTCGCTCTCGCCAGCAATTCAACCTTGATTGGGAGCGATTTTTCCACTCTGTCGAATCGAAAGGAGATCCCATGAATGCGCTCAACTGCTGGAAATTCAAGCGATGGATTCTTGCCGGCATCGCCCTAGTTTCCTTCGCGACGGGATCGCTCATTACAGCGCGTCTGATGCATGCGAGCGAGGTGAACGCTGATGGCAATCGCGTCTTCGAACTTCTCGTTTATCACACGATGCCGGGCAAAGTGCCGGCCCTCGAGTCGATCTTCCGTGATGTTTCGAAGCTGCAAGACAAACACGATCTCAAGGTCGTCGGCTTTTGGGTACCCGACGATAAGGATCCTGCGTGGGCCAATACGTTCATCTACCTCGTGGCGCATCCCAGCCTGGACGAAGCGAAAAAGAATTGGGCCGCGCTTCATGCCGACCCGGCATTTCCAGAGTATAGAAAACAGGCTGCCGAAATCATAGAAAAAGCAGGGCAAGACTATAGGGTCGACGAGGTGTACATGCGTCCAACGGATTATTCGGCGATGCGGTAGTCGCCGGATTCTGCAAGATTCGATCTTCACAACGTCCGGTTAAACTGGGGAGAACTCCATCGCGTGCGTGAACTGCGGAATTGTGCCCTCGTCTGCTTTCTTCTGTTGGCCTCCCAACTCGTGTTTGTTTCTCCATTGGCAGGAGCTCAGGGAAATACCTGGATCGCCACTTGGGCGGCCAGCCCAGAGCCGGCGGACCCCGGCCCGAACAAGCCTCTGCTCAGCATCGAAGACCAGACTGTGCGGGAGCGCGTGCGCGTATCTCTGCCGGGGACTCAGATCTGCCTGCGCCTTTCGAACGAATATGGCTCCGCACCTCTTGTCATTGGCTCGGTCACGGTCGCTGCCGCCGTCGATGCAACAAGCGTCAGGCCAGGCTCGATTCAGGCTGTCACCTTCGGTGGGCACAATTCGGTCACGATCCCCGCGGGGGCGCCGGCCGTCAGTGACCCGGTGGCTTTTCCGGTCGCCTCCGGAGCCGAAATCAGCGTCAGCCTCTATTTCCCGAAGCGCGTCGCGTCCCCAACGCTGCATGCGCTCGCGCTGAAGCGTGCAGTGGTCTCGCAACCTGGCGACCTTACTCGCGCCGAAAAAATAGAGGGCGGAGCTGTGTCTAAGTCGTCAATCCTGGTCACCGCTGTGCTTGTACCCGCTCAGCCGTCCGAGTGCCTGGTCGTGGCATTTGGCGACTCGATTACTGATGGCGATGGATCC
>Ga0210388_10003902_pt1 | contig 11652 bp, 6 predicted proteins | sample IncBWC19OmetaG_FD_155485 | JGI IMG/M metagenome (GOLD analysis project Ga0210388, IMG submission 155485) | Forest soil microbial communities from Barre Woods Harvard Forest LTER site, Petersham, Massachusetts, United States - Inc-BW-C-19-O ... | reverse complement strand
GTTTGCTGGTGACTGCGCTGGCCATAGGGATTGGCGTGGGTAGCATGCTGGCCGGGCGGCTTTCGGGAAACAAGGTGGAGTTGGGATTGGTGCCGCTGGGCGCGGTCTTCATGGGTATTTTCTGCGTCGCTCTTTATGCGTCGCGCGGCTCCTACACGCTCTCCGTAATTTCACTTTCGCTGTTAGGTCTGAGTAGCGGCCTTTTCATCGTCCCGCTGAACGCCTACCTGCAGCAGCGCAGTGAGAACCACGAGAAGGGCCGCATCATCGCCACCAACAATTTCTACAACACGGTAGGGCTGGTGCTTGCGTCCGCCGCTCTAAAGGGATTGCACGGTAAGCTACACGTCTCGCCGGACAAGTTGATGCTGATCTTCGGCGTGGTGACACTGGTTTCGTCAGTCTATATCGTTAGCGTGGTTCCGGAATTTCTGGTTCGCTTCGTTTTGTGGTTGGCCACGCACACGCTGTTCAAGATCCGCATCGTGGGCCAGGAAAACGTCCCCTTCCGCGGCCCGGCGTTGCTGGTTGCCAATCACATGTCGCACATCGACGGGTTTTTGATCAACGCCTGCATACAGCGATTCATCCGCTTCATGGTGTGGAAGCCTTATTACGAACTGCCAGTTCTGAACTGGTTTTTCAAGCTGGCCAAGGCCATCCCGGTGGGCACCAATGGACCTCGCGATGTCGTCGCATCCATACGGGCCGCGCGCAAAGAGCTGGAAGCGGGTCACATGGTTTGCATTTTTGCCGAAGGCGCCATCAGCCGCACCGGAAATCTGTTGCCGTTCCGCCGCGGCCTCGAAAAAATTGTTGATGGCCTGGACGTTCCCGTCATCCCGGTGCACCTGGACCGGCTCTGGGGCAGCATTTTCAGCTTCGAGCGCGGGAGATTCCTGTGGAAGTGGCCCAAACGGATTCCTTATCCGGTTACGGTTTCTTTCGGAACGCCGATGCCGGCATCTTCGTCAGCGCATGACGTGCGGCAGGCCATTCAGGAACTGGCCAGCGACGCGGCCACTTATTCGAAGAGTTCCGGCGACCTGCTGGACCTGCGCTTCATTCGCACCGCCAAAAAGAACTGGCGCAAATTCGCGATGGCGGATTCCAGCGGCCGTGAACTGACCTACGGGCGGGCGCTCACGGGAAGCCTCTTGGTATCAGCTTGGGTGCGGAAGAATCGCCGGTCTGAAGAAATGATCGGTCTGCTGTTGCCTTCCTCAGTCGGCGGTGCGCTGGCAAACACGGGCGTCATGATCGCGGGGAAAGTTCCGGTGAATCTGAACTTCACCGCCGGCCCCGAATCCATGGCTTCAGCAGTGGAGCAATGCGGCATCCGCACTATTCTCACGTCAAAAGTATTTCTCGCCAAGGCGAAGCTGGAAACTATGGACGGCATGGTTTACCTGGAAGACATTTTGGGGCAGATGAGCGGCTTCGCGAAATTACGAGCTCTGATGGCTGCGCGGTTCGCGCCGGCGCGGTTGCTCACGGCCGGGAAACGCAATAGCGATTCATTGGCCACCGTTATCTTTTCAAGCGGCAGCTCCGGCGTTCCCAAAGGCGTGATGCTGTCGCACCACAATGTTCTTTCGAACATTCAGGCTATGGCGCAGGTGTTCTGGATCAATGACCACGACGTCGTGGTGGGCGTTCTCCCGTTCTTCCATTCGTTTGGATTCACGGTGACCGTCTGGCTGCCGCTGGTGTCGGGATGCGGCGCCGCATATCACACCAACCCCATGGAGGCTCCGAAGATCGGGGAAATAGTGGCGAAACACCGAGGGACACTGCTGGTCTCCACGCCCACGTTTTATTCCAGCTACACGCGCAAGTGCACCGTAGAACAATTTGCGAGCCTCCGCTTCGCACTGGTGGGCGCTGAGAAATTGCGCGAATCCATAGCCAACGCGTTCCACGAGAAATTCGGGCTGGAGTTGCTGGAAGGATACGGATGCACGGAGATGTCGCCAGTCGTTGCGGTGAACGGTCCCAATTATGACGCTGGGCGGGATTCCCAGTTGGGCAACAAGCCCGGCACGGTGGGGCAGCCGCTTCCAGGAATTACCGTGAAGATTGTGAATCCGGCGACCATGGAACCACTGCCGCCGGACGCGGAGGGGCTGGTGCTGGTGAAAGGTCCCAACCGCATGCTCGGTTATCTGAACCAGGCCGAGCGAACGGCGGAAGCAGTGCATGACGGCTGGTACGTAACCGGCGACATCGGTGCTTTGGACGATGAGGGCTTCCTCCGCATTACGGATCGCCTGGCGAGGTTCAGCAAAATCGCCGGCGAGATGGTGCCGCATTTGAAAGTGGAGGAAGCCATCTACACCATCATCGGCGAGTACGGCTGCGCCGTGACCGGAATTCCCGATGACCAACGCGGTGAGCGTTTAGTGGCCCTCTACACGTGTCCCGACACGGCGCCGGCCGAGCTTTGGCAACGGTTATCGGAAACAAGTCTTCCCAAACTCTGGGTGCCCAAGCGCGAGAACGTATACCAGGTAGACGCGCTGCCGACGCTAGGCACGGGCAAGCTGGACCTGGTGGGCGTGAAGGCGAAAGCGCACCAGTTAGCCACAGCCCTCTCGGTCAATTCATAAGGAGTACACATCATGGAATCGGTACTGCTGGTTGGGGTGTTGATTACTCTGTTCGTCCGCTGGTTGGTCTTGTCCGGAAAGCTGAACACGATGCAGCAGAAGATCGAGCTGCTCACTGCCGACGCGACCCAACCGATGCTAATCGCGAGAGTATACGCGCTGGAGCAGGCCGTGAAGGAATTGCGCGCCGTGCGTCCGGCTGATGTGCCGGCTGCGCCACCGCCCAAACCGGTTGTTCCGGTGCCTGTTGTTGTGGAACCGGAAGCCCCGCGGGTGTGGGAATCGGTGAAGGTTGAGGCCATGCCCGCCCCACCTACGAAATCGGAACCGGAACCGGAACCGGAGCCGGTTCCAATGCCCAGCTTTCCCGTGGCGACAGAGCAGCCCGCCGGGCCGACTCTTTCCCAACGCGTCCGCGATTCCATGCAGGGCGAGGAGTGGGAAGCGGTAGTAGGCGGAAGTTGGTTGAACAAACTGGGCGTGCTGGTTCTGGTAATCGGTATTGCGCTGTTCCTCGGCTACTCGTTCACAAAGATGGGTCCGGGTGGCCGCGTGGCTATTGGTCTCGGCGTAAGTTTGACGATGCTGGCCGGCGGATTCCTACTTGAGAAAAAGCCACGCTACAAGATCTTCGCTCGCGGTTTGCTGGGCGGGGGATGGGCCGCGCTTTATTTCACAACCTACGCGATGCAGGCCGTTGACGCTGCGAAAGTGATCGACAATCCGTGGTTCGGAGGCGTGCTGCTGTTGGCTGTTGCCAGTGGAATGATTCTGCAATCGTTGCGATACGGCTCGCAAACCGTCACTGGCCTGGCTTATTTTGTGGCCTTCGCGACGTTGAGTCCAGCGGTTACTCCCGCGGCAGTGACCGCATTCTCCGTGATTGCCCTCGCGCCGCTCGCGGCGTCGCTACTGTATGTCGCTTATCGATTCCAATGGTCACAGATGGCGCTGTTCGGGCTATTTGCCACTTATGGCGTGTGCGGTTCACGCGGTGATTCAGGAGCTCCGCTCTGGTCCGTGCAACTTCTGTTCTCCACCTATTGGTTGTTGTTCGAAGGCTTCGATCTTATGCGCGCCTCGCGGCGTTCCGCGTATTCGCCGTGGGAGAGCGCCATTCTTCCATGCAACGCGCTAGGCTTCATCGGCCTTTCTTATATGAAGTGGTCTGCTGCGGCGCCGCAGCAGCTGCATGCGCTGGCCGGCGCCATCGGATTGGCGTATCTGGTGAGCACCATCCTGCGCGCGTTGTTGCGGCCACCATCGAGTTTCGATCCGGAGACAAAAACCCTGGAGCGAGCTCTGTCGGGCGGTTACGAAGGACCGATTTCGCTGGCGGCCGCGTTGACCGTGGCGGCGATATTCCTTAAATTTCACGGCGCGCCGGCGCTCTTTGGTTTGCTGGCTGAAGCGGAAGCGTTATTCCTGGCGGGACTGTTCTTCAAGCAAACCTATCCGCGGCAACTCGGCGCGGCTTTGTTTGCGGGCGGGCTTGGCAAAATGCTGATCGTCGATCTCCCGGCCGGCGGGACGGCGAAGATTGCGAACTGGAACTTTAAGCCGTGGACGCCAGTGGCGGCTTCGAGCGCGTTGCTGTTCTATGTCAATCGCGGGTTGCGCAACGTGGACAAGTTCTACGGTTATGCGGGATCGGCGGTGCTCGCGCTGATCATCGGTTTTGAAATGCCGCAGCGTTATGTAGGGCTGGGTTGGCTTGTTCTGGCTGCGCTGCTTTTTGCGTTTGGATGGTGGCGCCGGTTGAGCGATTTTCGTATTCAGGGCTATCTGGCCGGAGCACTCGGGCTGGGCGGCATTGCGATTCATCAGTTGGACGTGGAGTTTGGCTACACTCCGGCGACGCGGCTTCCCTGGGTCGCCATATCATGTGCGGCTGTGCTGAGTTACCTGGGCGCGTTATGCGGCCTGCGCTCCCCAGCGGATCGTTTGGATGAATGGGAACGAAATGGCTTGCGCGGCATCGGCTCATGGGCCGCGACATCCGCACTGGTTGTGCTCGCGTGGCGTGTCCTCCCGGGAGATTATCTGGGCCTGGGTTGGCTTGCGCTCTCGCTGCTGATTCTGGAGCTCGGACTGCGGGGGCTTCCCGAAGACTTACGGATGCAGGCTTACTTTATGGCCGGCCTGGGAGCCCTGCGGGTTTTCTTCTTCAATTTCATGCCCATCACCAATAGCGATGCGCTCAGCAAACGCTGGATCGTTGCCGGCGCGGCGTTGATCGCGTACTTAATGGCCGGGCGAACTCACATTGCGCGGAGGCAGTTGGCCGAAAGTGAATTTCGCAACGTTTTTAATCTCAGTTCTTCGGCGGGCACGCTGTTCCTGTTAGCTGGACTGTGGGCGCTTCTGCCGGCGGTAGTGATAGCGCCCGCGTGGGCGGTGGTGGCCCTGCTATTGATGGAAGCTGGCTTCGCGCTGGATCTTCCCAGCTTGCGGCTGCAGGCGCACCTGACGGGAGCCGCGACATTCGGTCGGCTGTTTCTTGCCAACTTCACGGGGCTCGGACGTGTGGGCATGCTCTCGCACCGCGTCCTGACCGTAGTTCCGGTGCTGGCTTCGTATTATTACCAATGGTCGAGACAACGCCTGGAGCGCGCGCGGCTACGCGAGTGGGAACTGCCGCTTGGCCGCATCTATCTATACGCGGCGGCGGTTCTGGCTGTGACTCTAATGCGCTTCGAGCTGGGCCGTGTTCTGACAGTCACCGGGTGGGCCGCGTTTGGGCTAGGCCTGCTGGTATTCGGAAGGCGCTGGAACAACGTGGATCTGCGGTGGCAGAGTTATATTTTGGCCGCGCTCGCCTTCTGGCGAAGCTGGACTACCAATTTCTACGCGCCTGAAAGTTTCGCCGGCGTCTCCGGGCGGATTTTGACCGGCGTGTTTGTGATTGCCTGTTTTTACGCCGCGCAACTGCTGATTCCGCACAAAAGCGAGGAGGCCGGCATAGAGCGCCACGCGCGAACGTTCTACTCGCTGCTAGCCGCCACTCTCTTGGCCGTGCTGCTGTTCTACGAAGTTTCCGGCAGCGTATTGACGGTGGCGTGGGGTGTTGAAGGAGTGGCCTTGCTGGTAGCCGGGTTCCCGCTCAACGACCGTGTGCAGCGGTTAACCGGGATGTTCCTGTTCCTGGTGTGCATCCTGAAACTTTTTGTATACGACTTGCGGCATCTGGAGACCATGTACCGGATTCTGTCGTTTATTGTGCTGGGGTTGATGCTGGTGGGCGTGTCGTGGATTTATACGCGATTCCGTGACCGGATACAGCGCTACTTGTAGGAAGGAGCCGGGAAATGAATTGGAAAAAGTTCGGATCAGTTCTTGCGTTGCTGGTGGTTGGCGCGGTTCTGGCTACGCGTGGGACTTCGGACCCGCAGGTGAGTTTGAATTCGATGGTGGAGCTGTGGTCGGACACCTTGCGCGACACCGATCAGATTGGGATGAAGCTGACGCGCGTCTCAGACGCCGAGGAGATGAAGATCGGCGCCGATCTTGCGCGGGGCGTCGCCGATATGGGGCCCGATGACGCGGACGCCGCTCGTTACGTCACAGGAGTGGCGCAGCCTCTTGTGGCCCATTTGCGGCGTCCTGGGATTCGCTATCAGTTTCACGTGATTGATTCGCCGCAGATCAATGCGTTCGCTTTGCCGGGCGGGCAGATCTACGTGATGCGTGGCTTGCTCGAATTTGTGGAATCGGAAGCCGAACTGGCCGCAGTGCTGGGTCACGAGATGTCGCATGTCGATCTCCGTCACGCGATCGAGCATTATCAATATGAAGCAAAGTTAACGAAAGCCGGCGCGCCGGAGGTGGGACAAATAGTGGAAATGGCTCACCGGCTGGTTATGCTCGGATTTTCGCCGCAGCAGGAACTGGAGGCGGATGCGCAAGGGGAGCGGCTTAGCATCCAAGCAGGCTATGATCCGGACGCCGAGGCAGCGCTATTCACGCGGATGAAAGCCAAGTTCCGGGAGTCATCCAGGGTACAGGCAGCCACGCCGGCGGGCGAGGTCACCGAGGCCGCTGGCGAAGCAGTTGGGTCGTATTTCCGCACGCATCCGCCATCGGAAGAGCGAGTTGCGCGATTAAACGATATGTTGGCACGGCATCGCGCGGAGTTGGCAGGCCGGCAGTTTTATGTGGGGAAAGAAAACCTGCGCGAGCGGGTTCCCAGAGCGAGCCATGAATTCGCCGGAGAGTTCCGGGAAATGTCGGCGCGCTGACGGACGTTAAAGTAGAAACGTTAAAGCTCGATTGCGAATCTATCTAGTAGCGCTACCCAAGAAGAGGGCGTATGCGCGCTGCCGCCCGGCGGTCTCGCAGGGATTGCCGGGTGGTTCCTCCCACTAGGTCCCTAAGGTATTTTTGTTGAGGACCATCTTTCTCAAACGGGAATCCTTAGGTCGTGTTGGATAAATTTTGGGTGGGAGAAGTGCTTCGCTAAAGTCAGTCCGGCAGACGCCGGAGTAGCCGATCATGAGTTGGAATCGCGGGGTGATGGAATTGCGGCTGCCATAGTGGAAGCAAGCGGACGAATCGATGAATAGCACACTGCCGCGCGGATAACAGAATTCAAGCACGTCTTTCCGATCCACGGCGGAGTAAACATCCTCATCGCTGATGCGGTAGCCTCTCCGCCGGCCCCAATATCCCAGGGCTTTCGATGCCTTCTCGGAAACTGAGCGCGGCAAGAACGTCCACGGGCCGCTTTCAGGAGTTACATCCCGCAGCGCAAGAATAGCGTAAACGTTGGGGTGCGAGTAGTAATCAATGTGATAGAGCTGACTGTCTTTCGGATGAGCAGGGTCGTCATCAAAGGCTGCGTTCGATTCCACGAAGCGGATACCGGGCGGGAGCGTGGTGGAAAGAGTCGGGATGCATTTGAAGTGGCCCGCTACGGTCGCCAACATATCGCTCGACGTGACGAAGTCGAGGAACGACGGGTACTGCTCCAAATCTTCGGTTTTCCAGACGTCCTGAAAATAGCTTCGGTAGGAATCCGGGGAAAGGCGCGCGCCGGAGCGTTGGGCGATTATTTTCTCCGAATCCTCCAGAACCTGGCCGAGGTGCGGCAACGAAAGGGAGGTATCAACGGCCCAGCCGTCGTTTAATTGAATGGCCGGACGGGTAAGACCGCCGTTCTCTTCAAGTAACGCGGCCAGTTCGTTGCGGTACAACTCCCGGCGCCAGCGGTCTTGCCGGCGAAACCTGATTCGGTTGAAGGTGCTGGCTAAGCGCATGGTATTGGCGATGCCCAGATGCGACATGTGGCTGGCCTGCAGCCATCCCGCCAAGGTTCGGCCCAACGAATTCCGTGCAGGCTTCGCGGGTGCCAGCGGAAGCGCGTTGGTGGTAACGCCTTGAGTGCTCATCGAAAGGGTCCCGATTGGATCTACTTCTAACACAGCCAGTTCAGGGACGCAAGCGGACTATCCTTTGCTGTCCCCTTACTGACGTGCGGGGCTACAATTGGCAAGGTTCGGAATCAAACGGTGAACGGACTCGACGGAATGTAGCCCCGCGCGTAAGCAAGGGGACTACGGGGCTTGATCGCCGGCCTGTTGCTTGACAGCCATTCGACCGCCGTACGCATCCAGAACGCCGGCGGCATCGCCTTCCATGACCAGCTCGCCGTGATCCAACCAAATAGCACGCTGGCACATTTCCAAAACGTGGCCGGCGGAGTGGGAAACGAACAAAATGGATTTGCCGGCGCGCTGAAAATCCAGCAAAGTTTCGCGGCACTTGGCCTGGAAGCCGGAATCACCTACCGCCAGCACTTCATCCAGCAACAGGATATCGGGCTCGGTATGGATGGCAACGGAAAAGGCCAGACGCATCACCATGCCGGAGGAGTAGGTACGCAACGGGTCATCGATGAAGTCTCTTATTCCAGAGAAATCGATGATCGTTTCCGCCAGCTTCAGCGTTTGCTTGCGGGTGCGGCCCAGTAGCGCGGAATTCAGAAGCAGGTTTTCAGCTCCCGTGAGGTCAGGATGGAAACCGGAGCCGAGTTCTAGCAGAGCGGCCAAGTGTCCGTTGACGATGACGCGCCCTTCATTGGGCGTGGCCAGTCCGGCGGCCAAGCTCAGCAGCGTGCTTTTCCCGGCGCCGTTGCTGCCGATAATGGCCAGGCTTTCACCAGGATCGAGGCGAAAGGACACGTTCTTCAGCGCAACGAATTTTTCCTTGTGTTCGCCTCCAAACCAGTGCGCAATGTGCGTGCGCAGCAGCGCGCGCCCGGTGCTGTGCGGAAACCATTTCGATACGTTCTGGAATTCGATCAGCGCCATGTTCGACTACAGATATTCGTAAAATCCCTGCTTCAGCTTTCGGAAAATGAACCAGCCGCAAATAAAAGTGAAGATCGAAACACAAACCAGGTTCCGCAGCGTGGAGGTAACCGGCGCCCTGCCGTCCAGCAGAATAGTTCGCATCATCATTACCAACGCAGCCACCGGATTGAACTCATACACGGTCCGGAAGCGCGGGGGAATTGCTGAAAAGGAATAGAAGATCGGCACCAGCCAGAAGAGGATGGTGTTCGCCGACTCGATCACATAGCGAGTGTCGCGCACATAGACGTTGACGGCCGAAAAAGTCAGGGCCAGTCCCAGAACGAAAACGATTTCCAGCATCCATATCACAGGCAACCAGAGCCAATAGACATTTATGCCGCGTCCGAATATCAGAACGCCCGCCAGCAGCAGGCTGATCTGAATAATCAGATGCATGCAGTTTGAGAGCACGCTGGCCACTGGAAAAATCTGGCGGGGCACCGGCACCCGCTTGATGAGCGATGCGTTTTCGAGCAGAGACACGGTGCCGGTTAACCACGCCAAGGAGAAAAAATTGAATGGGACCAGGCCGCACAAAACGGCCAGCGGATAATTCCTCACGTTGGAATTGGAAAAAATCTGGGTAGTAATGAAGGTCATCACGCTCATCATGATGAGCGGATTCAGCAGCGACCATAGCACGCCCAGCGACATGTTCCGGTAGCGGACCTTGAAGTCTTTGGCCACCAGGCTGCGGATCACGAACCAATAGTCACCGTTCCACATTACCGCCGACCTCCAATTGTACAAGGTGGATCGGGACTTTCACGCCAGGGCAGCTTCTTTGATAAAAGCGCCGCTGCCGCTCTCCCGTGCCCGATATTGGTCGAAGATCCAGGCGTATGTCTTCTCCAACCCGTTGCGCAGCGGCGTGCTGGGCTCCCACTTGAGGTACTGCTGGATCAGCGTGTTGTCGCTGCTGCGCCCGTTCACGCCTTTGGGCGCCGTCAGGTCGTAATTTCGCTGGAGTTTGACGCCGGCGATTTCCTCCACCATGTCCACCAGTTGATTGATGGAAACCATCTCGGCGGAGCCCAGGTTGATCGGCTCCAGGATTTCCGAGTTCATGATCATCTCCACACCCTGCAGGCAATCGTCGATGTACATGAAGCTGCGCGTTTGATGGCCGGATCCCCAGATCTCAATCTGGTTCGAGCCCGACACTTTAGCCTCGATTACTTTTCGGCAGATTGCCGCGGGCGCCTTTTCGCGTCCGCCGTACCAGGTTCCGAGCGGGCCGTAGACGTTGTGAAAACGCGCCACGCGCGTGTGGAGTCCGTAATCCTCGCGGAAATGGCGGCACATGCGCTCGCTGAACAGCTTCTCCCAACCGTAACCGTCCTCGGCGAGGGCGGGATAGGCGTCCTTTTCCTTGAGCCCGGGGCAAGCCGTGTCGCGCTGTTTGTCGGCGTTGTAAACGCAGGCCGACGAAGAATAGAAAAACTTCTTCGTTCCGAACTGCCGGGCAGCTTCGAGCATTTGTGTGTTGATCAACACCGACAGCATGCACAGCGCCTTGTTACGTTCGATGAATCCCATGCCGCCCATGTTCGCGGCGAAGTTATAAATCTGGTACGCATCCCTGGCGGTCCGCTCGCAGTTCTCTTTGAGATTCAGGTCTAGCGAGAGATTCTCGACGTCGTCGAAGCGCTGGTACCATTCGTTGAGCGGCTTTATGTCCACGGCGCGGATCTTCTGGTAGCCCTGTTTGCGAAAATCCGCCACCAGGCTGCCGCCGATGAAGCCCCCGGCGCCGGTTATCACGGCGAGTTCGTTTTTCATGATAAACGCCTATTTTACCGAAGTTTGCGCCGGCGCGCGCCGAACTGCTCACAACCGGCCTGGCTAGCCGTTGCCACAACCGGCTTTGATGGCTCCCGCTATGGCAGGCCGACCCAAAAGTCCCTGCCGCCGCAAAACGTTTTGGAATAGCCTCCCGTTCGGAATTAATAGAGAGCTATTCTATATTTTAGTCCGATGCAGCTGTCCGCCAATAACGCCACGCCATCAGTGTATTCGCGCGATCCCCAGGCGCCTTACATCGAGACGCCTTACATCTCAGTAGTAGCCACGGCCAGGAACGACGATCACGGCGGGAACCTGCTTGGCCGCATGCAGGTCTTTATAGATGCTTGGATCAATCAGGCCAAGCGCCACCGGCTGTCATCGGAGCTGATCCTGGTGGAATGGAATCCTCCTCGGGAGCGGGAGCGGCTGGCGGCCGCGCTTCGGTGGCCTCCCGATACCGGGCCGTGCCAGGTGCGGATTATCCAGGTCCCGCCCGAGGTGCATGCCAGGTATCGTCACGCCGCAGCCCTACCCCTGTATCAGATGATTGCCAAGAACGTGGGTATCCGCAGGGCCCGGGGCGAGTTTATCCTGGCCACCAACATCGATATCGTTTTCTCTGACGAGCTGATGATGTTCCTCTCCGAGCGGCGGCTGGAGAAGAGCCGCATGTACCGCATCGACCGGACCGACGTGATGAGTGATGTTCCGGTGAATGGAACCGTGGATGAACAACTTGCTTATTGCCGCAGCCATCTGATCAGGGTTTTCGCGCGAGAGGGCTCTTTCCCATTGACTGCGGACGCGCTTCGTCAGAACGAGGCCGAAGACATTGTCAGGCCGGAGTCGGATATCCATTTCGGCGACGGTTGGTTTCCCGTCGAAAAGTATCAGCCCACTGA
>Ga0210388_10003900_pt1 | contig 11653 bp, 10 predicted proteins | sample IncBWC19OmetaG_FD_155485 | JGI IMG/M metagenome (GOLD analysis project Ga0210388, IMG submission 155485) | Forest soil microbial communities from Barre Woods Harvard Forest LTER site, Petersham, Massachusetts, United States - Inc-BW-C-19-O ... | reverse complement strand
GGCGTTGATCGATGCCGCCAAACTTACGCACCAGGCTGGCTATCAAAAGATCGATGCCTATAGCCCGTTTCCGATCGAGGGCCTAGCCGAAGAAATCGGCTTTCACCACAATGCGGTTCCGCTGGTCGTGTTAATTGGCGGGATCATCGGCGGCCTCACGGGCTATCTGATGCAGTACTGGATTTCCGTGATCGCCTATCCCATCAACGTTGGCGGAAAGCCCACGCACTCCTGGCCGGCATTCATCGTCATCACTTTCGAAATGACGATTCTTTTCGCTGTAATCTCCGCCGTGTTCGGCATGCTCGCTCTGAACGGCCTGCCCATGCCATATCATCCGGTGTTCAACGTGCCCAGATTTGCGCTCGCCTCCAAAGACCGCTTTTTCCTGATCGTGTTTTCATCCGACCCCAAATACAACCCGGCCGGCACGCGCAGTTTCCTGGAGAGATTGGCCCCGCGTTCCATCTCGGAGGTGCCGGACTAGAATGCTGCGCCTCCGCCAAGTTTTCGTGGTTGGTCTGCTCGGTGCCATGGCGTTTTTCTCGGCCTGCCGTCTCGACATGCATGTTCAGCCGCGAATCAATCCGCTGGCCAAGAGTGATTTCTTCCCTGATCAGCGCGGCGCTCGTCCCTTGGTGGAAGGGACCGTGGCGCGCGGCGATTTGCGCGCCGACACATATTTCTACACCGGGAAAGTCGGCAGCAATCCCGGCGACTACATGCCCTTTCCCGTGAGCAAAGAGGTCTTGGAACGCGGCCGGGAACGCTTCAATATTTATTGCGCTCCCTGCCATTCGCCGCTCGGGGATGGCAACGGCTTCATTCCTTCCCGCGGTTTCTCGCGCAAGCCTCCGTCGTATCACATCGCGCGCCTCGAGAAGGCGCCTCTGGGATATTTCTACGATGTGATCAGCAACGGATTCGGCATTATGTCGGACTACGCTTCGCAGATTCCGCCGCGCGACCGCTGGGACATCGTGGCTTATATCCGCGCCTTGCAGTTGAGTCAAAATGCCACCAAAGCGGACGTTCCCGCCGGACAGAGTGTGCCCTCAGAGCCTCCGGCGTTTGCCGGAGAGCCGGGATCCGGAGCGACTCTACCCGTGATAGTTCCCGAATCCAGTACCCGATCAGAGGAACAGAAATGAGCGCCGCGACCACTCCCCATCTCGATTTGACGGCGCCGGAAGTGGTGAGGAAAATCTCGCAGCGCTCGCTCGTCATCGGCGTCATCTTCGCCGTGGCGGCAGCGGCCTTGGCTTTCATGCGTCCGGATGAGTTCTATCGTGCCTACCTGCTCGGCTTCATGTGCTGGCTGGGTGTGGCACTCGGATCCATGGCGATTGTGATGATCCGCCACCTCACCGGTGGTGGTTGGGGCACAGTAATCCGACGCATCTTGGGCGCGGCCATGCGCACGCTGCCATTGCTGGCGATTCTGTTCCTTCCCGTGATTTTAGGCATCCACCGGCTCTACCTATGGGCGCAGCCGCTGGACAACATTTCAGACAAGCACCTCCGCGAGCACCTCGAACAGATTACGCAAAGTTATCTCACGGTCAACGGCTTCATCGTTCGCGCCGTATTTTATTTCGCGGTCTGGAATGTGCTCTCCTTCCTGCTCTCCAAATGGTCTAAGCAGACCGACCACCCCGGCGCTCCCAATAACAGCCAGCGCTTCAAGGCAGTCGCTGGCCCGGGGCTTATCCTCTACGCGTTCACCATAACTTTCGCGGCGATCGACTGGATCATGTCGCTCGATCCCAGTTGGATTTCCACGATCTTCGGCTTGATTATTCTCATCGGCGAAGTGCTCTCCGCCATGTGTTTTGCCGTGGTGGTGGAGAGAATTCTCTTCAACTACAAGCCGATGTCGGAGATGCTGAAGCCTGACTTTGTCCACGACCATGGCAAGTGGATGCTCACCTTCATTATGGTCTGGGCGTACTTCTCGTTCTCCCAGTGGCTCATCATCTGGGCAGGGAACCTTCCCGCCGAGATTACTTTCTATCTCAAACGGTTAAGCGGGGGCTGGGCATCAATTGGGCTGATTCTGGTGCTGTTTCACTTCACCGTGCCTTTCGCACTGCTGCTTTCGCGCTCGTTCAAACGCAACATTCGCCAACTGGTGTGGGTGGCAGTTTTGCTGTTGCTGATGCGTTATATCGATCTGTTCTGGATCATCGAACCAAATTTCTCCAAGACTTTCGTCATAACCGTAGCCGACGTGGTTGTGCCCGTCGCCATCGGCGGGATCTGGCTTTGGTATTTTTTCCGCAACCTGGCTTCGCTGCCGCTGCTGCCAGTCTACGATCCGGATGTCCACGAGGTTTTGCAGCCGGCACATGAGTAAGAGACTATGAACAACCAGATTTCACCACACGGCAAACCCGAAGAGCAGGAAAGCTTCGAGCACCAGGACCTGAATGCCGCCTCGATTGTGTATTTTCTGGTGGCTCTCGTCGGGGTAACCGTGGTTTGCCTTTTCGTCCTGAAAGGTCTCTACAGTTATCTCGATCAGCGCGAAAAAGCTTCTCAGTCAGCCGTCAATCCATTGGTAAGGAATGTTCCCGAAGACACGCGGCACGTCGCTCCGGGATATCCCCAGAGCGCGTTTCCCAGTCCCAAGTTGGAGGAAGATGAGCGCGGTCAGTTGAATGGGATCCATCTGAGCGAAGAAAAAACACTTTACAGCTACGGCTGGGTCGATGAAAAGGCGGGAATCGTTCGCATTCCCATCGAGCGAGCAATGGATTTGTTAGTGCAACGCGGGCTCCCCGTGCGTCCGCAGGGTGTGGGCGGAGAAGACAACACCGATACCAACCCAAGCGCGACGGCGACCGTCAAAGCGGGAGCCGGCGCTCAGGATGAAAAGAAGTGAGCGGTAACAGATTGAATTCGATTTCCGTAGCCTCTATTCTGTCACTGGCGCTGCTGTCGGCCTCTGCGGCCGCGCAGATCAATAGCGGCGTCATGTCTGCTCCGGCGAACACGCGGCCGCCGCGGCTCGAGAATGTCGGCATTGCACAGCATCTCGACGCCCAGGTCCCTCCCGATCTCATCTTCCGGGATGATACCGGCAAGACCGTGAAACTCGGCGACTACTTTGGCCGCAAGCCCATCATCCTGAACCTGGTTTACTACAACTGCACCATGCTGTGCGGCGAAGCCTTGGCCGGACTGGCCAGCGCCATGCGCCTGATCAAGTTCGATGTGAGCAACGAATTCGACGTAGTCACCGTGAGCTTCGATCCACGCGAAACCCCGGACATGGCTGCGGCCAAGAAGATCGACTACGTCAAGCGCTACGGGCGCCCCAATGCCGCGTCAGGGTGGCATTTTCTTACCGGCCAGCCGGATGCGATCAACGCGCTGACGAAAACGGTGGGGTTCCAGTATCAGTACGACGCCCAGAGCAAGCAATATGCGCACGCCACCGCCATCATGGTGCTTACCCCACAGGGCCGCATCTCGCGCTATTTCTATGGCGTGGACTTTCCGCCGAAAGATCTGCGCATGGGCTTGGTGGAGGCTTCGCAGGGCAAGATCGGCAATGCCGTCGATGCCGTCCTGCTTTACTGCTACCACTATGATCCCGGGACGGGAAAATATGGCGCCATGGTCTCGAACATTCTGCGTCTGGCGGCGGCTGCCACCATGGTTCTGCTCGGTGGCTTGCTTCTCATCTTGTGGCGGCTGGATCGCTCAGTAACCAAGAAGATCGCAGCGAAGACACGGTATGCTCAATAATTTTCCATTATGGCCGCAGCAGGCTTCCACCCTGGCGCATCGCGTGGATGCACTCTACATTTTCCTGCTTATCGTCACCGGGATGATGGCTCTGCTGATCTTCGTCCTCCTGGTTTATTTCGCGGCCCGCTACCGCCACCGTCCTGGGGTTCGCGCCGAACAGATCGAGGGCTCTACCGCGCTCGAAATCACCTGGAGCGCGATTCCCTTCTTCATTTTTATGGCAATTTTTGTCTGGGGCGCCGTGGTGTACTTTAAAGAGCGCACACCGCCGGCCGACTCGACCGAAGTTTACGTTGTGGCAAAACAATGGATGTGGAAGGTGGAGCACGCCGAAGGTCAGCGCGAGATCAACGAACTGCACGTTCCCGTGGGACGCGACGTCAAACTCATCATGACTTCGCAGGACGTGATTCATAGCTTTTACATTCCCGCCTTCCGCATCAAGCAGGACGTCCTGCCCGGCCGTTACACCGTGGAATGGTTTCGTGCCACCAAATCCGGCGTGTATCACTTGTTTTGCGCGGAGTATTGCGGCACGCAGCATTCCGGCATGGTGGGTTCGATCATCGTACAGGAGCCGGCTGAGTATGAAGCGTGGATAAACGGCGGTTCCACCGGTCCGCTATCCGCGAATGGGGAGAAAATTTTTGCCGAGCTGGGGTGCGCCACCTGCCACCGCAGCGATACCCAGGGACGCGGCCCGAATCTCGAAGGCGTCTTCGGCAAGCCAGTTCAACTCGAGGACGGCCGCACCGTTACCGCCGACGAAAACTATCTCCGCGAGTGCATTTTGGACCCGGGCGCGAAGCGCGTAAAGGGGTTCCAGCCGATCATGCCGACATTTCAGGGATTAGTCAGCGAAGAACAGGTCAATGCTCTGGTCGCTTACATCAAATCGATCTCCCCAGTCCGGCCGGCTGACAGCGCCAAAACAAACGCCCGTCTGCTTCGGCCGCGAGACCAGACCAGTGAACCGGCGCGAGAACGAACGAATGGAAGTCAGGTGCAATGAGTATGGCGACCGCGATACCTCAACCCACGAGTCCACCCGCAGCCGAACGCGAGAATTATTTGAACAAGGAGTATGGAGTGTGGTCGTGGCTGCTCACCACCGACCATAAACGCATCGCGCTGCTCTATCTCCTCTCCATCACGTTCTTTTTTTTTATCGGGGGATTCTTCGCGCTGCTCATTCGCCTGGAGTTGCTGACCCCTGCAGGCGACCTCGTCCAGGCGGACACCTACAACAAGCTTTTCACCATGCATGGCATGGTGATGGTTTTCTTTTTCCTGATTCCCTCTATTCCCGCCGTGCTCGGCAACTTCCTCGTACCCCTGATGGTTGGTGCCAAGGATCTTGCTTTCCCGCGCATCAATCTGCTGAGCTGGTATCTCTACATCATCGGGGGCGTGATGATGTTGCATTGCATGTTCACCGGCGGAGTCGATACCGGTTGGACGTTCTATGCCCCCTTCAGCACCTCCTTCACCAATACGAACATTGTTGAAGCGGGACTCGCCATCTTCGTCGCCGGGTTCTCTTCGATTCTCACCGGCCTGAACTTCGTGGTTACGATCCATCGCATGAGGGCTCCAGGCATGACCTGGTCGCGCCTGCCGCTGTTTATCTGGGCCCACTACGCAACCAGCATCATTCAGCTTCTGGGCACGCCCGTCATCGCGGTCACCATCGTGCTGGTCGCGGCCGAACGCGCCCTGCATCTTGGTATCTTCGATCCAAAACTGGGGGGCGATCCGGTTCTCTTCCAGCACCTGTTCTGGTTCTACTCCCACCCCGCCGTCTACATCATGATCCTGCCGTCGATGGGCGTGGTGACCGAGATCATTGCGTGCTTCTCGCGCAAGCGCATCTTCGGCTATCATTTTGTGGCGTTATCTTCGATTGCGATCGCGGTTTTCGGCTTTCTCGTGTGGGCGCACCACATGTTCGTAGCCGGAATCTCGGTCTACTCTGCGCTGGTATTTTCCTTTCTGAGCTATGCCGTGGCCTTGCCCTCCGCGATTAAAGTCTTCAACTGGACGGCCACGCTTTACAAAGGTTCGATCCACTATGACGCGCCGATGCTCTATGCCTTCGGCTTCCTCGGGCTGTTTACCATTGGCGGGCTCACCGGACTATTCCTCGCGGCCCTGGGGATTGATGTGCACGTCACCGACACCTATTTTGTGGTGGCTCACTTCCACTACATCATGGTCGGAGGGGCGGTGATGGGCTATCTCGGCGGAATGCATTTCTGGTGGCCCAAAATCTCCGGACGCCTGTATCCCGAAGGCTGGGCACGTCTGGCCGCGCTGATCGTATTCCTCGGCTTCAATCTCACATTCTTCCCGCAGTTTCTGCTTGGCTACATGGGGATGCCGCGTCGCTATTACGATTACAGCCATATGCCGGAATTTCAGATTTTGAATGTCCTGTCCACAGCCGGAGCGACGATCCTGGGTGTGGGTTATCTGCTGCCCATGGTGTATTTCCTGTGGTCCATGCGCTATGGCAAGCCGGCTTCCGACAATCCGTGGAACGCCGCCGGACTCGAATGGAAAACGGCCTCTCCACCGCCCACCTTCAACTTTGACCAAGAACCGGTTGTGACCTGGGAAGCTTACAACTACGAGGAGTTAGACGCGCCTCATAACGAGGAGGTCCCCGTTGCAAAATAACGCCAGCGCCGGCTCCTTTACCGCGGTTCACGACCATCACGGCGAGGCTCACGTTGCACACAATCCAGCTTTGCTGCACCACTTCGCCGCACCGCAGCAACAGCGCGATGCAGCCAGTCTCGGCATGTGGGTGTTCCTGGCGACGGAAGTCATGTTTTTCGGGGGTTTGTTCTGTAGCTACCTGATTTACCGCCGGTGGTATTTCAGCGACTTCGCGGCGGCCAGTAAGACAATCAATATGTACCTCGGCGCCACCAACACCGGCGTACTCATCTGCAGCAGTTTGACCGTTGTCCTTGCCGTCTGGGCGGCGCAGACCGCCCGCCGCGCGCTCCTGGTCGGCATGCTCGTGATTACCATGCTTCTCGGCCTCGTCTTTCTGGGCATTAAAGGGGTTGAATACAGAGAAAAGTTCGAAGAGCATCACGTCCCGGGCGCTTCTTTCAGTTTCGACCACGTGGAGATCCCCGGGCATCCCGGGCAGTTTGCCAATCCGCGTCATGCGCAAATATTCTTCACTCTTTACTTCGTGATGACGGGCTTGCATGCACTGCACATGATTATCGGCCTAGGCATCTTCACCTGGCTCCTGATCATGGCCTGGAAAGGACGATTTACTCCCGAGTGGCACACTCCGGTCGAGATCGGTGGGCTGTACTGGCACTTTGTCGACATTGTCTGGATTTATCTGTTTCCGCTCCTCTATCTGATCGACCGGCACTAGCGAGGCTTACATGTCAGCACATTCCACATCGTCGCCCTTGAAAATGTATTTCGCCGTTTTCTTTGCGTTGCTAGCGGGCACGGTGCTGACGGTCTTCGCTGCCACACTGGATCTGGGCAAATACAATGCCGCCGTGGCTCTGGCTATCGCGAGCATCAAGGCAACCCTGGTCGCCCTCTTCTTTATGCACGTCTGGCATGCCAGTGAAAAACTCACCAAACTGGTTGTGATCGCGGCACTGTTTTTCCTGCTGCTGCTATTGGGACTTACGATGTCCGACTATGCGACGAGATTGTGGAGCTAGATTTCCCCGCGCTCTGGTTCCCGTTCGATCTGCGGTATACTCGCGCCGACTGCTGATTGATCGACCGGTATGAGGTGATTTATGGCATTCTGCAATTCTTGCGGCACGAGTATCGTGCCGGGAACCCGCTTCTGCAGCAAGTGCGGTGCGCCGATTCTAGCTTCCACCATTCCGCTTGCGGGCGCAGTTACTTCCACGCCGGTTTCTTCCCTTCCCCCCACTTCCGTTCCTCCGACTGGTACCAACCAGGGCGGGGGAGCGCTGAAAGCGATTCTGATTGTGGTCGGCGTGGTGGTTCTGCTGGGAGTTCTTGGCATGGTGTCGCTCGGAGTTTTTGCATGGCGGGTCGCTCATCACTCCCACGTACGCCAGGACAGGAATAACGTGAAAGTGGAGACGCCGTTCGGCAGCGTGGAAACCAGCAAGGATCCTGAGGAGGTCGCGCGCAATCTCGGAGTGGAACTCTATCCCGGCGCGGAAGTCTTGAAAAACGGCGCGAATTCAGCGAGCTTCGGCGGCATTCATACCGTTTCGCTCAATTCCGAGAGTTCCGACTCCGTGGATCAGGTTGCCAGCTTCTACAAACCGAAGTTCCCCAACGCGATGGTTACTACCTCCGACGCGGGCCGCTGCACCATCATTTCCAACGACCACAAAAACATGGTCACCATTAACATCGAAGCCGAGGGCGGCAAGACCAAGATTCAGATCACCAGCGTGACCCATAACTCGGACTCGGCGGACTCGTCTTCCAATTGAATTAAGTCGTGGAACGGAAATAATTCAGGCCGCATGGCAGACCGTTTTCGAGAACTCGCACAAGCCGCAAAAGCGAAGTCTGCGCAGGTGGACGCTTCCGGTCTGGCAGAAGCCCTGGGCGAACAGATTTGCGGCGAAGTTCGATTCGATCCGAGTAGCCGCGCTCTCTACGCGACCGACGGTTCCAACTACCGCCAGGTTCCCATTGGGGTCGTACTTCCTCGCGATGCCGCCGATGTTCTCGCCACGGTGTCGCTCTGCCGCGAATTCGATGCACCCCTGCTCTGCCGGGGTGGTGGCACATCTCTTGCCGGGCAGTGCTGCAACGCCGCCGTGATCCTCGATTTTTCCAAGTACATGGCAGGGATTCTCGAAATCGATCCGCTCCGCCGCATCGCCCGCGTCGAGCCGGGCGTCGTGCTCGACCGTCTCCGCGCCGCTGCCGAAAAGCACCATCTCACCTTCGGGCCCGATCCCGCCACCCATGACCGCTGCACTCTGGGCGGCATGATCGGCAACAACTCCTGCGGAGTGCATTCCGTCATGGCCGGCAAGACCGACGACAATATCCAAGAATTGGAAATTCTCACCTACGACGGCACGCGTATGAAAGTGGGTGCCACTTCGAGCGGGAAGCTCGACCGGATTCTTCAACAAGGTGGACGCCAGGCCGAGATCTATACCAAACTGCAGACTATCGCCGCCACCTACGGCGATCTGGTTCGTCAGCGCTTTCCGAACATTCCGCGGCGGGTCTCGGGATACAACCTGAATTACCTTCTGCCGGAGAATGGTTTCCACGTTGCCCGCGCTCTGGTTGGCTCCGAGGGGACCTGCGTCACGGTTCTCGAAGCGACCTGCCGACTGGTCGAGAGTCCGCCCGAGCGGGTGCTGCTGGTGGTGGCTTATCCGGACATTTATCAGTGCGCCGACCATGTGCCCGAAATCATGGCGCACCAGCCCATCGGCCTGGAGGGCTTCGACGATCTTCTGGTCGGCTATACCCGAGCCCGAGGGATCAACTCCGAAGGCCTCGCACTCTTGCCGGAAGGCGGCGGCTGGCTGCTGGTGGAGTTCGGGGCGGAAACCTTGCGGGAAGCGGAATCTCAAGCCCGCGCTCTGCTGCAGTTGCTCAAACGTGGCGAGAAACCTCCGCAGACGTCCCTGTACGCCGACCCGCAGCAAATCAAACGGGTGTGGGAAGTTCGCGAATCGGCGCTGGGCGCCACTTCGCACGTGCCGGGCGAAGCGCCGAACTGGGAAGGTTGGGAGGACTCCGCCGTCGCTCCCGAGAAACTGGGGAGATACCTCCGCGACCTCGGCAAGATGATGGCGGCCTATGGGTACAAAGGATCGCTCTACGGACACTTTGGTCACGGCTGCGTCCACACGCGCCTCAATTTCGACCTGCAATCGGAAGACGGCATCTCCCAGTTCCGCAAATTCATGGAAGATGCAGCCGACCTCGTGGTGAGCTACGGTGGTTCGATCTCGGGCGAGCACGGAGATGGTCAATCCCGTGGCGAGTTGCTTGCGAAGATGTTCGGGGGGGAACTTGTGCAGGCTTTCCGAGAGTTCAAGTCCGCCTGGGATCCAGCCTGGAAGATGAATCCCGGCAAGCTGATCGAACCCTACAAGCTCGACGAAAATCTTCGCCTGGGGGCGGGGTACTCTCCGTGGGAACCGAAAACGAATTTCCAATTTCTCGCCGACCATGGCAGCCTTGCAGAAGCCACGCTGCGCTGTGTCGGGGTGGGTAAGTGCCGCCGCGAGGAAGGCGGTGTGATGTGCCCCAGCTACCGTGCCACGCACGAAGAAGAACACTCTACGCGCGGCCGCGCTCACCTGCTTTGGGAGATGACTCAGGGTGAGGTGATTCGCGACGGCTGGCGCAGTGAAGAAGTGAAGCAGTCGCTCGATCTCTGCCTTGCCTGCAAGGGATGCAAGAGCGATTGCCCGGTAGGCGTCGATGTAGCCACCTACAAAGCCGAGTTTCTTTCCCACTATTACGAGGGTCGCGTCCGCCCGCGCAGCGCCTATGCTTTCGGTAATATCGACCTCTGGGCGCGCGTCGCGTCGCAAGCCCCGGGTTTGGTCAATCTGACCACACAACTTCCATTCCTGCGGGATCTTTCGAAGCTCGTCGCGGGCGTACACAGACGACGCTCCATTCCGGCCTTCGCTCCGGAGACTTTCAAGAATTGGTTCTTCAAACGCCGATTTCGGAATCGCGATCGGGGGCGCAGTGCAGATGCCCCGCCGGTGCTCCTTTGGCCCGATACTTTCAATAACTATTTTCAGCCCGCCACCGCGAAGGCCGCCCTCGAGGTCCTCGAAAGCGCCGGCTTCCGAGTCCTCGTGCCCAGGGCTAACTTGTGCTGCGGCCGCCCGCTCTACGACCACGGCATGCTCAACCGTGCGCGCGCGCTTTTGCTTCAAGTCCTCGACCAACTCCGACCGGAGATCGAACAGGGTGTTCCCCTGGTCGGCCTGGAACCGAGCTGCGTTGCCGTATTTCGGGACGAACTCATCAACCTTTTTCCCCATGACGAGCGGGCCCAAGCGCTGACGCGGCAGACTTTTCTGCTCAGCGAATTCCTCGAAACTCACGCCCCTGGTATCCCATTTCCCCGGCTTGATTCGAAAGCGATCCTCCACGGTCACTGCCATCACAAATCCCTCATGAAGATGACGGCCGAAGAGTCCGTCCTCCGCCGCTTGGGCGTCGACTTCCATAGCCCAGCTCCCGGTTGCTGCGGCATGGCGGGTTCCTTTGGCCTCGAGGTTGATAAATACGATATGTCGGTCGCGATTGGCGAACTCGAATTGCTCCCCGCCGTGCGCCAGGCCCCACCCGATTGGCTGATCATCGCCGACGGCTTCAGTTGTCGCGAGCAGATTGCTCAGGGCACGCCCCGTCGCGCTCTCCACTTGGCCGAAGTGCTGCAAAGGGCGCTTAATAGCCGCGATGCCATCGAGTCCCGCCCCTATCCCGAGTCTGCTCGGGATGGCCACCACGAGAGGGAGGTGTGCCAGTCCATGAAGCGTGCTGGATGGGGCTTGGCGGCTTGGGCAGCGGGCGGAGCGTTACTCTGGAAGGCGTCCAGAAGTCGCTGATTCTACAGCGGTTACCGTAGATTCTAGCTGATGGTAAACGTTAGCCTCTCGCCAGATGGCGCTTATTCTGGGAGAATAGAAGTCTCGCCGGTTCTATGACCAGCCGAGTTCTCCTGCGAGCCTCCGATGAGTCGGGGCAATCGCCGGTACCAGTCATGGATCGTGAAACCACCATCACCGCGCCAGCCGTTGGCAAGGTTCCCGCCGAGGCTCTGCCCACCCTGGTTGCAGTCAAACCCAGCGACGCGCCCCTGTGTGGGTCGGTGCTTGTTCTCATTCAGTTTGACGTATGCGAGGAGATCCGGCTGGACGAG
>Ga0210388_10003899_pt1 | contig 11655 bp, 8 predicted proteins | sample IncBWC19OmetaG_FD_155485 | JGI IMG/M metagenome (GOLD analysis project Ga0210388, IMG submission 155485) | Forest soil microbial communities from Barre Woods Harvard Forest LTER site, Petersham, Massachusetts, United States - Inc-BW-C-19-O ... | reverse complement strand
CCGCGATCACCATCAAAAGATTGTTGAAGTCATGCGCCACTCCGCCCGCCAGCGTGCCGATGGCCTCCATTTTTTGCGATTGGCGCAACCGTTCCTCCATCGCACGATATTCCGTGATGTCACGCGACACCACGATAACTCCAATCGTTTTGCCTTGGCCATCTTGATACGGGCTTTTCATCGCCAAAAATGCGCGCGTTTCATTCGGCAGAGGCAATTCGTACTCGAACGTTTGTGCGTGGCCTGTTTCGATCACCCGCCGATCCGTTTCCGAGAGCCGCCGCGCAGTCGCGAAATCGAACAGTTGTGCTGCCGTTTTTCCAACAATTTCCTCAACTGGCTTCCCGAAGTATTTCGCAAACGCCGGATTGACGATGATGTAGTGCCCCTCTAAATCCTTGATGTATACCGCATCGCCGGTGCCTTCAAAGATGGATTTCAGCAGCGCGTTCTTTTCTTCCAGCGCTAGGTCCGATTGGCGTCGCAGCCTTTCGCTGAAAATAATGCGCGCACTTGAGCAAGCAAAAGACGCAAGAACCATTACGACCGCGACCCCCAGCTGCTTCTCCGCGATTCCCGCGGCCATTAGCAGTACAACCAGCGGAAAGATCATCGGGACGACGTGGATAAGTCCCCACTGGCCCAGATAATCTTGTTTGCCGCGCGATTGCTCATCGTCCCCGGCCACTTCCGGCAAGGGTCCTGATGTACCGGCCAGAATCGTCATCGCTACGAAAGGAAAGGTCCATGCCAGGTCCCAGAGCGTGCCAGGTTGCAAATTCTTCGTGGATTGCAGGTAGAGGTACGGCACCTCCCCGCTGAAATAGAGTGCAAAAAAGATGGCCATCCTTCCATAGAGGTTCCGTGCCAATCTTTGGCGCGACATTATCGCGCGCAACGTGAACGCTCCCACCAGAAGTGCGTCTCGCGCCGCGTCCGGTAGCCATGTCAGTCTGGCCAGAGCTCCGCCGTCCATCTTCCAGTGCTCGGGAGGCGCAAACAGAAGCAGATGAGCCGCTACGGTAAGGATCACAACCTGCGCGAGATCCAGGATGCGCGGCCAATTCTTCCACTCCAATCCGCGCTCCGTATCAAGGAACAACGCCATGAATGCGGGTGCCATGCACACAAAGAAAAGCACGTCGCTCGGCCATGGTGTCTGAAGTGGAAGATGCGCGAAGTTGTTGTAGTACGCGGCCATAAGCTGAGCCACGCTCAACAAGAGGAAACATGCTGAAATCAGCAGCCAGAAATGTTTTCCAAATCGATTCATTCGGCGGGAGGCCGTTACCGTCGACACCGTTGCCAGAAGGCCAAATGCCACTTGAATGGAATCGGAAAGCAGCGACGCGGCGGACTTCGACGGGACCGCCGTCAGGACGACGGCGTGGAGAAGAAACAGTGCTAGCGCGATGCAGAGAAGAAGCCGCCAGCCCCACCCAGGAGAATTCCAGCTTTCCAAATCCCAAGCCCCTCGGTTGAAGCCCCACTTCTGGATATTTCTATCATCCCGTAACCCCTGAAAAAGACAAGCTGCCCATACTCTTGCAATTCCCATTTGTAACCTATAGGTCTACCCAATTCTCGAGCCCGACCGAACCGTTTGTGGGCTGGCAACTACACACCAACCGCGTTGACGGGTTAAGTTACAGGCGGGGGAAAAGTGATACACCTGTGCGAGCACGATTTCTCTTCGCAATTCTGATAGTTTTAGTTCCGCAAGAATGGAACTCCTGGGTAAATACGTTGCGGAGATAACTCGTGAAGACGTACGCGAGCTCGTACACACGCATGCCGCAGAAGACGGTTTCAGTGACTTCAAGGAAGTAGCATTTCACCCTAAACATAAAAAGCAAAATGAGCTCATCAATGATTTCACGGCATCGCTAAGCATAATAGTAATTTCCGCGTCACCATCTTCACCAAGGAAAGTAGTATTGCGGACTAATAACGTGATAATACAACTAGCGGCATAGCAGTTCGGTATGCCGCTACCCTAAATGTCGCAAATAGAAGAACCGTCGGCCAATCCAGCGTCTACCCCTCCCGCCGAAGACGTAGGCGCGGATACGCAACGTCGTTTCCGGCACCAAGCGTGCTACACGGCCATTCTGTCATTAGGCCTTTTGGACGATGAGGGGCCTCTTGAAGAGTTGTATTGTGAGCATCACGATGATGTCATTTTGCGGATGAAGACAGGCTCTTTCAGAGCCATTCAACTGAAGACAAGGCTGATCGGGGGCATGCCTTTCAAGTCCGGAGAGGAAGAAATCGTTGGTTCTCTCAGAAAGTTTGCAGAGTTGGAAGCAAAATTTCCCGGTCACTTCGATTCGTACCTGTTAGCCGCGAACGTGGGATTTTGGCACGAGAAGAAGAACGGCAGCAATCTGGAACATGGACTCAGTGAACTTCGGGCTGGTTCTGGGAATTCATACAGAACGCTTGTAAGGAAGATTGAGGAAGCGGGACCAACAATTGATCATGCCTCAATTCTAGCTGCGTTAAATAAAGTCGTGCTCGGACCCACTCCGGGGTTGGATGATGTTGAGCCAAAGCTTCGCGAGCAACTCGCGAAGATCTCCGAATTCAGAGTGCGCAGATACGACGAGCTTGAAGCAGCATCAAAAAGACTTCTCAATCGAATCCTTGAGGCTAGCTCGCTCGCCGGTGTCGGCGCTCTTCCGGAATACCTGGCTGTGTGCTCAGCTTCGGCCAAATCTGTCCAAGATCAGAGTACGATTGATTCGAAACGCATCACCAGAGCAATCGTTAGTGAGGTCCTAAATCGCGAATTATTGGCCCAAACGCTACTTCGGACGCGTCAGCTCGTTCCGATAGCCGAGTTGCCGACGGGCATGGGTAGGATGGAAATCAAGATGGCAGCTGGAGGCCTCTCCGTCAGGGAGATCGATCATCTAAAAGACCTGAAGTTCTCCACCGAATTTTTACTGCAGCAGTGGCTTTACATATATGGCAACGAACAGGCACAAAAGTATTATGAACACCTCCGTGTCGTCGTTAGAGACGCCTGCATTGCCGCGCACGAGAATTCGCAACAGCCCGAAAGGCTCTATGCAGGTAAGATGCTATCCGACCTAAGGCAAAAGCTGGAGTACCAGTCCATAAGACTTGCGACGGAAACTCCCGAATGCCGCCATGAGCACCTTCTTGGAATGGCTGGCATTCTGACAGAGGATTGCACAGTCTGGTGGAGTCCCGAATTTGAGTTGCCGCAGGGAAATTTATGAACTTCTTCGACATGCTCGCTAATCTAGAGGACGACGACAGCCTTCACTTAGGACGGCTACTGGTGCTCCTTTCAGCCTTTGTGGGAAAGGTTGAATCAGGTTCAGTCGATGGCCTGACGAAGCTCGCCAAGTTGGACTTCTTGCTCAGGTACCCCGTGAACCTGGAGCGCGCCCTGCAGATTCGGGCTGGTAGAGGAAGCGACGCAAAATTAGAGGACTACGAGCGAAAGAGCATTGAATCCAGCATGGTTCGTTATAGATTTGGTCCCTGGGATTTTCGTTATAGAAGATTCCTAAATACGCTTGTTTCTAAAGGATTAGTAAGTGTCACGACGGAAGGACGCACGATCAAGATCCAGTTAACGGACGCTGGAAAGAACGCGGCGGATGAGCTTACGAGATCCGCTGAATTCGGGACTATGGCCCACCGCGCTAGGCTACTAAAGCGGCACTGCGACTTGAGCGCCACGAACCTAATGAAGTTCATCTACGAGACCTTTCCTGAATTGGCTTCCATGAGGGCGGGCAAGCCGATACCGCAATGAAGATTCATTTTTATAGGCTAGTACTGAACTGCCGTAGCTCTGTTGAGGAGATCGATCTTTCTGCTCACATCTCTCTATTCCACGGGAAGATATCGGCGGGTAAATCTTCTATTGTTCGTCTGATTGATTATTGTCTTGGAGGTGGTTTGGAACGGACGCCTGCCATCATGCAGGAGCTGGTTTCAGTCTCACTGTATTGCCGGATCGCCGACTACGATGTGGTGCTCGATAGGGAGGCTAAGGCCTCGAACCAGGTGCAGGTGACTTGGCAAGGTGGGGGGCCAGAGTCCGCCAAGGTTCTAGCCCCGCTGCAGAGGTCTCAGGATCGGGGTCCCATCTGGGGTAAGGATGTCTACACGCTAAGCGATCTGGTCTTTTTCCTTTTGGGAATTACTCCGATCAAGGTCCGGAGGAGCAAACGTGAGTCAGATTCTCCCTTGGTACGACTGAGTCTTCGCGACCTGCTTTTCTATTGCTATCTTGAGCAGGACCACATCGATTCCTCGTTTTTTAATATGGAAGATCCGTTCAAGAAGCTAAAGAGCCGAGACGTGATGAGATTCGTCGTCGGTTTCTACACGGAGCGACTTAATGATCTGGATCTAACACTTGAAGAGATGCAAGAGGATCGGACGGTCAAACTGCAATCAGCGGAGCAGCTTAGAGCATCCCTCATTGAATTGGGTTATGGGTCAGCTCTTGAAATACAGGGTGAGATCGATCAACTGCGCAATCAACTGGTCCAAGCACGGACGGAAGCGCAAGAGATCAGGTCTGGGCAAATGAGGGATGACCACTTGGTGGATGAACTCCGGAGCCGACTTCGCGAACTATCCTCGCAATTGGATACCGAAGAGAAAGCTTTCGGAGACCAACGCCGCACGATCGATGAATTGGAACGCCTTAGAGCTGAGTTCATATCGGCTCGATTCAAGTTGGGCCGCGCGGAAGCTGCATCCGTTGTTCTGGCGAAGGCTGCTTTCGAGCGCTGCCCTCTATGTGGCGTCCCGCTTGAAGAAATGTCTCCGAGAGCGCCAGAGAGTTGCATACTTTGCGGGACTCCCGACGTCCATCGCGATAGGGTGCTCGCTGGCAGGGCCGAGGCGCTACAGAAAGATCTTGATTCGCGAGTTGATGATGTTACTGCAGCATTAGAGAGACACCGCCAGGCAATAAAAAAACAGCGGGACCTGGTGGAGACGCTTCGAGGACAGAAGGCTGACCTTGATCGACAGTTAGACGTTGAATCGCATACGTACGACTCGAATTTCCTAGCTCGATCTCGTGAGATAGAGAGAAGAATCGCGACTCTAGAGGAACAGATAGAGGCCTTGAGCGAATGCGCAGGTTGCCGGAGATGGTACGATCACTTGAGGCCGAGGCCGCTCGCCTGCAAGGTGAGATCCTCATCATTAAGCGTGAGATGGAAGAGGAACGAGGGCGTCTTACCCAGGCTGGTCTGTACATAAGAGAAATCGAACACAGATTCTTGGAAGCATTGACTGCGGTTGGCGTACCAGGTGTAGGACCTGAAGATACAGTAAGGATTGACATCAAGACCTGGATTCCGTTCGTACTGCCTGCGGGCGACGAAGCGCTGAGATGGAGCTTCGACAACGCCGGGAGCGGCGGAAAGAAAACTCTGTTCAAGGTGTGCTACGCACTCGCTGTGCATGCGGTGGCAGCGCACAATGATCTACCTTTGCCTAGCTTTTTGATCATCGACACTCCAATGAAAAACATCGGAGAGGATGTGAATGAGGACTTATTTCGATCCTTCTATGGGTACTTGTATTCATTGGCTGCTGGACCGCTAAAAGCCGTGCAGTTTGTGATCGTCGATAAGGAATACTATGCTCCGAAGTCTCGCAGCATTGAAATAAATGAGCGCTTCATGACCCCTGACGATCCACAGCATCCTCCTTTAATCTCATATTATCGAGGCCCGTAGTTTCAAGCGGTACAATCGCGACAGATCCCATCGGAAGCTAGTTTGATCTGCCCGCAGATTCGACAGAGAATTGGCCTCACAATCTTGGTCTGGCCTACACTTCCGTTTAGTTTGGCTCTGCCCTCGCTCTTGTGAGCCTGCGTCAACCGAGTCGCCGGAACTTGAGTCCGCACCTGTCGCATTTTCGAATCCCAAATACATCGGGCTATCCACTCTGCGAAGGTGCTAACAGCGGTACGCCACATCGTCGCTGTTTCCGAGAGCATTTCGGCAAACGACCCCATTAGCCGACAATTGCCGTCGCGCTGTTCGAAAAACCACTCTCGCCGCAATCGTTCCTTGAAAAGTAGATCGAGAACTAGACTGTCAACCTTCGGTCGGACAGGTTCCATGAGGTCGCAGGCAAGACTGTCGCGGCTCCGCAAATCGCTGTGCAGTACTCCGATACCAGGATCTAGCCCGAGTGTAGCAAGGGCCAACCGAGACTCGGACTCCAACACGGCATATAAGTAGTTCAAAATTGCGTTGGCGGGATTTACAGCAAGGCGCGGCGAGTTGGTGAGCGGGGAGATGCGGCTCCCAAATCGCCGCCAGTGTTCCGGGATTTTCAAAGAATCGGATTTGCTGAAATTCACAGGAACTTCTCGCATTGCACTCCAATAAATCTTCGCCCCCTTGGCTTCCCATCGGCGGATTTCTTCGTTTGACTTGGCGGTGCCGACTAGTTTTCGAGCATCCATGATGACTGATGAGCAGGACGACTCCCTGAAGTAAGTCTTAATGGTTCTTTCTTGCGCCAAGAGTTTTTCTGAAATCAATTCTCTGGCAATTTTTAGAGCGATGCCGGACTCGTGCGCAAGACTTTGAGATCGTCGCAGCCGCGCATCCGACGGCTTCACCGGGCCGGTCGTCGCGAGAGCTTTTCCATCACGCTCAAGCATTACGAAAGCGGCGTCTTGGTCTGCTAGCCAGCGAAGGGCTGCCAATGACACGGACCCATCTGATCCAATCGCAACGACGCGCTTAATGCCGTGCCTCACTCGGGCAAACCGACCATAGCGGCGTCTTGGCCCGATTCTGTCTTCGACAATAAGGTGGCCGCGTTCGACACTCAGGCGTGATCCGTAGCCAAAAAGCGTGATGACTCCACGGTGCGGCGTAATTGGAGTGAAATTGCAGTCTTTGAGATGTTGAGGTACGGTTTGCCTAGCTGCCATTGGAGTTCACGCTCCCTTGGTGGTTAGGGCTTATCGTTTGTTACTAGCAGACGATAAGCCCGTCTTAGTAGCTATTCTATCATTTTGATAGATTTAAGCTTATGAAAGTCACTAGATCCTCTAACGATAGGACTTCACCAGCCCAATCAACCATCAAGCAAGATACTGCTCCGAAGGGTCTGGATAAGGAGCTTCAGAATCTTTGGAATGTCTATTGCAAAATATGGGGCAAGCGTGGCGTGGATCCACGACATGCTCTTAAGCAATGGGCGGCCCGGCAGGAAGAAGGACTTCCGTCTCCAGGGGCACGTGATGATTTTAAGGAATTGTGTGCGAATGGATGCGTTGCTGAAATCCTAGCAATCGTCCTCGCGTTCCTTCGATGGTCTCCCGAATTCGAGGATTTCTGGTCAAAACTCTACGGCAGCCCCAAGGGCCGCCGCAGTGTACGAAAGAGTCTTGAGAAAACAGCCAAAGCAATTGAAGGTCTGTTTGCATTTGCTATAAGTCTTGAAGACGATGAGATGATTTCCCAGCTTTCGAAGTTTGGCCGTATTAGTCCAGGGCGGCTCGTTTTAGAACTGAGAGCGTATGGGGAAATGTTGGATTTTATAGACATTATTCCACGCGAAACGCAAACGAGGTCTTTGGCCGACTTCGGTAAGTTCTGTCTTAGCGAATATGCAAAACAGGCTACTGGCCATTTGCGCGACAGAAATGTCTCCGGCCTCATTGCAGAAGCAATCGGACAAGCCGATTACAGTGAGGTAACTCATCGGATGTGGCGCTCTCGCAATTTCAAGCGTATCGGCTCACGTTTCCAAAAGCTTTCAGAGTTACTTTCGGCAGTACACGCCCTCGCAAACACCGAAACGTAACGAATTCTAACCAAAACAACCGGTCACGTTACGTTACGTCGCAAACGTAACGATTTCAGCATAAATAGCGTTCCGCCGTTCTTTCCCGCTTGCCACCAATCGATCAATCTCAGCGAAGAGATGATTGAAAGGGGTGGGGCCGATGAAACGCAAGAATCGCAAGTCACCGAAAAAGCTGAAGGTCCACAGCAAGAAACATCCGCGTGTCACTCGGGCCAGAAGAGCCTCTCGCAAACATGGTCGAGCGCGGCGAAAGAAACTAGTCACAGTACGAAGGCGACGAGTGATCACGGACCCGCGCGTCGCGCGAGGGCTGGGTGTAATGCGTCGCAAGGGGGTTTCGGCTTCCGAGGCCGCTCACGACCAAGGAATGAAGCTCACGACCTTCGTCAAGGGTGCGGGCAGGTCTCTTTATAGATCTGGCCGTGGCAAGCCTTGGAAAGCACGCAACGAAGATCAATTGCGCTTTTCTATGACGGTGCTAACGCGAAAGGGCCGTGTTGACGTGATCGTTCGTAACTCGCGCGAACGGAAGCTGCTCCATGACTACGAATCTGCCGTAAGGATGTTTCGAGCGGATGAGGATGGAGCGGAGGAAGAACTTAAGAAATTTGAAGGCAAGGCAATCGGCGGTCATAAGCTGATCACCGACACTAAGTTGCTCATCGAGCTTGAAGAGGCCGACGAACTCGATTTCGAAAGTCTGTACAATCCAGTTGGTGGCAAGTCGTGAAATTACGCGTTCAGCCAGAGGTTGTTTGCGTAATTTGTGGCACTGACAAGAACATCGAAGGCAACCATGCCGGTGGGAAGAACCACTTACCCTGGTTCAAACTGCCGTTTTGTGAGCGCCATCACAAGCAATTCCATCGTTTACTGGAAAGCGTAGCAGTTAACCTTCGCTACACACCCAACAAGTTGAAACGTTTGGGGTTAGCTGCTCTAGCGTTGACTATAGCCCTATGGATGGTCCTTCAGGCACTCTGGGAAACCGTATCTCAACTTCCCGACGAGAACACCTGAAAACCAAGCGACACAATCCTCAGCAAGAACGCCACGACATTTTCGTGCGGGCACATACCAGTGTCAGCGCTAAGAATGCTTGGGATAAAAGATGGTCCCCGAAATGGCCAAAGCACTGCCTCATCTTCGATACTGAAACTACACTCGATCCCGCTCAAAAACTCAATTTCGGCGCGTACCGGCGATGCAAGTTAGTCGGCTCCAAATATGTGTGCGTAGCAGAAGGGATTTTTCATTGCGACGATGTCTCTGAGGCGGACCTAAAACTCCTGCAAGAGTACAGGAGCAACCCGCCGACTCTTGCGGCTGTCGAGCATTTCCCAGCACAAACCGAACTCTCCCTCAGAAGCCGCGCGTCATTTGTTAAGAGTGTTTTCTGGAATTCGATCAAAAAAGGCGAGTTGGTTGTCAGCTTCAATTCGCCATTCGATTTGTCGCGACTATCGGTGTGGTACCACAAAGGGAAAAAAGGCACGGATTGGTCTCTAGCCCTCGCTTCTCTCTGGAAAAATCCCAAGACCGGACGAATTGCGCCTAATCCGAAAAAACCTCGGATCGTCATTGATGCTCAGAACAGCAAAATGGCCTTTATCAAGCTTGGTAGCATTCTCAATAAAAAGGAATGGCCCAAGGAAGGTCGTTTTCTGGACATGCGAACGCTGGGATGGGCACTGCGTAACAATCCTTTCAGCCTGAACCGCGCTTGTAAAGCATTTAAGGTCAAAGGCAAGCAAGATCACAAACCCACTGGGAGGGTTAGTTCAGAGGAGATTGAGTATTGCCGAGAAGATGTCGCCGCAACGCATCGCGTGTTGAACGCTATGATGAGGGAATTCAACCTCAATCCAATTGATTTGCATCCGGATAAATCCTATTCACCTGCTTCAATTGCAAAAGCCTACCTAATGGCAATGCGCATAAAACAGCCCAAGCGGCACTTTAGGTCTCCCAACAAAATCCTTGGCATTGCGATGCAGAGTTACTACGGCGGTCGCGCCGAATGTCGGATTAGACGAACTCCTGTACCTGTAATTCACACCGATTTCACAAGCCAATACCCAACCGTCAACGCATTGTTGGGAAACTGGAATGTCCTTACATCCAACTCAGTCCGATTCGAGGACTACACGGCAAGTGCGCGGAAGCTGCTCACGAAAACGAGACTCAACGACACGTTCGAAAAAGATCTCTGGAAACAGCTCTCTTTCTTCGCACTTGTAAAGCCGAATGATGACATTCTCCCAGTCAGAACTGTGTACGACAGCGGGCACAACAAAAGAACTCAAAACATTGGCCTTAATTATTTAAGTTCCGGCACTCCAATCTGGTACGCGGGTCCAGATCTGATTGCGAGCAAAATTCTTACTGGAAAAGCCCCTCGAATTCTCAAAGCGATTCAAATGGTTCCCGGCAAACGGCAAAGGAATCTAGTAACGACAAATCTTGGCGGAATGGTTGAGATAAAGCCCGCAGAGGAGGATTTCTACCGCAAGGTAATCGAGCAGAGGGTCTCCCACAAGAAAACCAACAAAGCTCTTGCCGAATTCTTGAAAGTGATGGCGAACTCGGGGAGTTATGGCTTGTTTGTCGAAGTGAATATCGAAAGAAAGAAAAAAGAAAAGACCGTTAACTATTTCTCAGGCGAACAGCGAGGAAGAGTCGATTCAAATTATGTTGAGAAACCGGGCGCTTGGTACTTCCCTCCGCTTGCCTCTCTGATTACTTCCGGTGGCAGGTTACTGCTGGCCATGCTGGAAAAGAGTGTGCAAGAAAGAGACGGTGGCTATCTGTTTTGTGACACAGATTCTCTTTGCATCGTGGGTTCTAAGAAAAGAGGATTTGTCGAGTGTCCGGGTGGACCACTGGCTTGGAAAAAGAAGTCAGGCATCAAAGCCCTTTCACTAAATGAAGTGAAAAACATTACGCAACAATTCAGAAAGCTAAACCCTTACGATCCGTCTCTGGTACCCGAAATACTAAAAATCGAAGATATAAATTACGTTGATTTCAATCCTAGAAAGCCGTTCCGTCAGCTTTTTGGCTATGCAATTTCAGCTAAAAGATATGCGCTTTACTCACAAAATGAACATGACATTCACATCCAAAAGGCTAGCGGACACGGTCTCGGTTACTTGTTTGCTCCAAAAGAAAACAAAAAGAAAGAAGAAGACGAAGAAACACCGCGATGGGTCATGGAAGCTTGGGAATACCTATTGCGCAAAGCGCTGAACTTACGTTCCAAGGATCCAAACTGGCTAGATTTGCCGGCAATGATGCGAATGGTTGTCAGTACGCCAAACGTGTTCAAATATCGGCGGCCAGAATGGCTGGGGCCATTTAACTTCTTTTTGTTTCCTCTTTTGTCAGAAACGTTTGGGGGATATCCAGCCGGTTTCGACAAATCCAACTTCGTGTTCATAACTCCATACGAATCGGACCGCAAGAAATGGAGTTCGCTCAAGGGTGTGAATCTAGCAGACGGTGATCCTTATCAAATCTCCATGCAACCCACGCTAAATCAAGACCGCGTAGTTCCCGAATCCTTTCGAATTCTTCTTCGCAAATACTTGGGCAAGGCTGAAGTGAAATCACTAGCTCCCGATGGAACTCCCTGCACAGGAACAACTCGTGGTCTCTTGCAAAGGGCAAGAATTACGGCTGGCAAACTCGTTCCGGTCGGCAAAGAAACAGATCGACGCTGGGAACAAGGCGAAGACCCGAGCATGATTGATTCTGATATTTTTATCTATGAAAAGCGCACGAAATTAGTAATTGCTGATCCTTCGGAGAGGA
>Ga0210388_10003898_pt1 | contig 11657 bp, 10 predicted proteins | sample IncBWC19OmetaG_FD_155485 | JGI IMG/M metagenome (GOLD analysis project Ga0210388, IMG submission 155485) | Forest soil microbial communities from Barre Woods Harvard Forest LTER site, Petersham, Massachusetts, United States - Inc-BW-C-19-O ... | reverse complement strand
CCGGGTAATGACTTAGTTCTTACTATAGTGTTAAGTATTATAGTAGGCTTGTTCCTTTTCCAGCGTTTCGGTACAAAAATTGTTGGTGGTTCTTTTGGCCCGATAATGTTGGTATGGTTTAGTGTATTGGCTATATTAGGTGTTTCTCAAATTATTCATTACCCTCAAATATTTGCAGCCTTAAACCCAATGTATGGCTGGAACCTGCTAATGCATCACCCTAAAGGTTTCTGGTTATTGGGTGCTGTGTTCCTGTGTACTACAGGTGCCGAGGCATTATACTCCGACCTTGGCCACTGCGGCAGAAAGAATATTCAGGCAAGCTGGATATTTGTAAAAACTGCTCTTGTTCTGAATTATCTTGGACAAGGAGCGTGGCTTATTTTGCAGAACAAACCAAACATTGGAGATGTAAACCCATTCTTCTCTATAGTACCTACATTCTTTATTATCCCCGTTGTGTTACTTGCTACCGGAGCCTGCGTTATTGCAAGCCAGGCGCTAATTAGTGGTTCTTACACACTTATAAGTGAAGCTATATTGCTGAATTTTTGGCCAAGGGTTACTGTTAAGTATCCTACCAATATTCGCGGACAGATATATATACCAAGTATTAACTGGGTATTGTGTGTAGGATGTGTTTTGGTCGTTTTCTACTTCAAAACATCTGAAAATATGGCGGCAGCTTATGGTTTCTCTATTACCGTTGCCATGTTAATGACTACCATACTCATGTTCTATTTCCTTCGTTTCCGCAAGCACTATTCCTGGGGCGTAGTTATTCCAATTCTTATAGTTTTTGCTACTGTTGAAACATCTTTCTTTATAGCCAATGCAGCTAAGTTGTTGAAGAGGTTAATGTTCCTGGTATTTGAAGGCGGCCTTATTTTTACCATGTATATATGGTACCGTGCACGTAAGATCAATAACCGCTTTTTGCATTTTGTTGACTTAAGGGAACATATACCTCTGCTTAAAGATCTGAGTGCCGACCAAACTATTTCAAAGTTCTCTTCAAACCTTATTTACTTAAGCAAAGCAAACAACCCTGCTGAAATTGAGCAGAAGATCATTTACTCTATTTTCAGCCGCCAGCCTAAACGTGCCGATATTTATTGGTTTGTGCACATTGAACGCACCAACGAACCGTATACTATGGAATATAGTGTAGATGAAATGGAGGATGATAAAGTTATCCGCGTAGAGTTCCGTTTAGGATTCAGGGTACAGGCACGTATAAATGTATTGTTCCGAAAAGTGGTAGAAGAGATGGTTGCCAACAAAGAATTGAATATTACCAGCCGTTACCCTTCACTTAAAAAGTATCATCTGGCTTCCGATTTTCGTTTTGTAATACTTGAAAAATTCCTTTCATTCGAGAACGAATTTAGTTTGAGGGAAAGTTTCATATTGCGCAGTTATTTCTTCATTAAACATTTTGCACAATCGGAAACCAAAGCTTTCGGACTTGATACCAGCGAAACACGTATTGAGAAGATACCGCTAATTGTGAATCCTGTCACCAATATTCACATGACGCGTGTACCACCCCGTAATTCGCACCCGCATAAACCGTAAGTTTATCTTTGTTTAAAGAGCCTTTATGCAATACACTATTTCATTAGATTCTTTTGCCTTGTGGGTTACTGCCATAGTCTGTATGGTATTTGTTGGTGTAGGCCTGTGGAACATTCGCTCTATCTTTTCTAAGGCTAACGATAAAGTAACCAAGCTTATTCACGCTGTGGTTCTTATTGTATTACTAGGGCCATTGGTATACAGCTATCTCTATCATCCGCAAAAATATGTGATAGGCAACTTCGACGTGTTTATTAAAAGGCCAATTGGCGATGTGGTAATTCATGTGAAAGACATACGCGAAATGCGCCTTGTAAACAGTACTGAAATGGATGGCACCATTCGTACATTTGGAGTAGGGGGGCTGTTCGGGTATTTTGGTAAATACCATAATCCTAAGATTGGTGACTTTACCATGTATGCATCCAGGCAAGATAAGTTGGTGATTATTTATACCAAAGATGGGAATGCAGTTATTATCACACCTGATGATCCCGGTTTCCCCGATAGACTCAAAATGAAAATGAACGACGTACTATACTAGTAACCGGAATGCAAATTTATTCCTCACTTCACCAATGCAAAGCCATTAGCCACGCATTTATTTAGGTTGAATTACATGGCTTTTCCCACACACACACAATATTGATTCTAAATGGCAGGCGGAGTAAAGTGTTATGGAGACAAGGCGGAATAACACGGTCTTGGCGATTGAGCCAAGATTACGTTCCGGCTGTCTTGATTTTTTAGTTCTTTTTTATCAAGAAAAAAGAACAGGAGAATAAATCACTTCACCAATGCAAAATCATTGGGCAGGCCAGAATAAGATTCCAGATCCATTTTAACTGAGCCAACTAATACGTTAGCCTTAGCACGGATAGGTATATGGTTCTTATCGTCAGATATCCATACTTGCAGGTCGTCATCGTGTTTAAATATTCTACCCTTCTGTACCATGGGTTCAAACACCATGCAGCGTATTTTACCAATGTCGCTATCTAAGGTATCACGACGTACAAACTTTATCCTAAGTGTCCATATCTCATCATCTACATACGTTTCAACGCTGTCAACCTTGCCGGGTTGGATGTTGTCATAATCAAACGTGCTGGCGTAAAAAAATGCCGACAGCATATCCTGTATATAATCTGGTATTTTTACTTCCTTGCCATTGCTGTTAGCTATATGATATTGCTGGTCGAATACTATATCTTGTTTTATCAGGAAGCCGCCTTCATCAACCCGGCGGATAAACATAAGAGGGCACACTGATTGTTCATCAATGTAAGTTTCGTAGCGGTCGCGTACTTTAAAAAACAGGCTGAATGCTCCCGTAGAACTTCCTAAGCCAACTACATGCAAGGTGCTTCTGCCATTAATTATTTTGTTCTCATTTTCTATATTAATAGTAGCCTTGCCTGCATCTAATAATCCATAGTGAAGACGGAAGGTGAGCTTCTCACCACGCTTAAAGCCCAGGTTGGGTATAACACGCATAGGCTCTTGTGCAATGGCATTCACAGCACAAAGCATTAACAAAGTAAAGGTAACGTGCTTAAAAAATAAAGGGGCTTTCATCAAACCTTGGAACATTGAAAAATAAATTAGCGTAAATGTTCTCTTATGCCTTATTGGTTTGTGAGATTTTGATTCTAAGTTCTTCCTCTCTTCTACGTATTAACGCAGAAAAGGTTCTTAGTATTGTTCTTTGCTGTTCGGGAAATCTTTTTTCTTTACATCGCTTATATAGTGACCTACTGCATCAGTCATTACCTGGTAAAGGTTTGCGTATCTCCTTAAAAAGCGTGGATTGAATTCATTTGTAATGCCAAGCATATCGTGTAATACAAGTACTTGGCCGTCGCATGCGCCACCGGCGCCAATACCAATAGTAGGGATGGTAAGCTTAGCCGTGACCTTAGCTGCTAGTTTTGCAGGTATCTTCTCCAATACTATAGCAAAGCATCCTGCTTCCTGAAGTACTAATGCATCTTCAATTAATTTTTTCGCCTCTGCTGCTTCCTGCGCTCTTACAGTATATGTTCCAAATTTGTATATCGATTGCGGAGTAAGCCCCAAATGCCCCATTACAGGTATCCCGGCTGATATAATACGTTTTACGGAATCTTCTACTTCTTTACCACCTTCCAGTTTCACAGCGTGAGCGCCAGCTTCTTTCATTATTCTAATGGAGCTATTTAGCGCTTCTTTTGAATTTCCCTGGTATGTTCCAAAAGGAAGATCAACCACAACCAATGCCCTTTCTCTTGCACGTATAACCGATGATGCATGGTAAATCATATGGTCAAGTGTAATAGGCAATGTAGTTTCATGCCCTGCCATTACATTCGAAGCAGAGTCGCCTACCAGTATCACGTCTATGCCGGCGCCATCAAGTATGCGTGCCATAGAATAATCGTATGCAGTAAGCATAGCAATCTTCTCACCCTTTTCCTTCATTGCCTGAAGTACGTGGGTAGTTACTTTTTTTATTTCCTTTTTACTTGCCATAATATTTTACGAAAATAGAATTTTTATTAGGATAGGGTGTGTTTTTAATTTGTCTCGCAAAGACGCAAAGTACGCAGAGTTATAAATTGTTTACAATCCGTACTATTCCATCTTTAACAAGATTAACATGAAAATTTACAAGAAGGCCTAGTTTCGTATTTGTAAGTTTTAAATACGTTAATAGCTGTTTATGGTGAACTGATGCAAGGCTTTCAACTGATTTGATCTCCACAATAACCTTGTTTTCTATTATTATGTCTGCACGGAAGCCAATTTCCATTTTAATGTCATTGTAAACCAAAGGTATCCCTTGCTGCCTTGTATATGCTAACCCTTTTTTCCCTAGTTCATGGCAGATCACTTCTTCATAAACACTCTCTAATAAACCAGGCCCCAATTGTGAATGAACTTTAATGAAAGTATCGACAAGTATTTTCGAGATTTCATTTTCAGTCATGCCGTTTTTCTTTGCGTTCTTAGCGTCTTTGCGAGAAATGCCCCGATTTTTAATTTTGAATTAATCTGCATGCGCATATTCTTCAATAGGAGGACATGTACACATTAAATTACGGTCGCCATAAGCGTTATCGGCACGTGCCACAGGAACCCAGAATTTATTTTCCCTTAACCAATGCAATGGGTATGCTGCTTTTTCTCGGCTGTACTTATGGTTCCAGGTGTCAGCAATAAGTGACTTAGCAGGGTGTGGGGAGTTCTTCAGCACATTGTCTGTTGCATCTGCTCTGCCATCCAATACTTCTGCAATCTCGTTACGGATAGATAACATAGCTTCTACAAAACGGTCCAGTTCTTCTTTAGCTTCACTTTCGGTAGGTTCTACCATCAATGAATCGTGAACAGGGAAGGAAACAGTAGGAGCGTGGAAGCCATAGTCCATTAACCTCTTGGCTATGTCTGTTACTTCTATACCCGCGCTGCGTTTAAACTCACTACAATCCAATATCAACTCGTGAGCAACATTGCCATTTGTACCTGTGTAAAGTATCTTAAAGCTATCCTTCAGGCAAGCCTTAATGTAGTTAGCATTCAGTATAGCATACTTGGTTGCATCGGTACAACCTGTTTGGCCCAGCATGCGTATGTAGCCATAAGAGATAAGCAATATCAATGCGCTACCCCAAGGTGCCGCAGATACAGCGTGAATAGCCTGAGGATCGTTTTGCAATATGTTATGGCCCGGTAAGAAAGGCACCAGGTGCTTAGCTACACCAATTGGCCCCATGCCCGGTCCGCCTCCGCCATGCGGTATAGCGAATGTCTTATGCAGATTCAAGTGGCAAACGTCAGCGCCAATACGTGCAGGATTGGTTAAGCCAACCTGTGCATTCATATTCGCGCCATCCATATAAACCTGTCCGCCGTTTTTGTGGATTATCTTGGTTATCTCCGAAATGGTTTCCTCGAACACTCCGTATGTGGAAGGGTAGGTTACCATGAAGCATGAAAGATTGTCTTTATGCAGGGTAGCTTTTTCCTTCAGATCCACCATATCAATGTTTCCATTTTCGGTACATTTTACTACCACAATTTGCATGCCAACCATGGCTGCACTTGCTGGGTTAGTTCCGTGTGCCGAAGCAGGTATTAAAGCTATGTTTCTATGACCCTCTCCGCGGCTGATATGGTAAGCACGAATTACGAGCAATCCGGCATACTCTCCCTGTGCCCCTGAATTGGGCTGTAAAGACACTCCTTTAAAGCCTGTTATTTCGCATAAGTATTTAGCAAGGGTATCGCACATTTTTGTATACCCTTTTGCCTGGTCAAGCGGAGCAAATGGGTGCATGTTGGCAAAGCCCGGCATGGTGATAGGATAAAGCTCACTTGCAGCATTCAACTTCATGGTGCAAGAGCCTAAACTAATCATTGAATGAGTAAGTGATAAATCTTTGTTTTCCAATCGTTTAATATAACGCATCAATTCTGTTTCCGAATGGAACATATTGAAGACAGAATGTTGCAGGTAGGTGCTCTTACGGAGCAATGAATCTTGCCTTAAAAAGTTCTCGGTAGCCTGTATATCGGCATGGGTAACTTCTATCTTATCCTTCCCTGCTGCCTGGGTAAAAATTGCTATGATATCTGATAGGTCATTTTGGCTGGTAGTTTCATCTAAACTTATGGTCAATTTTTGGTTTGAAGTGTAGTTGAAATTGATGCCATTTTTCAGGGCCAAATTCCGAACGGTTTCAGCTTCCATACCGGCAGGTAAATTTACCTCAATAGTATCGAAGAAATCGTGGTTGGAAATTGAGTAGCCCAACCTGTTTAATGTGTGTGCTAAATAGCTGGCATATTGATGCACTTTTTTAGCAATGTTTTTTATCCCTTGCGGACCATGATAAACGGCATACATACTTGCCATAACTGCCAATAAAGCTTGTGCAGTACAAATGTTAGAAGTGGCCTTTTCACGACGGATGTGTTGTTCGCGAGTTTGCAATGCCATACGCAATACCCTGTTACCTTCAGCATCTACCGATACGCCAATGATGCGGCCCGGTAATACACGTTTAAATGATTCCTGTGTTGCGAAGAATGCAGCATGAGGGCCACCATAGCCCATAGGCACGCCAAAGCGTTGTGAGTTACCAACTACCACATCGGCACCCCATTCCCCCGGAGGAGTAAGTAATGCAAGGGCGAGCAGGTCAGATGCTACGGCAACATATATACCCCTGTCGTGCAGAGATTTAGTAAGAGCGCTGTAGTCAGTTACCTTACCATTAGCGGCAGGGTATTGTAGCAGAACACCAAAAACTCCATCCCAGTTAGCAGTTGTTACATCGCCTATGGTGATTGTAATTCCCAATGGTGCAGAGCGGGTTTTAAGTACATCTATAGTTTGAGGGAAACAGTCGTTTGATACGAAGAATGTATGTGCAGCTTCCTTGTCTTTCGGTTTTGAATGGTAGAACATTAACATAGCTTCGGCAGCAGCGGTAGCTTCATCTAATAGAGAAGCATTGGCTATGGGCATACCGGTAAGGTCAACCACAGTAGTTTGGAAGTTGAGGAGAGCCTCTAACCTTCCTTGCGATATTTCAGCCTGGTAAGGGGTGTAAGCAGTATACCAACCCGGGTTTTCAAGCACATTGCGCCTGATGGCCGAAGGCACTATGCAGTTGTAATACCCTAATCCTATATACGAACGGAACACTTTGTTCTTATCAGCTAGTTCGCTGACATGTGCCAAATACTCATGCTCGGTCATGCTTTCAGGTAGCTTCAAAGGCTTGGTAAGCCTTATAGATGCAGGCACGGTAGCGTTAATCAGCTCATCAAGAGTGGAATAACCGATCTTGTTAAGCATTTCATGTATATCGGAAGTACGGGGTCCTAAGTGTCGGTGTGCAAAGCTGTCTGTCTTCATAGTAGATTGTTTCAAAATATAAGGCTGCAAATCTATGAAAAAAGAGCTTGCCAGATTCAGGAAAAAATGGCAATAATCAAGGCTTTAAAATGGGTGGTGATTTACCTTAGAAAGGTTAGGTTCAGGCGTTCTTTTCAGCCCTGCCGTCAATACGTCCGTCTTTGTGTTTTGAGGAACTTGAACTTAGTTCGAGCAGTTCAATTAACTTGTTCTGGAGCTTTATAATTTCGTTTTCTTTTTCAGCCAGCAGTTTCTGCAGGTTCAATTGCTCAGGGTCGTTTGCCGAAAGAGATAAAAGATCGACCAGTTTTATTTTAAGCACATCGGCTATTTGGTTTAGGCGTGAAAAGCTAACGTCAGTCTTGTTCCTTTCAATTTTAGAGTAGGCGGGGAGTGATATGCCAATTTTGTCGGCAACTTCCTCCTGGCTCCATCCCTTCAGGTTTCTTACGTATCTTATTTTTTCGCCTAATGTCTTCACTTCCAAATTAATAATGTAAAACTATAATTGTATTCGTTTTTGAGTAGTATACTGTTAGTATCTATTTTTTTCGTTATAGTTTGTATTTGCATATCGCAGATATATTTGCCTTTATCGTATTTCTATTGCTTTCTGTTGGGGGCAGTATAAAAAAATGTAAATATTTATGGAAAAGAAACTCCGAGCCATACATATTTCTGACGTAGTGAATAAAGGCATTATGGTTGAGATGGCGGCTCATATTACAAAGGCAAGTGGTGGTAAAAAGCGTAAGTGGTTTGCAGAAATCGTGACCAAAGATAGGTATGAAAATGCAAAAAAAGAAATTTCAGGCCTTCCTAACCTAATGGTATACAGTTCTGAATACGAAATATTGTATACCCTGGCCCATGGTTATCTTAAAGGGCTTGATGTTATAATACTTGAATGTGCAGCAGAAGCGGGCAAGGCAAAGGATGGGCATAATATAATGCTCATGTATTCTGCAAAGTAGTATTCGAAAGGCTGCACAATTAAACTTCCTATCTTTGCACCTATGAAGGGCTTATTCAGTTTCGCATTCCTGTTTTTTATTGTGCTTACCTCAAGTGCCCAATTGGCTCCTAATGTTGATCCTGAACGTGCGCCACAGCCACCGGATACAATACTCCTTAATAACGGAAAAATACTGGTAACCCAGGTTGTTGATACGGTAGGGGAGATGGTAACGGTTATAAAGCCTAATTCACACAAGCATAAAAAAGTTGAGATAGATAAAGAAGGTATATTCTCTATACGCTTTGGCAGCACTGGCAAAGAAGATATATTTTATACCTACGATACACTTGTTGGGCATGATTATAAAGTAGACGAAGCACGCAAATTCATAGAAGGCGAACAGGATGCCCAACACGGATTTCATGCGGTGGGCATATCCATAATATCATTTACTGTGGGTGTAGCCTCGGGTGCAACATTAGGCGGCATACTTGGGCTTGCACCTCCATTTACATTAGCAGGTTTTATTACTTATCCTCGTATTAAAGTAAGGCACAAAAGCGTTCGCAACAAAGCCAACGGAACAAATGATGCTTACCTGTATGGATATGATATCACTGCACGCCGTAAGCGCACATTGCATTCCTTTTTGTGGGGTGGCATTGGAACCATTATAGGTATTATAATTCATCCGTCTATCATCAATCAGTAATATGAAAGCGCTTGCAAATGCATTGCGGTTCATTGTCTTCTCCAATATTTTTATTGCTGTCTGTGTACTGTGCTTTACTATAAAGACAGCCTTGCTCATGTTTCATAATGCAGGCAGTATTCATGTGAACGTACTCGTGTTCTTTGCTACCCTGTTCCTTTATGGCTTTCATTTAATGTACCACCGCAGCAGTATGACACCCCGTGAACATAAGGAAGAACGCCATCATTGGGTAGATGAACATAAATACCTTCACATAGGAATTGTAATTGTTTCATTTCTAATATCTCTCAGCCAAATGTTTTATATGCCTTTAAGGGTGTGGGTAGTTTTAATACCCGTCGCAATAATAAGTATGGGCTACAGTGTGCCCATTATAAAAACAAAGCATGGCTGGATACGCTTTAGAGATGTGGCCTGGCTTAAAGTATTCTGGATAGGCTTATGTTATGCATGGCTTACAACTCTATTGCCCGTGGCATATTCACTGGGTGTACGTGAATGGCTAAATGCAGATATGCTGCTAATGTTCCTCCGCAATTTTTTGTTTGTATTTGCTATTGCCATTCCATTCGATATTCGTGATATTGGTTTTGATAAAGAGCGTGGCAATAAAACTCTGCCTGTTATTTTGGGTGTAGATAGGGCTATTCTATTGGCTAACGGACTCATGCTTTGTTTTGTAGTGATAGTGTTATTTCAATGCGAATTCTTTAATCTGAATTCCGCAGTAGCAATTGCACTTTGTTTATCGGTTCTCATTTCTTCTTTTGCAATTTCTATGGCAAAACCAAACAGGCCTAACTTGTTCTTTCAATTGGCTATAGATAGCACTATGGTAGTACAGTTTCTGTTGGTGCTGATAGCTATTCGCTATTTCTGATAAATCTCATATCCCATTCTGACTCATATCATTTCTGTCGCAGGGCAGATGATAGACCTTTGTCTCATAAAATAAAACTGAGAGTTATGAACCAAGTAAAATCAACATTAGCAACTTTCCTGTTAAAGCCAGGTTTAGAAACATTGCACGAAGAGAGTATGGAATGGTTGGAAGAAATAGCCTTCTGGCGTTATGAAGTGGCGTTTTTATATGCGCTTGAAATAAACAAGACATTGAAATCGGTCCCTGTGAAAGCAAAGGAAGTAATGGAGCAAGCCGAAAATGAATTGATTAAGCTTTCAGGTGAAGATATTGATACGTTATGTGATGAGGTGGTTGCGCACGAGCGCTACCTTGGTAAATTGATTGAAGGTAAATACGAAGACCAGGAGGAGTATAGGGATAAGCATGATAAAATTGCCTTGAAAATAAAAGCCTTTGAAAAGCGATTTAAAATATTGAAAAAGGAAATATTTGAGGTGGTAAAACAAAGCAAAGGTGATTTGCTGGAAAGCGTGCTTGGCGAAAAACGCAGCAAGTAGCCCTCACCCTTCCTCTCCCAGGCGGGAGAGGCGTTACGTTGTCTCCCTTTGGAGGGAGATTAAGAGGGAGGAATGTTCGTGGTCACATTGAGTTTGTCGAAATGTAACCGCAGAGTACACAAAGTATTCAGCCACACAAAGGGTGCAAAGTGTTAAAATTTGTTTCTTGCACAATCACTCGTGAACTGAGAACAATAAAGCCCTGATAGAAATATCGGGGCTTTACATATTTATTAAACTATGGCATTGTCATTGCGAGATGCAAAACGACGTGGCAACCCTAGTATTTTTCTGTTCTTTTGTCTTGACACACCTGCGAAGCGAGCATGAGTTCCTTTGAAGACTATTTGATACACGAATAAAAGAACTAAAAAGTCAAGACAGCCGGAACGTAATCTTGGCTCTACCGCCAAGACCGTGTTATTCCGCCTTGTCTACATAACACTTTACTCCGCCTGCCATTTAATAAATACAATGCTTTTGAGATATAATGCCGCTCCATACTCCTTCCCCTCATGGGGAAGGAAGGGATGGAGCATGAAGGGCAAACAAAAAAGCCCCACATTTCTGCAGGGCTTTTGTTTATTAAGTGAATACTTTCTTAATATATCCTGCTTCCACTGAACCATGTAGCTAATTGATTAGCTACACAGTTGAGACTTGCCCCTGTATTTTGCAATACTTTTATTTCAACAGTCTGCCCTGCACTAAGTTGTAGAATGGAACTAATTGTGGCACTTATTGGAATGCTAGTTGAAACACAAGGTACATCAACAGTTTTCCAGTTTGAGCCATTTTTTATAATATAGATTACAATATTGCCTGCGGCAATTGTTGGTGTAAATGTTACAGCAGCATTGAATTGGTATACACCTGAAGACGGCGCCGTATAAATAGTTCCATTAAAGTTTGGTGTAGGAGTTCCATCATCGAATTCTTTGGTGGCAAAACTTAGTGCTGTAAATGTACTGTTTGGGCAAGTTGTAGTGGCGCCTGCATAATAAGCGAACCCTGTACCAACTTGTGGCAAATTTTGCCATGTACCAACACCATTAGGGTCTGATGTTAAAACTTTACTT
>Ga0210388_10003894_pt1 | contig 11660 bp, 16 predicted proteins | sample IncBWC19OmetaG_FD_155485 | JGI IMG/M metagenome (GOLD analysis project Ga0210388, IMG submission 155485) | Forest soil microbial communities from Barre Woods Harvard Forest LTER site, Petersham, Massachusetts, United States - Inc-BW-C-19-O ... | reverse complement strand
TCCGCGCCGTCGCCGAGCGTCAGATCGCCATTCACCGAGCCTGCGCTGCCCGACACATGCACGCCGTCGCCCAGGGAAATGGCGCCGTTCACGGTTTTGAGCGACGTTGCAGTCGCATGCGTCCCCAAATGTATGCCGCCGTTGACCGTCGCCGCTGTGAGCACGGCCGCGTTGTCATCGACATGGATCGAGCCGTTGACCGTCGTCACATCGCTCGCTGCCTTGCCGGCCGCCACATGCAGGGAACCGTTGACGCTGTGTGAGCCATCGGAGTCGAACGAGTCATCACACGCCGATAAAGCCAGCGCCAGCGCACCAGCCGCAACCAACACGCGGCAACTGGTCAACAATGAACGCGCGGCAAGCGAGCCGACGAGTAGACCGTGATTTGAGTCCCTTGTCCCGCGCATAAAACGCTCCTGACGCCCTGATTGGGCCCTACTCTATCAGCACGGCCATGCACCTGGAACATTGGGGGGCGTCCAAAACGCCGAATGTGCCCAGGGTCCGCGGCAAGGGGTTACGGTTCGGGCACAATGATGCAATGGGTCCTAAGGAGAATGGCAGGGGGGTGCACTTTGTGGTTACTTTTGGGCCGAGACAGACCAGGCTGATACGAAGGCGAGGGCGGGCGACGCCTCCACCAATCTGGCGGTGGATCGCACGCTGCTCGCCTATGACCGGACGCTGTTGGCATGGATTAGGACCGCCATTGTCCTGATCACGTTTGGTTTCACTATCAATAAATTCTTCCAGCTCGAACTGTCCCGTGTGGTTTCGCGGTCGCCAAGGTTGATCGGACCGCCTGAGTTTGCGTTTTTGATGATCTTGATCGGACTTGTGTCCCTGCTTCTGGCAACGCTGGATTATCGCAAGGACATAAAGGCATTGCGGGCGCGATATCCGGGAGCATCGAATGCGCGCCGGACCGCTGGCAGCGATGGTTTCAGTGCTTGGGCTGGTCGCGCTACTCGCGGTGATATTTCGGCAATAGCGTGCATGACCATGCCGATCGCCTGTACGGTGGCTTCGGCCGCCGTTGGCACCAACAATAAAGCTTGTAAAAAATACCATATCGAAAATCTTGGCCCCCGTACCGATGCCACTTCAGCCGAGGCTAGACACAGTTGTTAGGCAAATGGGCTGAAGCGTATATATAGTCAATGCTCTGCGCAGTGAGCTCAACCGCATCAAATAACGTGGGTGGGCTCTCGGCGCTCATGTCGACACAGATGGCAGACGCCATCGATGCGAAGAGGCATAAGGCGAACATGGGAATCCTGAGCCAATTCATAGCAATCAACCGCCGATTGTCTCGGCGATTGACGCCTACACACATTCATGAGGCGAATGCGTTCGGCGTTTACCGCAAACTAGGGGCAATCCTCCTTTCGCATCCTAAGACAAAACGCGTTGTCGATTGCGGGGCTGGGGCAGCCTGGCAATTTCCCGACTACTACAAACGCTGGTACGACATCCATCTTATCGGCTTGGATATCGACGCGAACGAGATGGATGATAACCGAAACTTAGACGAGAAAATTCAATGCGATGTTACGACCAGCATCCCTGTAGCGCCCGATTCCATTGATCTTTTCATGATTTCGTCAGGAGTCGAGCATTTCAAAAACAATGACGCGTTTCTGCGCAACGCATTCTTGGCTCTTCGTCCCGGTGGCTTTCTGATAGCGCAATTTCCGGGACGCTATGCACCATTCGCAATCGTCAATCGCTTGCTGCCTAAGAAGGCCGCGAGGTCATTGATCCGTGTCGCAACAAGTGACGATGCAGGCGTGCTAGGTTTTACCGCCTATTATGATCGGACGCACTACTCTGCATTTGCAGCAATGGCAAAAGAAAACGGCTTCTCCGAGGTATACCACTGTCCGGGGTTCTACAGCAGCTATTATGCTGAGTTCTTTTTCCCGCTCTGGATTCTTTCCTATGCTTATGACATTTTGCGCTTTGCTCTGGGTATTCGAAATCTTGCTTCCTACAATGTGTTCTTGTTTCAGAAGCCCGCAGCGATCAGCGATTGCGAGCCAATGAAGTTGTACGCATGGAAATAGGGGTGCGGCTGAGGGATTTGCATAATTGCGGACTCCAAGCAGAAAGTGTTGAGCAGCCGCCATGCAGAATCGTAGATTCCGCGGTTGGAGTCTCGGCCACCTTGATCGCTGTTCAATCCGATAGGTCGTTACGCAGCACCCTGGCAATCGCCGCGATGGTATTCTAGTTGCGCGTGGTTACTGAGACGCCGTAGAGCCGGTCCAATTCACCGAGGTATCCGATGACCTTCATGCGGCGCTTTTACATTCCGATGACGAATCGGTTTCGTCTCGCGAGGATCTTCATCAGCCATGGGCCACTGGACGGGAATCGCATGGGCGTTGACGGCGTGGAGCGAGGACGCTGGGACAGCGTGCGGACGACGCGTACAACACTTAGTCGCACCGACTGTCCCTCAAAAGGATTCTTTGAAATCCGACTCGTAATGTTGCGAGCCTGGCAAATAACCATCTCGGCGTCAAACGGAAGTTTCGGTTCCACTTCGGTGCGTGCATGGGCCTGGGTTAATGGCCGCCGAATGACTAGCGTGCCCGCCGCGCCAATATTGACGGAACCCAGGTGCTGCAGTGCCTGGGCCACCTTGGTCGGTGGGAAAGTCCTGTGGACCCCGACATTAACTCCTCTCATAAAAAACAACTAATGCCACTCGGTTCCCCTCAACGAGAGAATTTACATTCTACCGCGGCGGTGAAGCGTCCGGTTCCGGGGCGGCGATCGAACTAGTTTAGCCGGGAAAAGGCAAACTCTCGGGACCTTTCTCGCCATGGCTTTTCCACAAACTTGTATACTAACGAACTTACCCCAAACGAAAAAATGACAATAAACGACACACCCAAAAGCGCCCAAAACCCAGACAATTGCGGAATGCTTCTTCCGGACGCGGCGATGACTTCAGGAACTTTCAAAACAACTCGAAAGACTTGATTCGCTACCCACTCTACTGCGGCGTGAGACATATACAGAGAATATGAAATAGTGCCAAGCCAAGTGAGAATGTTAAGCCGAAGAACACTGTTCAACAGGCCGTTTTTTTGAAGCACGAGAGCGCCAATCAATCCAGCCGTGAGGAAATAAATTGCTACATCATAGGTCTTAGAAGTCTTAAATTGAAGAAACGCAATTATCGCCAAAAACAGAATAAGTGACAGCAAAGGAGAAACTTTCAGCGTCATATTTTTAACGGAGACCGCCGTTAAACAGCCGATAAAGAATCCTCCGAAACCATTCAAAATGTCCTCGAAGCCAAAGGTAGCAGCCGAGGCAAGCAGAACGACGGAGGCAATGGCAATAACCAAGAAAATTAAATGTCGGTATCCTTTGCGATGTATAAGCACGACGCAGCCAAAAATAAAATATGTGACAAATTCAACGCTAATTGACCATGACGGCACATTGAATGTGTTGTGGTTGCCCGTGGGTCCTATGGCTTGAACTAGGAAAATGTGCTGAATGAGTGCCGTAAAACTGTTTTGCCTAAACGGTTGCGTGTTGGGACTAACTAATCCTATTTTAGATTGCGCTATGTATTTGGCTATTTCTATTAGCAAGAAAATCAGCACAAACAAAATGTGTACAGGATACAAACGCCCAAAGCGAAGGAATTGAAATCTCACCAGATCCCGCGTTGATTGAATATTTTTCCCGTAGGCATTGAAAATCACGAAACCTGATAGCACAAAAAATAGCTCAACCATCAAGTAGCCATTGTTTATTATTCCGACATTCAAAGATGAGTTCCACTTTGGCACATGGAAAAAAACAACAAGCAACGCAGCTAGTCCCCTAAGACTTTCTAGCTCATTTATTTTTCGACGGTGAGGCGCGCCGATTAGCCCATGGGCGTTATCCATTTCTTCATCATACCGGCTCCTATATTGCTCGTCGACATCGCTACCCTCTTGCATCAACCGCAAAGGTTTCTCTCCAAGCAATTGATCGATCTCTTGAACTACGACTCTCTGTGAACGGCCCGTCGGTGAGCACGATGTCGCCGTTTTGGTGGCGGAGAACCGCTGCGGAATTGGAGGCGTGGAGTTCGCCACTGAAGACCCACACGCCAGCGTCAGCGATACACATCGGCATGAGCGCCGAATCGCATTTCGTCTTCAATTCCCGGAGCTGTCCGAGAGCTCCAGCTTTGTGATCAATCGCCGCGATGGTATTCCAGTTGCGATTGGTCACTGACACACGTAGGGCCGGTCCAGTGCAACGAGGAATCCGATGACCTTCATGTGGCGCCTGTACGTTCCGATGACGAATCGGCTTCGTCTCGTGAGGATCTTCATCAGCCATGGGCCATCGGACGGGGATCGAATAGGCGTTGACGGCGTCAAGCGGGGGCGCTGGGGCAACACGCTGACGAAGCGGACTTCACCTCATCGCACCGATTGTCCCTCAAAAGGATTCTTCGAAATCAGACTCGCAATGTCGCGGCCCGGGCAAACAATGATGTCGGCGACAAACGGAAGTTTGCGTGCCACTGCGGCGCGTGCCTGGGCTTGGGTCATTGGCTGCCGAATGACCAGCGTGCCCGCCGCGCCAATGTTGACGGCACCCAGATGGTTCAGTGCTTCAGCTAGCTTGGTCGGTCGGAAAGTCCTGTGGCCCCCGACGTTAACTCCTCTCAGAAAAACAACGAGTGCCACTCGGTTCCCCTCAACGAGTTCGTTTGAGACCCTCATTATTGCGCGGCGCTGAAACGTCCGGTTCCTGGTGATCAGCTCGGTGATGGACCGTTGGCCACCTACAAACCGTCGAAGCGCTCGTTGCGCCCACGCGAGGTCGCCATGCACGAACTGACAGGTTTGCAGGCGGCTTCCGAGGACGGATTTACAGCGGTTTGAGTGGTCAAAAAATCGCCATTTCAAGGCAACCAATTGATTGACTGTGACGATTCAGTGACTAGGAACCGGTTATTACCCGGGTTATCCACCGGAATGGGGATGTGCCATCACGTCGGCATATTATTATTGACCGGTAAGCTGAGGAGGGAAGTTAAGAAGCAGTTGCCATGGATGTTGCGGCTGTTCGGGTGCTCACCGGGATCACCCTGCACGAGGCAGTGTCGCCGTGTCTCGATACAACCAGGCGACGATCGTCCCGAGTATTACCATCAGAACGCCGTCGAACGCGATCTGCCTAATAACCACGTCCGCTGGCATCGGCTGTATCACGAAGTAGATCACGTAGGTTGGCACGCTCGTGAGCAGTGCGACGGCGACACCAAAGCGCACGCCCTGCGCCATCCACGGCTTCGCCTCGGCGCCGCGCGCATAGATCCAGACGAACGCGCCGGACAAGATCACATGCGCGAGTATCATCAGGGGAAAGTATTTCTGTTGGTCGCTCTCTGCTCGGAAAAGGCTGGTCAATTGCATGTAGTCGGCACGCAGGAGTACGCCATGTATGACGAAGCTGCCCAAGAACCAGGCGACGAAAAGCACGATCCAGGCGACGATGAATTTCTTGTTCACGAGCTCTCCCTGCAATTGCATGACACGGCGCCGGGCCGGATTGCGCTCCTAGTGAACATAATTCTACCGCAACTTGCTGCCAACTCCGCGTGAGTTTCCGGCCACCACTTCCATACAAAACTCGATGAACATGCGCACTTTCGCTGCGCGGTGGAGCCGAGAGGGACGGAATAGCTCTACCAGCCGGCCTTATCCAGAAGATGCTTGCGTCCCAGTTCAAGGATCTGGGCGATTCCGGCGCCGGCCTCGCACGCGCCAATCAACGTTCCCGAGTCCGATACCAGAAGTCGAGCCTTGACCCGGAGCGGGATCACCTCGTTCCTCCGTCGGACCTCCCAGTCGTAGGGCCTGGCGCTTGCGTAGAAATCGATGCAATCGCATCCCTCGACACCGTTCGGGTGCCGCGGCCGCCCAAGGGTTTTGATGTACGAAGGTGAGGCCACGGTCAGTACCTGCGTTTCCATGAGCTTTCGAGCGACGAATGACCCAACGAGGGTTCGCCGAAACGTAAGGCCAGGTCGAATCCATCGGCGACAAGTAGCTACGGTGATGCGAAATTTGCCGTTTATGGCATCGGCGTCTGTCCCGCCATCCGCCAGGGTGATCGGTCCCGCCAACCCTTCAACGCCTCGGTCGCCCACGCCGTCGTCTTGTCCGTATGGCAGAGGTTGCACGCATTCGGGACCTTCATGGCCTCGCTTTCCGCTGGCGTGATGAATTTAAAGGTGTGGGCGCGCACGTTGACGTCCGCGATCGTCTGTTCGATTTTGGGCATGTGGCAGGTGACGCACTCGCTTCCCGCGCTGCCCGGCGCGTGATGAGTGTGCGCTTCGAGGGTGGGCGCGTGGGGACCGTTTTGAGTATTGGGCCCGTGGCAGGTCGAGCAGATCTCCTTCTCCGGCTTGATCAACATCGCATCATTGTCGGTGCCATGGGCGTCGTGGCAACTGAAACAAGTGACGCCGCGGGTGTACATCAAGCTCTGCACGAAATCATTGCCCTGCATGCGATTTTTGTGTGCGGTTCCATCGGGGAAATGAGTGAACGAAAGCTCGCCGAGTTTGTGATCCTCGAGCTTCCAGAAATCGACGAGCTGCTTGCCCATGTGAAAGCCCACCGACCAATCGTAGTATTTGCCCTTGATGGGATTACTGAGCGGTTGGCCCTGCGAGTGACACTGAATACAGGTGTCCGAGGCTTGTACATAGTTGAGCTTGGCAGGATTGACGATGTTCGGCTTGCCGGGATGCTCCAGGTGATCGCTGCCGGGACCATGACAGCGCTCGCACCCTACGTTCCACTCCGTGACCTTCTTGGTGTCGATGTCATAGTTCACCGAGTGGCAACCATCGCAGAGCGGCCCCGTGGGCCGCTGCATGTTGTCGGCAGGATAGAGGGGCGCCCACCAGTCGCTGCCGTTCTTCACAAAGTATGCTCGCCAGAGCTTGTGGGTCACATCCCACTGCGCGGGCAATACGAAATAATCGTCGCCCACTTGCCTGAAATAGCGCTGCTTCCACTTGCTGCCGTAGACAAGCGCGATGTCGTCTTTGGTGAAGGTCACCAGTGGATCAGGCTTGGATAGATCGGGAATGATGGCGTCCGGGTGGACCTTGGGGTCTCGAACCACATTTGCCATGCGGGTCTTCTGCCAGCGATCGAAAATCTCGGTGTGACAGTCCTTGCAGGCGACCGACCCCACGTAATGCGCCGCGCCGGTAGGTAGCCGTTCGGCGGCAATCTCCGGGGAGAGCGACGCGATGCGCGGAAGATGGCGCAGATACGCGCTTAGTTGCCAGAGCTTTCGATCGGGCAACGTCCACGCCGGCATGCCGGTGTGGCGAATCCCATTCTTGAGGTGATAGAACAATTCACCGTCGCTCATGCGCTGGACAGCGTCACTGCGCAGATCGGGGGGCCGCGGATACTCGCCGCTCCCGATCTCGGTCTTGCCACCGCCGTCATAGGCGTGGCAAATCTCGCACTTCTGGGTATAGACCGCATGCCCCGCCTCGACCTCTGCACTTCCCGAGCCAACATCGAGCGGATTTTTCATCGCTCTGAAATCGGCCGGCACTGTGTAATGCAGTAGCCATTGCGCGAGGTTCGCTTCGAGCGTCGGCGCATCTTCCCGAGCGCTTGAGCCCTCCCACAGGATGAAGGCATAGAGGCAGATGCCTAGGGCGACCAGGACCAAGGCGCTCACTCCGGCAATCTTCATGATCTTTTGCGTGTGCGATTCAGTAGTCAATAAGCTACGTTGACACTATTAGCAATGACATGACCTTGGCGGGATTCCCGAATGGCTGATAAGTGTTTCTCGCAGTATGTGCATTCATTTGGTGGTGGTCAAATATTCGGCAGTGCAGACAAGCGGCAGCATTTTTGCCAACAAAAAGAAAGGCCCTACCTACGGAGCGATCGCGAGGCAGTTGAAATTTTGACAATTGACCAGCTAGGGCTGCGCGCGGATTTCGATGTGTACTCTACCGCACAAAGCGCAAGGCCTCGGTTGAACATAACACCGTCAGTTTGCTGGATAACGCATTTGGTCACTACCAAACGCTAAACTTGCGCTATGAAGGCACCTCTACGAGTTGAACAAGCCATGCTTACTGCGCTGGAACACTCGATCACCCACCCCACTATAACGTGGCACGACATCGGACCCGATATCACGGCACGCAACGCTATCGAACGACTGGCGAAGCGGGGTGCGGTCGAAATTAATGCGCAGACGAATCAGTATCGGCTCAAGGAGAAGTGATGCAAGAAGCTCTCATCACCATCGACGGAACCCTGCTGAATGATGCCGAATCCGAAACGATACGCGTTGCAATCGACACGTTGGCGAACGTACTGGCGGAAGCGATCGCAGCGAAGGACGAAGGGATAACTCCCGCCTTGACTGAGCGGTATCTCGGTGCGCTGGTCAGCATTCAAAAGCTGCTAGACAATCGCCCGAAGCGCGTGCAGTAAGCGACGAGCGGTCGTGAAGAGGCCGACTGCCGCGGATGCCATAGTTCGCAAGAACCACAATCGCCATCGCGCACAGGAAAGTGAATCCCGCGACTTTGGCGGCAATCGTTGTGACTCGTGGACGGTGCTGATCGAATTCTATCTTCACTCTCCCTCTGAGCGTAATGTTCCATCGGAGCTACGATTGGGAGTCTCACCATCGAAAGGAGGATCTGTCTTCTTTTCCGCCCCCAATAGTACATGGCGCTTGAATGCCTGTTTTCGCGGCGGCCGTATCCCCAGGGGCAACCGCAATCAATAGGCGTTACCGCATAGCGTCTGCGAGGTTATTGGCTGTAGTGTCAGCGGATACCGCCGAGCCGCGCTTGGATTGTCGCCACATCCAAATCGAGCGATCTAGCAAAGTGGGCGCATCGAAACAGACTGCAAAGGATCACGATGGTTCCGATGCAGGTTGGTAAGGGGCAGCGCCAAAACAACCAGATCATCGTGATGGAAGAAAGCATCAAGACGATCACTAGTACGATGATCTGAATTCGTCTTGAATCTCTCATTTAACGACTGGCGACTTCCATTCCGAAGCGAATGACAACGTTATGAACCATTCAACGCGACCCGGTGTTTCTGCGAAAGCTGCTGGTATGAGTCGGGTGTCATGTCCGGTATTTTCCGAATGAACGCACAATGTCGACTCGATTGAGTGATCACACTTGCTCGATGAGTACCAATACGATCTTGGTGTGATGATCATCGGCGCCGATGTTGTACACACCGGAGCCGATGAACGCCACGCGACCAATCGCTGATACCACTGCTATCGCACCCGCGATGAGAATCACCGCTCTCGCCTTGCCGACCAATGAGTTCACTGCACCACGATAGTTCCGACCATGCGCGGATGGATCGAACACGTAAAGTGATACGTTCCGGGCTCGGTGAACTTGAAGGAAAAGGTCTCTTTGGTGTCCAGGGCGCCCGAGCGGAACAGTTGCGTATTGCTGACTACGGTATGCGGTTCATCGTCCATGTTCACCCAGGTTACGGTCGAGCCTGCCTTTACCGTCAATGACATTGGCGTGAACATGAAGTCTTTGACCACGACCTTAGGGACATCAGTTTCTGCCGCCACTGCGATCGAGCCCCCCATGCTTCCCAGAATCGCGACGCTGAGGACTGCGATCAACAATCGAGCTGGTCCTACTATCACGTGAATATCCTCCTTCGTTGAACTTCGCGGCTTACTTAAGCCAGCGCCGTATCATTGAGCGTGAGTGCGCTCGGATGTTTCACGACCGAGACGCTGGTGATCCCAAGCATCGAGGCCAACTGATCACCCGGCACTTTAAGCGGACCGGGTCCTGAGCCGACACCTGCAACAGGTTGCGGATAGGAGGTCGAGCGTGCCGTGTGGAAGGTCATGTTGCCTTCGACTTTCTGTACGATCTGATGAATGTGGCCGTTCAGCACCGTTACCGAGCCGAAGCGACGCAGCGGGCTCATGAGCTGGTCCGCATCGCCGGTACCCCAACCCCAAGGCTCATAAATGGTCCACAGCGGCATGTGCGCGAAGACCACGATGGGCGTACTGGACGAGCGGTGTTTTAGGTCGGCGGCAACCCACTCGAGCTGATCGGCACCCAATGTGCCAAGACCGCCCGGTTTGAACTGCAATACGTTAATGAGCCCGATGAAATGCACGCCGGCGTGATCGAAACTGTAATAACCCTTGTTGTTTGACGCCTTGCCGAAGCGGCTAAAGTATTCCGTGACAGCCGCATCGGAGGTGTCGTGCTCGCCCGGCACGGTGTGCATTTCGGTGGTGCGCAATCGGGAGAACAGCTGCTGCGCCAGATCGAATTCTGCCGGCTTCGACAGATGCGTGATATCGCCCGTATGAATAATCAGTGCGGGCTGATCATCCATGCCGTTAACGATGTCGATGGTCTGCGTCAGGCTGCCGGCGACATCCGGATTTGCTTCCTTGTTGAAGCCGATGTGGGTGTCGCTGATTTGTACGAACAGCGGTTTGCCCAACTTGGCGGCAGATTGTTTGTCACCGGCCGCCATCGCCAGATCGATCGGCGTGAACACCCCACCCGATAAGGCAAACAGGGTTCCGGCCCCGCCGAAGGCCATGCATTTCAGGGCGTTGCGGCGCGATAGCAGCGATTGATCATCCGACATGTCCGTCTCCTTGAAGTTACAGCTCAGGAGACAAGACTTCGAACATGACCAATTTATTCCCTATTTATTCGCGAATATCGTGAGCGCTTAGATTTTGCAGCAACTTCGCCAGCCCGAGCAGCTCATCCCAAGCCGTATCCGAAACGGCGCAATACAGGAGATTCTCCGTCTTCCAGAAGGCCAAATGATAGCCATCGCGTGTAGTGTCCTTCGGTAACGCGCCATTGGTTGCAGCCCAAGTAAATACATTAATCACGTGGGCACCATGTTGGTAGACCACGACCGCGGCGCGTTGATGATCGAAATAATCCGCGCGACCGCCTATCAGCTTATAGCCTTCGGCGTCGAAGTCCGCGACCACCGGCGATACGTCGGCATGACCTGAAAACCACGGCTTGACCGTGTGCTTATCGGTTGATACTACATCGATCAGGTGCTCCGGCATCAGCGATCGCTCGTGAGCACCAACCAGGTCATCAACAATCGGCTTGGAAAGCGGCGGCGCCAGGAGAAAAAATGCGATGCTTGCGGCGATCGCGGTGCCGCCAACGCCACTAAACGCACCCCTCCAGAACGGCTGCGATCGCCACCCGGTTGCGTGCCGTCGATGATGGCGCCAGCTCTTGATGCCGCTTTCCTCATCGAGCGCCTGCATTATTCGAGCGCGCAGTTGCGGCGGGGCGCTCGTGTAATTCAAATCCTGGCGCAGGGCGTTTCGCAATTCCTCCAGATCTTGGAGCAGGGATTGGCATTCGGTGCAACGCTCGCTGTGCCGTTCGACATCCGCGGACGATAGCGCATCGAGTTGGCCGTCGAAGTAAGCCTGTACACGCAGCGATTCAGCGCACTGCATGCGGGACTCCTGCCATCCGTCGGGAGCAGCGCGCCTTGAGTGCTGCTCGAGCGCGGGACAGCCGTGACATCACGGTACCGACCGGCACACACGTGACTGCC
>Ga0210388_10003893_pt1 | contig 11661 bp, 14 predicted proteins | sample IncBWC19OmetaG_FD_155485 | JGI IMG/M metagenome (GOLD analysis project Ga0210388, IMG submission 155485) | Forest soil microbial communities from Barre Woods Harvard Forest LTER site, Petersham, Massachusetts, United States - Inc-BW-C-19-O ... | reverse complement strand
CTCGCTAGTACTGGCAACGTGGGGATATATCACCCTATCTTCTACTCAGAAAATCGAGTTGGCAGATCGATATACTTGCTTTGGGTAAGAGCCAAATTCTCTGTATGGTAGAGGGCTAATTATCTATGCCAAAACGATCTAATGAATTTCAAAAAATTGTTTTTGCTATCAAAAAGCACCTTGCCAGCAACGCAACTGTTACCGAGTCAAAGTCGCTGCCTGATCGCATCACAGGAAAGCAGCGAGAAATCGATGTCTATATTGAAGGCACAGTAGACGGTGAGACAGTCAATTACTCAATTGAATGCTGTGATTATAAACGTCGTGCAACGGTAATATGGATTGACGCAATGCTTAAAAAACATGAACGTCTACCTACAGACGTACTTATATTGGCTGCTCGTAATGGCTTCACCCCTGAAGCGGAGCGTGTTGCAAAAGCACATAAGGCTCGCCTGTTGAAATTCGAGAATCTAAAAGACAATAAGATCGCATCACTATTCAAGGAGATTTCGTCGCTAGTTGGCAAAACGTTTAGTCTGACCCCTACACATATCTCTGTTGAGCTTGCAGCATCAGATGGTTTTGGCTCTGAGGTCGTTCCTGTAAGATTTGATACGAATGTCGTTGATCAGTCCGGTAATTTTATCGTAATGATGGGAGAAATCGTTCGCCATATATGTGATTTGGCTTGCCGTGATCATCTCATCTTACACGGGAATGAAAGCCACAACGGATTTGAGGCTCAGTGGGGAGTTGGCTCACGACCCCGTGAAAAGGCGTTGTATTTAGAGAAAATTGAGCCCCATGTATTACGACCAATCGTCACCGTCTATGTCTTAGGCTCATGTAAGTTTGTTACCTCAGAGTTTCCTATTAAGCGAGGACATCTTGGTGACATAGAAGTCGCTTACGCTCAGGGTACACTTATGGACAAGCAGGCAACGCTGATTACTTCTAAGGCTCTCAATGGAGAAGAAAAAATGACGGTTATCTTTGGCAAAAGTAGCAATAAACTTGCGTGACCAGCGCTTAGTTATGCCAAAGCGATCAGTGATCAGCTGGTTACCTGCCAGATATCAACATTCCGATATCATCCATTGATTTGCTATGGAGACAGCTGTGCCTATTGGGCATGAAGGTGTCTAAGTTCCGATACCTCACTGTTCAATTTGTCACTGACAAGCTGAGAACTAGCGTGTTTAGTTGAGCGTCACCCAGTGACGAGCGAAAGGACGCGTTCGCAGGTCCCCCCCAGCGGGGCATGAAAAGCGGTGCCGTTTCTGGTGCTGTTTCTCCCGCCAAACCCAGGAACAGCACCACTTGGAAACCGACCTCCGACGCTCAGTTTCCCCATGAAAACCGACATTTTGTAGGTTTTAGAAACGCCCTAGCGGGTTCTCTGGATAAGAAGAGTCTTAGTTCGAGTGATGGCCATAAGCTATCCACGGTCACGCTCGTTTGGCTAATCCGCAAGTAGGTGGACCGTTCAGGACAGAAGGGATCTATTCGCATGTACACATACAGTCCGAATAAGGTACCTGTCGCCCCAATCGGCAAGGCAGCTTTTCATGCGCTCGACCCATCCACTTCAGCTGTGTTACAGCCCCAACAGTGCGATCGATGCCGGAGGCGGACGCTGGCCTCGAGCCGTTAGACCAAGGCTTGAGCAGTACGTGTTTATGTTCTAGCGACTTCTGTGCTTACCCACCCCGGATGCGCTTGCTGGTACGTGGTGTTCGATATATATATGTTCGGGCTGTCGGACCATTTGGCCGCAAATTGGGCTACCAATTCCCTGACCACCGTAAATCGATCGCACACAACGTTACTACAGCAAGGTCTTTGGGAGTATCGTCTGGCGCTTCAGCCATGAAAGGCGTCGTCCCGCGGCACGGCAATGACAGTGCGGTTAGTACGCCATTCCTCGAACAACGGAAAGTGAGCAGCTTCCGCATATGCATCGGTGACAGTCGGTCCGAAAACACACGGCATTGTAGCGAGGTCTCCCAAGCCTGCGGCAACTTGGCGCTGGATTTCCTCAAGCTTTTCCGGATGCTGAGCCGCCCAGCCCATAGCTGCTTCGGTCCTTGCCTCCTGATACTCGCGGCACAGTGTCCCGTCATCGGGTAGGGTGCTTACAATCGCATCGGGTGGGGCTGCATCGACCAACAGTTCACCTCTCGCTTGTCTCTCGCATGCCGCTACGTACGCGGTAGCGAATTGTCCAGCGAGAAACCCCCATTGCTCATCGCCAGTGCCTCTCACCCGACTAATACCTCCCACAGCCCTGAGAGCAGCACGCGCAGGCGGCTGGAGAGTCCTGAAATAGGCAGTGTCATTGCGGTGGTACCGTATATCCCCGAGGAGAATAAGCGCATCACCACGGGTTGGTAACACCCCATTTGAAGTTGTATCATCTCGTTTCGTATTGTCTCGTCTCGTAGGTAGGGACGTCACGCCGTCGTTCTGTGTGACCTCCCATGGACTGTCCGCGTGACGTCCGCGTACTTTCACTCTGGCGCGCTCCTTCTGCTTCCGCAGTCTGTCATTTTCCCGCCGTTCCTCCAGTTTGCCACAGTATTCGTCGTACTCGTTGACGTAGCCGTCTGTGGAATGTTGCTCCCGGACGAACTGCGCAAAAACGCCCCGCTTTCCTTTCCTATTCCAGCCTGCCCATTCCTCAAGTTGATCATCGGATACACTATTGATATATCCTTGGTGACCGTGCTGAGATAACTGCCCCCAGAACATGGTGAGATGGCCTACTGCCTCTGGTTTCTTGATATCAGCATGCATCATGAGCCGCCAGGTGACCGGCCGGGAACCGATGTTTGAATGAATACGGCACCAAGGTTCAGTCATCGGTGGATCTCCATTGTGCGTATGCTTGCATGTTTTCCACACAATTACGACAGTCGTGGATATCAGGTGGAGCGGCCATGTCGTGCGGTCTCTGAAGTGCTCGATTTCTTACTTGCTCGGATGAACTCAAACACGTCAGCCGGATCGTAAAGCACGCGCCTACCCAGCTTCACATGTCGTAGGGGTGATCCCCTGAGGCGCATGATAGCAAGAGTTTGAGGAGCTAAGCCCAGAATTTTTGCAGCATCTTTAGTGTTCAACAGTCTCATCGTCATTTTTCGTCCTCTACCAAATGTCTGCCGCATGCGGCGGCGTTTATGCATAATGATGGAACTCCTAGGAGTCTTGCGCATTCCCCTGAATCGTCATATTATCGTAGTACATGCCTACAAAACTTAGTAAAACCAGACGTGAGCAGGGGAAGCCCCGAAAGCGTACAAGGGCGCCGCTGGTGCGCAGAGAGAGACCGACACCGGAGGTTCTTCAACAACGAAAAGACGGCGAAGGACACACTATTGCAGATCGACTCAGAGAATTGAAAGGAAATCTGACCCTTGACGAGTTCGCGGCGAAAATAGGCGCCCCAAAACACACGACAATCTGCCCTTGGCTCAATGGGAGCGGATTGCCAAGCCTAGAATATCTGGACAGCATCGCGAATGCCTTCGGTATTACGAGCGATTGGTTGCTCGGTATTAAAAAGGCACCAAAGGAGCGCAAAGACTATAGTGTTCCCGACTCCTTTGAGAATCGCTTAGCGAATGAGCTGGCTCAGCGAGTCTCGCTTCGTGTTGCCAAGTCGCTACCTAAAGTCACTGCTGAGGCACTTGAGGTTGATGCAAGAGGGTTTCTGGAGGAAGCGGTGGGACGCGAGAGCGAAGGTCTTGTGAAATGGGCTTCGTGGCGCCTGACAATGCGCAAAGCTGGCATGGTTCTGTGGGGCCTGGAAGATGTGCTGATGCCAAATGCTGAAGAATTGGGACTAACCCATAAGAACGTGCAGAACGCTCTCGCTCAAATTGGGCTGGCATTAACAGAAGTACCACCAGTCTCACAACCTTTCGTGAGAGTCAAGGAAGTAGCTTAAGTCCAAAATGTGGCAGACCAGCGGTGTGTAGAAGAGACTACAGCTGCTATCGTATGATAGATACCACGTGATTAGTACGGCTTGCCTCCTCCCGCTGGCCCAGCCACGTTGCGAGTTGCGTGGCTGTTGCATCAGCGGTCGCCCGTACCGGATCATCAAGCAGATGTGCGTACTTCGCTGTTGTAGTATGGTCTTTATGCCCTAGTAACGCACGGATCATTAGAAGTGATCCTCCCGCGCTCGCAACGGTCGATGCAAAACTATGCCGCAGGTCGTGAAGCCGTACGTCGTCAAGTCCGGATGCGTGTCGCACCGCATACCAGACGCGATTAATTTCGGTCAGAGGAGCATCAGCAACACGGCTCGGGAATACGTATGGAGAACCCTCAAGCCTTGGTAGGGATTCCAACAGCTCTACCGCTGGTGCACCAAGCAGTCGCACGCTCTTGCCCGTTTTGGTGTCAGGTAGTACGGCTACTCTCCGCACAGGATCAATATAGGACCACTGCAGCGTTAGAGCTTCCCGTTCACGCCAGCCAGTAAGAAGTAGGAATCTGATTGCAGCTACTGCATAGGGGTTTGCTAACTTGGGAACATCCGCCGCCTTCGGCCGGTGCTTTGCCTTCGGACCGATGGCTGGTTTCATACGCATCCTCGGCGCTGGAAGTAGTCCAATACGCACCGCGTCTGCAAGCGCTTCACCAAGGCGCTTTACCTCAGCAGGTGTCAGAAAACGCTCGCGGGATTTCTCAGGATAGGACTCAAGACCATGAGCAGGATTCGTATGGCGAGGCCGTACGGACCGTTTCTCGGCATACGAGAAGAATGCACTCACAAGTGCAAGTGCACGGTTTGCGAGATATGGAGTCTGCTTCATTTTCCGATGGAGTGCGGCAACCTGTGCTGCCGTCACACTTTGCACACGAACGTTGCCGAGTGCTGGGATAATATGATTATCCCACAGATACATGTAGTGGTCAACGGTGCTCGTCTTACGATGATCACGCACATCGGCGAGGTAGTCAATGCCAAGCTCGCGAACCGTTGAAGCGGCTTTGTCCGCAGAGCGTGTTGCCGCAGGATCGTTGCCTTTCGCCACCTCCGCAAGCAACTGCCTTGCGATTGCTCGCGCTTGGTCGACTGTCAGAGGACCATACCGGCCTATCGTCATGCGTCGCTTGCGTCCGCGACGGCCACCAGATGTCCAATACTGCACGAAGAACGTACGCACCCCACTTGGCATAACTACAATGCCAAAACCCGGTAACTCAGCATCAAAAATGTAGCGGCGCCTAGTCTCTGGCTTAAGCGTATTGAGTTGCCGCTTAGTCAGTTTGATGCTCATATTTCGATCCGGGAGAAATCCGAAAACGGCTATTTAGATACCCACCAGGTACCCACAGTGCATAAACTTAGGGGAAATCTCAAGAATTGCAATAAATGATAACTTATTGCTACATAAATACTTAGAAACTTCCAGACATTTCTAAATCACCATGGAAATCTGACTACGGATCAAAAGGTTGGGAGTTCGACTCTCTCCAGGCGCATTGTTGTAAATTCTTGTCCTCATTGCACTTAGCTGCAATGAGGCTTTTTAAGGTGGCATCGTCGGTCTGTTGATAACACTTCACCAGCGTCATGACGTCTTTCCAGCCGCCAGCGTTCGCTACTGCCTTGAGTGGCAGGTGCAGGCGATCCGACGCCCAGCGGCGCCGGTAGGGGTGCCATAGCCCTCCCTTGAGCTTTGCGAGCCCCTGCATGGAACATCGAGATACCCCTAGATGACAAAAAGCGAGTGACCATGCGGATACCTCTTGAACAGTTCTTAGGTACTGATGAATATGCGGCATCTTCGACTGCCCCTATATACTTCGCTGATCTTCGCGCACCACGTGAATTTCTGGCGGAGAAACCGGATAGTGCGCCGCCGACGCCGAGCATACTGTGTAGAGTCCTCTACGAGAAACACCTTAGCAATCAAACGGTGCCATCTTACCCGGTGAGCTTCGCAATAAAGTCTGTAGGAGAAATCACTGCAATCGTATGGCTGCCACGCACTGGCTTGTAATGCTTCTCATTTCCGGTGACCAGATAGTCCCCGTTTCCAGCAGCGGCCACTTCCAAAAACGGCAGATCACTGGGATCCGGCAACTGAAGATCGAGCGACTCTGCGTGAACAGCGATCCCATGTAGGCGTAGGTTGTCGATTAACGCATTCACCACGTCGAGGGAGAGCCCAAACTTCTCCCTTCGCAGCACATCAGTGTACTCAGCAACCATCCGCTCATCGTATAACGGCGTCAACATGCCTTCGTTCAGCATGTCCACGATATTGGATGGAGCACTTCCTCGACGAATGTTGCCAGACACCAAGACGTTGGTGTCGATTACGACACGCCTGGCCAAGCGTTACGCCGTACGCCGGTGCGGCTTGCTATTCTGGTGAGTTCGTTCCTGACGCGAGGCGGCAATCTCAGCATCGATCTCATCCATGGTCATACGGTCCGTCCCACGTGCAGCGCTTACGCGCCGAGCCGTCTCGGTGGCCTGCTGAGCTCGCACACGTGTCACGAGGCTGACTACCTCCTCAAGATCTCCATTTTCGATATCCAGCATAACGGCCCGTGGGACCCCATTCACGGCAAGCGCAACGGCTTTGTCCCCTTTAAGGGTCTTCCAGAACTTGTTCGGGGTATTTCGTAGCTCTCGCATCGACAACATCCGAATCATTTAATCCTCCTAGCACGCTACAATAATTCTACAATAATGCCACAGCTATAACAAGGGCACTGCGCCAGACGATAATCATCACCGGCAGGGCAGCGCTGGCACAGGAACTCACCCTCATTGTCATGCCGGGTCGAGGCGTCCCGTCCGTCGGTTAGTTCATGCGGCATGCTCGTATGCTGACCCACCAGTTGAAAGCTGCCATACACGATGTATCCTAGTCGTAATCCGGGGGTGATCTCAGAAACCATCATGCACTCTTGAAACCGTCTCACGAAACGGGTAGTAAAACGGTACCGTGAAGGAACTCACTCATGAACTTAGATCTTCCGGCGCACCCAGATCCACCCCTCACGCATAGCTAGATCTGGCTGCTCTGGTGAAGATGCAGCTCCCCCCAGAAATTCGAATCCAGCAAAAGCACATAGTCCCGCATCAATGGCATCCGCATTGTCCTGCATGATTGTGGCATCAGAAGATATACGTATAAGCTTTTGGAGCCATCCAATGATTTTGCCTCGTGCTTGATTGCTTCCGACAGTAAAACTCTTATAGCCAGTACTCGGAATCCCGTGCGCAACTAGGGTAGCCGCCGGATAGACTTCAATCGCCGCCACGCGCTCAGGGAAATCAGGCTCCCACGCCAGAGGAATGGTTAGGCCAGAGATTTTGCGTACCTCATCAAGCATGGATAGAGTCCAGTGTGCAGTCCGTGCTATGCAGTCCGCACCCACATCAAGGGATTGCTTTCCGAGATGCTTTTTAATGTATATATCCGTAGAACGTCGAAACAAACTATGCGCATCGCCGACCAATGGTGCACCTGCGCTGTGTTTCGTGAGCGCCTCGCTCATCGGAGCAGGCCAACCTAGGGGTGAGTCAAGAGCAAGCAGTGTCCGATTGGAAGTCTCTATCAATTGCGCTACTTTCTTCGCTACTGATTCTCGTCCGCGACAAATTTGAACCGTCTGGATAGCACAGTCAGCATTGTGCACTTGAGCGACAGCGAGACCGACCTTCGCGTTATCTGTCGAGCAGTCAATACCGATAACAGTGGTTTCAATCATCGGATCTGTGTTGCCGATTGAGGCTCTCTATCGCGTTGGTAGTATATAGCAAGCGCCTTATCTGGGGTGGATACCGGAAGACTGGGGCAATACGTTCCCAATATCGTCGCCAGAGCGATGCTATTGCCGGATAGAGTTTGCCCCACTGTCCCTCTGCGAAGCTGTCCAAGGTGGCCTGAGCTGTGTCTGCGTTCGCCGCCTGGTAGATACCCCGTAACTCAGCAGCCACTTGTCTACAGTCGCGGTGCGCGACTTAGCGTAGACTCTGACGTACTAAGTGCACTGTGCATTGGTGTACCTGAGTGTGCGGGAAGACCGTCGTGATTGCGTTTGGGAAGCCGGTGAGACCGTCGACCAAGACGATCAGGATGTCCGCCATACCGCGCGTTTGCAGTTCACTCAGCACACGTAACGCCCTATACTAATGTGTACTGTGTCCGCAAATGAATGCTACTTCACTTGAATTCGAACGCACCAGCGCCTACAATCAGATTGTTTCCGCCATATGAAATAGTATTGGCGGCAATGTAATATACGTGAGTACTGTCCGCAGGAATCGCAAACCTCAATGAATCAGTGCGAAATACCGTGGTGACTGTCAAGGATTGGCCAGCCGCTACCGTTTCTTCATTTGTCAATTGACACGCATTTTGTGTCTGCCAGATTGGATTACCGGAATACCCAGCACTCTGATATAATGCGAAATTGAGGCCACATGGCCCATACCCAAAGGACACAGGCGCAGTGCTGTCATTCTTGACCGTCACCCACACTTGTAATATCGTATCAACGATAGCACTGGGCCCTTGTAATGTCGTGTCAACAATAGCACTGGTCCCTGTGAACGTTATGGAGCCTTTTATCACGGGGATGCCCTGCGAGGAGGTGACCGACAGAACATGTTTTGGAGCCGTTGTATCGGAACAGGCAGCCATCAGAATAACAATACCAGCAGCAAGAGTACGCCTAGCGTAGGAACTAATCTTACCCTCTAATTGCCGCATATAGTCTCCTTTTAAATTGGGTTTAGGAACACACCCGTTCATACATATAACCCTGCCAGATTGGATCTTGTCACAGCCGGTTAGAGGTGGAAACAAGAACAACCGTTCATAGCGGCAATGTTAAAATGGCAATATCAGGCCAGGAGTTGGCGGGTGACGATATGGCTTGCCATTCCGCTACTATCGTTCTGTCTTTGTGACGCGTCCACCAATCGCCAGGTCATATCAGTGTACGACTGACCCTCACAGTTGTTTACATTTTTTTCACTCTTCTCTTGGAGGTAGTTTGATGAATCACATGAGTCTGTATACACTCTGGTTCGCTTCGGCAGTGTTGTATGCATCTTCAGCTGCTGCTCAGGGGACCAGCGACAGCGCCGTAGCAGTGTCGGCGCTAACCGCCGCATCAGCCCCTACGGCAGGTACAACGGACACAAGTGCTGGGGCGTCAGTGGGCGTGATAGCGGCTAGCAGGCCGTTCTCCTTTGGAGTTCTCGGAGGCGCCTCATTCCACATCCACCTCAACAATGGACTGGGCACGGGGTGGCATGCCGGTGCGTTCGCGACTGCGGATCCAGGGTGGCCAATCTCTTTCCGGCTTGAAGGGGTATATACCCAGTTCAATTATAGAATTCAGCACGCACTGGCCGATTCACTTACCTTAGGGGGGAAGGCTACGTATACCTACAGCACCCTCGACGGCGTATGGCACTTCCCGATGCATGGCAACATTCGGCCTTACCTCATTGCCGGCATTGGAATATATCAGCTCGGCTACGACCCAAAGTGTTCGGCAACGCCAGGAGCAAGCTGCTCAGGCTATTCTTCCTCTTCACAGTCCGCGAACTACTTCGGCGTCAATGGTGGCGCTGGGATCACGGTGCACCTCTCTGGCTTCTCGACGTTCGTCGAGGCGCGCTGGCATAGCATATCTACATCGGCGGGGTCGAGCCCTGCGGGGATTCTCCCGATCTCGGTCGGTATCAAGTTCTAGTCACACGCATATTAGCTGGACAATGGGTCGCTTCCAGCCTTCGCTGCACTCACTGGAGTTTCACCCGGCAGTTCGATTGTGATGTTACCGCTTGATTCTCGCAATGCGCCCCGTTGTAATCCGATGAGGCGACGAGCGAGACGAATGTCGAGTGCTGGCTGGCTCATAGCTTCCCCTGTCTCTCCGTGTCTCACGCTGATTTGGACCCGATCATGCTCGCTCTCATCGGCTTTGATGTCGATCTCACCATCGACTGGCGTTCTAGTCACCGCGTTGGTGAGAATCGCTGTCAACGCGGCTTGTGTCTGCATGGCATCGACAATTACGCGCGGAGCTGTCTCAGAGATGTCCGCGTGGACGGCCACTTTCGCACTACGTCCATGCGCCTGCGCAATCGCGAGAGCTGGCTTCAGCAACTCTGTTAGGCCGATCGGCTGCGGAACCACCGACAATTCGCCCCGATCTAGGGCGAGTAATGTCCTTAACAAACGTACATCGCGATCGGCCAGGTCCAGGGCTGTCTGTGCCGCCGCGAGCATCTCCTCCTGATTCTCGTTCAGCGAGCCAAACGGACTCGCTAGTAAGACATGCAGCGGCATCTCCGCCTCTTCCAGTCGTGACGTCATAAGGCGTGCGACTTCGTCGATCACGGCGGCGTATTCTGCCTGGCGAGCTTCGGCGCGCTGAGCTCGGCTTTCGCCTGCGTCGTGCGCACGCTGAACAGCACTATTCATGTCATGTACGGTGGACTCGATTGTGTCCAGCTCGTCAGCCGTTCCAGAATGCGTGATAACTCCCCCGGTGACGGCACTCGCAAGATCGCGCAATCGCGGTGTCTGACTCTCTGGAAGAACCTTGCCTGTCCGCAGCGCAAGATGCTCGATACGGTGCGCGACGTAACGCGTATTGTGCCAGGCCATTCCGAGCGAAACGACGGCAGCAACAATGGCGACGATGATGAGCGACTGAGGTGCTTGGCGAGCGTATTCGCCCCAATACGCCAGTCCCACAACGGTAAAGACGCCCAGAATCGCGGGAAGCACTGCAAGGAAGAGGCGCTGGCCAACTCTCATCCAATTTCCTCCGATGTGTCGGATGACACCGCATTAGCGCCACCCCGGTGGATATCCTTAGTGGCACGGCTATTCCGAAGCGACGTCGACGCTGTTGTGTCCGCGAACGATACCACCTGGACATCGAGGCCAGCCGTGTTGTTCACGAATCGTTCGACGACCGAGCCGTGCCGAAACCGGTGCCACCAGGACCGTGTGCTCTGGCCGATAATAATGAGTGATACACCATGGTCACGCGCAAACCGGCATACTGTGTTGACGACATCAGCGCCTTCGAGCTTCACCACTTCCGCACCCATTGCCTGCGCCATTTGAATATTTTCGACGAGCCGGCGCTGTACTGTCGTATCGATGCGGTCCGCACGCTCCTCCGGTGTCTGCACGTACACGCAGTACCAATCCGAGTTCAGGCGCCCCGCAATCCGGCTCGCCTTGCGTAGGAGGACTGCTGTGCGCGGAGGGTTACTTGCCATGGCTACGAGAATCCGGTCGGCGGTCCTGGCCGGTGCTGCTTTGCCTGTATGGCCTTCCTCACGACGCACGATATCCTCTCGCACGCGGTCGACCGAACTTGCCACTTCCCGTAGCGCCAACTCGCGGAGCGTGGTCAGATTCTCTTCCGTGAAGAAGTTTTCCAACGCGGATTGCACCTTGTCGCGATGGTAAATCTTACCCTCCAGCAGCCGCTGTCGCAGGTCCTCCGCCGACAGGTCGATGTTCACGACTTGATCGGCACGGGCCAGTACCCAATCCGGCACCGTTTCGCGCACCGTGACACTCAGGGCCCGTTGGACCACGTCGTTTAGCGATTCCAGATGTTGGACGTTGACGGCAGAGATGA
>Ga0210388_10003892_pt1 | contig 11662 bp, 6 predicted proteins | sample IncBWC19OmetaG_FD_155485 | JGI IMG/M metagenome (GOLD analysis project Ga0210388, IMG submission 155485) | Forest soil microbial communities from Barre Woods Harvard Forest LTER site, Petersham, Massachusetts, United States - Inc-BW-C-19-O ... | reverse complement strand
TCGTCTACTTGGTGGTCGGTTGCTTACCTGTTCTAGGTCAAACCTCCCAAGTGTCGTCTGTCACCAAAGCACCCGGTGACAGCGTAACGCTGGAAATCTCGGCGAATTCACGACCGGGAACAGCGCCAGTCGCCTTGAAGTGGGAAGTGATCTTCCCAGCGCAGTTGATGTCGATGGAAGGCGAGGTTCCCGAGATAGGCAGCGCGGTAACGGACATGGGCAAGTCCCTCCAATGCACCGCGCGGAAGCCATACTCCTATTCGTGTGTTCTGTCCGGCGGGCAGAATCCGATTGCGAATGGCATGATTGCAATCTTCCATTTTAAGATCCGGACCACGGCGAAAGCGGGAACGACCACCCTCAGGATCGAAAGAGCGCTGGCCACCACGGCGGATTCAAAGGTGCTGCCTTTGAACGATACTGAAGCTATTGTCATCATCCGAACTACCCAGGCAGGCAGTCAAGCCGCACCGGACGCCAACCATACTGCTGTCAGCTGGCGGTAGTCAGTGAAATCGTCCTTAAGGACTCGTTGGCGCACTGCACGCCAGAAGGACAGCCAATTCCGTCCCGACGGCATCGAAAAGCTCGGTGGCAAGGCAGTTGGGGACCGCTTCCAAGGACCGCGCCCTCCGCGCACTTTGCCGCCGGAAATGATACGATCGCTGTAAGAAATAAAGAAATACTCTGTGGTAGCCTGCGTCTAACAGCCCAGAGTGGATTCGCAAATGGAGAAGGCACGAACGATAAAACTTTGCTTCGTCCGAGGGGACGGAAGGCGGTACTGGACGACGTTGGAGCATTGCACGCTTGGCGAAGCGCGTCTTCTGGTGCACCGTTCCCTCCGGGATGCAAATGGACTCTACACGGAAGGGGAAATCAGTATTGGCGGTGCCTATACCGAAACGATTCCCAGGAGCGCTGCTGAGGTAGAGTTCACAACTGCCCTGGCGGAATCGCATCGAAGTAGCTCATCACATTGCGCGTAGGCTGATGGTAAAGCCTAAGTGTCTCTAAACGCGAGTGTGTTTGGTTGGCAGGCGTAAAGCATTATAGGTCTTGCCTTTCCTTCGCCGCACCGAGACTTTATATCGGCTGCGGCGGCAAAATCAGCGTTTTGTGTCACTGCACACCGGCTAGCACGAAGACGGTGTAACTTGTCGCGCAAGAGCCGAAAATCTGTGTATGCTAGTGCGTATGCATTTATGGATGCGGCTCGCTCTGGGTGTTTTACTGTCGCGTTCTATTGGACTTTGCCAAGTAATTACGACTGAAGTCGGCACCGACCCACCAGGAATCGGACAATCCCAGGCGGCGACTGCCACGCCGCTCGGGCAAATCTACGCCGTGGCATTCGACCCGAGCGGAAATCTCTACATCGCCGATTACGAAGGGAACCAGGTTTTTCGAGTGGCTCCGAGCGGTACGTTAACGTTGGTAGCTGGTAACGGATTTGCTGGTTTTTCGGGGGACGGTGGCCCGGCAGTCAATGCAAGCATCAAATCACCCCAAGGGGTCGCAGTCGGGTCTGACGGCACTATTTACATCTCAGACACGGGTAACGATCGTCTTCGGCGAGTGGCGACCGACGGCACGATTAGCACTTACGCGGGCAACGGCTTTGAAACGTTTTCGGGAGATGGTGGCCTGGCGACGAATGCGTCACTGTTTGCTCCCAACGGATTGGCTTTCGATGCCGCAGGGAATCTCTACGTAGCTGACACACGACACAGCCGCATCCGCAGAATTTCTCTCGGCGGAATCATAACCACGGTTGCCGGCAATGGCCAGGAGACCTATGCCGGGGAAGGTATAGCAACGGCGTCCGCTCTGAACGATCCCGTTGCGATCGCTTTCGATGGCTCCGGTAGCCTTTATATTGCGGATACGCTCAACAATCGCATCCGAAGGGTGACCAACGGGACCATTTCAACGTTTGCTGGAGTTGGCCAACCCGGATACCTGGACGGTCCAGCTTCGAGTGCCGTCTTCAGTTTCCCAAAGGGGATGGCGTTCGACAGCAACGGTAATCTCTTCATCGCCGACCCCGGAAATAACTTGATACGGAAAATCGAATCGAACGTCGTCTCGACCGTCGCAGGAAATGGCGCGCTTGCCTTTGCTGGAGACAGGGGCAATCCTCTGGCGGCAAGCTTGGCTGGCCCCTCGGCGGTGGCCGTCGACCCGTCGGGTGATCTTTTTATCGCTGACACCATGAATGACCGAATCCGTCTGCTGAGCGCATCGACTAACAACATCTCAACGTTCGCTGGCAACGGCGCATTCCGCCTTTCGGCCGACGGCATTCCTGCACTCAGTAGCTTCCTCTCGGAGCCTGAGGATGTTAAGTTGGGGCCCGACGGTTTGCTCTACATCGTTGACGCCCAGAACAACCGCATCCTTAGAATGAACGCGGACAACACCGTCGTTACAGTCGCCGGCAATGGACAGTACGGCTTCTCGGGCGACGGCCATGCCGCAAACAGCGCGTCATTATACTTTCCTCGTCACATCTCGTTCGACTCCAACGGCAATATGTACATTGCCGACACCTTGAATCTTCGTATCCGCCGCGTCACGCCGCAGGGAATCATCTCCACGATTGCCGGAAATGGCCAGCCGGGCTACTCAGGCGATAACGGACCGGCCCTCAACGCCTCGCTGAAATATCCGACCGATGCGGCCTGTGACAGCGCCGGCAATCTCTATATCGCGGACCAGTTGAACAACGTAATCCGGGTGGTCAAGAATGGGACAATTTCCACCTTTGCCGGCAATGGGAAAGCGGCCTATGGTGGAGACGGGATTCCGGCAGTAAATTCTTCCCTCAACGAGCCTTACGGACTTTTTATCGACAGCATGGACGTCGTCTATATCGCGGACACCTACAACCACCGCATCCGCAATGTGACGAAAGACGGCGTCATCCATCTCGTAGCTGGGACGGGCGTTGTTCATTACGGCGGCGATGGTGGTCTGGCAGTGAACGCGCAGTTGAATTCTCCTTCGGGAGTTGCGGCCGATGGCGCCGGTGATCTCTTTATAAGCGATTCTGGGAATGATGTAATTCGCATCATTCACCCCAATCAAATTATTGGAACTGTAGCGGGCAATGGAAGCCCTGGCTATACAGGGGATGGCGCGGCAGCAACTGCGGCGACGCTGAACGAACCGCTTTCGATGACTCCTGATGGGCTAGGGGGCTTACATATTGCCGATGCGCTCAACAATCGAATCCGCCGACTGCTTCCCACCAGCCCTTCTTATGATGCGGCGCCCAGTACGTTCACCTTCAACGCTTCGGCGGGTGGATCTGTTACTCCTCCCCAAACCATTCAGGTATCTTCTACGGTTACTGGACTCGGGTTTACTGTCGCCCTCAGCGATTCATGGCTTACTGCGTCGCTAACGAGCGGCAGTATGCCGTCCAGTGTCGAAATCACGGTGGATCCGTCGCAACTGGCTGCTGGAACCCATAAGGGAACCGTGACTATCACCTCCGCTCTGGCGTCGGTACCAAATCGTGTGGTCACTGTCTCGGTGAATGTCGCGCCCGCCGAAGCTCCTCAACTCACCGTCGACAGCTCAGGGATCAACTTTACTTTCGTGCAGGGAGCTACTCCTGGCAAAGCGACATTAACCGTCTCGAACAAAGGAGGAGGAGTAATTACATTTGCAGTTTCTTCATCGACCTCTCGCGGTGGCCAGTGGCTGACCATTTCTCCGTCCGCAGGAACAGTCACACCTTCCGCCCCGGTATCGCTTAACATTGCGGCGGCTTCCGGGACGCTTGATGTCGGCGCTTACACCGGCGCCATCACCGTAACGACCGGTACAGCCGGTCAGATCAAGGTGCCGGTAACGATGGCCATCAGCGCCAGCGTATCGAAGATTCTGCTCTCGCAAACCGGATTGAGTTTCGTTGGGGTGTCGAAAGGGGGATCCGTGCTCCCGCAGAGTATCGGCATCCTCAATGTGGGCGGCGGCGTTATGAACTGGAGTGCCCAGGCCTCCACCCTTACCGGATCGGGATGGCTGGCCCTTTCTAGCACGTCGGGAACGGTCAATCGTCCCTTTCTGGACGTGTCCTTCACTGATGTTCTCGTAAATGCACGTTCGCTTGCGCCTGGTACCTACTACGGTTCGATTCAGGTCAGCGCCACTAATGCGGACAACGCCCCACAAACTGTACTTATAGTGCTGAACGTACTTCCGACCGGATCGAACCCCGGTCCTGAAGTGAATCCGACCGGTCTGATATTCACTGGTGTGGCCGGCGCGGAGGACCCCGGTTCGCAGGATGTCAGCATCGCCAACGTAACCGGCAACCCGGTGCTGTACGGATCCAGCGCAACTTATGTTACTGGTGGCAATTGGCTGGCGTACTCGCCGCAAAGCGCGACAGTAACTCCCGATACTCCTGTGGACATCGTGGTTCAGCCCCACATCACGAATCTTCAGCCTGGTATTCGGCGGGGGGCCCTGACGCTGGCTCTGGATGACGGCTCTATTCGTACAGTTAGCGTCCTATCCGTACTTGCTCCCGCAGGGTCGATGGGCGCGAACTTCCGCGGACAGGAAGCGGCCGGCATCAAATCAACCAGTGGCTGTCAGCCCACCAAACTGTCGCCGGTTTTCACGCAAATAGGGGCGGGCCTGACTGTTCCAGCCGGTTGGCCCGTGGCCGTGATAGCGCAGGTAGTCGACGATTGCGGATCTCCCATGACTCAGGGGTCCGCAGTGGTTTCCTTCAGCAATGGAGACCCGCCTCTTCCGCTCATTAGCCTGCAGAACGGTCAGTGGTCCGGCACGTGGCAGCCGGGCAACGCCAGCGGACCAAGCGTGACGGCTTCACTCTCCGCGCAGTCGGAATCTTCTCTGGCCGGAGCAGCGCAAACGATTGTTGGTCTCCAAGGAAATAAAGTTCTGCCGAGTGCGTCCGGAGGTGTGGCCAACGCAGTGGATCTAACTGCGGGACCGCTCGCGCCCGGAGAGCTGGTATGGATCAAAGGAACAGGGTTGGCGGACGGTCAGGCTAGTTCCAGTGCTTCGCCTTTACCGCTACAACTCGCTGGTGCTTCCGTGGTCATTGGTGGCAGGCTGGCCTCGCTTTTGTATGCGGATGAATCCCAGGTTCTTGGAGTGGTTCCTCCCGACCTACCGGCGAACTCATCTCAGCAGATCATTCTTCTGCACGGTACCAGCACCGGGATTCCCAGTCCGGCTATTGTTGCCGCGACGCAGCCTGCAGTATTTACCCAAGACGGATCGGGCACCGGGCAAGCGCTCGCCTATAAAGCCGGCATATTGGCGGACGCGGGTCATCCAGTGCAACCAGGCGACCAGGTGGTCATTTACTGCGCAGGTCTTGGGGCCGTCGATGCGCAAGGTGCGGTGATGAATCCTGTCGCGGTGACGATCGGTGGACTAACTGCGCACGTGAACTTTGCAGGCCTGGCCGTCAGTAGCAACTATCCGGCCGAGGGCCCCCCGGCCATTCTTGGCGTATCTACCGGCTTAGGCGGCCTATACCAAATCACGGCGACCGTCCCCAGTAACGTCGCCGGTGGAGCGGCCGCAATTGTTCTTAGCTCGACGGGGCAGACCAGCCCGCCCAGCGTGTCACTGGCAGTGGGCAGTGGCCCTCTCTTGATCCCGGCTGTTACCGCGGTGGTGAACGGCGCCAGTTTTCTCGGAGGAGGCGTTGTTCCTGGCGAGATCGCCACCTTGTTCGGTACCAACCTTACCGCGAGCATCGGCGCCAATATTACTTCCTCGCTGCCACTCCCGAAGACATTCCTGAACGACGCGGTGATAATCAATGGCTTACCTGTTCCATTGTTCGCGGTCGATAACGTCAACGGCCAGGAGCAGTTTAACTTCCAGGTTCCCTGGGAAGTCGTCAATGGACCGAACGCGGACATCGCGGTGATGAACAACGGAACCACCGGCGCGAGCGTTTCAGTGCGGGTTCTGGCCGCACAGCCTGGCATTTTCAATTACAACGTCGGAGGCACTACGTTCGGTGCGATTCTGCACTCCAATTTTCAGTTGGCGGACGCTGCTCATCCGGCGACAAAAGGCGAGACGGTGCTTATTTATTGCACCGGCCTCGGAGTGGTTTCCTCGCCACCGGACGACGGCACCGCGGCTAATGGACAAGCCACAGTGGCTACAACGACTGTTACGATAGGCGGCGTTAGCGCAGCTGTCAGCTTCAGCGGATTAGCACCAGGATTCGTGGGCCTCTATCAGGTGAACGCCGCGGTGCCTTCAGGAATCGCTAGCGGCAATCAGCCCGTCGTGATCAGAGAGGACGGGTCATCGAGCAACTCGGTGATGCTGCCCGTCCAGTGAAGTGATTTAGACGCCGATGTGATAGTACTACGTACTCTTCGACAGGTTCCAATAGAACTTACCGGTACCAATGGACATCCTTTTCGCATATCTTTCCGCTGAAGATAGAGATGAGCTCGATGGCCACTGGCGCAAAACCCGCAGCTGACCCCCGGCGCTTCTACATTTGGAACGCGCCCGGCAACCTCTTCTCAATTCATCTCAGTCTGGATGTTGTTCAGAAGATGACTAGCGAGCTGTTGCATGCCGCCATTGGAAATCCGCCTCGGGACATCAGTGGAGTTCTTTTAGGCCGCTCGCTGCAAGCCCAGCACCCAACGACGATCGTGGAAGAGTTCGTCTCTGCAAGTGGCCAGGCAATCAACCAAGAATCCTTGACCGGCGACAACGATGCCGTTTCCGGTATGGTCTGGCGACTGGTGAGAGGGGTCGAAGAGGGCCGCCATGTCGTCGGATTTTTTCGATCACAGCGCGATGGCCGATTAGCCCCAAATGATCTGGACTTGACGAACGCCAGCCGCTTGCTCGGAGAGCCGGACAATCTGCTGTTGTTGATTCGGCTTCTGCAGTCAGGGGAAAGCGAAGCCACGTTCTTCTATTGGGAGGGCGCCAAGACTCAATACTATGGTCACGATGCTCCGTTTCCGTTCGATGCCACGCAACTAGCGCCGACGAGCCTGAGCGCCTGGAAGCACCCTGATCCAGATTTACCTGAACGTGTCAGTTCACCTCACGGGATAGCAGCTCGAGTTGCCATCGAGCCGTCCCTTTGGCTGCGTCTCTTCCCAACTGTCGCGCTGTTTGGCTTGGTGACGGCTGGTATCCAGATGCTGTGGCTGTCGCGGCCGGCGGAGGCCACCCAAGCGGCGGAAACGACTATGAGCGACGCATCACCTTTGGGGTTGAAAGTGACCGTGCAACCGCAGCAAGTGGATATTCGTTGGAACCAACACTCCGCGGCGATTCTAGCCGCGAAGAAAGGAGTGTTAACAATCAGGGAAGGTGATGTGAGTGAAAAGGTTCCCATCGATAGCCAGGAACTGAGGGATGGATACGTCGCGTACACGCCACAGACCAACGACGTCTACGTACGCTTTGAGGTCAGTGGAACAGATGGCAACACTACAACTGAGTCTGTTCGAGTGGTCGCAATTCCCTAAGCGAGAAAACGACGCTTGCTGGGCTGGAACTCTCTGAATGTATAGTGAATCCTATCCGAACAGATAGTGAGGGCAGGGCAGGCCGCAGCTGTCCTCGGGTACCACGAACATTCGGCAGTGGACAACTTCATTTGCTTTCTGCCACTTCGAGACGTCGATCGGTTTACGCTCGCGAAGGCAAATGGATTGGCGCAGGGATTGCTCGAAGGAAGCAAGGATCCTCAATCCACATGAGTTCACTACCTGTCGCCGAGCGTCGCGAATACCGAAGCTTACCCTTGCATTTGCCTCTTCAATTTGCACGGGAAGGCCGTCCAGAACTAATCGAATGCGTCACCGAGAGTATTAGCGCCGACGAGGTTTGCTTTGTCGCTGCCGAGCTTGTTGAACAAGGTGAGCGAATGGAGCTCAACGTACTGCTGCCGTTAAAAAAACGCAGCGGGAACGCCGTTAAGATGCAGCTAAAGTGTCTGGTAAATGTAGAGCGCGTGGATCCGAATCAGTTAGGATCCGGATTCCGGATTGGTTGCCGAATCAGGAACTATACGGTGAGCTTTGAAGACGCGTGTTTCCGTTGGGATCAAGTCTCTTAAGAATCGCCGTTCGTCGGCTCATTTTTTGAGTGTCGCGAAGCGATCCACTGATTTATGAAAGTCCGAGAGATTTCCCCGGCTCTAGAAGGGAGATTTACGCCGCCGTCGCGCTGACGTCGGTGGGTGGCTTATGCTAAACTCTTTATCCGGTGATGTTTAGCCGCCACTACAGAAAAGTAAAGGTCATTTTCGGGCTAACTGATTCGGTCCTAATCTCACTAGCGTTCGTGGCCGCTTATCAGACTCGATTCCGGCTGAATTCTGAGCAGCCATTTCACTGGGTCTTTTACATTGATTTTCGGGTTGCCGTACTGCTCCTCTTTGTTTCCCTCCTCAGCTGGATTGCCATTGGCTATTGGTTCAACATCTATGAAAAACTCGATTCTGCACACCCTCGCGTAGTTTTGCGCGATACGTTCAGGCAATGTTTTTTGGGTGCGATTTGTTTGGTAGTGGCCGAGTATATGTTGCGCCTGGATCTCAGCCGCTTCTTTGTCGCGCTGTTTGGCATCTACGCCTGGATTCTACTGTGTCTTTTCCGCATCAACGCCGCGCGAGTGATCGGTGCCGTGCGGAAGCAATTTGGCACAGCACACTTCGTTATGGTGGTGGGGTCGAACGAGCGTGCGCGCCACTTGGGGGAAGCGCTCGAGCGATCGTCGGATTACAGCATTCGCTTGGTGGGTTTCCTGGACGAAGAGTCTGGCGAAGTGAATCTGGCGCGAACCTACAAGAAATATCCGCTTTCCGGACTTGCCGAGGTCCTACGCGAGCACGTAATCGACGAGATCATTTTTGCCGTGGACAGCCAGCGATTGGGTGAACTGGAAGATGTCTTCCTTCTGTGCGATGAAGAGGGCGTACGGACACGGGTAGCGGTGGATTTCTTCCCGCATGTGAACAGCGAGGTCTATCTGGACTCGCTCGGGGCTGTTCCGCTGCTGACGTTCTCCGCGGCGCCCCACGATGAAATCCGGCTGCTGGCCAAGCGGCTGACCGATGTGGTTTTATCTGCCGCTGCGCTGGTCTTGCTGCTACCCTTCATGCTTCTGATCACGATGCTGATTCGGCTGACGTCACCCGGTCCAGCGATTTTTCGACAAGTACGCTGCGGCCTGAATGGCCGGCGTTTCACGTTTTACAAGTTCCGGTCAATGAGCGACAATGCTGCCGAACTCAAGGCTTCGCTAATGCACCTAAACAACAAATCCACGGCATTTAAGATCTCTAATGACCCTCGGGTTACGTCCGTTGGCCGGTTTCTCAGAAAGTTCTCAATCGATGAGTGGCCGCAACTGTGGAACGTGCTCAAGGGGGAAATGTCGCTTGTCGGTCCGCGGCCGGCGGTGCCTGAAGAAGTGGAGCTTTACCAGAGATGGCAGCGCCGGCGGCTGCGGATGCGCCCTGGGTTAACGTGTTTGTGGACACTCGCGGGACGCGATGCGGTGGACTTCGAAACCTGGATGAAGATGGATATGCAATATATCGATAACTGGTCGTTGGCGCTGGACTGGAAAATCATTCTAGGAACGATACCGCGAGTGCTCACTGGAAAGGGTGCGCACTGAGGCTCCCGGTCGGAACTTCACTGAGAAGCTAGCGACCACGATCTCGGTTCTTGTAGCGCTCACCTTTCCTCATCGCACGTTGGCGTTCGAGCGTTGCAACCATCTCCGCCAGCGCCTTCTGATAGCGACCAACCCATCCGTCCCAACCGTCATCTTGAGCAACGATGCTGCGACGGATAATACGCTGCGCGGTCTCGCGAAGCTGGAGCTTGTTGTGCAGGATCGACTCTGCATCCCCGAACTCATCGATCTGGAGCGCGGGTCGGCGATCCGAAAATAGCTTTCGAAACCGAACAAACGCATTGGTTTTCAAGCCTCCACGATTCCGTGCCGCCTCCATCTCGGCTGTGTAGTTGATATGGTGGACTCGCGCGTCCGTTCCCTCCAGCATGAGGTACCTGCGTCCCGAGGACTCCTCCTCACCGTGCACCAAAATCCTGCCTTCCACTGTTGTCAGCTCGCGAAAATCGAGGACCACTAGCGGTAGCCGGTCATCGGACATCAATGCTCCATGCGCTACCAAAGTCTTTTGGTGATCAGTACTGCGCTGCATGGCTCGCAGAACATTTTCGAAGTCTCGTCGGACGCGCCAGCTCTTCGGACCGGTGGACTCGGCGAGCCCCATCGATTCGAGAACCATCAGCCGCTCAGCCGCACGCCGTTCTGTAAGCGACACCCTTGGCCCCAGGCCGGCTCGGCTTGGGTCCTTCGTGACCGTGAAAAATGGGGACGCTGGCTCGCGGCTATTGTCGGCATCGCGCTGGATAATGCGATCAAGTGATGTATAGCGGTGCTGGTGGACTTCTCTTCGCTCTGTGTTGGCTGCATCGAACTCGGTGCGATACCCAAGTTGCCGCGTGCACAGATTCTCCGTGACTTCGCGGATGCCTCCCCGGATGTAATCCCGGCTGAGACGAACCTGCCGTCCCTCAGCTCCGACACCGCGCAGCGCAACATGAACATGCGGGTGCTCGGTGTTGTAGTGCGCTACCGCGATCCATTCGAGCGACGTGCCGAGGTCCGTCTCCATCTCTGACATCAGATCGCGAGTCAATCGTTTCAGGTCCACTCGGTCACCGAACTCTGGAGAGACGATCAACTTCCACATTCGTTCGTCGCTCGCCTTTTGCCAATCGTCGAGTCGCGCAGCGATGTCGATGCCTTCTTGGCAGGTACTAAACCCGACTGCTCTTGGATCACCATCGTAAGTAGCGCTCTCGCGGGCGACGTAGCGCCCATGGGCTCGCCACTGCCCTTTACTCGCGTTCTTTGAGTACAGGACCCGTACCGCACACCGCTGGGAGTAAGGCCGAGCGTGCGTCGTCGCTGTGCCGAACCCAACCACGGGGCGCTTCCGTACGCCGCTCATGCGAGCATGATGCATGATGATCTGGTACGCAGACGCGTAAACTCGAGGTTCGCCTCGTGCTGCCGCCTTCCGTGGCCGAAGCCGGAACTCCTGCTCTTCGTCGTTATTTTTCCCCACGGCTGATCAGCTCCTCCATAGCCACGAGCGAGTCACTTAGCATCGCGTGCCCTGCATTATTGAGCAGCCGGGCGTGGCGGTTCCGTGCTTCCGCAAGGGCTGCCTCCATGGCCGTCCCACGCGGCTCGGGCACACACGTGAGGAAGGCCTTGGCCAAGCTGTCGACTAAAGCGAACAGCGCCTGTTGCGCTCGCTCAAGCTTGCGCACGTCCTGCTGGACCTCCCTGAAGCATCCGACGATCTGTTCCGTGCTGGAACCGATTCCCTCCGTGCGCTCGGCCAGTTCTCTCTTGATCGCCGCTCGTAGAAAGGCGCTTGGATTGGAATAGCCTCGCAGCTTTGCGGCGGAGTCAATCCGCTCGTTGATTGCCTCCGTAAGTCGAATCGTTCGTCTCGGCATTTAGTCCCTCTACCTTTAAAGGGAATGGCGAGGGCACTTCGGGACAAGTTTCGTATGGAAGCGCTGTCTGACGAGTGGGGACGCGTGCGTGAAAATGG
>Ga0210388_10003890_pt1 | contig 11666 bp, 6 predicted proteins | sample IncBWC19OmetaG_FD_155485 | JGI IMG/M metagenome (GOLD analysis project Ga0210388, IMG submission 155485) | Forest soil microbial communities from Barre Woods Harvard Forest LTER site, Petersham, Massachusetts, United States - Inc-BW-C-19-O ... | reverse complement strand
CTGCTACGCCCACTACGACGTGCAACCCCCCGACCCGCTCGACGAATGGCTTACGCCGCCCTTCGATCCCACCGAGCGCAACAACAACATCTACGCCCGCGGCGCAGTCGACGACAAAGGCCAGCTTTGGATGGAAGTGAAAGCCCTCGAATCGCTAATGACGTCCGGGAACGGAAAGCTTCCCATCAACGTCAAAGTCATCTTCGAAGGCGAAGAAGAAGTCGGCGGTGAATCCATCACCGAGTACGTCCAGAAGCAGAAAGCCAAGCTGAAAGCCGATTTCGCCCTGGTCTGCGACACCGAACTCTTCGCTCCCAACCTCCCCACGCTGTGCGTAGGCCTGCGCGGCCTCGTCTATACCGAAATTGAAGCCCACGGCGCCAAAGTCGACCTGCACTCCGGAGTCTACGGCGGCGCTGCGCCCAATCCCTTCTTCGCCCTCATCGAGATCATCAGCAAGTTGAAGGACGGAAAAGGCCACGTGCTCATCCCCGGCTTCTACAAAGGTGTAAAGGCGCCGAGCAAAGACGAACTCAAAGCCTGGAAACGCCTGCCCTTCAATGAAGAGCATTACCGCAAAACCGAAGTAGGCTCCAAGGTTCTGACCGGCGAACCTGGCTATTCAGTTCTCTATCGCACCTGGGCGCGCCCTACGCTCGAAGTCCACGGCATGCCCGGAGGATTCACCGCCCCCGGCGCTAAGACGGTTATTCCCGCCAAAGCTTCGGCCAAAGTTTCCATGCGCCTTGTTCCTAATCAGGATCCCAGCGACATTCTGAAGCGCTACACCAACTTCGTGAAGAAGCTCACCCCCCAGGGTATCGAGATCAAAATTAAAGTGTGGAGCAAAGGCCCCGCCTGCGTGGTCGGCACCGACAATCCTTACATCAAAGCCGCCACCGAAGCTCTGCACGATACCTTCAAGAAAGAAACAGTCTTCATCCGCAGCGGTGGATCCATCCCCATCGTCAACGACTTCTATCAGGCGCTGAAAATTCCCAGCGTGATGATGGGCTTCGGTCTCCCTGACGACAACCTCCACGCCCCCAACGAAAAGTTCCACATCCCCAACTTCCACCACGGCATAGAAACCATCTGCCGGTTCTTCGAAAAGCTGGGAAGCAAGTAGTCGGATACTTCACCACCTTCACCCTCGGATTGTCATCCTGAGTACAGCCGAGGCATTCGCAAAGTGAATGCCTCGGCGAAATCGAAGAATCTCCGCTCCATCAACTGCTCCGCTTGAATCGTTGTCTTGCCTCGCCGGTTGCGCTACTATAGCGCTGCTCTCGCGTTTCTCCCGCCTCGTCCTTCCCCTCACCCGTAAACCAGGCTTTTGCTGCAATGTGTGTGCAACCCAACGCGCTCGCTCTTAAGGCCATACAATATATAGTGTTATATTGCTTGACCCCGCCCCGATTTCACCGTTACAGTAACTCTAATTCGTGCCTGTCCTGCCCAGCCCGGGACGGAATCGACCGGGACATGAACCGTTTCGGCGCCAGAGGTATCGAGCTAGTTAACAGGTCAGCGAGCGGCAAAACGAACACCTGGCCACGGACCACTAGCCACTGGTCACTGCATTTCCAAGGAGTCAACGTTGCTTAAACTGAAGCGGCTTCAGATTCTCGGCTTCAAATCGTTTTGCGACCGCACCGACCTCAAGTTTCACGGGGATGGCATCGCCGCTATCATCGGCCCCAACGGCTGCGGCAAGTCCAATATCGCCGACGCGATCTCCTGGGTGCTGGGCGAGCAATCTGCCAAGACCCTCCGCGGATCGCGCATGGAAGACGTAATCTTTGCCGGCACTCGCGACCGCAAGCCCACCGGCATGGCCGAGGTCTCCCTCACCCTGATCGATCCCGAGGAGTATCCCGGCCCTGATGCCGACGCACCTACCGAAATCGACATTCAGGACGAACTGCCGAGCGCCGCCGGAGTCCTGAGAAACGCCGCCGATCTTTCTAATGCCGATCTTTCTAATAAAGACCTTCCCGATAAAGACTGGGACGAAACCGCCATCCGCGCCCGCGCCGCCGCCGACACCGAACGCGCCGTCGAAGACGCACGGCCCGGCAAAACGGAAGAGGTAGAGGTTCCGCGCTCGAAAGTGAACGTCATCGCAATCGCCTTTCCTGACGACGAACCGGTGTTCGCGTTGCCCGTCTACGGACTCGCTCCGGTCACGCCGATCACGTCGGCCACTGTAAGCGCGCCCAACGTGGTTTTGAAGATTCGCCGCCGCAAGTTCAACCAGCAGCAATTCCGCACCGGAGAAATCGTCGTCACCCGCCGCCTCTTTCGCTCCGGGGACAGCGAATACCTACTAAACGGCAAACTCTGCCGCCTGCGCGACATTCAGGAACTCTTCATGGGCACCGGCCTCGGCCCAGAAACCTACGCTCTCATCGAGCAGGGACGCATCGGCCAGATTCTCAGCAGCCGTCCCACCGACCGCCGCGCCATTCTCGAGGAAGCTGCGGGAATCACCAAGTTCAAAACCAAGAAGCGCCTTGCCGAAGCCCGCCTTGAAGATGCCAAGCTGAATCTGGCCCGCATCAACGACATCTTCGACGAAGTCACGCGTCAGATGAATTCGCTCAAGCGCCAGGCTTCCAAGGCCGAGCGTTATGCCAAGTTGCGCGAAGAAATGCGCGCTCAACTGCGCGTCGTCCTGGCGAGCAAGTTTGAAGCCATCGACCGCGAAAGCGCGGACCTCGACGCTCGACTCAACGCTCTCGCCGAGGACATGCAGCACCGCACCGTAACCCTCCAGCAGCTTGAGTCGGAGCACGGCGAAGGCACCGAACGCGGCTACGCCATTGAGACCGAGCTGCGCGAAAACCGCGATCGCCTGAGCCAGATCGATCTGGAAATCGATCGCGGCCGCGCCCGCAGACAGCACAACGAAGAACGCTGTGCTGAGCTGGTCGTACGCTCCGCCTCGGCCGAAGCGGAACTGGCCCAGGCCCGTCACCGCTTGAGCGCGCTCGAAGCCGAGCGCGACTCCAACCGCCAGGCGCTCGAATCCGCTGCCGCCGACCTAGCTGCCGCGCAGTATGAACTTGCCTTGTCCCAGCAGGAAGCCGCCGCCGCCGCAACTGCCCTGGCTGAACTCGAACTCCGGCAGGAAGAGTTCCGCGTTGCCATCTTTGACACTGTCTCCTCTGTCTCGCGGCTTCGCAATCAGCTCGCGCAAGCCGAAGAGCGCCTTGCGGGCGCGGATCGCGAAGCCCGCCGCCTGCAGACTGAAATCACCAATGCGAATCTTCAAGTGGAAGCTTTCGCCGGCCAGCGCGGACAACTCGCCCTCGAGTTCGAAACCGTGACCCAGCGTGTGACTGGAATCGGCGAAGAAATCAGCCAGCTTCGCCACATGCTCGAAACCAAGCGCCTCGAAGAGACCAAAGCCAAGACTAATCTCGATGTTCTCCGCGCCGAATTTGCCACCGCTCTCGGAAAAAAGGGATCGCTCGAAGCGGTCATCGCCGAACATGGCTACTCAACCGAATCCGTCCGCCGCCTTTTCCAGTCTGGAGTAATGCAGAGCGGACTTGCCCCGGTTGGCGTTCTCGCCGACTTCCTTGAGGTCGAGCCGCGCTTTGAGCGTGTGGTCGAAGACTTCCTGCGCGACGAACTGAATTACATCGTGGTCAAGTCCTGGGACGCTGCCGACGAAGGCCTTCGCCTCCTGCGCAGCGATGTCGACGGCCGCGCCACCTTCCTGGTTCATCCCGAGGATTCGCAAGCCAAGTTCTCGTTCATCGTCGACGAGGCCGCGCACTGCGCACCGCCCACGGCTTCGATCGTGCCCTTGAAGAACACCATTCGCGTTCTCGATGGCTTCGGAAAGTCGCTCGAAGTGATCCTGCCGAAGCTGCGCGACGGCTATATCGTTCCCGGCTCCGACACTGCGCGCGGCCTGGCTCTGGAAAATCCTGACGCATTCTTTCTCTCGCAATCCGGAGAGTGCTTCCACAACGTAACCGTCACCGGCGGCAAACAGCGCTCCGAGGGACCGCTTTCGATGAAGCGCGAACTGCGCGAAGTGCTCCGCCAGCTGGAAGACCTGGAGCGCGCCCTGCGCGAGGAAGAGATGCGCGTCATCACTCTCGGCAGAGAAATTAAAGACTTCAGTTCCCTGCTGGAACGCCTCGACGGCGAGAAGCGGGAGGCTGAGCATCAGTCCATGACATCTGGCCACATGCTGCAGCAGCTCGATTCCGAAATGGCGCGGGTCACCGAGCGTATGGGCATTTCGCAGGCGGAGTTGCAGCGTCTTGCCGCGGAGCGGGCTGAGCAGGAAGCGATCATCACGGCGCGCCAGGCGGAGATCGCCACCCTGGAGCAGACTCGGATGCAACTCGAACAACAGATCGCCGCCGCCCAGGAATCTCTCGGCACGCAGCGGCAGCGCCGCGAAGATGCTGCCCAGGCCAGCTCACAGCGTGTAGCCCGCGTGGCTGCGCTGGAAGAGCGCCATCGCTCCGCCACCGCGGTTCTCTCACGCATCGATTCCCTGTTCGCCGAAATGAGCGAACGCCTGCAGGCTCTCGCATCGCAGATCGAAGCCGCCGCCGCTGAAAAGCTGCAACGCGAGGCCGAGAATTTACAACTCGAGCAGAAAGCCGCCGACTTCGCAGCCGAGCGCAACGCAGGCCAGGCTCGCGAAGGCCTGCTGCAATTTGAAAAAGATCAGCTCCGGGCCCGCCTCGCCGAAATCGACGAGCTTCTCCGCCACGCCCGCCAGCTTCTCGATCAGGCCCGCGACCGCCGCGGCGAGCTGCAGGCAGCCGCCGCCAAGCTGCAGGCCGACGCCACGTACCTGGCAGAAACTTGCCTGAACGAACTTGGAATCGAACGCGACACCCTGCTCGCCGATGCCACGATCGTTCTCGTCACCGGCGAGGAACTCGCGGCCCGCGATCAGTCTCATCGCGAGATGCGCGCCAAACTCGAAGCCATGGGTCCGGTGAACATGATGGCGCTCGAGGAGTATCGCGAGACCGCCGAACGCCACACTTTCCTCGATGCTCAACGTAAAGACCTCATCTCTTCCATCGAGAACACGACGGCAACCATTCGCGAAATCGACGAAGTCTCCCGCCAGAAATTCCAGGAGGCCTTCACCAAGATCAACGAGAACTTCGGAGAAACCTTCAAAAAGCTCTTCGGTGGCGGCCACGCCTTTATGAAGCTCACCGACGAAGAAAACTCTGCCGAAAGTGGCATTGACGTAGTCGCGTCGCCGCCCGGCAAGCGCCTGCAAAGCGTGTTGCTGCTCTCCGGAGGTGAAAAAGCGCTCACCGCGCTCGCCCTGCTGGTCGGCATCTTCCAGTACACGCCCAGCCCGTTCTGCATCCTCGACGAAGTGGACGCTCCTCTCGACGAGGCCAACATCGGCCGCTTCACTGAGCTAGTAAAAGAGATGAGCATCAAGACGCAGTTTGTCCTGATCACTCACAGCAAAAAGACGATGAGTATCGCCCCGGTGCTCTACGGTGTAACCATGCAGGAGCCCGGCGTCTCGAAACTAGTCTCAGTCCGCTTCGGAGCCGCGTGACCCGCGCCGATTAAGGGCTGATAGGCTCATGTGGGGACAGCGGCCCCCGTCTTTCCGCCTCGCGCAGCGAGGCCGTTACCCCAGATCCCACTCCTACCCTGCAACCCGTAGCAAATCCGCAGTTATTCGACAGACTTATCTCAGAAGAGAGCAATAGTGACCATCGCTGCGCACACTGGGCGGCGCATCATCTCTAGTTAGATCAGAATCGTGGACCTCACCGGGTTGGATCGTCACAGGATTGATGATCGCGAGATGTGCTTGAGGCTTTTTCGGGAGACATATGATGTTGCACTCGTTCAGCGTCGCGAAAGAATCTGCCGAACCACCCTTGGCGTATCCGAGTGCGCCGCCGGACTCGGAACGTGCCAAGCAACCACCGCTGCCTGACTTTCCCTACAAACGCATCGGGAAGCCTGCCCCGCGTGACGCTCCCTAGGAGCCTTGCAACGGCAAGTCTTCGCGACTCGGCGCTGCGCTGGTAAGTGTCGTGCTGGTGAATCAGGGTTTCACACAAAGGGGCTTATGGGTGCAATCGGCATTGGCGTCAGTGTGCTGGCGGTGATCTTCGCCATACTGTTGTTCTATAAGATGAGGCGCCTGCGGCCTCAGATGGCGGGATACGCATCGCAAAGAATGTGCCCTGCCTGCGGGTTGATCACCCCGCGGTCCAAAGCAGCCTGCCTGGAATGTGGAAAGATGTTTCGCGAACCCGCGGCCAGCCGGCCCGATCCGGGATGAATCTCGAGAATGAGGCGCCGATAAAATGAAGATTGTCGAGGCCTTCATGATCGGCATACAATCGAGAGGCGCCTCCCCCAAGGAGGAACATGCTGCTGATAAAAGGCATACTAGTTTCTGCGCTTTCCGCCGGGATCGCGCTGGGGTTGGTGTTTGTCCCGAGGGCCCTCGGTCAGAGTTGCGTCTCCGTAACGACCTATCACAACGATAATTTCCGCACCGGCCAGAACCTGTCGGAGACCGTGCTGACCCCAAGCAGTCTAAGCACCCTGAAAGCGCGCTTTGCGACCGCCGGAGACTTCGACGGCTGGGCCGTGGCCCAGCCTCTTTACCTGCCTCAGACCCCGATCAACGGCGGCACCCACAATGCAGTGTTTGTGGCTACGCTGAATAACAGCGTCTACGCTTTTGATGGCGACACCGGCGTGCTTTATTGGCATTGGCATGCGGCCGGCGGCCCGGCTGATACCGCGCCCTTCACACCGCCCAGCGGCTGCACCGACTCCGCTTTCTACAAGAACCCCAGTGGTGGAGCTGGAATCGTTGGCACCCCGGTCATCGATACGTCGTTTGCGCCGCCGCAAGCGCCGGTGATGTACTTTGTGACCAAAGAACTCGACGGCGGCACAACCCATGCCATGTACCTGCACGCGATTGACACCTCGACCGGGCTTGATCTAACTACTCCGGTCGCGCTGGCGGGCTCGGTCATCAACCAATTAGGGGCAACTGTCACGTTTTCCGCGATCGACCAGATGGCACGTCCCGCGCTGCTGCTCTCGAATGGAACGATCTACATTGGTATTGGGTCCGTGGGATGCAGAGAGGTTCCCAACTACGGCTGGGTCATGTCTTATACGTTCTCCCTGGCAAATGGATTTACACAGCAAGGGGTGTTCAACACAACTCCTGACCTGGCGGTTGCCGGTGGCGGGCCTCCGTATGGCAACGGCGGCATTTGGCAAGCGGGCGGAGGCCTGGCGGCGGATGCGAGCGGCAATGTTTACTTCGAGACCGCGGACGCGAATAACTTTTATCACAATACGAAAGGCTGGCAGGGCACAGACTTTGGCGACAGCATTGTGCAGCTGACTCCAAGCCTGGGCGCACCGACTTCTTCGGCCAGCTATTTCACGCCTTACAACGACCGTTTTCTTTACACCAACGATCTCGACCTTAGTTCGACCGGTCCGGTGCTGTTGCCGGACCAGCCCCAGGGGAGCCTGCTGCCCACACACATTCTGGTCGGGTACGACAAGTCGGAAGAGATTTTTGTAGTCAACCGCGACAATATGGGAGGCTACACCGGGCCCAAGGGACCCAACAACATTTTGCAGGACGTACAGGATCCGACGACGAACTCGTGCTCAACCGGAGGCGTGCAATTTACCCGATGCTCCGCTCTCAAAGGTACGTGCGGTTGGAACGCGCCGGTCTACTGGAACAATAATCTTTACTTCTCTTCGAATCCCGGGCCGCTGCTCGCTTACGGGTGGAATCCTAACACCACGACCACGCCTCCGGCTCCTCTCGCTGCGTGTCCTACTGTGGAACCGGGTTACTCGAGTGGAAACTACAGTAATTCTGGAAGCCCCTCAATCTCTGCCAACGGAACCAGCGGAGGGATTCTTTGGGTAGTCACGTGGCTCGGAAATCGAGTGGCAACGCTGCGGGCATTTGATGCGACCAACCTGGCGAGCCAGTTGTATCAAGCTCCCGTGGGAGCAGTGGGCGGTTATCCGACGCCAACGATTGCCAACGGAATTGTCTACGTTGCCAGCAAGGGACGGCTCTACGCTTTTGCTCTTAAGGGAAATGCGTCGGGGTGCAAGGCACCGAAGGACGCGTCATCTGAAAAATCGCGGCCGGCTCAGACCGCGCAGTCTACTCCAGTGGCCAGAGCAACTCATCCATAGTGCCGGGATAGTTCTGGGGATAGTACTGGGCTGAATAGTTCTTTCAATTCCTTACGAGCGAAGGCTGGGTTCCGTTTTGAAATCTTTCGACCCGGGAAAACGTTGGTTCTTTGGTATCGTGGAAGTGAAATCTGGCATCGAATGAGCAGGGGGGAACGGGCGCGATGTCAGTATTCGACGAAAAATACCGAGTGGTGGGCGTCGAGAGCGATCGTTTGCTCTTGCGGGGAGTTCACAGCGGTGATGTGCTGACCATCGTCAACTCCGAGCCCGAGATTCCTCTTACGCAGGAAGAATATCCGTTGGGCAAATTGATTGCTCTGACGGATCCATCCATTGTGCCCCTGAACTAACTTGCCTCTAAACTGACGTCCTTCTAATTGAGCAGGCGATCCGCAACGCATTTCAACAATATTGAAACCTTTCGAGCACGGCAGACTGCGGGGCAGGAATCTGCATCGTACTCGCGGTGCAGACGGTAGTGGAGTTAGTCTAGACTATCGGGATTGAGGAGGGGTGCGTGCGCTGTGGACGATGCGGCAACGAGAATGCCGAGGGCAACCGCTTTTGCGGAATGTGCGGAACATCTCTGGTGGCGACGGCTCAGGACGCCGCGCAATCTTCGGGACGAGCTCCGGCGGCGCCAGTCCCAGTGCAGCCGGTTCCAGTGTCACCTGTGCCGCGGCCGCCCGTCCAAGCACCTCTGCCAGGGCCTGTGGGATTCGACAGCCCAACCGCCGAACGGCGTCCGGTGGCTCCGCGGTCGTTTGAGAGTAAGCCTTTCGAGAGCAAATCGAGTTCGGGGCCGGTCATCACGGGACCATCATTTCTTGGCTTGAGCACTCCTGGACCCGCTACCGATCGGCATGCGGAGCGCGATCCGCTGCGGCCTTCTTCTAATTTGGATTACCTTCTCGATGATGAGGAAGAACCGAAGCGGGGATGGGGCAAACCGATTCTAGTTCTCGTCGCCCTGGTGTTGGCCGTGGGGTTCGGTTACTTGCACTGGAAGCAAGGCGGCTTCGATTGGCTGAACGCGGGGGACAAGAAGCCAGCAGCGGCGCAGCCAGCGGCGACGACATCACAAAGTGGCACGGATTCCGGCAGTGTGCCGGCGACGACGCAGGGCGCTGCTCCGGTGGCTGACGCTGGCAGCGGCGGGACGGCTCCGGTAACGAGCGGCGCGGCGCCGAGTTCGGCAGAGCCGCCTGCGGCGCAGGCGCCTGCTCCGCCGGGCACGTCGCCAGGTACATTGCAGGCTACATCACAGCCCGCATGGCAGGGTACGGTGCAGAGCACACCGACACAGAGCACGCCTTCTCAAACCACATCTTCACAAGCCGCGCCTTCGCAGACCGCGCAGAGCAATCCTAACTTGCCGGCGAGCGCAGCTCCACAAACTGTGGGTTCGGATGCGATAACGCCAGCGCCTTCGGAGGAGCCGAAAGCTGCAGCGCGCAAGCCCACGGCTGCAAAACCTGCGGCAAGGCCGGTCGACACGGTGACCGAGGCACAGCGCTATGTTTATGGACGGGGAGTGCGACAGGACTGCGACCAGGGCGTGCGGATGCTGAAAGCCGCGGCGCAACAATCCAATGCCAAGGCGATGATTTCGATGGGCGCGCTGTATTCAACTGGAACATGCACGCCACGCGACTTGCCTACGGCTTACCGCTGGTTTGCTCTCGCCTTGCACAAAGACCCTGATAACCAGGCTCTGCAGGATGATCTGCAGAAACTGTGGAGCCAGATGACGCAGCCCGAGCGTCAACTCGCGATCAAGCTCAGCCAATGAGTTGGTGCATGGTTTCCTTCCCGGCCAGTTTTCGTCCCGGCTACAACGCTCCGCTTTGAGATGGAGCCGTTTGCTCCATCCCAAAAGCAAGTCTCTCGGGCTACGCTTCGGGGCTAAGCTGCTGCGGCTTGCCCATGGCGGGGTTCGACTGCTATGTTTTCGCCACCGGTTTCGGGGTGTTGTCCGTTAGTGGAGGGCAATCCGACGGGGCTGATTGTCCGTATATTTAGATAAGGAAGAACCTGGCGTTTGTTGAGCTCTCGACAACAAGGCAGTGCAGGGGATTTAGCCCTGGTTACGGGGCTGAAGTCCGGCGATCAAGGGGCGATGGCGGATGTTTACGATCGCTATTCTTCGATGGTGTATGCGGTAGCCTTGCGAGTGCTCGGCGATACAGGAGCGGCGGAGGATGTGCTGCAAGAAGTCTTCCTGCAATTGTGGCGCAAGCCCGGCGCATTCGACGCGGCGCGCGGCAGCCTGGGAAGCTGGCTGGCCGTGATCACCCGCAACCGCGCGATAGACTCCCTCAGAAAACGGCCGCCGGAGACGGATATTGAGGACGTCGTGTTGTCGGTGGCACCCGACATTGCCGGAGAGGCGGACCGTGCGCGGGCGGCGGAAAAGGTGCGGGGCGTGATCGGAGAGATGGCGCCGGCGCAGCGGAGCGCGCTCGAAATGGCATATTGGGAAGGCATGAGCCACTCCGAGATCGCCGTCAAGACGGGAGAGCCGCTGGGGACGGTGAAGACCCGGATTCGGGCGGGGTTGATTGCGCTGAGGAAGGCGTTTCAGACTTGAGGGAGCAGTAGCGGAGCTGCGCTCCGCGGACAGCCGAGGGCGGCTTTCCCCACAGAGAAGCGGGGGATCGAGGAAAGAAAGAATGAGCGAGCACGAACAATTCGCGGATGATCTCGCCCTGTACGCGCTGGATGCGCTGCGGGGAGAGGATCGCGCGCGGGTGGATGTGCATCTGGCGGCGTGCGCCGCGTGCCGGCTTGAGCTGGAGCGACTGCGCGGGGATACGGCGTTGCTGGCGCTGTCGGCGGCGGGGCCGAGGCCTCCGCAGCGGGCGCGGCAGAGGCTGCTGGATGCGGTGGCGCGGGAAGCACGCGTGGCTGAAGCTCTCTCTCAAATTACGCGGAAAGATGAGACACCATCGCGCGCCTGGCCGGCGGGCCCAGGCTGGTGGGGATGGCTGGCATGGGCCGTATCGGCAACGCTGGTGTTGGCCTTCGCACTGTCTTCGCAGCGAGCAAATATGGAGCTGAGGGAGCAGTTGGTAGACGCGAGTTCTCAGGTGGCGAAGAATGCGCGAGAACTGGAAGAATTGCGGAAGATCGCGGCACCGATTCTTGATCCTGAGACGCAGCGAGTGACGCTGGTTTCGGCGACGGCTCCACCGCAGCCGCAGGGGAAGGCGTTTTATTTGCGGAACCGCAGCAGCCTGGTTTTCCTGGCGAACAACATGCCGGCGCTGCCGGCGCAGAAGGCTTACGAGTTATGGCTGATTCCGGTGAGCGGGGCTCCGATTCCCGCGGGAGTGTTCAAGCCGGATGCGCGGGGGAGCGCGAGCGTGGTGAATCCTCCGCTGCCGGCGGGAGTTGAGGCCAAGGCGTTTGCGATTACGGTAGAAAACGAAACGGGGGCG
>Ga0210388_10003889_pt1 | contig 11668 bp, 8 predicted proteins | sample IncBWC19OmetaG_FD_155485 | JGI IMG/M metagenome (GOLD analysis project Ga0210388, IMG submission 155485) | Forest soil microbial communities from Barre Woods Harvard Forest LTER site, Petersham, Massachusetts, United States - Inc-BW-C-19-O ... | reverse complement strand
CAGCACAGGCGTATGCCGACTTTATTGCGCAATATCCGCAAAGCCCTTTTGAAGGGGCATCGGAAGATTCTGTTTTCAGGTTATCTACCGCCAACCAAAAAATAGAGGAATACCATGCCTTTGTAAAACAATATCCTCATAATCGTAATGTAGAAGATGCCTGGCGGAAAATATATTCCATTTATACGATGGATGGCAAGCCCGAAACCTTTCAGCATTTTCAAAGTACTTATCCGGATTATCCTTACCTGCAACACGCCGATTCGGATTTAATTCTTGCTAAAACGGTCTTCTACCCTGTTAAGAATGGCGATAAATGGGGCTTTATGGACAGCACCGGAAAGTTGCGTATCCCATACCAATATGAATGGGCCGATTCCGGTTTTTATGATGGGCTTGCAGCAGTTGCATTGAATGATAAAATAGGATTCATAAACAAAAGAGGGGAGATGATAATTCCGTGCATATATGAGGAAGCCGATCATTTTTATAAAACGCTTTCTATTGTAAAAAAAGGTGGACTCTATGGTGTAATTTCCACGATAGGACGTATAATGGTTCCTTTCGAATACCAGGAGATACTGGAGTTTTCGGAAGGATTTGCCGAAGTAGAAAAAAATAATCAATTTGGATATATAAATTTATTAGGAGATGAAGTCATTCCTGCCAAATTTTTAGATGCGCTCGATTTTTCCCAGGGCCTGGCAAGTGTCGAAAATGCTAATAACAAATATGGTTTCATCAATCGCAACGGCGATTTTGTAATACAATGTAATTATGAATGGGCGGACAGATTTAAAGACAGCCTGGCTAAAGTAAAAGCCAATGGTAAATTCGGATTAATAGATATGGCCGGAAATATAGTCGTTCCTTTTAGTTATGATAATGTGGGCGATTTTTCGGAAGGATTCTCTATGCTTGTACAAGGCCTTAAATATGGCTATTGCAATCATTCAGGGGAAATGATAGTCCGTTTGAAATATGATTTTACGCCCGATATGTTAAGCGAGGGTAGTTTTCATAACGGGTATGCAAAAGTGCAGCAGCGTAAAAAAAGAGGATTTGTAGATACCACCGGAAAGCTTGTCATTCCTTGCAAATATGATGATGCTATTTACTTTTCGCAAGGATTAGCTCCTGTAATGGAAAACAAAAAATGGGGCTATATCAATGAAAAAGGAAAGCTTGTTATTTCTTACAAATATGAAGCGGCATATCCGCTTTCCGACAGCCTTGCCAAAGTAAAAGTGAACGGCTTGTTTGGCTTTGTTAATTTGAATGGAGAATTGGTTATCTCTCCGCAATTTAACCAGGCTAACAATTTCAAAGATGGCCTTGCATTGGTTGCCATTGGCGGAAAATATGGCTTAATAGATAATGGCGGAAAATTTATTGTCGATTGCATTTGGACTGAAGTTAAATCCATGCACAACAATCTTTTAAAGGTTACAATCAACGATAAAATAGCTTATTATGATCTTAAAGCCCGTCAATATTTCTGGAAGGAGGGTCGGAGCCCGACTGGCAATTAGTTGGAGGCACCCGGAAGGCAATTAATCCGAGCTTCTGGTTATGCTGAACTTGTTCCAGTATAGTTTTAATCCCGAAGGGATGTAATTATTATAGAAGAAAGAGTATTCTAATCATTCAGAACCCCGAAGGCGGTGATATTATAATTTCACCCTTACAGGGTTTGAAACATTTTTTTGGCAATTAATCTATAATAATTACATCCCTTCGGGATTTCGCTACTCCACCGTCTCAATATCCATCACCACAAATGTTCCATCTTTAATAGAAGGTTTTGGCCTTTCAGCGGCCGCTCTTACAGGTGGAAGTGGCTTTGGGAAGCCTACCGGCAAATAGAGATGATGTGTTTTGGTATCTATGGTCATGGTTCTGGCTTTGTTTTGTGTTTTAAAGGTTTCCAGCACTTTGTATGTATCGGCGCTATCGGAAACAACCGTTAAGTAGCCTTCTCCGTTAGAACTGTAAATACGCATTTTTTCAGGATCAAATGCAGCAGCATCCGGTCCTTCGCCAATAGGAACTGTAGTTATAACGCTTCCTTTTTCAGCATCTGAAATAACCATCAAATGATTATCGCAAACTGAAAACAACCGGTGGTTTTTGGTATCCATTGCCAAACCGCTAGGGCTTTCTCCCGGCTTAATGGACCATTCTTTTAGTACTTTCATAGTACCGGCATCTATCTCAGCAATGTTGCTTTTATCTTCAATATTCACAAACAATTTTCCGGTGCCGTCAGCCACGCAAAATTCAGGCTTGCCATCTAGGTCAATGGTGCCGAGAATAGTATTTGTCTTTGCATCTATTACCGTGGAGTTGCTGCTTCGTCCATTAAAAGTGAAAACCCTGTGTGTGGTTTTATCATATACTATAGCATCCGGGTTCTTTCCGGTTACTATAATCTTCGCCAGTATGGCATGGGTTTTCAAATTGAAAATAGTAACGGCAGTATCTTTGCCGTCGCTTATAAAGCCTTTATTCAAATCATTGGCAATAGCTATGCCATGAACCCCGTTTGTATGAAGAATACTATCTACTAATTTACCTGCTTTCAGGTCAATAACTTCCACTCTTGTACCATGCGAAACATAAAGGGTGTTGTTTTCTTCGTCTATAGCACAGTAATCCCAGCCCATTTCGCCGGGCATGTGAATGCGGTCTACAATTTTGTAATACTTGGAAGATGGTTGCTTATCAGCATTATTTAAAACAAGTTGGGCATTGGAATATAGGCCCGTTAAAATAAATAATCCTGTTAATAGTTTGGTTTTCATAGATAATAGTAATTAAAGACCTCAAAGATAGAATTTCTATAATAGCTAAATATTAACTTTGCGAAAAACTAAGCTATGAGTTCTACAGAAACTATCATCCCTGCTGCTATTGATTTCTCGACCAGCGAAACCCAAAATATGATTGCTGATACCCTTCGCAAGTTCTGTAAGGAGTATATACAACCCCATATAATGGAATGGGATGAGAGCCAGAAATTCCCGGTAGAAGTATTTAAAGAATTAGGAAAACTAGGCTTCATGGGCGTACTTGTTCCGGAAGAATATGGAGGTGCCGGATTCGGTTATTTTGAATACGTAACCGCAATTGTTGAAATAGCCAAAGTAGACGGTTCTATCGGGTTATCATTTGCCGCGCACAACTCTCTTTGTACCGGACATATTATGCAATTTGGCAATGAAGAGCAAAAGAAAAAGTACTTGCCTAAACTGGCTTCCGGAGAATGGATTGGAGCTTGGGGCTTGACAGAGGTAGGAACGGGTTCCGATGCGGGAAATATGTCGACCGTAGCTATTAAGGACGGAGATTATTATGTTATTAATGGAGCTAAAAACTTTATTACCCACGGTATTTCAGGCGATGTTTCCGTAGTAATGACCCGCACAGGCGAAAGAGGCGATTCTCACGGTATGACTGCCTTTATTATAGAAAAGGGCACACCCGGTTTTACGAGCGGTAAAAAGGAAAATAAATTAGGAATGCGCGCTTCTGAAACGGCTGAACAAATATTTACCGATTGCAGAGTTCACAAGAGCCAGATTATGGGTGAAGTAGGCGATGGCTTTGTACAGGCATTAAAAGTGCTGGATGGCGGAAGAATATCTATTGCATCCCTGGCATTGGGTATTGCCAAAGGCGCATTGGAAGCAAGCATCAAATACTCTAAAGAGCGTAAACAATTCGGAAAAGCCATCAGCGAATTTCAGGGCATAGCCTTTAAATTGGCCGACATGGCAACCAAAATTGAAGCCGCTGAACTACTGATTTTCCAAGCTGCCGACCTTAAAAACAGGCACATGAAAGTAACTAAGGAAAGCGCTTTTGCCAAATACTACGCTTCCGAAATATCTACGGAAGTTGCCAATGATGCCGTTCAAATTTTTGGCGGATATGGCTATACCAAAGATTTCCCGGTTGAAAAATTCTATCGCGATGCCAAACTTTGTACAATAGGGGAAGGGACCTCTGAAATTCAGAAGGTGGTAATAGCAAGGGAACTTTTAAAATAAACTTGGAATTATGTAACAAAGCAGTATTTAGAATTTCTTAAATTTGCTTTTAATTCACTTTACGAACTTTTAACTTTATAAACTTTTAACTTATATGGCATTCACACTTCCACAACTCCCATACGCGTATAACGCACTCGAGCCGCATATTGATGCTCAAACTATGGAAATTCACCATACCAAGCATCACCAGGCTTATGTTACCAACCTCAACAAAGCTTTAGAAGGCAAACCCGAAGAAAGCATTGAAGATATCTGCAAGAATATTTCCAAGTACCCAATGGCGGTAAGGAACAATGGCGGCGGGCATTTTAACCACAGCCTTTTCTGGACCATTATGAAACCAAATGGAGGAGGAGAACCTGCCGGAAAACTGGCCGATGCAATTAATGCAGCCTTTGGTTCATTTGCTGATTTCAAAACTAAATTTGCCGAAGCTGGCGCTACCCGTTTCGGTTCAGGCTGGGCATGGCTTTGTGCAATTGGAGATGGCAAATTAGCCGTATGTTCCACACCTAACCAGGACAACCCATTAATGGATATATCCGAATGCAAGGGAACACCAATTTTAGGAATGGATGTGTGGGAACACGCATATTATTTGAAATACCAAAACCGCCGCCCCGATTATATTGCAGCCTTTTGGAATATAGTAAACTGGGATGAAGTGGCCAGGCGTTTTGATACTGCAAAATAATTCGGATTAAAAAATATTCAGCTGTTTTATTCATGAGAAAATCCCTCTGTTTTTTCGTGTGGGCCATATTTTTCGTATTTGCTTCAGTACATTCATCGGCTATGGATGCCGATACTTCGCGTAAATTACATAAAGAAAGGAAATTAGAGCGGGTAAAAATTAAACGGGATTCTACCAAACTTGCAGAGGCAGATACGATCAAATTAAATCCGGTCGGATTTCATAAAAAGCACCGGTTAGTTGCTGCATTGCTGGCTTTCCCATTGGGTGTATTTGGTTTGCACCGGATGTATTTGCACACTTCGGCTAAAGTTCCCATCATATACATCGTTACATTAGGGGGGGGATTGGGGGTTTTGCCATTTATAGATTTTGTACTGATACTCCTTAATAAAGATATCCATACCAATTATACCAGCAATCCGCATTTATTTATGTGGGAAAAGCGTGGCCGGATAACAGATACTGTACAACATACAAAGTAGATTCTATCACCAAGAGTAGAATACCTCCTATACTTTTCACGGATAGTTTTTAACAATCAGCCTGTTAACAATACATGATAAAGTTAACACCTCTATTTATTGCATTTTTCTACCTTTGCCCCCTCAAAAAACTAAACTATGGCTAAATCCAGTAAAAAAATTGTTGCTGCTCATCCCCACAAACATAAACCTTTAAGTATGTATGAGGCTGTTCTTGCCCGTTTTAATCAGGCTGCCGATATATACAAACTTCCATCAGACATTGCAGAAATTCTGCGCGCTCCTCAAAAACAAGTGAAGGTTTCCCTTCCTGTTATGATGGATAACGGAAAAATAAAGGTGTTTGAAGGATACCGTATCATTCACTCCACTTATTTAGGCCCGTCCAAAGGCGGTATCCGCTATGCCTTGGATGTGAATGATGATGAAGTGAAAGCATTGGCTGCATGGATGACCTATAAATGTGCCGTTGCAGGTTTGCCATTAGGCGGTGCCAAAGGTGGAGTTACCTGCGACCCTCGCAGCATGTCGGCCGGAGAATTAGAAAGATTGACCCGTGAATATACCCTTGCTATGTGCGAAGTGTTCGGACCGGACCGCGATATACCTGCTCCCGATATGGGAACCGGAAAACGTGAAATGGCCTGGATTGTTGATGAATATTCAACCATACACCGTAATTACCAACCGGGTGTTGTAACCGGAAAACCTATTACCCTTGGCGGTTCACGCGGACGCGAAGCTGCTACCGGAAGAGGTGTTATGATACATACCCTGGAAGCTATGAAGAAAATGGGCATAGACCGTAAAAAGTCGACTGCCGCAGTGCAAGGTTTTGGCAACGTAGGTAGTTTTGCCGCTACCTTATTGCGCTCTAAAAATATTAATGTAGTAGCTATTTCCGATTATACGGGTGCATACTACAACGAAAAAGGAATAGACCTTGATAAAGCGCTCCAACACCAAAAAAAACATGGCAATACATTGGAAGATTTCCCGGGCGGAGAATTAATTACCAATGAAGAATTACTTACCCTGGATGTGGAGGTATTGGTTCCTGCAGCATTGCAAAACCAAATTTCTGCTGAAATAGCAAAGAATGTAAAAGCAAAATTGATTGTGGAAGGGGCTAATGGCCCTACTGAAGTAGAAGCCGACCAAATTCTGCATGATAAGGGTGTAATTGTAGTTCCTGATATTTTGGCTAACTCCGGCGGTGTAACTGTATCTTATTTTGAATGGGTACAAAATAAACAAGGCTACTACTGGAAAGAGGATGAAGTGAATGCCAAGCACGACCATTATATGCAACAAGCATTTGAACAGGTTTGGTACAACTCCAAGCAATACAAAACCAATCTGCGTTTAGGCGCTTATATCACAGGCTTCAAAAGATTGGAAAAAGCTATCCGTTACAGAGGCATTTACTAGTCGGAGCCCACCGGCAATTATTTTATATAGCCTGCAATGTAAATTGCGGGCTATTTTTTTGAATAAGACTTCTAATCGCGGAAGCGTCAATACTCCACTTTTTCATTAGACGTATTCGGAAAATTGCATGTTGGGCAAGACTGCTTCGTTCCTCGCAGTGACGAATATAGCGCTGCAACGTCATTGCGATACCGACGCTTTGGTCGGTAGAAGCAATCTTACCCTATTTCATTAGTAATTTTCTAAGAAGTCTATTGCCCGCCCGGGCTCTGACCCGACTAATATCATAAAAAAGCACCTGCAAGTGTCATAAAATCGGTATAGGTGCCGATATACTTTTGTAAAATCGTTAATTGTAAGGAAGATGAAAAAGCACCATTTTATTTGGATTGTATTAATTTGCCTGTCAACGGGTCCGCTAGGGGCTCAGTTTGATGTTATTCATAACTTTAAGAAATCGAATGGATCAGAACCTACCGGTTCATTGGTCTATTATAACGGGCTGTTCTATGGGTTAGCTCAATATGGTGGCGTATTTGATTTAGGTTGCATTTTTTCCATGAGGCCAGATGGTAGTTGTTATGTAGATGAGTTTGATTTCAAGGGAGAAAATGGGGCTGTTCCGCAGCGTTCATTAACCCTTTCGGGAGATATGCTATACGGTACCACGAATTCAGGAGGGGAGAATATTTACGGCAATATATTCTCATTTGACCCGGAGAATAACAAATACACTAATATTTTTTATTTTAACGGCATTCAGGGGAAATATCCTTATGGTAACGTAACCGTTTGCGGAAAAACTATTTACGGAATGACACAAGCGGGTGGAAAGTATTTTAAAGGAAATATTTTCGCTGTTGACACCGATGGAAACCAATATGAAGACCTGCACGATTTTGCGGATACCGACGGACTGGGCGATGGCGGCTTCGGCTCATTAACCCTTGTCGGGAATAAGTTATTTGGTATGACCTATAATGGAGGCAAACATAGTGACGGATACATTTTTTCGGTAGATACCAATGGCAGGAAATTTTTGGAACTGTTTGACTTTAATGGCAAGAATGGCAAAGGCCCGCAGGGAGATCTGGCAGTTTACGGTAACAAATTTTATGCCATGACGCGCAAAGGAGGAGCAAGTAATTACGGCTGCCTGTTTTCAATAGATACAAATGGGAGAACAGGATATAAGGATATTCATGATTTCAATTTGAAAGATGGTGGAGAGCCTTATGATAATGTAATACTTGTTGCAAATAAGTTATTTGGAATGACGGAGGATGCCGGGGAATATGGCCATGGGTTAATATTTTCTGTAGATACTTCCGGAAATGCGTATACCGATTTAACAGATTTCAATGGTGTAAATACACCTGCCGGGAAGTCTCCGTATGGCGGATTGACCTTTTTAAAGAATAAAATTTACGGAATGACAGAATACGGTGGAATGAACAACCAAGGTGTTATTTTCAGGCTGGACACAATCAGCCGGCTAAAGGAACTTACTTTTACAATGAAATAGCCCTTTTAAAATTTGGTGCAAAATTCCTACATTTGTCTTATGCCAACCAAATTCAATTCCTTCAAAGAATTTTATCCCTTCTATCTGCAGGAACATTCCAATGTAGTTTGCCGCACATTGCACTTTATAGGCACGTTTATAGGCATTATCTTCCTGGTAACGGTACTTGTAGCCTTTAATAATAAATGGTGGGCACTTGCATCGCCTTTATGGGGATATGCTTTTGGCTTTGCCGGCCATTATTTCTTCGAACATAACCACCCTGCTACTTTCAAAAACCCGTTTTACAGTTTTGGCTCCGACTTAAAAATGTTTTGGCAGTTGCTAACGGGCAAAATTGGGTTTAGGAGGTAGGGTTCTATATAACTACCTCTCTGCAATCCCTTTTATCTGTTCCAAAAAAGCCTTCATTCCGCTTTGTGAATGAGCCTGGCGAGTTTCATCAGGATACCCTTTTTGTGTCCAGGTAAAGGTGGTGTGGGTGCTGTCAATAGGAGCCAAATCATAAATAACCTTGCTATAGTTTTCAGGTTTGTCTTCCAATCCTGAAAAGCCACTCCAGTAGCTATAAGCCAAATGTTTTTGAAACTCATTTTCCAAAATTACGCCATGGTCACGATACGTATGGCCTTGGTATTCCCCTTGGAAAACAATAGGGCTACCAACTTTCCAATCGGTAACGGTTTCGGTTCCGAAGAGGTATTCCTTAATTATTTCCGGGTTGGTCAATACGTTCCAAACCTTTGCCAGGTCAGCATTTATAACTACAGATTCGGATACTTGTAAGTTGTGATTCATGGTTTATTATTTTGTTTAAGAGTCTCGCAAAGACGCAAAGGCCGCAAAGTTTATAAATTATTTACTATTCTGGTAATACCTTCTTTAATTAAAGGAACATTGAAATTGACAAGCAATCCTAATTTATACCTGTTAGTTTTAGATATGTTAATAGTTGTTTCTTGTGGACTGGGGCAATTTCTTCTACAGATTTTATTTCAATAATGACTTTATCTTCAACAATATCTCAACTAATATTTTTGATATTTCGTTTTCAGTCATACCCTTTGCGGCCTTTGCGTCTTTGCGAGACAGTTTTATTTAGGCAGTTCCACTTTTAATCCCAGTTCTTTCAATTGCTCATCACTTAGCGTAGAAGGCGTGTCAATCATAGTATCTCGGCCGGCATTGTTCTTTGGGAAAGCTATAAAATCGCGTATATAATCTTCATTGGCAACACAAATAGAACAGAACCTGTCGAACCCGAAAGCTATACCACCATGGGGTGGAGCGCCATATTCAAATGCGTTGAGTATAAAGGCAAATTTCTTTTCGTAGTTTTCTTTTGTAAGCCCGATTGCGCTGAACATCTTCTCCTGCTTTGCTCGGTCATGTATTCGAATAGAGCCACTGGAAAGCTCTACACCATTAATAACGAGGTCATAGGCATTCGCCCGAATCTTACCCGGGTCGGTTTCAAAGTAGTGTTCATCTTCCTTTTTCCACGAAGTAAATGGATGGTGAGTAGCTACCCAGCCACCTGTATCTTTATCGGCCTCCAGCAATGGGAAATCCAATACCCAAAGAGGTTTGTATTGGACATAATCTTTAACAAATTTCTCGTAATAACTATCAAAATTTTCTATATCAGCAGTCAAGTTACCGAAAAGAGTTTTCAAAGCCTTAATTGATACGCTAACTTCATCAATATTCCCTGTAACTAATAATACGACGTCAGTTATAGTTGCTCCAACTGCTTCACAGATTTTATTCCTCTCAAAAGGAGTCAAGTTATTATTTGCATCCCATGCGGAACCCATATCCATAATACGAAGTCCGGAGATGTTATTTCCAGCTTTCTCAGTGATGTATGAAATTATTTTATGAAATTCATCAATATGAAATAGAGCTGATTGAAAACTTGCCGAGTTAGTTTCAGTCAAAAGTTTTTGACCTAATCTACTTATTAGTGGAAATTTAAATCCAACACATAAATTTTTACCATTATAAGTATCAATTTCAAAATTTGGTTTATAGAAATCGATTTCCCTTAATACTTTATTTAAACAGTTTTTATTATTGACCCAATCACAAAACTTTAACTTTAATCTTAACTCACTAAGTGCTCTTCGTGAAATTGCTTTATCTCCAGAAACTACAAGCATCAAATCTCCATGCTTAGCATTAACGGCTTCAACCCATTGCTTCAAATCCATAGGAAGATAAAACTTATCTACTGACGACTTTAATGAACCATCCTCGCCATATTTCACATAAATAAGTCCTTTCGCTCCAATCTGTGGACGTTTTACAAACTCAGTAAGCTCATCTGTTTGTTTGCGAGTATATTCAGATGCCCCCGGGACAACAATAGCTCCTACAAACGGAGCGCCATCAAGTACTTTAAAGCCTCTTCCTTTCACCACATCTGTTATCTCGTGTAATAACATACCAAAACGAGTATCGGGTTTATCGTTACCATAGTATTTTAAAGCATCGGCAAAAGTCATGCGGGGGAATGTGCCCAACTCCATGTTTCTTACTTTTTTGAACACATGTTTTACCATGCCTTCAAACATATTAAGCACATCTTCCTGCTCTACAAAGGCCATTTCACAGTCTATCTGGGTAAACTCCGGCTGGCGGTCAGCACGTAAATCCTCATCGCGGAAGCAGCGTATAATTTGGTAATAGCGGTCGAAACCGGCCACCATTAATAATTGCTTAAATGTCTGTGGCGATTGCGGTAACGCATAAAACTCACCTTTGTTCATACTCGAAGGAACCACAAAGTCGCGGGCACCTTCCGGTGTACTCTTAATTAAAAATGGAGTTTCAATATCTGCAAAACCTTGTCCGTCGAGGTATTCGCGAACAGCCTTTGCAACCTTGTGCCGGTTAAGCAAATTATTCTTTACAATATCCCGGCGAAGGTCAATATACCTGTATTTCATGCGAAGTTCATCACCTCCGTCGGTTTCTTCTTCTAGAGTAAACGGTGGGGTTTTGGATGCATTCAAAAGTTCAAATGATTCCACCAAAACCTCAATTTCTCCTGTGGAAAGATTTGGGTTATTTTTTGCCCGTTCTTGTACTTTACCTGTTGCCTTTATCACATATTCTCTGCCAAGTGCCTTTGCATCATCATATAGTTTTTGGCTAATACCGGACAACTGGCCACCGTCAGCTGTTTTGGCAGGATTCAGAAATACGAGTTGGGTAATACCATAACGGTCGCGGAGGTCAATAAATACCATTCCGCCCTGGTCGCGGCTGCGGAATACCCAACCGCTGAGGGTTACTTCTTTTCCGGCATCTTGTAGCGTTAGCTCTCCGCATGTATGTGTTCTAAGCATGATTTTTTCAATAGGAGCGCGAAGTTAAAGAAAATGTCAGTACTTATCCTCTCTCTATCAATAACGGGGGAGTACATTTTTTGGTTATTTTGCACCTACATAATGAAAAAAATTGCCGCATTACT
>Ga0210388_10003887_pt1 | contig 11671 bp, 8 predicted proteins | sample IncBWC19OmetaG_FD_155485 | JGI IMG/M metagenome (GOLD analysis project Ga0210388, IMG submission 155485) | Forest soil microbial communities from Barre Woods Harvard Forest LTER site, Petersham, Massachusetts, United States - Inc-BW-C-19-O ... | reverse complement strand
GTAGAGCCGCAGGATCGTGGCAGCATCCGCTTCCTTATCGTGAGCCTTGAGGATCTGCCGCAGGCAACGGAGGATTCCATCTTCCCAGTTGATGAGAGTGCCGTAGCAATCGAAAGTAAGGATTTCGAAGCGGCTAAAGTCAAGCATGAGCTAACGCATTCCTCCCGCGCCGAAGTTAAGATTCCAAGCCCGGCAGCGACCGAGCTTTTTCGGGGGTATCCGTGACACTGATATTCTCCGACTCAAACTCCGCCTCCGCAGAACTAGGCTCTTCTGAAGGCACAGCCTTGGGGGCAAGAAACTTCGCGCTGTTCAGCAGAGGACGTCCCAGGGAAGCGTTGTAGCTGGTCCACGGACTTTCGAGATCGGCCTCGCGTTCGAACTGGGCGCGCATGGCCTCCATCTTGGAGTCCAGGTCGTCCATATAGTGCAGCAGGAGCGCCTCTGGAAACATAGGCAACTTGGGCGAGCCGAACTCATATTCGCCATGGTGGCTGATGATGAGATGCTCAAGCAGCGTTTTGAGCTCGGCCGGGAAGCCGGGAACGAGGGCGAGTTTGGCCTGCAACATCTCCAATTCAATGACCATGTGCCCCAGCAATTGGCCGCGCGTGGTGTAGGAAAATGAGCGATTATAAGCAAGCTCGTGAATCTTGCCGATATCATGAAGAAAAACCCCAGTCAGCAATAAGTCGCGATTGACCAGAGAATAGTTTCGGCAAATCAGATCGCAAGAGCGAAATAGCGAGACCACGTGATCGAGCAGGCCGCCAATGTAGGCGTGATGCAATGTCTTGGCGGCGGGAGCGTTGCGATAGGCAGCCGCGATTTCCGGGTCAGACATAAAAGCACGGACCAGTGCCTGGAGATGGAGATTCTGGAAGGAACTGACAAAATCAGATAGATTCTGCCAGAGTTCGTCGATATCTCGGGCAGTTTTCGGAAGATAGTCGGCGAATTCAATTTCGGAATCGCCCAGCTTACGCAGCTTATGGATGGTGAGCTGAAAGCGGTTCTTATACTTGTTGACCAGGCCTTTAATCTTCAGGAAATCGTCCTGCTCGAAAACCGTGAGCACTTCTTCCACGTTGTCCCACATCTTGGCTTCCAGTTGTCCGCTGCGGTCGCCGAGCGTTAAGGCGAGATATGGCTCGCCCGACTTTTTGGGCTTGATCTGTTTCGAGACGACGACGAAGTTGGAAGTGACGATCTTGTTTTCGTGCCGCGTGCACTCGCTGATAAAGAAATCCTTCATTCTCTCCACAGAGTGTAAATCAGAACGCAAGTCCGCAGTGAGGCCGGGTTGGAAGAAACCAGAGGATTTGCCTAGAGCACACCGAGAAACTTCTTTTTCTTCTTCTTCAGATTCTTGGCGTCGGTCTCTTTGGCGGCGGCAGTTTCAACCGGCTCTGTTTGGTTCGCACTGTGGCCAGAATCGGTATAACCTTCCTGGATTTTGATATAGGCTTCTTCGCGGAGCTTGGTTAAGTAAGCACGGAGTGCGGGCTGCAGCTTCTCGTAGTACAAAGCGTCCTGGATTTTAGGCCCCACATCCTTCATGGGGGGAATACCCGCCATCTGGTGATCTGTCACTTTCAAGATTATGTAGCCCTGCTTAACCCGAGTCACGTCGGTGATCTCGCCGGACTTCATGGCGAATGTTTTCTCCTCAATCTCCTTGGCAAGGGTCCCGCGCTTGAATACTCCCAAGTCACCGCCCTGGGCGGCCGAAGGACCTGCGGAATTCTTTTTAGCTGCGTCCTCGAAGCTCGCTCCGGCCCGAAGCTGTTTGAGCAGTTCGTTGGCCTTGGCCTCTGCGGCGGCGAGAGCTGAAGCTTCAGCCGACTTCTTAGCCGCATCGCCGCTTGCCTCCTGAGAGTTTGGATTGCCGCCGTTGGCGGCGTTGGGATCAGCGGTAGCGTTCTCTGCGGGTTTTTCAGCTGCAGGCTGGTCGGCAGGCTTCACTGGGGCAGGCTTTTCCGGAGCAATCAGTATCTCGCTTAACCGGATCGATTCCGGCTGTTCCAACTCGCCTTTGTGCAGGTCGTAAAATTTCTGCTGTTCATCGGTAGTGATGTTGAGGTGGGAGCCGACCTCTTCGCCAATCACCTTTTGCGTAATAATCTGATTACGCATGTTTTGTTTGAAATCCTCGTAGGAAATTCCTTGTGCGGTAGCCGCCTTTTCCAGCTCCTCCATGGTCTCCAGCTTCATGTCCTTGCGCATCTGATCAAGCCGCTTGATCATGTCGGTGTCGCCAGTAATTCCAAGGTCTTTGCCTTTTTCAAGCAGGAGCTGCTGGTCGATGAGATCGCGCAGGATGTCTTTTTCACGCTCGCTAAACAGCTTGTCGGCGTTGGCCGCATCCTGCTGTTTAACGTCGTCCTTCAGCTGGTCCTTGCTGCGGAGGAACTCCGACCGGGTGATGATCGAGCCGTTCACGCGCGCGACAATTTCTTCAACTACCTGACCAGCGGCGAAGGCTGGAACAAGTGACAGGCCAAGGATGAGAAGCATTCTCTTCATAGAATTTCCAGTGGGCCGCCACTCTGCCTGGGCTCAGCGTCGAAAGTGGGCTAGGGCCATTGGGACATTTTACTACTTCAGAACGGCTGGTTACCGGCCGAAATTAAATGTTTTGTCGAGTTCGCGATTTTCACCGCGCTGCTGAAATACATACTAAACTAGCACGCGGGACCGTCCCTGCCGCGGCATCCCTTCTGCATTTTCAACTCGATGAGAGAAGGAGGAACACACCATGTTGTGTGCACGTTGGATGCGGTCGTTGGTTGGTCAACCTGTATTTGCTATGGCTGATCCCAGACGAATACCGGGTGTCGTAGGCGGAGTCGCGATGATTGTTGCTCTGGTCACGGCATCCTTTGCGCTGGCTCCCCTCGCCGGGGCTGCGACCTTGCCCCGACAACCCAATTTCGGCTCGAACGTTTATGTATTCAATCCCAGCATGCCCCTGAGTCAGATTCAGGCGACCGTCGACGCCGTGGCAAATCAGCAAATCTCCAACCAGTTCGGAACGCAACGGTACGCGCTGCTGTTCGAGCCCGGCACCTATGGATCCAGTGCCGCTCCTCTCAATTTTCAAGTCGGCTACTACACCGCCGTGGCGGGCCTCGGCCTCTCGCCGTCTGATGTTGTGATCAACGGATCCATCGATGTGTACAACCAGTGCTTCAGCGGCAGTTGCATCGCGCTGGTTAACTTCTGGCGATCATTGTCAAATGTGACGATCAACGTAACTAACCCTACCTTCGGCTGCCACACCGGCGAATTCTGGGCGGTGTCGCAGGCTGCACCGCTGCGTCGGGTCCTCGTCAATGGGCTTGCCACCTTTATGGATTACTGTTCCAGCCCGTCGTTTGCCAGCGGCGGCTTCGTCGCCGATTCGGAGTTCGACGGCAGCTCCGTGACCAACGGTTCGCAGCAGCAGTGGCTGGTCAGGAACAGCAAGCTTGATGGTTGGAGCAATGGCGTCTGGAACCAGGTGTTCTCGGGCGTCATCGGTGCGCCAGCCCAGTGTTTCCCCGCTCAATCGTCGTGCGGTGGTCCGTACACTACGCTCGCAACCAGCCCGGTAACACGGGAAGCCCCATACCTTTACCAGGACTCCGATGGGCACTACAACGTATTCGTGCCCGCGGTGCAGCGCAACTCCGCAGGCACGACATGGGCTGGCGGTTCTACGCCCGGCTCGTCCATCCCAATCCGCCGATTCTTCATTGCTCAGCCGACCGACCCGGTCGAGATAATCAACGCCGCGTTATTTTTCGGCTTTGACCTCATCTTGACTCCGGGCATTTATAACCTCGACCGAAGCATCGAGGTCTGGCGTCCCGACACGGTTGTGCTCGGTCTTGGTTTCCCGACCCTGATCCCTCAAAACGGAAACGCGGCAATGACCGTCGCCAACGCCAAGGGTACATTGATCTCGGGGATCATTTTCGACGCGGGGGCGAAGAACTCTCCGGTGTTACTCGAGGTCGGGAGCGACTGCGAAGCAGGCCACTGCGACAACCGCAGTGACCGGGGAGCCTCCGATCCAGCGGGTGTTTACGATGTGTTCTTCCGTATCGGCGGCGCCGAACCGGGAAGCGCGACCGTCAGTCTAGCGGTCAACAGCGATAACGTCATCCTTGATGACATCTGGGCCTGGCGGGCTGACCACGGTAACGGCGTGGGTTGGACTCAGAACACTGCCGACACCGGCCTCATCGTCAACGGTAACAACGTGACGGCGTATGGCCTTTTCGTCGAGCACTACCAGAAATACGAAGTGATTTGGAACGGCAATAACGGGACCGACATCTTCTTTCAAAACGAGATGCCCTATGACCCACCCAGCCAGGGGGCGTGGATGGAGGCTCCCGGGGTCGACGGCTGGGCGGCCTTCAAGGTCGCCAACACCGCGACCAGCTTTAAAGGATATGGTATGGGCAGCTACAGCTTCTTCAACCAGGGCGTAAACATAAACGCTGCCAACGCGTTTGAGGTCCCCAGCACCCTGGCGCCGTCGAGCCTGAATGATTTGCTCACCATCTTCCTGAGTACGAGTGGATCTGGCGGCATTTTGAACGTGGTCGACAACACCGGAGGGTCATCGACCGGCGCCAACCCTGATGTTCCGGTCACGGTGGTGAGCTACCCTTGACGATTGGATGTCGATCGAATCGATAATCACCGGCCATCAAGCTCCGCCTCCATTAGCGGCGGAGCTTGATGCGCTTCCCGGGCATCTGTTTCGTCGAGGCCTTATGAAGGCGGCGACGATCGAGACTAAGGCTCGCGCATCAATACCAGGGCAGTCATGTCATCTGGAACCAACGGCTCACAGGTGAACTCCCCCACAGCATTCAAGACTGAAGCGCAAAGGGCTTGAGGATTATAAGAATCCGTGACCCGCAGACGTTCTTTTACGCGCTCCAAGCCGTATTCCACATCTTCAGCCTCGTTGTCTTTGCATTTGCCCTCAACCACTCCCCGCGAAACAAGCAGAAGGACGGCGCCTTTCTCCAGACCAATGGTGGGAGCCTCGCATGTGGCGTGGGAGAATAATCCAAGCGGCAAACCCGTGGATGGGAGCTCGACAATGCCGGTGCTGTCGCGAAGGAGTGCTGGCGTATGACCGGCATTGGTGTAGCTGAGGGTGCCGAACTTCTCGTGGTAGCAGCCTATAAACCCGGGGCATGAGCAGATGCCTTCGGCAGCTTCCATAAGGCCGCGATTGAGTCGAAGGCAGAGTTCGCTCATGGCTTCAGATTCGTTGAAGTCGGGCCGGGAGAAAAGCTCGGTTCCAACCGTACGGAAGACGTTTTGCGCCGCTGAGAGGATTATCTGATTGGTTTCGCGGCGTCCGGCAACGTCGAGCAGGCCAAATAAGATTCGTTCCCGGCTCACCCGCAGAAAGTCGTAGAAATCACCAGCCGCTCGTTTTCCATATGTGGTTGCGGCAATCTCCGCGCCGTCTATCTTCGGAAACGCGGCGGTCGCGGGCTCGAGCGTTTGCAGAGGTTCGGGCTCACGGGGCTGGAATAGAGCACACATTCGACGCTGAGTCGTAAACCGAAACTAGCACAAGCGCCAGTGGCGGGCAAATCAGTTGTGCTCAGATGCAGTCGTGCTCCAGCACAAGAATGCTTTCCTAGTCGCCGTATTTGTCCGTGAGGTACTTGGCGAGGTCGGATTCAAGTTGGCCATAATCGGAGTGGATAGTTGCTCGCAGGGCGGCCTCGGTTGAACTTCCCTGGCTCAGAAGCTGCAGAATTCGCTGGACGTCCCCCATCCCGTTGGAGTCGTTGATATAGGAAACCGCAGCCAGCGATTCTGCGTAAGCGACGTAGGCCTCCGCGCCGGAGAAACGGAGGAAGCTTCCTTCCAGCAGGTTGAGCGGAATGTTGCGTTGTGCTTTGAACAACTGAGCCAAGCGGCGCCCATCGCCGCCTAAAGACTTAGGTTCAAGCAGCTGGGCAATCCCTTCGTGCAGCCAGGGCGGACACCGGCCCCCGGAAATCTGATTAATGAAGGAGTGCGCCAGTTCGTGCTTCAGGACTCGCGCCAACTCCGGCGTCATAGAGTTAAGGCCACTGATTGGAATGCGAAGCTTGCCGTCGTTGAGAGCTCCCGACCAGGAGGGGGCGCGGGTTACATCGAAGAAAGCTTGCTCAGTGTAAAGCGTCACAAGAATATTGTCGCGCGGTGGCGTGCCCAGGCTGCTGGCGAGATCATCGTAATCCGATTCAAGAGCCCCCAGGATTTGTTCACGAAACGCTTCTGAAGTCTGCTTGCCTTCGTAGTGCAGGACGAAATGACTGCTCTCGCGCTGGGCGAAATCGGTCTCGACGTTCTGTTCCCGTTGCGCTTTCTCGAGATATTTCTGGACGGCGGGATCGGGACGCAACTCGAGAGAATGTTTCCAGGAAGCCACCGCGTCTTTGGTGCGGTCCGAAGCCTGCTGCGCGTAGCCGAGAACTGTGTAGGCATCGGGCGAGCTGGGGGCCGCGCTCACCGCGCGCTGGGCATAGGAAAGTGCCTGCGAAGGGTTCCCGACGCGCACCAGCAGGGCCGCATAGTAAATAAGGACGGTAGAATTTTCCGGCTGGAAACGGAGAGCACTTTCGAAATAGCGGCGGGCCTGATCGATGTTCCCGCGGTCGAATTCGAACTTGCCGGCAATGAAGTCAGCCGTTGCGCTCAACTCTGCGTTGCCTTTGCTTTCAAGCTTCGCGATCGCGTCTGGGTCAACCTTGCCATCCTTCACAATCGTTTTCGGAAGATCGCCCTCGTTCGCGAGGCTGTCTACGGGGTTAAAGGCGGGAAGATCTCCGGCAGGCTTACTCGACGACGCGGCGCTGACCGGCATTGCGCCGGCCTCGACCCGATCCACGGAACTCCTGGGAACGGCATAACTATCGTCGCCGACTTCGTATTCATAGCGGTTGCCGTTTTCGCGGACGTGATCGGCAAAGATGACGCGGCCATTCTTCAAATGGATCGTATCAGCCGATGCCGCCGAGCCAAACACCATCCACATCAACAACATTGCGCAAGTAGTGACACGAAGCCCCATTGAAGCGCATTCTAGCAACAGTGAGCGCGCACACCTACGTGACGAAAGTATCGGCTAGACTGGCCAAACTCAACTGTGGGCTAGCTATTTGCCTGGCAATGTTTCCCTGGACGCCTGCCTGCGGTGCTCAGACAGCCTCACCGCAAACTCACAAGTCCGGTCCAGCAGAATCCCTCTATTTGCAATTGAGCAGTATCGGACTCGATAGCACGCGAGTTTTCCGGGTGCGCGACAGTTCGCTTGATCGACCCGCGATTCATATCACCCTGGAAGACGGTACCATCGCCTTCACACGGGATGTTCTGGGCAAAATCACGGGTGCGTTTTTTGAGGGCGATGGTGAAGTGCTGCTGGTCCCTCCCAACGATGTGGAACGCAGGTCCATGAGTCTGTTCACAGGAATGGCAATTCTTGAAGAGCGATTCTCCACTGCCTACTTTCGCTTCAATGACGATACCGCCGCGGAATTGCAGCCTGGCCTCAGGGCGCCCGAGGATGCTCCGGGGTTTATTGCTCGATGGGACGAAACCACGCGCAACCTGGCCCAAGTAGACGCGATGAGACTGATGGCGAGTTTCAGCGGAATGCTCCCCGCTGCCGATGGGATGGCATCAAAGAATGCGCCACTGGCGGGCATGCGTGACCAATCGGACCACATGCTGCATGCCCGGATCCAAGGCAACACGCTCGGCGTCTTCGACATTCTTTATGACTCGACCGCCGGAGAACAGGTGGAGGCCGGACAAGCAAAGGCCGCCGAGAACGGCACTGTGTCTTACGACGTCTGGACGTCTTTTTCAGCAGGCGCTGTTAGTTCGGCCCACTCCGCGCTGGCGCAGACTTTGCAGACTTTGCCCACGGAAACAGATTCACCGGAGGATCGAATTCTGGTGCGGAGCTACATCATCGATGCCCAAGTAAAACCTCCTAAGGAACTCGATGCAGAGGTCACGCTTAATCTCGAGGTCAAGGGTGATCGATCGCGCTTTCTGGTCTTCGAATTGTCGCGTTTTCTTAAAATTCAAACGGTAGAAGAGGACGGACACGCGGTTGAATTTATTCAGAATCCGGCGGTCGAAGGTACGCGGCTGGCGAGAAGCGGCAATGACCTGGTGGCCGTGATTCTGTCCCAACCGGCGCAACGCGGACAAAAGACCAGCTTACGCTTCGTCTACGGCGGAGAAGTATTGGCCGAGGCCGGTAAAGGCTTGCTCTACGTGGGCGCGCGTGGCACCTGGTATCCCAACCGGGGGATGGCTATGTCCGATTTCGACCTGACTTTTCATTATCCATCTGGTTGGACGCTGGTGGCCACCGGAAAACCGACGCCAGTTGCAAAGGCAGCGGATACTCCGGCGCAAATTTCTTCGCAGAGCGCTGCTGGTGCTCAGGTCGGGCGCTGGGTTTCGGAACGACCGATCCCAGTTGCCGGATTCAATCTTGGCAAGTATGTTCGGGCCAGCGCGCAGGCTGGCAATGTCCGCGTGGAAACCTACGCCACGATCGGTGTAGAGCGAGACTTTCCTGCTCCCCTGCAAATTGAACCCGCACCGGAGCCATCGCGCAATAAACCCCTTGCGCCTTTGCCTTCGCCACTTTCAGTCTCGCCTGCGCGCAATGCGACTGCGTTGGCCGATTCGACGGCTCGGGCCATTCGTTATTATTCCGAGCTATTCGGTCCCTTCCCTTACAGCAACTTGGCACTGACTCAGCTCCCTGGGCGGGAAAGCCAGGGATGGCCGGGATTAATTTTTCTATCTTCTTACGCATTCCTTTCTCCCGAAGAGCGCCAGGAAATTCGCATGAATCCGTCGGAGCAATTAACGGATCAGCAGATTCCGGCGCATGAAGCGGCACACCAGTGGTGGGGAGACTTGGTCACTTGGAGCACCTACCGCGACCAGTGGTTTTCAGAGGGCTTGGCGAATTATTGCTCATTGATGATTCTGCGGGGAAGAAATCCGGCAGGTTTCCGCCAGATTATGGAAAAGTATAGACAAGATCTAGTGGCCAAGAATAAAGAGGGCAACCTTCCCAAAGATGCCGGCCCGGTCACCTTGGGAAGCCGACTTTTCTCGTCGCATTTTCCCGAGAGCTATCAGGCCATCAGTTACGGGCGAGGGACATGGCTCTTTCACATGCTGCACTCGATGTTGCAGGATGCCGCAGCTGAGAGTCAGCCGGCTGGCGCGGGCCGTACTGCCGCACCAGATCCCTTCGTGCGGGCCCTGCGCAAACTTCGCGACCGTTACGAAGGAAAATCCATCAGCACTCGTCAATTGCTGGAAGTCTTCGCTGAGGATCTGCCACCATCATTGCGATATGAAGGAAAGGCTTCCTTGGATTGGTACCTCGAGGGCTGGGTAAACGGCACTTCGTTACCAAGGCTGGAACTGCACAGCGTCAAGTTTTCCCAGAAGACGAATGGTGTGGTTGCGACCGGGGTCATACGGCAAACGGATTCGCCTGAGACTCTGGTGACCTCTGTCCCGATCTACGCAGCGGTTTCCGCCGGACCGCCATTATTGCTCGGGCGAGTGTTTGCCGACGGTCCGGAGACCTCATTTCACCTGTCTGCACCGGCGGGCACCCGCAAGCTCTTGCTGGATCCAAACGAAACTATTCTTACCAGCCCAAAAAAATAAACGAATTGGGACGCAATCCCTGGCGCACAAAACTTGGCCAGAGCAGCACCGTCTTCCACAATCAGAATTCTCATAAGGAGCTCTTAATTACAGCCCGGGTCTAATTAGAGAAGGCTCAAACGCAGCCAAATCCAGGGCGCACGAAAGGGGGTGTTTTCAGAAAATGGAGTGTGGTTTCAAAACCGGAGGAGTGCAGCCCAGCTGATCACCCTGGTTACCCCCAGACCGGCCTTCTTCGCTGCAGCGCAGAAATGTTTTGCCTTCTGCGCCAACAGATGTAATCCTCCCAATGGAGCAGACGACCCTTGTGTTTCTCAGCCACGGCGAACTTTGTTGGCAGCGGAGTTCTGGGCGCTGTCGGCGTTGTTACATTGACGAAGGTGAAACACCGCCGCGAACTGCTCTTCGCGGCGCTGCCTATGCTTTTCGCCATTCATCAATTCATCGAGGGATTCGTCTGGCTCGGCCTGGATGGGATCCTTTCGCAAACGGTGGCGCACAACATGGGCGCGGCGTTCATGCTCTATGCCCAGGGATTGCTCCCTTTCCTGTTGCCGCTTAGCGTGCTGCTGTTCGAGCCTGACAAGAAAAGCCGCCAGCGCATGCTTCCGTTCCTCATGCTCGGGACGGCAACGACGCTCTACATCCTCTGGGCGCTGACTGCGTACCCATTGCAGCTCTTCATCAGGCGAAACAGCATCGTCTACATTAATCAAGCGACCAACAACACCGCGGTTGCGCTCCTCTATGTGATCGCAACCTGCGGATCGTTATTTTTCTCGAAGATCAGGCCAATGATAATCTTCGGAGTGGCAAACCTCGCGATCCTCCTGATCGTAATGGAGGTCAAGCGCTACGCCTTCACCTCCCTCTGGTGTGCCTACGCCGCAGTCGCGAGCGTGATCATCCTCGCCTACTTCTGGAAAAGCCACGGAAGCCGCCCGTTCCTCTACGCGTAGCAAGGCCAAACTCCACGCTCCATTAGGCTAATTAGGTTAATCAGGATTAAGGAGGCGCCCATGAGAACCAGACGAGCTGTGATCCTGCTGTGCATTTTGTCGGTACCAATCGTCCAAGCGCAGGCGACAAAGAGCGGTTTTTTCAAAACTTCCGATGGCGTCAGGATCCACTACCTTGAGGCCGGCAGCGGCCGGCCAATCGTCTTCATCCCCGGCTGGACGATGCCGGCATGGATCTGGCAGAAGCAGATCGACGAGTTCTCGAAGAACTACCATGTCATTGCCGTCGATCCGCGTTCGCAGGGCGAGAGCGACAAGCCTCCGTACGGCCACCTGCCCGAAACCCGCGCCCGCGACTATAAAGAGCTCGTGGATCAACTTGGCTTGAAGCACCCGGTCCTTGTCGGCTGGTCGATGGCGTGCGGCGAGCTGGTCAAGTATGCCGAACAATTTGGCACCGACAACACTGCCGGGCTGGTGCTGGTGGACGGCTTGCTGACGGACCATCCCAGCCCTGAAATGTTCGTCGCCTTGTCCGGATGGATGAACCAACTTCAACTGGATCGTCAGAAACAAGCCGACGGTTTTGTTCGAACCATGTACAAAAAGCCGCAATCGGACGACTACCTGAATCGCGTCATCGATGCCTCCGCCCAGGTTCCCGCCGATACTGCGGTCATCCTCATCTACAACATGATTGCCGTAAAGGATTTCTCGCCCGGCCTCGCTAGAATGAATCGCCCGGTGCTCTTCACCTACCAGCCTGAAACGCAACAGACCGCCGACTTCCTGAAATCAAAACTCGGCGACAAGCTTCGCCTGGAGCGATTCGAGGGCGACGGTCACGCCCTCTTCGTCGACGACCCCGAGAAATTCAACCACGTGCTGGAAGAATTCCTGCAGAGCCTGCCCAAATGAGGGTGCGATCCAACCACCCTGTCATCCTGAGGCCCACGGTTTGTGCGAGCCGACATACCTCCGTACTC
>Ga0210388_10003886_pt1 | contig 11671 bp, 11 predicted proteins | sample IncBWC19OmetaG_FD_155485 | JGI IMG/M metagenome (GOLD analysis project Ga0210388, IMG submission 155485) | Forest soil microbial communities from Barre Woods Harvard Forest LTER site, Petersham, Massachusetts, United States - Inc-BW-C-19-O ... | reverse complement strand
GGCGCGCGTGGCGTGGCACACGGCTGCCGACGTCGAGGCGGGAACGACCGGAGGCGACGCGGCATTCACGGAGGAGCACCCGACGCTGGCGAGGCCTGCGAGAGTGACGGCCGCGAGGACCCCTGCCTGCGCCAGTCGTTGCGGGCCGCGTCGCAAGCCTGCCAGGGAAAGCTTCAGGCGACAGGCGTCGATGGAGTTGGAATCGGTTCGGGCGGCGCGGTCGATGGCGTTCATAGCTTCTTCTCTCCCGTATCGCGTCGGCATTCGACGCTCTCTGTAAGGAGAGAGAGGCTCCGAACCGGATGTGAAAGCGCAGCGCGTCTTTTTTCCGCGGGGGCACCCGCCCCCGGTGATTCCGTGCGCAGGGATCCCCCACGCCGATGTGGATCTACCGCACCGGCCGGTGTGGCTCAGGCCTTGCTCCGGTAGAGGCCATGATCACCATCCTGCTCATCGTCCTCGTTCTGATGGCCGTCGGCAGCGCGCCCGCCTGGCCGCATTCGCGCAACTGGGGCTACTACCCGAGCGGTGGGCTAGGCCTCGTGATTCTCGTGCTCCTCCTTTTCGTGTTCCTTGGACCGCACCGCGGCTGGTGACGGCCGCACGACGACCGGCGCCGCCTCGCGCCTTCGCCACGGTCCCGCGGCGCAGGGGAATGCACGACCGGACGTCTCCGGTGCCTCGCGCGCGGCTCGCGCGTGTGCGCCTCAGTTCAGCGAGTAGTCGGGCCGACTGGGCGTGGTGGGCCTCGCGACACGCGGGGCCGCCGGCGGCTCCGCGGCGATCACGGACTCGGCCACCGCGGGGCGCCGCCGGAATCGCGCTTCGAACTCAGCCAGGCGCTCCCGGACGGCGCCATAGACCGTCCACCCGAGGAGAACCGCGACCTGCAACGGAGTCGGAGGGAACGAGGCACGCATGACACGGCACCTAAGCAGGATCGATGCCCCTGCCCGATCGGGCGTTGCGCCTCACACTGCGAGCGCGCGCACGCGCGCGGCACACGCAAGCGCGCGTGCGAAGCCATGCGCATGCGCGCGTGCACCGCGTCGATTTGCCTCACCGGACGCGGGCAGTTACTTCGTCGGCTCGACGGAGACGGCGACCGCCTGCGTGTACGTCACGTCCACGTTGTCGCCCGCCTTGATCTTGCCAAGCTGGGCTTGCAGATCGGGCTCCGTGACCTTCACCGCGTGGGTGGCCCCGCTCGGGCCGCGCAGGACGACCTTGTTCGCGGCCGTGTCCACGGCAACGACCCTGGACGTGACCGTCGTCTGCTGCGCCGTGATGCCCCCGCGCTCGGTGACGGTCTGACTCATCTTGGGCGGCTGATCGCCGGACTTCTGCAGGCTGATCGCGATCTCCTCGTAGTACGCCGCGTTGACCTTGCTCCCCACCTTGAGCTTGTCGAGGTTCACGTTCGGGCCCGCCTTGATGTCGACCGTGTTCCCGTTCGATCCCTTGATTGTCACCAGGTGGTTGTCCTTGTCGATCTTCTGGACGGTCCCCGAGCCCGTCACCACCTCGGCCGAAGCCGTCTCCGGAGCCGCGGGCTGGTCCGCCATCGAGACGCGCGGCATGCAGACCGCGACCGCCGATGCACCGATCGCGACCGCGAGGGCTGCCAGAGCTCTGCCGAACTTCGTAGTCTGATGCATTGATCTCTCCTTGCAGGGTTCCATGCGAACCGCTCTGCCGGAGAGGGACTGCAAGTTGCGGACACACGGGTGACGCCGTGCGTAAACACGGCGCGTCGTCCCGCCCCGCTCGCGCGGCGCCGACGGTCAGCCGCCCGCGCGCGTCGAGAGCCGGGGTGCGATGGGACGCACGATCCGGGTCGCCGTATGGAGGCTCTTCTCGAGCAGAGGATCGCGCTTGGGCCGCTCGAGCGACCGGATGAGCAACGTGGTCTCCTCCGGGATGCCGATGCGCAGCGTCTGCGGCGGGACCGGCGCGCCCGGCGCCTCGCGCGACCATAGGAAGACGGCGGGATCTTCCTGACGCACGACCTCGAAGCGCGCGCCGTCGCACTCGAGCGCGATGCGCAAGATAGTTCCAGGAGGAACGTCGTCGCGCGCGCGCGCCTCGAACCGCGCGACCACGCGGCCGAGCGTGGCCTCGCCCCACCCCGTCCCGCGCTTCCAGCTCACCGTCTCGCCGCCGAGCGAAAGCGCGTTCGCCATCCACCCGAGAAGGAGCCCGGCCTGGGTGCTCGCGACGTCCTGCTCGTTCTCCCGCGGCGCGAACTCGATCGTGATGCGTTCGATCGAGCGAAGGCACCGCAGGGACGTCTCGTCGTCGAAGAAGCGCGCGACGAGGTCCTGGATCGGGCGAAGGCGGATCCACATCAGGTCGCTGAGGGCCGCCCCGCCGTGGCAGCGCATCACGATGGTCGAGAGCTTCTCGAGGTCGCGCAGGTCCATCTCGCCCGAGTTGACGACGATGACATCGGCGTTGACGACGAGCCGGTCGAAGAGCGAGTCAAAATCGGGCAGGTCCCCCACCCACCAGACGCAGACGGGTAGATCCGGCAGCGCGAGGCGATCGATGTTCTCCGGGAGCCAGTCGCGGGCTGGCCCCGTCGCCTGGAGCACGATCGCATCCCCGCACGCTGCACCGCCCGACGCCAGACGGTGCAGGGACGCCTCGGCGGTGATCGCGGCGTCGGCCGCGGGCACGCACGTGGCGACGATGGTGCGCGATGGATACGTGCACGCGACCGCGCCGAGGACCCTCTGCGCGCGCCCGAGCAGCGCGAGCTCGCTCGCGAGCGCGACCACCGTGAAGAGCTCGACGCGCGGCGCGCCGCCGCGATCGGCCTCGTCCTTCCACAGCCGGGCGAGCTCCGGCTCGACGGCGTCGAGCGAGAGCCTCACAACCGTCTCCATACGCGCCCCTCGCGCTCGATGAGATCGAAGGCCGCCTTCGGTCCCCACGTCCCTGCCGGATAGTTGGGAAACGACGGCGGCGGGCCCTTCTCCCACGCCTCGAGGATGGGGCTCATGAACCGCCAGGCCGCCGTGACCTCGTCGGCGCGCGCGAAGAGCGTCGGATCGCCGAGCATCGCGTCGAGCAGGAGTCGCTCGTAGGCCTCCGGGCCACTGCCGCCGAAGGTCGATCCGTAGCGGAAGTCCATCGTGACGGGGCGCAGGGTCATCGTCGGACCGGGCACCTTCGCGGCGAAGCGCAGGCCGATCCCCTCGTCGGGCTGGATGCGGATGGCCAGCACGTCGGGCTCGACGTCCGAGCCGGCGTCGCCCACCGCGCCGGATCGCGCCACGAGCTGGTCGCGGTTGAGCAGCGCGTGCGGGACGCGCTTGAAGTGGACGCTGAGCTCCGTGGTCCGCTTGGCCAGGCGCTTGCCGGCGCGGATGTAGATCGGCACGCCGGCGAAGCGCCAGTTGTCGATCTCGAGCCGCATGGCGACGAACGTCTCGACGCTCGAGGTCGGGCTCACGTTCGGCTCCTGCCGGTACCCCAGGACGGCCTTGCCCGCGAAGTTCCCCGGCCCGTACTGCCCGCGGACGGTGAGGGTCTTCACGTCGTCGCCGGCGATCGGGCGCAGCGCCCGGAGCACCTTCACCTTCTCGTCGCGCACCTCGTCGGCGGTGAAGGCCACCGGCGGTTCCATCGCCGTGACCATCAAGAGCTGCAAGAGGTGGTTCTGCACGATGTCGCGCGAGGCCCCGGCCTCCTCGTAGAACTTGCCGCGGCCCTCGACGCCGATGTCTTCGGCGACGGTGATCTGGACGTGGTCGATGTGGTTGCGGTTCCAGAGCGGCTCGAAGATGGTGGTGCCGAAGCGCAGCGCCACGAGGTTCTGAACCGTCTCCTTGCCGAGGTAGTGGTCGATGCGGAAGATCTGCCGCTCGGAGAGGACGCGATGCAGATCGGCGTTGAGCGCCTCCGCGCTCGCGAGGTCGTGGCCGAACGGCTTCTCGATGATGACGCGCGCGTAGTTGCCGAGCTCCTCGGCGACCATGCCCGCCGCGGCGAGGTTGTCGTTGACGGGGCGGAAGACGCTCGGAGGGATGGCCAGGTAGTAGATTCGGTTGCCGCGCGTGCCGTTCGTGCGATCGAGCTGCTCGAGCTTCTCGCGGAGGCGCACGAAGTTCGCCGGATCCTCGAACTTGCCCGAGAGGTAGTGGAGTCGACTGGCGAAGTCGGCCCACACGACGTCGTCGATGGGCTTGCGCCGCGAGAACTCGGCGACGGCGTCGCGCATGCTCGACCGGAACTGCTCCTCGCTGATGTCCGTCAGCGCGAAGCCGACGATCGACATGCCCGCCGGCAAGAGGCGCGAGACCGCGAGGTTGTAGAGCGCCGGGATGAGCTTGCGCCGCGTCAGGTCTCCGGAGGCGCCGAAGATGACGAAGACGCACGGCGAAGGAGCACGCTCGGTCACGAGGCCGGCTCGGAAAGGGTTGTCGGTCATCCGTGGGCTCCGGAGGAGAGGCGGTCGGGGAGAGGCGAGTATACGGCCAGAAGGTCAGGCGTTGGGCTCGCGCCACATCAGCCACATCGGCGGCGCGTCGTCGGCCATCGTCACCTCCTCGGTGGTGCGGAACCCGTGCCTCTCGTAGAGGCGGCGGTTGTCCGGCGTCGAGGCCTCGAGGTACGCGGGCACGCGCTCGGCGTCGCATCGACCGAGCACGCTCTGCAGCAGGGCGGCGCCGATCCCGCGTCGCTGGTGGTCGGGGTCGACGCCGATCGCGAACAGATAGAAGTGGGGCCTGGCCGGGTGCTTTCGCTGCACGCGGTTCGCAGCGGCGCCCATGCGCGCCGCGCGCGACCACCCCACCGCGCGCAGGAGCGCCGGGCCCATCGCAATCGAGCGGCCAAGCCCGACGTCCCAGCAGCCGGGCGGCGTCCACAGCGCGGCACCCGCGCCGCCGTGCGCCATCCAGGTCTCGCCGTGGGGCATCGTGACGTGCCTCAGGAATGCGCCGAAGCAGAGCTCGAACGCGCGCCCGCGATGGGCGTCGCGGCGCAAGAGATAGTTGGCGACCGGGTCGGCGTCGAAGGCCCGCACGAGCACGCGGACGATCGCTTCATGGTCCTGGGGCCGCGCCCGAACCACCTGCGGCGGCAACGGGGCTTATGCCTTCTTGACGGCGTGTCCGCCGAACTGATTTCGCAGCGCGGCGAGCACCTTCGCACCGTACGACTCGGTCTGGCGCGATCGGAACCGCGTCTGCAGCGAGAGGGTGATGATCGGGGCGGGGACGTCCTGGTCGATCGCCGCCTGCACGGTCCAGCGACCCTCGCCCGAGTCCTCGACCCAGCCCTTGATGGCGTGGAGATCCGAGTCGTCTTTCAGGGCCGACTCGAGCAGCTCGAGCAGCCACGAGCGCACGACCGAGCCGTGCCCCCAGATCGCCGCGATGTTGTGGAGGTCGAGCTTGAAGGGCGCCGTCTTCATGATCTCGAAGCCCTCGGCATACGCCTGCATCAGCCCGTACTCGATGCCGTTGTGCACCATCTTCACGTAGTGCCCAGCCCCGGCGGGGCCGACGTGCGCGTACCCGTCTGCGGGGGCGAGCGTCTTGAAGATCGGCTCGCAGACCTTCACCGCTTCGGGCGCGCCGCCCACCATCAGGCAGTACCCGTTCTTCAGGCCCCACACGCCTCCGCTGGTACCGGCGTCGCAGAAGAGGATGCCCTTCTCCGCCAGCTTCTCCGCGCGAGCGCGCGAGTCCTTCCAGTTGGAGTTGCCGCCGTCGATGATGATGTCGCCCTTGGAGAGCTTGCCGGCGACGTCCTGGATCACCGCGTCGGTGACCTGAGCCGGCACCATCACCCAGACCACCCGCGGGCCCGAGAGCTTCGCGATCGCGTCGGCCGGGTTCTCGCCGAAGATCGCGCCCTTGGTGGCGAGTTCTCGCGCGAGATCGGCGTTGCGATCGACCGCGACGACTTCGTGACCCCCCTCCGTGAGGCGGAGGGTCATGCTGTAGCCCATCTTGCCGAGACCGATCAGTGCGAGCCGCATGCGTCGAGCACTAGCCCGAAATGCGTCCGGCAGGAACTGTCATCCGTCGGCGCAGGCTCGCCCGCTCGGACTCCGCCCGCGGAGGGTGCGCCCGCGCACGGCGAGGACGATGATCCGCCCCCTGCCCCGCGCGGGCGATCGGTCACTTACCAGCGGTTGCGTCGATCGCCGCCGCCGCCACCACCGCCGCCACCTCGACCGCCGCGGCGATCACCGCCGCCGCCACCGCCATGGCCGCCACCGCCTCCGAATCCGCCGCCACCACCACCACGCTGCGGGCGCTCTTCGGCCTCGTTCACGCGGAGGGGGCGACCATCGAGGTTCGCGCCGTTCATGGCTTCGATGGCCTTCTGGGCCTCAGCCGGCGACCCCATCGTCACGAACCCGAACCCGCGCGATTGACCCGACGTACGGTCGGTCACGATATGGACGTCCGTGACCTCGCCGATGCGCGCGAAGGCCTCCCTAACGGTCTCTCCGGTGGACGAAAACGACAAGTTGCCGACATACAGACGCGTTCCCATGTCTCTCTCTTCTCTCGCTTACGGCCTCGAGTGCGCCTCAGAAGCGCTCGACCAAGTACCTGGGATCCAATCGACCGTAGAAAATCAGACCCAGGCCGCGGCGGCGAAATCCGTCGCGTCGACACGTCGCGTTGCCTTCGATCGCCGATCCGCGGTCCCGATATCGAGAGAGCAGTCGTTGCCGGGGGAAACGTCCGTGAGCAAGTCCAAACATAACGGACCGAACTGCCCGCGCAAGCTTTTCGCCTGCACGGTTCCGCGCCCACCGCACGCGGCTCGGCGGCCCTGCCCCGCGACGATCGCCGCGTGACGGTCGCGCGAAACGAGGCGCGCGGCGTCACACGAGCGGGCGCGCGCTCGCCGTCGGGCCGAATCGAGCCGGGCCGAATCGAGCTCAGCGATTTTTGGGTGCTTGTGCCCAGACGCTGCGCGTCAGGGAATGGGCTTGGCGAACTTCGCCGGCTCGGGCGCAGGCTGCAGCGTATCAACCTTCTGCAGAGCCATGACGCCGCCGGTGGGCTCACTGACCATGTCGGAGACGACGGTCTTCGCCACGTTGTAGGCGCCTGTGATCTTCACCTGAGCGCCGACGGCGGGCAGCGGGAAGGGCAGAGGCACGTTGAGCATGTCGTCGGTGACGACCTGCTTGTCGGTGGGCTGCTCACCCGGCTTGACCTTCTTGTACATCTGCATCGCGTCGTAGATGACCGCGAAGTTACGGGCCCAGCCCACGACCCGGACCTTGAGTCCCTTGGTGTCGTCCTTGTTGTCGGCAATCCAGAAGCTCGGCACCTCGGGGGTGCACCCCTCGGGGTCGGCCTTGCCCGTCTTGTGGATGGCGCAGTCGGGAGCCCGCGGGATGTTCGAGTCGACGATGTAGCCGACGATCGAGATGGCCGGGGGGCTCGTGACGTCCTTGGCGTGCATCATGCTCCGTAGCTGATGCACGGCGCCATAGACCGTGTAGGCATCGCCGTTCTTGAGGGGCGTGCTCGGCAGCGTGGGCGGCGCGGGCAGGCTGGCTGCCTTTCCGGACCACGCGGGTTGAGGCTTGTAGGGGTTGTCGTCCCCGCCGCCGCATCCAACGACCGCGGTTCCAAGGACTGCGGCCAGACCAAGCGTGCAGCTCGCTCGCTTCGCCAACGTTTGCAGCGTGCGCATGATGACGTCTTCTCCTCCTGCTCGAAACGTCGCGGCGCTGGACGAGTAACATGCTCGAAAGCGACGAGACAAGGCTAACTCTCTGATCGGAGCCCGTGAGACGCAGCGCAGGCGCGCCGCGCGCACCTACATCACGCCGATAACGGATCTTTCCGGCGCGTGGGCTCCGCGGCCGTATCGTCGCCTGCGAGACCGAGCCCGTCCACGTCGGCGGCGCGTACGACATCCGCTTCACAGCGAGAGACGAGCCGCTGGGCAATGGCGGTCAGCTCGACGTCCTCGCCGGGGAACTCGTAATCGACGAGGCGCGCGTAGCCGGCGTGATCGATCCCGACCGGCCGGCCGCGCACGCGCATCCCCTCGCGCGCGAGGCGATCGGTGAGGATCGCGCGCAGGTCCTCCGGGCGATCGCGGAGCCTCGGGAGAGCGATGGGCGACTCGAGCGCGTCGCCGAGGCGAAGCGCGAGGGCCGGATCGAGCCTCCCTTGCGAGACGAGTTCGTCCGGCGGGGCGGCGGTCGTGAGCACCAGCTGCACGTCGAGCGCATCGGGGCGCTCCCAGGGCACCCGCTTCTCGCTGCAGGCGCGCGCGATGAGGCGCTGGATGTCTCCCGGGAGCACGGCTCCATCGAGGAGCGCAAGCGTGCCCCGGTGCGCGAGCGCCAGGGGGGACACGTCCGGATCGACCCAGCGAGCCGGGTCGTGCTCGCGAGCGCTCGTCGCGTCGACGAGCACGAGGGGAGCCTTGGCGCGCGCTCCGGCGAGGTGGGCGCGCGCGAGATAAGGCACGGGATCGGCGCCGCTCGGCGCGACGATGACGATGGGCGCTCCCGTCGCCGTGCGCCGCTCGAGCGCCTCGAGCAGCGCGCGCGACGTCGCCGAGTAGACGCCCACGGTGGCTGGACGCGCCAGCCGCGTCGTCGCCAGCGCGTCGCGCTGACCGTCGAGACGGCGCTCGTGCGCCAGCTTCTCGACCTGCTCGTGCGCCTCCGCGGCGCGCACCGTCGCGTCCCGGGCGCGATCGAGCATCCTTGCTTGCGTGCCGCGCGCGCGGCAGGCGGCCGCCAGGCGGTCGGCGACGCGCTTGAAGGCACGCACCTCTTCGAGCGTGATGGGTTCGCTGCGCCGCCCGCGCGGCAGCCCGAGGAGGCCCTCGGTCTCGCCGTCGCACGCGATCACGGTCGCGATGACGACCGCCCTGTCGGCCATCCACTGGACGAGCGGCCGGATGTCGGGACGGCGCACCTCGAGCGCGTCGAGGACCTCCGCGCGAAGCGTCGCCTCCGGCTCGCCGGAGGCCACGAGCAGCAGGGCATCCGGCAGCTCGGCGCTGCGCTCGTGAAGGTAGCCGGCGGCGTCGATGGTCGTCACGCGGATGGGCGCGAAGGTCCAGAGCTCAGGCGAGGGGGCTCCGGCGCCCTCGGGGGTCCGCAGGGCGAGGAGGGTCGCCTGGATGGCCTCCTGCGGATCGGGACGCACGGCGTCGTCGGCGGCACGCGCGAAGGCGTCGAGCCAGGCCCCGCCCGCGGGCCGTACGGGAGCTTCGAGCGCGCTCGCGGCCGACCCGATGGCGAGCGCCGCCGCGCCGGTCAGCAGCGTCGCGAACCAGACGTCGTCGGCATAGCCGCCGGCGGCGACCGAGGCGCCCAGGACGGCGATGCCGCCCCCGACGAGGGCGAGCACGACCGTGCGCCGCGCCGCGCGTCCGACCGCGACGGCATCGGGGTGCAAGGCGGCCGCGGCGAGCAGCGTCCCGGCGACGGCGAGCGCCAGACAGGCGACCTCGTCGGCCTGCGCGCGGCCCATGAGCGCGACGAGTGCCACCGCGATGACGAGCGCCCAGAGCAGCGCGCGCATCGCCTCCGCGCGCTCCACGACGCCGAGCTCCAGGCGCCGAGTGCGGAGGGACCACTCGGTCCACCCGAAGAGCGCGCCGGTGGTCGTCGCGATGGCCAGCCACAGCCACGCGCGCGGGTGCTCGATCATCCAGGTGACGGCGGCGCGGTTGGGGCCGAGCCGCGCGACGATCGCGGCCCACCAGACCGCGACGAGCACCCCGAGCGTGAAGGCCGGGGGCGAGGGCCTGGGGCGCACGACGAGCCCGCCTTCGCCTCCCATCTGGGCGACCGCCCAGGACGCCGAGGCGCCGGCCGCAAGAACGCCGATGGCGCGGCAGCCGTCGAGCGCGTGGCTCGCGCGCGTCGCGCCGAGAGAGGCGACGACGACCGCGAGGCCCCAGCCGACGAGACGCGCGGGGCGGCTCGAGCGGCCCGACGCGAGGACCGCGAGACCGATCGCTGCCGCCGCCACGAGCCACCCCCGCGGGCCCTGGCCGCCGTCGGTCCAGAGGGCGAGGGCCGCGATGTACGCGACGCTCGCGAGGTGTGGCATCCGTTGACGCCAGGGCAGGGTCGGCGAGGTCATGACGGTCGCGCGTGAGCGCGCGAAACCAGGGGTGCGTGAGCACGCAAAAGCAGGCGCGTCCAGACGCGCACGCGGCAGCCACGCAAGAGCACAGGCCAAGTCTTGCACGTCCGCTGGCGCATTGCTGCACCGTGTGGTCTCGTTGCGCCATGGAGGCGCCCCGCGGCAGGCCGCGCACGTTGGCGCTCGGCATGTGGCTCACCGCGAGAGGCACGCTCGTTCGCGCGAGCCTGGCCCTCACGGCGCTCGGCGCTCTCGGCTCGATCGCGGCGGCGGTGGCCATGCGCGGGACCCCCACGGTCGAGGAGCTCCCCGGCCTGGCGTCGATGGGGTTCACCTGGGGCGCGGGGACGACCCTCGCGTTCGGCGGCGCGCTGCGTGCGCTGCGCGACGACGCCGGGCGAGGGGTCCTCGCCCTGGCTCGCGCGCGCGGCGTAGGCCTCGCCGGGTACGCCCGCGGAAGGGTCGGCGCGCTGGTGCTGATGCTCGCCCTCGCCGCGGGGGGCGGCACGCTGGTCGCCGGGTTCGCCGCAACGGCGGCCGCCGGCGGCGCAAAGGCCGTGGTGGCGCGCGCGAGCGTGGCCGCGGTCGTGTATGCGCTGGCCTTCGCGGTGACGCTCGGCCCGGTGGCCCTGGCGGCCCTCGGAGGCCGCTCGCGATCCGGCGGCTACCTTGCGCTCCTCGCGATCCTCGTGATCCCCGAGGCCCTCGCCCCGTGGACCGGCGCGCTGCTCCCGAGGGGCTGGCGCGAGCTGACGTCGATCCCGGCGGCGCTCGACGCCGTCCGCGCGGGCGTGCAGTCCGCGGGACCGGCGGCCCTTCACGCCGCGCGCGGCGCCGTCGCCCTCATGGCGGTCGTGGCCGCGTCGCTCCTCTTCGTGCATGCCCGCCTGTCGGTCGAGGTCGCGCGCGGCGACGCGACGGAGGACCGATGATCGCGCTGGAGGACGTGGCCGCGCGGCGACGGCCCCTGGCGCTGTCGAAGCTGTCGCGCATCTGGGCCGCAGGATCGCATGCCGTGCTCGGCTCGCGGGGCGACGGCGGTCCGCTTCTCCTGGCGCTCGTCGCAGGGCTCGCGCGTCCGCGGTCGGGTCGCGTGCGCGTGCTCGACGGGGCTCCCACCGACGCCGCCGTGCGCCGGCAGATCGCGTTCGTGGCCCTCGAGCCGGCGCTCCCCGAGGCGATGCGCGTACGCGAGGTGCTCGCCCTGGCCGCCGCCGTGCGAAAGGAACCTCCGCGCGAGGTCGCCGAGCGGCTCGCGGCGCTCGGGGTCGAGACGCTGGCAGATCGCAAGGTCGCTTCGCTGTCGCGCCCCGAAGCGCGGGCCGTCGCCCTCGCCGAGGCGGTCACGTCGTCGGTGGTGCGCGTGATCCTCGTCGAAGAGCCCCTCGTGGCGATGGATCCGCGCGCCGGGGGGCGCGTGCCCGAGGCCCTGCGTCGGCGCGGTCGAGACGGATGCGCGGTCGTCGTGACGACGGCGTCCCTGCGAGACGCGGGCGAGCTCGCTGACAACTGGGTCGGCCTGCGCGGCGGCACGTTCGCGGGCGTAGGGGCGTGCGTCGACACGCTCG
>Ga0210388_10003884_pt1 | contig 11673 bp, 7 predicted proteins | sample IncBWC19OmetaG_FD_155485 | JGI IMG/M metagenome (GOLD analysis project Ga0210388, IMG submission 155485) | Forest soil microbial communities from Barre Woods Harvard Forest LTER site, Petersham, Massachusetts, United States - Inc-BW-C-19-O ... | reverse complement strand
GGACAAGCCGCAGAGGAGCGAGCAGAGCCCGAACAGCACGACGGCGATACAGAAGAGCCGCACTGCGCCGAAGCGGCCAGACAGCCACCCGGTGAGCGGCACCGTGATCGCCTCGGCGACGGCATAGGAGGTGATGACCCACGTGCCCTGGCTGGAGCCCGCGCCAAGAGCGCCGGCAATATTCGGCACGGTAACGTTGGCGATCGTCATGTTGAGCACCGCGACGAAGTTCGACAGCGCGAGTACGATGCCGGCCGTCCAAAGCAACCCGCCCTCAAGAGAGGGTGGGTCCTTGGAGTCGATGGCAGGGTGTGTCATGGCGGGTTCCTCGTTGGTTGCGTGGGATCAGGTATTGCTGTTCAGGTCGACCCTGGCATCCATCGACAGCCCGACGCGCAGCGGATGGGCGGCGAGCTCGTCGGGATTTAGGCGGATGCGCACCGGTAGGCGCTGCACAACCTTGATCCAGTTGCCGGTCGCGTTCTGCGCTGGGATTAGCGCAAAAGCCGCACCGGTACCGCCATCGAACCCTTCGATGACGCCGTGATACACCACCTTGCCGTGATACAGGTCGGACTTGAGCTCGACGCTCTGCCCGGCGTGAACCTTGGTGAGCTGCACTTCCTTGAAGTTCGCGTTGACATACACCTTATCGACCGGCACCACGGACAGGAGCGGCATGGAGGGCTGGACGCGCTGACCGAGCTGCACCTGCCGGCGCGCGATCACGCCATCGATGGGGGCGCGGATCACCGTGCGACCGAGATCGACGTCTGATTTGTCAAGGCGAGCGCGGGCGAGAGCGACTTGAGCCCGAGCGGCGTCGAGTGCCGCGCGCGCGCCGCTTGCACGGTTCTTGGCGTTGGTCAGTTCGTCACCCGACACCGAGCCCGAGGCCACAAGCGCTTCACGGCGTTGCAGGTCGATGCCGGTGCGCTCGACGTCAGAGATAGCTGCGATCACTTGTGCCCGTGCGCGGGCAAGATCCGCTTGGGCCTGACGCAGAGCCAGCTTTGCGTCCGTGTCGTCGATCATGACGAGAACGTCGCCGCGCCTAACGTTTTGGCTGTCGACGACGTTCACCTGCATCACCGAACCTTCCGTTTCGGAGGCGACTTGCGCGACCTCGGCGGCGGTGTAGGCATTGTCGGTGCTCACGTAACGGGAACCGATGAGCTTCCAGTACTCGACGGCGCCGCCGCCGGCAGCTGCCACGGCGAGGCCGAGAAGCGAGAACAACACGGCGCGCTGTTTCTTGCGGGGTTTGACCATCGGCATGTCGGCCGTCGACTCGGGGGTGACTGAAGCTTGCATATCCATGAGAGTTCTCCTTAATAAGGTGTTTACGATTGGGGGTTGCGGGCTGCGGTGTTCGAGCGGTCCGGCGCGAAGCCGCCGCCCAGTGCGCGTACCAGCGATACATCGAGAATCAGCGCCCGGGTCTCGAGCTCGGCCTCGGAGCGGCGCGCCGATATCAGCGAGTCTTCCGCCGACAGGACGTCGAGATAGGTGGCGAGCGATCCCTCGTATCGGGAGCGGACGATTTGGTGTGCTTCCGCGGCGGCGGCGACGGCTGCCCGGGCGGCGGCGAGTTCCTCATCGAGGGATTTGCGACTCGTGGTTGCATCTGCCACTTCGCGCAGCGCCGCCGCGAGCGTCCCGTTATACGTGGCGACGGCAGCGTCATACTCCGCGCGTGCGCCCTTAAACTGGCCCTGCAGGCGTTCAGTGTTGAAGATCGGCAGTGAGATTGCTGGACCTGCGGCACCGGACTGCGAGGCCGACTTGAAGAGGTTGTCGATGCCGACCGACTGAAAACCCGCGAAGGCGAGCAGATTGACGCTCGGGTAGAACCCGGCCTTGCGCTGATCGATGCGATGCGCGGCGGCTTCCGTGCGCAGGCGCGCGGCGACGATGTCGGGACGTCGGCCGAGAAGCTCGAGGGACAGGTTCGTGGGCAACCCTTGGGAACCCGCCCAGGCGACTTTCGGACGGGTGATTTGAAGTCCCCGATCCGGGCCTGCGCCGAGGAGCGCCGCGATGGCGTTGCACTGCAGACCGATCCGCTCCTCGATCGCCAGGAGATCGCCCTTGGCGGCCGCCTGCCGCGCCTCGACCTGTCGCACGCTCGCCAGCGTCTCAAGGCCGAACTGACGGCGCTGGCGAAACAACGCGACCGTCTGCGTACGCAGCGCAAGCGTCTCGGCCGCGTTGTCATGCAGCGTATGGAGGTGCAGGAGACCGGCGTAGGCAGAGGCGACTGAGGTCGAGAGGATGAGGCGCGTCTGCGCAATCTCGACCTCGGCGGCGTGCTGCTCCGAGACGGCGGCCGCCAGTGCGGCGCGGTTCTTGCCCCAGAAGTCGATTTCATAGGACATGTTGAGGGTGGCGGCGCCGTAACCGTTCCAGCCATTTGGCAGGGCCTGCCGCGGAACTAAGAAGTCGTAACTCTGCTTGGCCTCGGCGATAACGGCGGACCCCGTCACCTCAGGCAAGCGCGTGGCGCCAGCACCCTGAACCTGCGCCGCGGCGGCCTTGAGGCGTGCCCGGGCAAGGTCGAGGTCGGGCGCATTGTTGAGCGCCTGCTCGACGAGCGCATCGAGCTGCGGGTCGCCATAGGCGCGCCACCACTGATCGCCCGGCCAGGCCACGACGGGAGCCGCGAACGAGTTCGAGCTGCCAAGCTCATCGACTTTCTTCATGGCAGGGGGCGGATCGAGCCGCGGGATCTGCGCGCAGCCACTGGCGAGCGCAAGGCTCAGGGTGAGCAGCAGGGTGAGGCGGCGAGGCCGCGCTGCGAGGGGTTGGCACGTGATTGTTTGCATCGCGGTAAAGCTCCTTAACTAAACTGTACGGTACAGTACCTTGACTTTAAGCCTCGTGTCAACAAAAATGTACCGACCGGTCCAGTTATAGAAGGAAGCCACTAGAGTGATGAGCAAAAACGACGGCAAACGACAGGCAATTCTCGAAAGCGCCTATCGACTATTCCGCGTGCAGGGGTTCGATGGGACTTCGATGTCGGACATCACTTCGCAGGTCGGCGGCTCGAAGGCGACCCTCTACAGTCACTTCCCTTCGAAGGAAGAACTGTTCGTTGAATGCATGATGGCGGCCCTGCAGAACTACATGTCGGACACTTTGAAGCATCTCGACGCTTCCCGGAGCGATCCGCAGGCGGCCCTTCGCAACTTTGGCACGAGCGTCCTCAATTTCATTTGCTCATCCGAACAGGTGGAGGTGCGTCGCTTGATGATCGCAGAGGCGGCGCGCTCCGGCACCGGGAAGCTCTTCTTCGACAAGATCACCGCGTTGCGCGCGCAGATCTCTTCATTCCTTGCCGCATGCATGGCATCGGGACTGCTCCGCCGAGACGACCCCGACCTTGCCGCCGATCATCTCGGTGCATTGCTTGAGGCTGAAATCCTTGAACCGTTGCTTTTGCACGTGCGAGAAGCAGCGCCGGACGAAGAGGAGAGCGCGGCCGCGGCCCGACGCGCCGTAGCTGCCTTTCTCAGGGCCTACGCGCCAACCGCTCCACCGATAAAGATAGCTGCAGGGCCCAACGCCCACTTGAAAAGGCTCCCTCCGCATGAGCTGTGATCGAGGCCCCTCTGATCAGTTCACGAACGGGCGCTGCTGCGAGTTCGCGCTAAACTGGACCTATCGGTTCTGTTAATACACCCACCCTGAACACCCATGAAGACCAAAACTGAATCCAAACGTCAGGCCATCATCCAAGCAGCCGCCGAAGTTTTCCGAGAAGTCGGTTTCGAGCGCGCGTCCATGTCGGACATCCGTGAGCGGATCGGCGGCTCCAAGGCAACGCTGTACAACTACTTCCCCTCAAAGGAGAAGCTGTTTTTCGAGGTCATGCACCAGGCCAAGGAGCATGAGCTAGAAGCGATCACGAGTGAACTCGACGCGGATGCAGATGACTTGAAACGCGAGTTGGTTCGTTTCGGGCAGAAATTTATGACCGTTTTGTATTCAGCTGACGCGATTGCTGTGAGACGTTTGGCGATTGCCGAATCGCGGCACTCGGACATCGGGAAACTGTCGTTCGAACAGGCGACCGTTCCCATCGAGAAGCAGGTCGCTGAATTCTTAAGAAAGGTTATGAAGCGCGGGGCCCTCCGAACGGCCGACCCGAAGATCGCCGCCATTCACCTCCTGAGCTTGCTGGAATCAGAACTTTTGCAGCGTGTTCTTCTAGGCGTGATTGATACCGTGAAGCCCGGGACCCTCACCGGCGCCGTACGGCGCGCCGTGGAAGTGTTCCTCTCAGGCTACGAACGACACTAGATCGACGTCGGCGAGAGCGGTCGGCTGATGTGGCCTGCTCTTCACGATCGGTAGTGGCCATCGGCGATGTGGTCGCGACGTGGGCGCCACATTGCTCACGATATTCCTCCCGGGTGTGTCGGAAGCTGTCGTTGCTAGTCTATCGAACGGTGTGAATGGCGGCTTCGAGGTGATGATTCAAGCACCGCGAACGCCGAAAGTGGCCGACTACCACCTGATGCGGAGTCTACGACGTCAATCGGCGGGTCGCGACCCTGAGCGGTCCCGTGGTCATCGTCAGCATTGCGGCACCCAAACTAGTCGCCACGCTTCGCCTAAGCTTGATGCCCTTCCCGTCCCCATTTTGCGACGTGAGCAATCGACTTACAGCTGCTTGCGAAGATGGCGTACAGAGCCAACTCGGATCGAGAGTTAAGTTGTGTGAGCGCAGCATGGAGGAAATGGATCTTGGATTGGGAAGTTGTCGCAATAATTTTGCTGTGTGGCGCAGCGATCGGCGGAATGTTTTATCTACGGGGCGAATACCGCAGCATGCGCGACTTCGACGACTGGAGCTGACGATTTACGTCGGCGCGCGAACGACATCAATACCGCCACGATTTCGGCATCGGCAATTACTTCAATTGGCCGAATACACCGGATGATGCTACCGCCGACCGCCAATGAGTACTCTCGACCCAAACGGCCGGATGCGACCGGCCGCTCCCGAGCAATGAAATCGCGAACTTTCCGACAAACGAGCAGTGGCGCCGGCGCACCATAGTAGAATTCCTTGTGGCACGATAATGCCGGTCCCTTCACTCGTGCAGTTGCGGCTCTTTACGGGAAAGCTCTATCGAGAATCGACTAAAGAAGTCACGAGTGGCGAGTGGGGTAGAAGCTCGCCACTCGTGACCGACGCGCCTCGATAGACAGCGCCGCTGATGACTCGATACTGCTCCCGATTCGCAGCGCCCGACGCTATTTCGCCGCTACGATAACCGGAGGCTTCCACGTCCCCTCACCCGGCGGCAAGATCGACGGCGGTGTGTCCCTCGGCCAATACAGGCGCATCACCAGGTAAATCGACCCGTCCGGCGCGGGCAGCCAATTGGCTTCCTTGGCTTTTCCAGGCGACTCGTGTTGTATGTAGAGCGTCAGCGATCCATCGGGATTGGTCTTCATACCTGGCAGCATCGGTGAATTGATGAGGTAGCGATTGATCGGATTCTTGATCAAGAACTGCGTCTTGCCGTCGTACATGGTGACCGACCAAAACGCATAGACGGGTGGTTGATCGCCTTTCGGGAATGTCAACGTGTAGTTGTGCTTGCTGCCGTCGAGCGCTTCGCCGTTCGAGTCAACCTTGGCCTGCGGATACATTGCCTCGACTGCATCATTGCCGTAGACACCCGCCTTAGCACCCGCAGAGCGCAACAGCCAATTGCCGTTATAGAACGCTCGGTTGCCAAACGCCGAACCGATATTCCATCCGTTAATCTCTTTCCCGACCGACGTCGATGCCTTGTTGACCTTTTCAAATCCGTCCTTCACCGCGATGCCGACTGCGGCCTTGTGCTCTACCGACAAGTCGCTGAAGTTAAACTTCTTGCCCGGCCCTATGCCGATACTGGCGAACCGTGCACGCAAGTCTTTTTCCTCCGGAACAGCCGGCGCGAACTGCAGCAAGAAATCGAGATATTTCACGAAGTCAGTTTTGAACGGATCATCGCTGTTGAACGGTGGAAAGTCGATGGCCGGCGGTGCTGGCGGAGGCGACTGCTTCAGGAATGCCGACAAAGGCTCCACTAAATAGGCAGCTTGGATCTTCTTCACGTTATCCATGTCCGCCGGGTTAAACAGCTGCGTGCGATAAATGGCCAATGAAAATTGTGTTTCAACATTGAACACTTTCTTGATGCCCGGTGGCGTCGCACCTTTCCAGTCTGGACCGGCGATGAGAAAGCAGCCGGCATCGTTGCCCGTCGCACGGCTACCAATGTAGCCGTAGTTGTCGGTATACAAGTCGGCGAGCATGACAGAGTAATACCGCTTTTTTTCGACCGCCGGAACGCACAGCACCATGGGCTCCGCTCGCAGGTCCATTTGTACCAACCCATATGGCGTGTCACTGTTCGGCGTGACGATCGCCGTGTCCTCGTATGTGAAAACGCGCGCCTCATTGGCGATCTGATTGAACGGAGCCTTGTACTGTGAGGATGACTTGTCGACGTTAAATTCATACATCGCCTTGTATCCGGCAAGCATTGCGAAGCCATAGATATAGGCTTCCTCGGCAATTGCCTTGGTTTCAGCAATGCTTGGGGCGGCGATGCCAGTGGCTTTATCCTTAGTTTCGGCCTGAGAGATCGTATCGTCCTTCTTCGCGCAGCTTGCAATCAACACTGCCGCGGCGACGACGAGCACGACGGATTTCGCGATTTTGGAACCTGTGCTTGCCATGTTTTCCATCCTCCTTGGGGGCGGATGTGTGGATTCAAGATGGCACCCTGCCAGGGAGGTGCAGGCGGGGCTATAGGCACAAAGTGCAATGCCAAGGACGGTCACAGTTAGCCATCGGCCGCTTTGTGGCGGTCATTTCAAGGCGATGAATGGCCGGGTTTGGCCGACAATCGCCCGACCGTCACAAGCGTCCGCTTCAGGGGAGGCGAACTGAGCGCGATCAAGGCGGGGCGGCCAGAGCGTCATAGGGTTAGTTAGACTCGCGACCGAACTGTTTAATGCGCAGCGCGAGGCCTGAGAAGTTCGGAAAGCGTGTCCGGCGCAGAATTTCTCTCGAGCCGCGGGTATTGCAATCCCTTGTGGTCATCGATGGACGTCCTGAGAATGGCTGATTGGCTTTGGACGATCATCTCCATCGGAGCGGAAATTCCACGATCAGCCGCAATTGCATCGCGCAAGTTCTGCGAAGACCACGTACGGCCATTGACGGCCAATACCTTCATGCCAGGGCCGAGGCCTGCCTTCCAGGCCGGCGAATCGCGCACGACATCAACGATGATGCCGTCGTCGGAATGGAGCAAAAGACCGATGGAATAGCGCTCTTCGACGGTGTGATGATCGATATCGCGGGCGACAAGCACGGGGCCGGGAGCATCGTGATAGCTTAAATTCCATCCGCTGGCGATCAGTCCTTCTAGAGGAGCCCTGTCGATTTCATAGACGCGGCGCTTGATGAAATCGGCCCAATCGTAAGCAGCAATGCCATTGAGCGCGTAGACCAGGTCTTTCAAGGTGTAAGGTTTGACGGCGGGCGGACCGCCGGGCGGCCCGAAGAAGGTGCGGCAGAAATCGTCGAGAGACTTCTGGCCGGACGTCTTGCTGCGGATGATCTGGTCGACCTCGAGCCATATCAGGAGCGACTCATCGTAGTAGTCGGTCGTCCGGCGCAATGACTCCCATGCCGCGCCGCCGTAAAGGAGTTGGACGGATACGGCGGTGTCTTCCAGGGAACGCCATTCGCGACCGGAACGATGCTCCATCTCGGCGGCGACAGCCGCCACGTAATCACGGGCCTGCTCGGGGGTAAATAGGCCTGAGCGCGCCGCCAACACCCAATTCAGGTAACGGGTCAAGCCTTCATAGACCCATAGCAGGCTACCCTTCATGGGATCCTGATAATTTGTCGTGTACAGATCTGCGGGCCGCCGGTATTTGCCATTCCACGAATGGACATACTCATGAGGTAGGAGGTAGAGGGAGGCAATCCGGTCCGATTCATCGAGAAAACCGCGCTCGCGCAGAGTGATATCGGTGGACTGGTGATGTTCGGTGCCGTCTTCTTCACCGACATCGTCGGACAGAGCGAGGAGAAAGACATAATGTTCGTAGTGACGAGCGCCGAACAAGACGTCGGTTTCCCTGATCATTCTCTTAAAGTTTTCGAGCAACGGGGGAGACAGATTCAGACCCTCCTCGCTGTCGCCGACAGCGCCGATCGTGACTGGGATGGCGCCGTTGTCGAGGCTGAAAGTGCGGAAATGCACTCCCGCGAGCAGCGGGGAATCGACCAGAGTGGTAAGCGAGACTACGGGGAACTGAATCGTACCGTCGGCCAATGCCTTGCCGGACAGGGCACAGGCGTACTTCCAGCCCGAAGGCAGACGAATCTCGCCCTGGATATTGATGGCGTCCGTGTTCACGCCTTTCGGATAGAGCAAAACCGCGTTCCAAAATAGATAGAACAGGAAAGGGGTGGCCTCGTCGGGCCGGAGAGCGTAGTCAAGAGCGACATCGAGTTTCTGCGCCCCGTGAGGTACCTGGAGGTGGAAGGCGAACATATCGGTCGGGTCGCGCGTCCAGGAAACCGACTGGCCGCTGGCGGAGAACTTCATCCGCACCACGTTGTTCAGCGGCCCGGAAGGCGTGTGCTCGCCCGGAATCCATTTCGGGAAAACGAGAGTGAGATTACCCGGCGTCACCGGGATTTCCATCTCCGAATGAATCAGCTTGCGGCCGACGTCCGTGGCGTCCAGGCGCAAGGAGATGACTTGCCGTTGCTGCGCGGCTGCGGAAGTGCTAAGAACGAGCAAGAAGACTGGCGCTATCGCTTTTGGTAGCAGCCTTGCCCACCGCCTGTAAGAGACACGCGACATATCAGCCTCCTTTGCAATGGCAACCGGCGGATTGCATGCAGGACCATTGCCTGTTCCGGACCGAGCTCTCACAAAGATCGATCGCGCATGCTGCTATCCACCGACTCATTACCCCAAGCTGCAGAGGCGAGCATTCTACCGCGCGCCGTGAATGACACCTTACAGGCGCGCATTTCTGATGGTCGACTGACTCAAAGGCCGACAGCCGCCAATTCCCCGCACTCTTTGGAGTTAAACCATTGTGCGCCCGCCGGCATCTAAGTCTAAATGGAGCAGTCGGACACAGAATCCTATTGGTTGCAGTGTATGAATTGCGGGGCGACATCGATGCGGCGCCGGATCGTTGTGACACTAGTGGTCATCTGCTCGGCGTCCAACTTTGCGTTCGCAGGCGGGACGCGTCACGCGCAGCCCGTCACCCCCATAAACCCACAGACCGATAGTCTGCGCGCCGTCCGCACTGCGCTTATGAAAGACATAGAGCGCGGCCAGTTTGCTTCAGTGGTCGCCGCCGCAGCTCGTGGAAGTGTCGTGCTATGGCTGGAAGGACTCGGCTACGCCGATCGCGAGTCCCGGATCGCGGCCACCCCGGACACGATCTACCCCGTCGCGTCGGTATCGAAATCGCTTACCGGCACGCTCGCAGCGATCCTCGTCCAGAAGGCCAAGATTGGGTGGACCGACGAAGTCGCCCATCGAATTCCCGGCGTCGCCCCCGGCGTCACTATCAGACAGACTCTCGAACAGACGTCGGGCCTTCCGCATATGTGGTGGTATGAATTCGCTGCCTCGCCTGATTCCTCCTTCGGACCGCCGCAGCTACTGTCGGCTGCGCGCGCTACCGCGTTCCCGCCAGGTACGGGGTTTATCTACTCGAATCTCAACTTCGAGGTCGCGGCGCGGTATATGGAAGTCGCGCTCGGCGAACCGTACGAGACAATCGCAGTCCGCGAAATGTGGAGCCCGCTAGGAATGCGGGAAACTACGAGCAATGCCTGGGTCGGGCGGCCCCCCGTTGCGGCGGGTTATACGCACGGCAATGTACGCGTGCCCTACGTCTACCGATTGGCGCCTCGTGGCGGCGCGGGCCTCTTTTCATCGGCTCATGATCTTTTGCGATTTGCGCAATTTCATCTCGGTGCTCTACCCAACGCACGTGACCTCCTAAACTCTGCTTCGCTCGCGGACATTCATGGCGGTGGTACTACCGCTGGTCACCACGGCTATTCGCACGGCTGGGGCAGGGTCGAGTTTGCTGACGAGGACTTCGCGTTGTTGGCCGACGGGCAAGAACTTGGCGGGGCTGCATTGATTCTGTTGCTGCCAAAACATCAACTGGCAGTCGTCCTGCTGGCCAACACCAACTCGGACCTCTTTGAGACGGCCACGGGCATCGTCGAAGCAATTGATCCCGGCGTGGGAAAGGATCTGCTACAAGGCATGCAACGCCTGGCGGCTCGCTGGACGGCTGCCGGAATACTGCCAATCGGAACGTTCTCTGGCTCGCTTGATGCCAATGGTTCGACGATCGCGCTGGTGCTCGATTTTGACGCAAAACCCGGCCCCATACTCAGGATTGGAGATGGCGCGCCACGAGCGATTTCCAACATCGAGTGGGATCGAGGCATTCTTGAAGCCAGCGTCGCAGGTGACTTCCCGCTTCCAAGCGACAAAGACAGAAATCATGAGCTGGATTTAGCTCTTCATGTTGGCGACTCCACTATTGACGGCTTTGCGACCGACGCTGTCAGTGACCTCAAGCACTTCAGGCAGTATGGCGTGCCATACGTGGTTCATCTTTCGAAGGTTACGGTTCATTAGTGACCCCGCTTGAATGTCCGCCATCCTGCGAGCAATCGAGGCCGGCCAACGTTCGCGCTTAGTCTTGAGCCGGAAGGGCCGCTTCAAGGCGGGCATTCTCGGCATGCATGGCGCTCGCCATCAGCATCACGTGGCGCTCGCACAGATCGAGACTCGACGCGGCTCGCGCGGCCGGCTACGCCAGGAATGAAGGTATGACCCGCCTCATGCCATGAGCCGCGTTCGTGGCATCCTTACCCTCCGCAACAATGCCGACTTCCGGATCATCGGAAGCGCGGAACTGCCGGTGTCGACCCATTTCTGTCGTTCACCAGTGGCGGCTTTGCGGCAACGAGCGCATCACGTTTATCTCGTCGCGCCATTAGACACGCCCGAACTTCCGTCAGGACAGGTCGCCCTGCACTGTCCCTATCCGACCGAAGCTCTCTTGGCGCACTGCGGGCCTGCCATCCGCGATTACTACGCCGACCCACGGCGAGTCCGCATCATGTAGGCGCAGCGACCAGACCAGCTTGGTCTCGAAACCGTGCCGAAGTGTTACTTGCCGCCCGGTCTCAGCCGCAGTCGCGTTGAAGAGGCGTAGCTCGAGCGCGTGCCTCCCGTTGCCCCGCAGTTTCAGCTCAAGCGTCACCGTGTTCTGCTCCACGCTAGAGGCAAAGTGCATATTGATGGCGCTGCTGGGATCGAACTCCAGTTCGTGAAGCTTGCCTTCCATCAGTGCGAGATTCCATTCGACGGCACCAGCCATCGCGACATAGTCACCCGCCGGTACGCGTTGCTCAAAACGCCCCGCCGGCAACCTCACGCGCGCGCCCGTGCGCCGCTCACGCAATTCAACCGGCACTGCGGCATGACCGCGGATACGCGCAGGCAGGCCAATGTATGCGAGGTTTAGAGCAACCCGGCTGCTAGCGAATATCCACATTTCCTTGTATGGGAACACGGCGTTGTT
>Ga0210388_10003882_pt1 | contig 11678 bp, 10 predicted proteins | sample IncBWC19OmetaG_FD_155485 | JGI IMG/M metagenome (GOLD analysis project Ga0210388, IMG submission 155485) | Forest soil microbial communities from Barre Woods Harvard Forest LTER site, Petersham, Massachusetts, United States - Inc-BW-C-19-O ... | reverse complement strand
CGAAGTATTCCACCGGCTTCATTTACCTGGTTTCAAGAACAGGCGTAACCGGCGAACGCGCCACGGTCTCAGACGCTGTGACGCCGCTGGTTAACGCCATGCGAAAAGTTACCAGCTTGCCGCTCGCGGTTGGATTCGGAATTTCGAACGCCGAACAGGTCCGCACCGTAGGGAGTGTCGCAGACGGTGTGATAGTGGGAACCGCCATCGTGCGCGTTGTCGAACAGAACGCCGCCGCACCCGACCTTCCCGCAAAACTGGAGGCCCTGGCCCGCGAGCTTTCGAGTGGTTTACCATCGAAGAATCCATGAGCATGGAAGCGCTGGCCGATTGCCGCAAGCGGATCGACGTCCTGGACGTGAAAATCCTGGGCCTGCTGAATGAGCGGACCCGCGTGGTGGAAGAGATCGGGCGCATCAAGCAAGCGCTCAACCTGCCGATCTATGAGCCCAAGCGCGAGGATCAGGTATTTAACAACGTTACAACTAACAACCAGGGGCCACTCAGCCCGGAAGCCGTAAAACGCGTCTTCGAACGAATCATCGACGAGATGCGTAATATCCAGCGTGACAAAATGTTGTAGTGGGGCAGGCGCTTCCGCCTGCCAATGAGGCCTCCGTTCAAAATGAGTTCTCTACTGAATGACTTCAAATATGGCGTAAGATCCGTCCGCAAGGACTGGCGCTTCGCCGCGATGGTGGTGCTCACGCTGGCCATCTGCATCGGCGCCAATACCGCGCTATTCACCATCGTCAATTCCGTCTTGCTGCAACCCCTGCCGGTGCCTGGCGCGGATTCCATCATCCTGATGTCGAACAAATATCCCAAAGCCGGCATTGGAGATAAAGACTACAGCGGTGCCGGCGACTATTACGACCGTCTACGGGCAGTCACTTCGTTCCAGGAACAAGCCATGTTCAAGCCCACCGCTCTTACGCTGAACGAACACGGCTCCGCCGAGCGCATTTCAGGCATGCTGGCCACGCCCAGTTTATTCCGGCTGCTTGAGGTTCCACCCGCCCTTGGCCGCATTTTCACCGACAGCGAAGGCGAGGTCGGGAATCACCTGAAGGTAATCCTCAGCTACGATTTATGGCAAAAACTCTACGCCGGCGACCCATCGGTGCTGGGACGCACGCTTCGTCTCAATGACCGTCCCTTTCAGATTGTGGGCGTAATGCCGCGCGGTTTTCTATTCGTCGATCCGGAAGTGCGCTACTGGGTACCTCTCGCCTTCACAGCCGACCAAAAGGCAGCGCACCACAATAACAACTGGTATAGCATCGGACGCTTGAAACCTGGGGCCACCATTCAATCGGTACAGGGGCAACTCAACGCGCTCAACGCCGCGAACCTGGAGTTGTCAGGGCCGCTGAAGCCGCTCCTGGTCAGCGTTGGTTTTTACACCAAGGCCGGCCCACTGAAGGATTACCTGGTCAGAGACATCAAGGGAACTTTGTTTCTGCTCTGGGGCGGCGCCGCATTCGTGTTGTTGATCGGCGCCTTGAATATCGCCAATCTCGCGTTAGCCCGCGCCTCCGGCCGGACCAAGGAGTTCGCCACTCGATTGGCCTTGGGGGCAAGCCAGGCGCAGATCGCGCGGCAACTCATTGTCGAAAATGTAGTCATCGCGCTTCTCGGTGGAGCAGCAGGCTTGTTGCTGGGCATGAACGCCCTGGAAGCACTGGGACAGATCGGCCTCGATCGATTCCCGCGCGCCGCGGAAGTTCATGTCTCCGGCGCCGTGATTCTCTTTGCGCTGGCAGTGTCCGTGCTTACCGGCATATTTATCGCGCTGGTTCCCTTCGCCGGGATCGCTAAAATGAACCTGACCAAAGCTCTCCGTGAAAGCAGCCGCACCGGAACCGGCGGAAGGCGCTCGCGCGGCGTGCGCCAGGCGCTGGCTGTCGCGCAAATCGCATTTGCGTTTGTCCTGCTCGCGGGCGCGGGATTGCTCTTAGCCAGCTTTCGCCGGCTCCTCGAAGTCAACCCCGGATTCAAGACCGAAGGCGTTTTAACCGCCTCCACCAGCGCCCCGCAGGCCAGGTATGCCGACGACGCCAGCTTGAGGATCCTGATGAACAGGTCGCTCGCGGCCATTCGAAATATTCCCGGCGTCACCGAGGCTGGAGCCACCACTACCATCCCCTGGAGCGGCGACACCCGCGATGGCGTTATCCTGCCCGAAGGCCACGTGATGAAACTTGGCGGTGCGATAGTTTCGCCTCTCCGGCTGCTGGTCACCCCGCAATACATGGAAGCGATGCACATGCCGCTCCTGCATGGACGTTACTTCCAGGAAAGTGACAATGAAGCCGCGCCAGTGGTGGCTATTGTCGATGAGCGCTTAGCCCGGAGATTCTGGCCGAATCAAGACGCGATCGGCCGGCGGATGTACGTACCTCAGAATAGAAGCGAGTTCGAGAGAACCGATGAACACACGCGCTGGATCACCATAGTCGGCGTGGTACGCAGCACGCGCATTCAAGATCTCGCCGGAGGCGGAAACCAGGGTGGAGCATACTACTTCCCTTACGCTCAGGGGCCGGACCCAAGCTTTACGTTTGCCGTCAGCGCTAGTATGGACCTCTCAGCGGTAGCCCGCGCAGTGCGTGCGGCCATCGCGCAGGTAGATCCAACGCTGGCCTTGTTCGACGTCAGAACCATGGAACAGCGCAAGGAGCTATCGCTCTCGTCCCGCAGGACTGCCATGTCGCTGGCCCTGGCCTTCGGCGGTCTGGCTCTGTTTCTTTCCGCCATCGGCATCTACAGCGTGCTCTCGTATCTGTTAGGTCAACGCCGGCGCGAAATCGGTATAAGGCTGGCCGTGGGTTCCAGCCCCGCCGGAATCTTCCAGCTCTTTCTTCGCGAAGGAATGCTGCTGATCGGCTGCGGCCTGGCGCTGGGACTTGTCGGCTCGGCCGCGCTCCGAAAAGCGGTTGAAAATCAAATCTACGGCGTCCAGCCCTTTGATCCAATCGTTCTCGGGATTGTCATCGTGCTCCTTGGCGGAGTGGCCCTAGCCGCCTGCCTGCGCCCGGCCCAATTAGCCACCAAAGTGGATCCGTTAGTGGTACTGAACGAGCAGTAATAACGAGCAGTAATATGGGCGCGATGCCACTAAGTTTTCCAGATCGCGAAATCGTGGGGCAGACCCCCAGGTCTGCGCGGCTCCCCCTGGACCCGCTCTTCTGTAGCGAACTGAACTACTATCCATCAGTTTCTTTGCGGCTGGCGACAATTCGTGGGGCGGACCCCCTGGTCCGCGGCCGACGCCCCCGTCGGCCCGGTTTTGGTTGCGGCTATCCTGCTCTGTGCTTCATCCAATCCTACGGCAGTGGGTCAGTTTGGCATGTGGGGCAGGATGCCATCCTGCGCGCGGGTTGCTAACCCGCGCCTTTTGCGCCGATTGGCAATCGGCGCGCAGATTAGCAACCTGCCCCACATGCCGAAACTGACCCACTACCCAATCCTATCGAGCTGACGGGGGCGTCGGCTGCGGACCAGGAGGACGGCCCCGCATTGCAGCAAGCCACAACCAAAGCTGAGCCGACGGGGGCGTCAGCCGCGGACCAGGGGGTCCGCCCCACGAATCGTAGTAGTACAACGTGAGCCAACTGAGCAGATTCTGGAAAACGATTGCCCACTCCCGCGTGCCGCGTTCACACTCGTGTGAACGCCCGGAATTCCGCAACAATTCTCTTCGCCAACCCCGCATGATCGCGCCCCAGCTCATGCCCCGCACCCTCGATTTCCATGATCCGCGTCGCGGCAGGAATCCAAGCAATGGCCGCCTCTAACTCCACCAGCGATCCAAACGGATCGCGCGACCCATGCGCAAAAAGCGCGGGGGTTTGCAGATTCGGAAAGTGCGCCGTCCGCAACTGTTCCGGCTTCTTCGGTGGATGCAGAGGATAAGAGAGCAGCAACAAGCCGTCCACCACACCGGACGATTCGGCCGCCAGCATACTGGCCTGCCGTCCACCATAGGAATGCCCGCCCAGCCAAACCTTACCGCCCTTCGATTCGCGAATCTTGACGACCTCCGCTCGCAGCCCCTCCCGATCGCGCGCGGCATCGCCTGGCCGAGGCGGACCATGCGGCCGATCCTGGCGAAACGGCAGATCGTAGCGGACTACATAAACGCCCGCCTCACCGAGAGCGTTCGCCAACGCAACCAACAATGGCGCGTTGCGATTCGAACCAGCGCCATGCGTGAGGATCAGGGATTCCAAATTAGTCACCTAAACGAAAACGGGCCGCCCGGCAAGGCAGCCCGTGTCATTATTCTTAATAGAGTTGTTGGCTAGGGTCGAAGAACATTCTCGGCCTGCAGTCCCTTGGGTCCCTGCTTAACCTCGAACTCCACCTCCAAGCCTTCTTCCAGGGTTCGATAGCCACTCATCTGAACCGCAGTAAAGTGGACAAAAACATCGTCGCCGTTGGAGCGTTGGATGAATCCGTAGCCCTTGGCGGCGTTAAACCATTTCACAGTACCTTTTTCTCTCACGTCTCAATTCTCCTAGCATCTGGTGCCATGCGCCAAGCAACCTAAGGCGCACGGTCGATTAAAAACTGGACCATAATATCACAAGACCCATTGGCGTCCGCAAGGGCCCCGGCGGCGTCTAAAGTGAACAGGAACATGGGGAAAGGACTTCGCGCCCGGCTCTTCGCCTGGTGGTATTTCGCAATCGGGACCGGCTTCTTCCTGCTGGACGTCAAGGGATGGCTGGTGGGTGAGCGCATGTGGCTGATAATATTGCGCTTGGCGATAGCGGCCGGTTTTCTCGCACTGGGTTTCGGAACCTGGAAGTCCAGACCGCAATAGTTATCCCTCCAAACTTTTTTCGCAATACCGGCCGAGCCTTACGCATAGTATGTTTGGACCTTATTTCAAACTACAGGCTAGGCCAACACCCATGCTTTGCGTTGCCTGCGCAGCCGATAGGGTGTATAATTTCTGAACCGAACCGAATGGTGGCAGGTGGACCTTTATATATACGGGATGAGGACAATACTGTCATGACGAAGATCTGCAAATACAGGACACTATTAGGCTTATTGGTTTGGGTGTGCTCCACGGCAGTGGCTGACGACCAGGGAACCAAAGCCTCTATCGAAAAGAAGCTTACTTCTGAGTACGCGCTCACTAAAACCACCGACGACAAATCCGACATCGTTACCGCTGGAGCCGTTTTGGTACTGCAAAAAGACAAAGTATTCATGGTGCCCACCGATGCCACCGGCAACCCGTGTCAAAACACCTACAAGGATGGAAAGCTCAGCCAAAGCGGCGCCTGCAAGGTGAATGATACGTTTCGAAAAATTCCTGGGTTTGGGCACGTCATCCCCGGACAGGACAAAGCCATCGTCACACGTGCGTATGTAACCGGCGAGAAGTTCTGGCTCACTAAGGTCGACGTCCATGACACTGGCAAGGATAAGGGCGTCATGCTGGAATTCTTCACCGACGCCGTCAAAGATGTTCGCTACAAAGGTACTCTGCTGATCGCATTCAAGGGCGGAACGCTCCCTTCGCCGGACGACGCACTGAAGCTGGTAGCTGAAGTGATTACCGTGGCTCCTTCCGAAGACGCGAAGGACGATAAAGGTAAAGGCGGACAGGAAGCTCCCGCAGCGGCCGCCCCTGCGGCTGCCAACAATGCTGCTCCCGCGCCGGCTGCTCCAGCGCCCGCCGCGGCGGCTCCGGCTGAAGCCCCCCCGCCACCCATCGAGGCTCCGCCTCCGCCGCCAGCTGATCCGGCGAGCATAAAAGAGGGGCAAACGCCCGATGAAGTGGTGGCCGCGTTAGGCCAACCCACCAAGAAAGCCAAGATTGGAACGAAAGAGATTTATTATTACAAGGATTTGAAAGTGGTGTTCGTCAACGGCAAAGTGAAGGATGTTCAGTAGCCGGGAATTGAATAGAGGATTTCTTCAAATGAAACTTTTTGGACTTCGCAACATTATCTGGACCAGACTCTTCCTGGTGACCATTGGTTTGGCGCTCTTGGGCTGTCTGCTGCTAACCGCCGCTGATAAAAAGCCCGCCGCCGCTCCTGCTGCCAAGCCGGCCGCTCCCGCCGCCAAGCCCGCCGCTCCCGCTGCTCACGCCACGGGTGGTGCAGCCGGTGGCCCCGCGCACGGCCCGACGACGACATCGCACGGCGCCACCACCACTACTGGATCGCACGCCACTACCACCGGATCTCACGCTACAACCACTTCCACTTCGAAGGCTGGTGGCGCGTCAACTACCAGCCACGGCGCTACCACCACCGGCGGAGCCAAAGCCGGTGGCGCAGCCGGAACATCGAAGGGCGCAACCGGCGCTGCTGGTACTCGGACCGCCGGCGCTGGCGCGGCAGGAGGCAAGGCTAACACAGGTGGCGCAGCTTGGAGCGGCGGCAAGTCCCCCAAAGGCTCCAGCACCACTACAGCGAAGAACGGCGCCACCGTCAGCAAGCGCGCCGACGGGAAAGTCGCGTCCCTGCACGATTCCAAGCGCAACATGGACGTTCACCACGGTCTAAATGGAAACCGGCGAGTGTCCGTAACGCGCGCCGATCATTCCCGCGTAGTGGTGGATCGCCGTGGCCGTGGCTTCGTGGAACGTGGTTATGGTTTTCATGGCCATGACTACCGGGCCCGCAGCTATTATTACGGCGGCCGCGCCTACAACCGTTACTACGGCAATTATTATTACCACGGGATGTACGTGAACCCGTATTATCCCGGCTTTTATTACGCGCCCGCTTACTACGGCTGGGCCTATAATCCCTGGGTTGCGCCAGTTCCCTATGCGTGGGGCTGGGGCGGCAATCCTTGGTACGGATATTACGGCGCTTACTTCACGCCCTATCCCGTCTATCCCAGCGCTGCGTTTTGGCTGACCGACTATATCGTTGCGCAGTCGTTGCAGGCTGCCTATGTCGCGCAGGCCGCGGCTCTTTCCAATCCCGCTCCTATGACGCCCGATGTCAAAGCTTTGGTCGCCGATGAAGTGAAGCGCCAGATCGCGCTGGAGAATGCCGAAGCGCAAAACACGGCCAAGGGCGCGGACCCAGATCCGGCTTCCAGCAGCATTCAGCGAATGCTGACCGACAATGCGGCGCACGTCTTCGTGGCCGGTGTGGATCTCGATGTAGTGGACTCCGCAGGATCGGAGTGCGCCATCAGCGAAGGCGACGCGCTGCAATTGCAGCCCGCTCAACTTCCGGCTGACGCTACGGCCGCGAACCTGACAGTGCTGGCCAGCAAGGGCGGCAAGGAATGTCCCAAGGGCGATCTGGTGTCGGTAGGTCTCCAAGACCTGCAGGACATGCAGAACCACATGCGCGAAACAATTGGTCAAGGCATGCAGGAACTGAAGGAGAAAGCGGGCAAGGGTGGTCTTCCGGCCGCACCGGCCGGCGCCAATGCACCCACCACTCCTTCCGCCATGGCCGCCGCCGCGCCTCCGCCCGATCCGAATGTTCAGGCTGAGCTCAATGAACAACAGCAGCAAGCCGACCAGGCCGAGAAGGAAGCCGGCGAAACCCCAGCTCCCATAGCCCCGCCACCGGCGGAGATTTCCGTCGGCCAAACAGTGGAACAAGTGGAAGCGGCCCTGGGCCAACCCAAGAGCAAAGTAAACGTCGGTACCAAGAAGATTTATGTCTACCAAGACATGAAGATCACCTTCAAAGACGGCAAGGTCTCCGACGTCCAGTAGTCGTCGCGTGGGGCAGGCGCTTTCGCCTGCCAACCCCGCTCTCTTAATGCTTCGCCCGATTCAACCCAAGCGCCCGTATGCGCTTGTGCAAATTAGTCCGCTCCATCCCCAGCGACCGCGCAGCCCCAGACACGTTCCAGCTCGACTCTTCCAGCGCCCGCAAAATGTGCTCCCGCTCTGCTGATTCACGCGCCTCCTTCAGATTCGAGCGCGGCGCGAAATCCTGAGGCAGCCGGATCTCCACCGGCGCCGATTCCGCCGTCAAATGATCGCCCTTGGTCAGGATGGCCATGCGTTCCACAATATTGCGCAACTCACGCGCGTTCCCCGGCCATGAGTAAGATTCCAGAATCGGATACGTCTCCTCGGAAATCTTCTTCGAGTGAAAATTGTTGCGCACGCAGAAGTCGTCCAGAAAATACTCGGCCAGCGGCTCGATATCCTGTGGCCGCTCCCGCAGCGACGGCACTCGAATCGGCACCACGCACAGCCGGTAGTAAAGATCTTCCCGAAACTTCTGCTGCGTGACCAGGTCAGTCAGGTTGCGATTCGTAGCCGAAACCACCCGGACCGCCACGCGGATCGGCTGCTCGCCTCCCACCCGGTGAAATTCGCCTTCCTGCAGAACCCGCAGCAGCTTCGCTTGCGATGCGGCATGCAAGTCGCCCACTTCATCCAGGAAAATGGTGCCACCGTCGGCCAGCTCAAATTTGCCCTTGCGCAGCGAGATGGCCCCGGTGAAAGCTCCCTTTTCATGGCCGAACAGTTCGCTCTCCAGCAGGTCCGAAGGGATAGCCGCGCAATTCACTTTCACGAACGGACCATTCGAAAAAGGGCTTTCGCGATGGATATGCGCGGCCAGTAATTCCTTGCCGGTTCCCGATTCACCCATGATGAGGATGCGCGCGTCGGAGCGTGCCGCAAGCGTAGCCTGTTCCACCACGCGCAGGAACACCGGGCTTGACCCAATCATGCGCGAGCCTGCGCCCACCAATTCCCGCAGCCGTTCATTTTCACGGCGCAGATTCACCTGCTCCAGCGCGTTCTTAAGAGAAAGCAGCACCTTATCGCGGCTGAGCGGCTTCTCTAGAAAATCGAACGCGCCCGTGCGTGTGGCGTCCACGGCGTCACGAATTGTAGCGTGTCCTGAGATCATGATCACCGGCGCCGGAAAATCGCGCTCCCGCAGTTGGCGCAGCAGATCGATGCCGCTGCCGTCGGGCAGGCGTACATCCAGCAGCAGCGCGTCAGCCCGGCCGGCAACCGCTTTCGCGTCCGCGATGGTTCTGGTGACCGTGACCGCGTAGCCCTCGCGCTCTAAAATCATGCGCAGCGAGCTGCCGATATTCGGTTCGTCATCCAAAATGAGAATGCGTTGGGCCGGCATGTTTTAATAATCCATTGAATAGTAGCCGGGCCGGCTCCGAACCGTATAATCAGTCCGATTCAGTTCGACTCGAATTTTATGGTAGCCCTGCTCCTGAATGTTGGACGGCGTGTAGCTCAACAGGTACTGCCCATGAATCTCCTCGCCGGCCTTGGTGATGGCGTCTTCGAACGCATGCTGCTTAAAAAATCCGTACTGGCGCCCGCCGGTATAGCGCGTAAGGACCGAAAGCGGATTCTCGACAACTAAGGTCTTTATTCCGCCGTAGATTTCCTTGATCAACGCCATGGGGTCGAAAGAAAGTCCACCGCTGTAGATCTGGCCCGCCGCATGAGCACGCGAAATGTTCATCGAATAGATAAGAATGTTGTTCACTTCAGCTTCTGCAACCGCATCGCGCAGCTTGCTTTCACTCCCTTGATCCCGAGTCTCCGAGATCAGCAGCAGAATGCGCCGGCGCTCTGGCGGACGCTTCTCCAGCAGCCGGATGGACTGCAGCGTGGCATCGATGAGATGACTCTTGTTGTACGATGTATCAACATGTTTCAGCGCCTGCGTGAGAACCCCCAGGTCGCCGGTGAAATCCTGAATCAGCTCCACTTTCTGGTTAAAGGTAAGAATGGCCGCTTCACCGCCTTCGCCCACCACCAGCGTGCCTAGCAGCGGTCCCAGTTGATGGATTTCTGGTAATACGCCTTCCATGGCGTTGTTGGTTTGAATGGCCACTGCCAGCGAGATAGGCAGAAAATCGGCGTCTTCATGGGTCTCTTGTGGGACGTCGTTGTCGTAGAGCGTGAAATCCTGCGCAGTCAGCCCATTGATAAACTTGCCGTGCTGATCGGTGACCGAAGTAGGCGCAATCACCAGCCGCACCGGCACCCGCGCAATAGGCGGCGCCTCCTGCCCCAAAGCCACAACGCACGCAATCAACCCAACCAATGCACTCCTATCCATCAGTTTCGTGGGGCGGACCCCCTGGTCCGCGGCCGACGCCCACGTCGGCCTTGGCGTTCACGCAGCCGGCAACAGGACACGGAAGGCCGCTCCTCCCAGTTCACCTTCAACCAACAGGATGTCTCCGCCGGAAAGCAAAGCGCTCTTGCGCGCAATGGAGAGCCCCAATCCCATGCCACCGCGTTTGAACGAAATGGTGGGCTCGAACAACGTCGTCGTCGCGCTCACGCCTGGCCCCGAGTCATGCACTTCGATAGCCACCTGGCCGCTGGATGCCGCCGTCACGCCCAGCACCACTCCGCCGGGCTCCACGGCCTGCGCCGCGTTTTCCAGCAGATTGGTGAGTACGCCTTTCACCAGATCTTCGTCGGCATAAACCTTGGGACCCTCCGGCGCCAGCCTCGTGCTATACACTACCTCCGGATGAGCGGCCCTTAAAAAGGCAATGCGTTCTTCCAGCAGCAAATTAATATCGATAGACCGGGGCGCAATCGGCGGCTCGCTGGCGAAGTCGGAAAAGGCGCGCACCCGCCGCTCCAACCCCACAATCTCATCCACCACAATCTGCGCGGCCTGCTCATAGAACTCGCCGCCGGATCCGTTCTGACGCGCGACAATTTCCTCCATGGTCAGCCGGATTGGCGTCAGCGAGTTCTTCACCTCGTGCGCCATCTTCCGCGCCAGCGCCTGCCAGCTTTCCAAACGCGTTAGATAAACCAGCCGCTCCTGGGATTCCTTCAACTCCTCGGCCATGCGATTGAACGCTTGAATTGCCGCCCCGATCTCATCGTCACGCTTCACCGCCACGCGATAATCCAGATGGCCGGCCGCAACTTCGGACAAGCCCGTTGTCAGCTGCCGTATGGGACGGCTGATGCGGTGCGCGATGTAGATCAGCGCTCCGAACGCCACCACCCACACCGTAGCCGCCAATAGCAGAAACCCGCCCCTCAAGTCGCGCGCCGCTCCGGCCGTTACCAACGCTCGAGCCCGCGCATATTGTTCGGAAAGCCGATTCATCGCCACGCCATGCAACGACGTGGAATAAACCCAAACCTCATCGCCGTGCCGGACCATATAGTCCATGCGGTCGCCCTGGTTTCCGGCTAGCGCAAAATGCTCCGGTTCATTCGACGCTAAGAAGTCCTGCACCGCCGCAGGCCACTGGCTCTTGCCGGCCGCACTGTAACGCTCGGGCGCCGAACGTCCCAGCGCGGCATCCTGCTTCAGGGATTCACGGGTGCGCTGGTACAATTCTCGCCCGGTTTTTTCAAGAGCCTTGGATACTTGGTCCAATTCCTCGGTGGAAGCCAACGAGAAACTGGGTTCGAGCAACGATACCGAAATCCATGCCGTAACCAACAACGGAGCCAGCGTCGCCACGGCAAACACCACAATCAGCCGGTTGCGGAGGCGGTTCATTGCTTGGGATCGGGCTTGAGATCAGCAAGGTGGAACGACGCCGATTCCAGCACCCAATGATCCTGCTGCGGCCGCGGCGGACGGCTCAGCAACTGAATCAACGCCGGAATGCTGATCCCGGAGTCAGCGGTGGAAGGAACCTGTTCCTTCGGCTCCGCGGTTCGGACGTCCAGCCGCGCCCACAACTCTTTATCGGCG
>Ga0210388_10003881_pt1 | contig 11678 bp, 9 predicted proteins | sample IncBWC19OmetaG_FD_155485 | JGI IMG/M metagenome (GOLD analysis project Ga0210388, IMG submission 155485) | Forest soil microbial communities from Barre Woods Harvard Forest LTER site, Petersham, Massachusetts, United States - Inc-BW-C-19-O ... | reverse complement strand
CTCTAACCGGCGCGAGAGCACGTCGCGGTTGGCTTCGTTATCGTCCACCACCAGCAAGAATCCCTGCGTCGCCTGGCCGGGAGCGGGTCCGCCGGCTGCTGCGTACTCCGAGAATGCTTCAGCAGCCGGCTCCTGTTCTGCCGGCGTTGGATTGTCTTCTAGCGGCCCCGGGATACTTGGGGGCATGTCCAGCGCGCGGATCGAACGAAAGTTGTCGTTGATGAGCGCCAGCTGTTGCTTGCCGGCGGTATGAATTTTCTGCAGATCCGGTACGAAATCGTGCTGGCCTTGCTCCTGCGCCTGCTCTAACAGCATCTCGGAATAGCCGATGATCAAATTGAGAGGCGTGCGCAGGTCGTGGAGCAAACCGGACGGCAGCGGGTGCCGGGCCACTTCGCCGGTTGAAAGTTGCGGTTCGCTCAACATGTTGGTTCCTCGGCCGAAGCCATCTTGCGCCCGCGCAATAGCGCTTCAATTTTGGCGAGCAAACGGGTCAACTCGACGGGCTTGGTGTCATAGTCGTCGCAGCCGGCTTCGATGGCTTTTTCGCGGTCGCTGGACATGGCGTGCGCCGTGAGGGCGATGACGGGAATGTGCCTGGTGGCAGGATCGGCCTTGAGACGGCGCGTCGCTTCCCAGCCATCCAGCACAGGCAGGCTCATGTCCATCAAGACCAAATCCGGCGCCTGGGTTTGGGTCATCTCCACCCCGCTCTGACCATCCAGCGCCAGCACCACCTCGTAGCCTTTGCGCTGCAACCGGCGCGAGAGCATGTCGCGGTTCATCTCGTTATCTTCGACCAATAGAATCTTGGGCATGGGCTTGGGAAACGCGTTCAAGGAGAAGTCGCGCGGGCTTCTTCTCCCGCAGCCATCGTTATGGCGCGAGGCGCAGTGTAATCATCCAGGAACTCTCGTAGTTGGTGCAGCAACGCGTCGCGCGAGTCGCCTACCTTCTGCAGAACCGTCTCAACATAACCGTTGAGCCGTCGCCGGTCTTCGAGGCTAAGGTCGTAGGCCGTCAGCACCACGATGGGAATTAAGCGCCACTCCAGCCTCTGGCGGACCCGGGCGGCGAACTCGAACCCGTCCATTTCAGGCATCATCAGGTCAAGCACAATCAGGCGCGGGCGCTCCCGCTCCATGCACTCCAGGGCCACGAGCCCATTTTCGGCCTCGCTGACCTTCCAACCTTCCTTTTCCAAAATCGCGCGGGTCAACTCCCGAGTTGTCGCATCGTCCTCGACCAGGAGCACCGGGCAGGGGGGATGCGGGCAGGTGTATTTCCTGAGTATCTCCGACAGGCGCGCGCGATCCACCGGCTTGGTGGCGATGTCGGCGGCGCCCAGCGCAAAGCCCCGGTCGGGGTCGTCCACCATGGTTAGCATGATGACCGGGATATCGCGCAATTCCCGGTCCGCCTTCAGCGCCAAGAGCACGCTCCAGCCGTCCATCCCCGGCATCATCACATCCAGAGTGATGGCGACCGGCCGCAATTGGCGCGCCAGGCGGAGCCCTTCCTCGCCTCTGGCGGCGGTGTACACGTTAAAGCCTTCCTTCTTCAGAAAACGTCGGATCAAGTCGCGCTGTGTCGAGTCGTCGTCAATGACCAACACGCAGCTCCCGGCGGACGGCATCGGTTCGGCCCCGTCCCCGCCCCATTCATGCAGTGAAGCAATGACGGCATCGGCAGACTCAGCGGCGGTTTCGGGCTTCACTTCATTGACGGCGGCGGGCAGCTTGATGGTGAAGACGCTGCCTTCTCCGGACACGCTGCGCACCGTTACGTCGCCGCCCATCATCTGGCAGAACCGGCGCGTGAGGACTAATCCCAGGCCGGTGCCTCCGAACTTGCGCGTGGTCGAGGCATCCGCTTGGGTGAAGTCCTGAAAGAGCTTGACGATCTGTTCGGGACTCAGGCCGATGCCGGTGTCCGTTACGCGAAACACGATCCACTCGATGCCATCCATTCTCTGGCGGCCGGCCTCCAGGGTAATGTTGCCTTGGTGGGTAAACTTGACGGCGTTCGACAAGAGATTGAACAGAGCCTGGCGCACTTTGATCTGGTCAGCGTGCATCGCACCCAAATCCGGTGCACGCCGGATGTGCAGGGTGTTGGCGGTTTTCTCGACCATCGGCCGGATGGTGGAAGCCACATCATCGATCATCGCGGTCAGGTCGAAGCTTTCCAAATAGAGCTCCATCTTGCCTGCTTCAATTTTGGACAAATCGAGAATATCGTTGATCAGCGTCAGCAGATGCTTGCCGGCGCCGTTGATTTTCTCGAGATCGGCGCCGAATTCGCCCACCAGTTGACGCTCCACGACCTCTTCCTGCAGCATCTCGGAATAGCCCAGAATGGCGTTCAGCGGCGTCCGTAGCTCATGGCTCATATTCGCCAGAAACAGGCTCTTGGTTCTGTTGGCGGTCTCGGCTGTTTCCTTGGCCTTAGCTATTTCTTCCTCGGCGCGCCGGCGCTCCGTCACATCTTCCATGGCCAGCACCAGTAACTCTCCGTGGTGGCCCGCCTGCAGCTTGCGAGCGTTGAGCAGCATCACCCGCCGCCCGATAGACGGGAAGTCGTGCTCCAATTCAAAGTCGTTGAAGACCGAACTCTTGGGAACAATATCTTCGAGGAGGGTTCGCAAATCGGGAATGTCCCATTGGCCGTTACCTAACTCGTAAATGAGGCGGTTCTCGGTTTCTTCGAGAGAGACCTGAAAGGTTTGATAGAAGGCGCGGTTACCGGATCGCACGCGCAACGTCGTATCGAGAATCAGGAGCGGCTCGCGCACCGTATCCACGATGTTCTGAGCGTACGTTTCGATGGCCTTCAAATCCGCCTCCGAGCGCCGCCGCTCCGTCACATCTTCCATGGCCAGCACCAGCAACTCCCCGTGGTGGCCCGCCTGCAGCTTGCGGGCGTTGAGCAGCATCACCCGCCGTCCAATGGCCGGAAAGTCATGCTCCCACTCAAAGTCATTGAAGACCGAACTCAGGGGGACAATATCTTCGAGGAGGGTTCGCAGGACCGGGATGTCCCACTGGCCGTTGCCTAACTCGTAGATGAGGCGATTCTCGGTCTCTGCGAGAGAAACCTGAAAGGTTTGGTAGAAGGCCCGGTTCGCAGATCGCACGCGCAAGGTGGTGTCGAGAATCAGGAGAGGCTCGCGCACCGTATCCACGATGTTCTGGGCGTACGTTTCGATGGCCTTTAAGTCCGCCTCCGAGCGCCGGCGCTCCGTCACATCTTCCATCGCCAGGACCAGCAGCTCCCCATGGTGGCCGGCCTGAAGCTTACGGGCGTTGAGCAGCATCACCCGCCGCCCGATCACCGGAAAGTCATGCTCCCACTCAAAGTCATTGAAGACCGAACTCAGGGGAACAATATCTTCGAGGAGAGGTCGCAGGACCGGGATGTCCCACTGGCCGTTGCCCAGCTCGTAAATCAGTCGGTTCTCGGTTTCTTCGAGAGAGACCTGGAAAGTTTGGTAGAAGGCCCGGTTCGCAGATCGCACGCGCAAGGTGGTATCGAGAATCAGCAATGGCTCGCGCACCGTATCCACGATGTTCTGGGCGTACGTTTCGATGGCCTTCAAGTCCGCCTCCGAGCGCCGCCGTTCCGTCACATCTTCCATCGCCAGGACTAGCAGCTCTCCATGGTGGCCCGCCTGAAGCTTACGGGCGTTGAGCAGCATCACCCGCCTTCCAATGGCCGGGAAGTCATGTTCCAACTGAAAGTCGTTGAAAACGGAACTCTTGGGAACAATATCTTCGAGGAGGGTTCGCAGGTCGGGGATGTCCCACTGGCCGTTACCCAACTCGTAAATCAGTCGGTTTTCGGTTTCTTTAGAAGAGACCTGAAAAGTTTGGTAGAAGGCGCGATTGCCGGATCGCACACGCAAGGTGGTGTCGAGAATCAGCAGCGGTTCGCGGACCGTATCCACGATGTTCTGGGCATACGTTTCAATAGCCTTCAAGTCCGCCTCTGAACGCCGTCGCTCCGTCACATCTTCCATCGCCAACACCAGCAACTCCCCATGGTGGCCCGCCTGCAGCTTGCGGGCGTTGAGCAGCATCACCCGTCGCCCGATGGCCGGGAAATCATGCTCCCACTCAAAGTCGTTGAAGACCGAACTCAGGGGGACAATATCTTCGAGAAGAGTTCTCAAGACAGGTATGTCCCACTGGCCGTTGCCCAACTCGTAGATGAGGCGGTTCTCGGTTTCTTCGAGAGAGACCTGAAAAGTTTGGTAAAAGGCGCGGTTCGCGGATCGCACGCGCAACGTGGTGTCGAGAATCAGCAACGGTTCGCGCACCGTATCGACGATGTTCTGAGCATATGTTTCAATGGCTTTCAGATCCGCCTCGGAGCGCCGCCGCTCCGTCACATCTTCCATCGCCAGCACCAGGAACTCGGTGTGGCTGCCCGGGCGCAGCTTGCGACCGTTGAGCAGCATTACGCGGCGCCCGATGATCGGAAACGTGTGCTCTAACTCAAAATCGTTGAACACAGAGCTCGTAGGAATAATGTCCTCGAGCAGTGTCCTCAGGGCGGGGATATCCCACTGGCCGTTGCCCAACTCGTAAATGAGACGGTTTTCGGTTTCTTCCGAAGAGACCTGAAAAGTCTGATAGAAAGCGCGGTTCGCAGATCGCACGCGCAAGGTCGTGTCAAGCATCAAGAGCGGCTCGCGCACCGTATCCACGATGTCCTGGGCATAGGTTTCGATGTCTTCAACAAACGGTTTTTGCTTCATTGTCAGCCCTGGTGAAAATTCATGAATAACGCCTGATTTGCGCGCCCCGGATTCTCGGGTAAAGCGTCGGCTGCACGGGTGCACTTTGGCAAATGCACCATCTGCAAACCCCTAATTTTTATGCTACTTATGGAACCTATATAACCTCTAATCCTCCGATCTCCCACATTTTTTTGGTAAATTTTTGCATTGGCCAGCTTCTTCCTGGCCATGAAGCCGTGAAGAAGTTGTCGGTTGTCGGTTGTCGGGAACGTGAACCGGGCCTTCGTGGCAAGATAACGCAAATTATCGAGAACCTGCTCAACACGCCGGAGAGGAAGTTGAGCATCGCCGGAACAGGTTGTCCGCAATGGCGCTTCTAAGTTAAGGCTAGTTTGGGATGTTTAATTGCCCCAACGGAGGATGTTACGAAATTGCTCGTGCGCTCCCTGGGGAATTTCAGGATATCAGAAAATTTGAGCGAGCTTTTGCTCCAAAGGGGCCATCTGACTCAGCCCGGGGTTTCAACCGGTTTCAACCCCGGGGCTGGCCCAAACCGCACCGCGCCCTGAAGGGGGGCGCAAGATCGATTGGACTAAGAACGTCTGAAGAGAGTGTAACTGGCATTCGTTTCAGCGGTCACATCGACGAACGAATATCGTCTCGGTGAGGAGCGAAATTGGGATGAATGGACCGCGTCCTCTGGCGCCCCTTCAGCACCTCCAACCCGGCTGATCATTGCACACAGTTTGTCGGCGGGAAAGCGATCGCCCGGCGCCACTATCGATTGTCTGGAAAATATCGCTCGCCGCTACGAACAAAATACAGCCTATGCTACCGTGAAGAAGTTGTCCGTTCTCAGTTGTCGGTTGTCAGGTGCCGTGAACCGGGCCTGCGTGGCAAGGCAGGAGCCGGAGCCGGCCCGCACGTCATTGAGCCACGGCAACCTTGCGACGGCGTAAAGCTGACAACCGACAACTGAGAACCGACAACTTCCTTCACGGCCCCCTGACAACCGACAACTGACTACCGACAACTTCTTTTCACGCGATCCCTTCCAAATCCGCCAAGGTTTCCGGCGACAGCGTCAACCGACCGGCGGCCAGGTTCTCACGGAGGTGGGCGACCGACGACGTGCCGGGAATTAAGAGGATGTTGGGCGACCGGTGCAGCAGCCACGCCAACGCGACCCGCATCGGCGTGACCCCGAGCCGGCCCGCGACGGACGACAGGGTGGACGACTGCAACGGCGTGAACCCGCCGAGCGGGAAGAACGGCACGTACGGGATGCCCTGTCGGGCCAGGTCGTCGATCAGGGCGTCGTCGTGGCGGTGGGCCAGGTTGTAGTTGTTCTGCACGCACACGACGTCAGTGATTGCCTGAGCTTCGGCCACCTGGGCCGCCGTGACGTTGCTCAGGCCGATGTGGCGGATCAATCCCTGGCGCCGGAGGTCGGCCAGCACCGTCACCTGCTCGGCGATTGACCCCTCCTTGGGGCCGTGGATCGACCCCATCGTGCGGTAGTTGACGATATCGAGCGCCTCCAGGCCCAGGTTGCGGAGGTTGTCCTGGACGCCGGCGGTTAGGTCTTCGGGCGAGATGGCCGGCTGCCACGATTTGTCGGGAGGGCGACGGGCGCCGAGCTTGGTGACGATCACCAGACCCGTCGGGTATGGGTACAGGGCCTGCCGGATGACCTGGTTGGTGACGTGCGGGCCGTAAAAGTCGGACGTGTCAATATGGTTCACGCCGGCCGCGACGGCCTCGCGAAGGACGGCGACGGCACCGTTCGGGTCCTTGGGCGGCCCCCACACACCGGGGCCGGCCAACTGCATCGCGCCGTAGCCTATCCGTTGGACTGTCAATGACGTGCCGGGAAAGGTGAACCGGCCGCCGAGCGTGTTATCATGGTTAAGCTGCATGCGGGGAATGTAGACAGCGTCACCATTGTAGTCAATGACAACACTTGTCAAATTTTGCCTCACCATGTAAGCTCCTCGGCGTGAAGCCTTCGCCCCGTCCCTACCACCACGGTAATCTGCGCCAAGCACTGCTGAGTGCGGCCGAAGTCGCGCTGGAGACCCGGGGCGTCCAGCATTTGTCATTACGGGAACTAAGCCGTGAACTGGGGGTAAGCCACGCCTCACCGCAACGGCATTTTGCCACCAAACAAGACCTTATCGATGCTCTCGCGATCATGGGTTTTGCACGATTGAGCTCGGTCGTGGCCAAGGCGGCAAAAGCTCGCAGCCAGGATTTTAACGCACGATTGACGAAAGCGGCGCTCGCTTACGTCGGATTCGCCCTCAAACATCCAGCACTGTTCGCCTTGATGTTTGAAGCGAAGCGGCGGCCGGAGATGCTTCCCGAACTTCGGACTGCCGTAGTGGCGGCGTTTTCGCACATCCCAAAGATTTTGCAAGAGGGTCAAGAAGCGGGAAAGATCGTCGCAGGCGATCCCGATCGTTTGGCCCTGACCATTGGTGCAGCACTCCACGGATTGGTCGCCGTGTCAATCGAAGGCAAAGTCAAAGGCACTCCGCTCAAGGCCATTGTACCCGAAACTGTCCAGCATGTGCTGAACGGGTTGAGCACCAACAAAGCTTGATACCCCTCGTGGCAATTGTCGGCGATGAGCTGCCAGCTTGTCGTCGAGCCTGGTGGTGCTCCTCGCGCGTGGCCGGCGGCCCATTTTGAACCCAACGACATCGCCATTATATGCCAGACGGTACACTCGAGAGGCCCGACTCACGAAGGCTGACCTTCCCGAGCCGCCCGCCCCCAGGTATGTTTGCAGAAGTAAAAGGCAAACAGCAGAAATAGTGAACCGACGAATATACCAAGGACTCCGCTGATCCAGGATTCACTCCCATGCTCTCCTTTCACCAGGATGAGGATGCCAAGTGTGCCGAAGCCAAGCGCTAAACCGAACAAATTCAAGGCGATCACGGTCTTTTCCAATCGACTTTGCCAATTCATGATATGTCTCCTTTGTTTTTGCCGCCTTGGTCGGGCGACATTAAATTATGACAGCCGCCCGCGGCTATTGTGACAGCTGAGCATGAGTTTTATGAGGAACCAGCGGCTGATTCCGCAGCCAAGCAGCCGGATCGGCTAATGAGTTCGTTAAGTTTGGCAGCCAGATCCGGCGGTGCCAGGAAGCCGTGGTCACGAAACAATTCAGCGTGTGACCCGTCCAGTTTCTGAAGTTCATCCGGCCAATGAGGAGCGTTTTCGTTTAATGCGCTGGAATGTAGTCACCGACATCATTGTAGTCAATGTAAACATTCGCCGTAAAATTTCGGATCACCCGGTCAGCTCCTCCGAATGGCGCGAAGTTAAGGCTAGTGTACCGTCTCCTAAATCCCTTGGGTTTCGTTGCGTTCAAAATGGGTCGTCTGCGAGACGGTCCGAGCCGGACTGGCGCTAAAGGAGCATATCTAGATCGATACGTGACTGACGAGCAACGAAGCAGCCGACCCATTTTCAACGCAACCCCCGGGCCGCGGCCAGTTGGCTGTTTTTCTGCGTTGCTCGCTCGGCCGTTATGATCCAGATAGCGGCACTTCGCTCGCGCCTTGAAAAACAGCCAACTGACCGGCGGCGAAGCTCAAGGAATTTAGGAAACGGTACACTAATTTGGGATGTTTGATTGCCCCACAGGGGCTCTGGAGTTTGGGTATTTGGAGAAGGTGACGTCGTCGTCCTTCGTCCTCGTCGGTTGGGGATCGAGGCGGTTTGCTAGGATGGAAGAAGGATGCATAGAGAAAGCAAGCAGCGGGAGTTTCGCTCGTACCACCCGAAAAACGGCCGAGGACGAAGGACGACGACGAGAACGATTCGGACACGACGCTAAACAGATACCCAGGGTTTCGATCCTGAGCTTAATAGACAATTTAGGGGCGGGAATAAAGCATTGCTCGATGGTGCGAATGCATACAGGCTGGGAGTCATGCTATAGTTGTGCTATGCGTTTCCGTTCAACTCGAATGAAACGAGCTTGGAACTTGACATGAATGACGGTTGCTCGGCTTCGGATTCTGCCGCCAGCGAGGCTTCTCGAGGGCAGGATTCGGCAGAGCAATTGAAGTTGTATCGGCTGCTCGTGGAGAACAGCCTTGGACTGATGTGCATCCATGATCTGGACGGCGTACTCCGTTTTATCAATCCTGCCGCGACACAATCGCTGGGGTATCATCCGGAGGACGGGTACAAGCCGGAGGACGGCATTGGACGAAATCTGAGAGAGTTTCTGGCACCGTCTGTTCGCCACCTTTTCGATGATTACCTATCCCGCATCCGAAGTGAGCCGACCAGCAGCGGTCTCATGCGCCTGGAAGCGAGAGATCGCAGTGAACGCATCTGGTTTTGTCGGAATATTCGTTACGACGAGTTTGCAGGTGGGCCGGTGGTGATTGGCCATGCGATCGACATCACCGAGCGGATTCGAGCAGAACGGGCCCTGAAAGAAGCCCAGACAGCTCTCCAGGAGGCCCATGATGAACTGGCCGCGCGCGTGGCAGAGCGGACCGCCGAACTTCAGCAGGCGAACGAGCGACTGCTGGCTGAAATGGAGCAGCGCAAGCAGGTCGAAGAGGAACTGTTCCGCGGCCGCAAGCTGGAGTCGCTTGGCGTACTGGCGGGTGGAATCGCGCATGACTTTAACAACTTCCTCACGATTATTTCGGGGAATATCGCTCTCGCAAAAATGCACCTTAACCCTGCTGATTCCGTGTGCGATATCCTCGAGCAGGCGGCGGTGGCGTGTAAACGCGCCACCTCGTTGGCTTTGCAGCTCTTGGCCTTCGGGAAGGGTGGCGCGCCAGTCCGCAAACCAGCTCCGCTCGCCGCCATCGTGACAGATGCGGTGGATCTGGTTCGTGCCGGGGCTCAGGTGACCATCGACCTCGCCATCGTCGGCGACCTCCTATCCGCGGAGGTCGATATTGACCAAGTCAGCCATGCGCTCCACAACATCTTACTGAATGCGCGTCAAGCGATGCCGGAAGGCGGTAACATTGAAGTACGTGCTGAAAATGTCGTCTTCGATGCTGATTCGCTTCCGCTAAGCAGCGGCAGGTATGTCATGATTTCCGTTCGGGACCACGGATGCGGAATCGCGACTGACGTTTTACCTCGTATCTTTGACCCGTACTTTACGACCAAGCAAAGCGGTAGCGGGTTGGGCCTGGCCACCGCGCATGCCATTATCGCCAAGCATGAGGGTCTGATCACGGTGCAATCGATGTTGGGCGTGGGAACTACCTTCTCCATCTACCTCCCGGCGTGCGAGGCAACGCAACCCGCGGAATTAGCCATCGGTCCACACGTACAAGCCGGCTCGGGTCGAATTCTAGTGATGGACGATGAAGAAGCCCTTCGCAAAGTGCTGGCGCAGATTCTTGAGCGATTGGGTTATGAAGTGGTCTGCGCTCGGGAGGGAGCGGAGGCCATCGAGCTTTATCACAGCGCCAAAGACTCAGGGCGCCGTTTCGATGCTGTGCTGGTCGATTTAACCGTTCCTGGCGGAATGGGAGGCAAAGAGGTAGCGGCCCGCCTGAGGGAACTCGACGACTCTGTGATATTGATTGTCTCCAGCGGATATTCCCAAACCCCCATCATGTCCGAATTTCGCAAGTACGGCTTTGACGATGTGATCTCCAAGCCTTGGACACCGCTCCAGCTGAGCGAAGTGCTACGACGGTGTGTGGCCGCCTGGCGACTCAAAAATCCAACGCGGAAAACTTGAGCAACTGAGAGCGGAGAGAATTCAGGGGGGAGATCTGCTGATCCAAAAGATCCGTTTTCATTTCGGGTCCTGTCGCGTGATTCATCTGGCAGTCCCCGAATCAGGGCGCGGAATGGTTGGTTTCGACATGGTATTTCTGGCAATTATAGCTTATTGTGCCCTGACGCTGTATGCCTGGCACAAAGAAAACTTCTCCGCCTTTAGAAATGACCGTCGCGCTGGATACCGTTGAGAACGGCGTCGTCATGACGAACGCCGACGGAAACATTCTTTCGCTCAACTCAGCCTTCACCCTGCAAAAATCTCTGTCGCTTCCGTTGGTGAAGGATGGGGACCGGCTCATCAACATGCGGGTGCTTGATTCGCCTCCCCCGCAGCGACAGAAAGCGCGAGTGCTCATTGCGGAAGACAACGACATCAACCAAAAGGTCGCCGTGAGGCAGTTGAAAAAAATTGGCTACACTGCAGATGTCGTCTCCAACGGGCTAGCGGCCCTGGATGCTCTTGAGCACGGCCATTACGACATCATTCTCATGGATTGCCAAATGCCGGAAATGGATGGCTACGAAGCGACTCGGCGTATCCGCGCGGGAGGGAACGCCGATTCGCAACCGTACATCATCGCGATGACCGCTCATGCGATGCAGGGCGACAGCGACAAGTGTCTCGCCGCCGGCATGAACGACTACGTCACCAAGCCGGTCGGCCTGAACACGCTGGCAGCCGCTCTTGCTCGCGGTATAGAAATGAAAACGACGTCGCTTCGCCACAGGATGAGCAGCGACGGGTCGGGTGATAGGCTGTCTAAGATTGAAAGCGCGCTCTGCCAAGAGACGCTGCAGAGCTTGAAGGAACTCGGGACAGAATTGGGGGACTCATTTTTCCCCCAATTGCTCGAGACCTTTGAGCAAAATGCGGTGGAGCACCTGGCGGCGCTCCGATCGGCCTTCGCAGACGGTGACGCCCGAAGGCTACGTGAAGCAGCCCACGCGATGAAAGAAACGAGCCTCGCTATCGGCGCGCAAGGCATGGCAGATATTTGCCAGCAGTTGGAAACCCTCGGAACAACGCAAAGCGCGCAGGGCGTACCGGAAGAGTTCGCGCAACTGGACCGTGAATTTGACCGGGTGAAAAGCGAAATCGAACAAATCTTTAGTAAGTATGGCGTCCCGCCTTACCCTTCCTAAATCG
>Ga0210388_10003880_pt1 | contig 11680 bp, 11 predicted proteins | sample IncBWC19OmetaG_FD_155485 | JGI IMG/M metagenome (GOLD analysis project Ga0210388, IMG submission 155485) | Forest soil microbial communities from Barre Woods Harvard Forest LTER site, Petersham, Massachusetts, United States - Inc-BW-C-19-O ... | reverse complement strand
GGCAGTAGGGCGCACCGACCCCGCCGATATCGTTACGTCGGTGGCCACCCGTGTTCCCATCAACTTCGCGAAGGCCCACCGGATCCTGGTCGTGCGCGAGGACGAGCAGGCGGTGCACGTCGTCTGCGGCGACCCGTTCGACACGCAGGCGCTCGACGACCTGCGGGTCATCTTCGACAAGCCCGTGGAGGCGGTCGTCGCCGGTCGCGACCGGATCGAGGACGCGATCAACCGCGTCTACGAGAAGCAGGCGGGGGAGGAGCGGCTCGAGACCGACGAGTCGAACCCCGACGAGGAGGCCGCGAGCGACATCCTCGACTCGGACGACGAGGCGCCGGTCATCCGCTGGGTGAACTCGCTCTTCCTCCAGGCGATGAAGGAGCGCGCGAGCGACATCCACATCGAGCCGGAGGAGAAAGAGGTCATCGTCCGCTACCGGATCGACGGCGAGCTCTACATCGCGCGCAGGGCGGCGCGCGCCTTCATGAACAGCATCATCAGCCGCATCAAGATCGAGAGCGCGCTGAACATCGCCGAGAAACGGCTCCCGCAGGACGGGCGCATCACGAAGAGGATCGCGGGCAAGAGCTTCGACATCCGCGTCAGCACCATCCCCACGAGCCGCGGCTACGAGCGGATCGTCATGCGCTTGCTCAACAAGTCGAGCGTCTTGCTCGACCTGCCCGACCTGGGCTTCAGCCCGCGCGAGTACGCCCTGATGGATGGTCTCATCCGGCGTCCCGACGGCATCGTCCTCGTCACCGGACCCACGGGCAGCGGCAAGACCACGACGCTCTACGCCTGCATCAACCGCATCAACCAGCCGAATCTGAACATCCTGACCGCGGAGGATCCGGTCGAGTACGAGATCCAGGGCATCCACCAGGTCCACGTCCAGCCCAAGATCGGACTCACGTTCGCGGGCGCGCTGCGCGCCTTCCTCCGGCAGGACCCCGACATCGTCATGGTCGGCGAGATCCGCGACCACGAGACGCTCGAGATCGCGATCAACGCGTCGCTCACCGGGCACCTCGTGCTGTCGACCATCCACACCAACGACGCCGCCGGCGCCATCACCCGCACGATCGACCTCGGAGCCGAGCCGTTCCTGCTGCGCTCGAGCGTCATCGGGATCCTGGCTCAGCGCCTGGTGCGCGTGATCTGCGACCACTGCAAGTACGCGTACCCCGCCGAGGACTTCGAGCTCGAGGAGCTGGGACTCACCGAGGAGCGCGTCCGCGCGCGCATCGCGCGGCGCGACAACCCCGCGACGCGGTACTTCCCGCGCACCGTGCGCGAGCCCGACCCGCTCGAGACCTTCGATCCGAAGAACCGCCCGAGCTTCTACAAGGCGCGCGGCTGCGACCGCTGCACCAACACCGGTTTCAGCGGCCGTCGCGGCATCTACGAGCTCATGCTGGTGGACGACGCGATCGGCCCGCTCATCCTCCGCAAGGCGGACGCGCGCGCGATCAAGCGGATGGCCTGGGAGCAGGGCATGGACACTCTGCGCGACGACGGTGCGCGCAAGGTGATCGCCGGGAGGACGACCGTCGAGGAGGTCCTCGCGGCGACGCAGGAGGACGTCGACGCCGATCCCACCGTGGCGCCCGTGGCCGCGGCGGCGGGGGTAGCCTAGGCCATGGCCGTCTTCGAGTACCGCGGCATCCTGTCGGCGACAGGGAAGCAGGTGCGCGGCGTACGCGACGCCGACAACGCCAAGAACCTGCGGGCCACGCTCAAGCGCGAGGGGATCCTCCTCACGCAGGCGCAGGAGAACAAGGGCCGTTCGGGCCGGGGACGCACGTCGATCGCCTCGGGATCGATCTTTCGCAGGGTCAGCCCCGCGGACGTCTCCATGATGACACGCCAGCTCGCCACCCTCGTGACGGCGGGAATTCCGCTCGTCGAGGCCGTGGGGGCGCTCATCGAGCAGGTCGAGGGCATCGAGCTCAAGCGCGTCCTCACGCAGATCGTGGACCGGCTCAACGAAGGCAGCTCCCTGGCGAAGGCGCTCGAGCCGCACCCCCGCGTGTTCTCGAGCCTCTATGTGAGCATGGTGAGCGCGGGCGAGGCCTCGGGCACGCTCGAGTCGGTGCTCGAGCGCCTGGCCGATTTCATGGAGTCGCAGTCGAAGCTGCGCGGAAAGGTCGGCGCCGCGCTCGCTTACCCGGCGCTCATGATGGTCATCGGCTCCGGCCTCATCACGGTGATGATGGTGGTGGTCGTGCCGAAGATGACCGCCATCTTCGAGAGCATGGACCAGGCGCTCCCCTGGTACACCCAGCTCCTCATCGGCGTCTCGCACTTCATCGGATCGGGCCAGATGCTCGGCTTCGTGCTCGGGACGCTGACCCTCACCTTCGCGCGCTCGGCGCTGCGAGACTACAAGGAGAGCGAGCAGGCGAAGCACGTGCTCTTCGTCGGCCTCGCGCTGGGGGCGGGCGCGCTGCTCGTCGTGAGCGCCTTCCTCGTCGAGTCGTTCGGGCTGTACGCCCTGGGCGTCGTGGTCGGGGTCGTCGCGGGTCTGGGGCTGGCGTGGCTCATCGCGTGGATCGGGACGCCGGCCGGTCGGGCCTCGAAGGACGGCTTCCTCCTGAAGGTTCCCGTCCTCGGGACGCTCATCCGCATGCTCGCGGTGTCGCGTTTCTCGCGGACGCTCGCGACGCTCCTTCGCAGCGGCGTGCCCCTGCTGAAAGCGATGGAGATCGTCAAGAGCGTCCTCGACAACGGCAAGCTCGAGAAGGTCATCGAGATCGCCGCGGGGAGCATCCGCGAGGGCGAGTCGATCGCCGGGCCGCTCAAGCGCAGCGGGGACTTCCCTCCGCTCGTGACGCACATGATCGCCGTCGGAGAGCGCAGCGGCCAGCTCGAGCCCATGCTGGAGAACGTGGCGCGAGCGTACGACAGCCAGGTCGAGGCGAGAGTGCAGGCACTCACCAGCTTGCTCGAGCCGCTCATGATCGTCTTCATGGGCGGCACGGTGGGCTTCATCGCGTTCGCGATCTTGATGCCGTTCATCCAGATGAACGAGTTCATGCAGCAGTGACCAGGAGTCCCAGTGCGCGGCAGACGAAACGAGCCGAAGGTATTTTTCCCGTGGGAGAGGCGGCGTGGCTTCCGCTCGCTCTTCGCGCGCGCCCGCGGGGGCCAGGCTCTCCTCATCGTGTGCGGCGTCGCGGGCTTCTGGGTGCTGAGCCACCTCGAGCGAAAGTCCACCGACGTGCGGGCCACGCGCACCGAGATCTCGACCACCATCGACGCCATCGGAGCCTGGCGCGCCGACCACGATCGCGCGTGTCCGGGCTCGCTGGCCGATCTCGTGGCGGGAGGCTACCTGTCCGAGCTGCCTCGCGACGCGTGGGGGCGGCTGCTCCGGGTGAGCTGTCCGGGGCGCAAGGACCCGCGAGGGTTCGACGTATCGAGTGACGGACCGGACGGCGAGCCCCGAGGGCTCGACCGGGTGGAATGAACCGGCGGCAGGGGTTTCCCGGGCCGACGGCCAACGTGACAAGCCACGACGAGCCGCGACGACAAGCAGAGACAACCCAAAAGACTCGACGAAGGAGAACCAGATGCGAAACGTCGGAAACGCCAGTGGAGGTCGCGCCAGCGCGGCCCGTCGCGCCGCCTCGCGCGGCTTGACGCTCGTAGAGCTGGTCATCGTCATCACGATCATCGGCGTCCTCACGGCAGCGATCTCGATCGGCGTCCTGAAGGCGCAGAAGAGCGCGAACATCGGCGCCGCGAAGACCGCGTGCAGCACGATTCGCCAGGCGACGATGCAGTGGAAGGCCGTCAATCCCGGCTCCGACTGCGCCACGGTCGATCAGCTCAAGGCCGAGAAAGACCTCGATACGGGCTTCAGCCTCAAGGACCCGTGGGGCAACTTGTACAAGCTCTCGTGCGACGCCGACGAGATCAGCTGCACGAGCGCGGGGCCCGATCGAAAAGAGGGCACCGAGGACGACATCCACGTGCCGCAGATCGACACCGCCGAAGGCAAGTGACCTCTCATGGGTCCGCGCGACGCCCGACACGACGCCCGATACGAGCGTGCGAGCTCACGCTCGACCGTTGCGTGTGCGAGCTCACGCTCGACCGTTGCGCGCGGTCGGCTGCGCGGGCTGACGCTCATCGAGATCATCGTCGTGATGTCGATCGTCGCCATCATCATGGTCGCCGCGATCGCCGGATCGATGCAGCTCCCTTCGGCGCGGCTGCGCAAGACGGCCACCCTGATCACCAGCGCGATCAAGGTCGGCTACACCCGGGCGACGTCGACCTCCCGCCACATGCGGCTCGTCATGGATCTCGAGCAGCAGAAGATCTGGCTCGAGGAGACCGACGTGCCGATGCTCGTGCAGTCGAAGGCCACGACGAGCAACGGCGGCGCCGAGGCGGTGACGGACGCGGAGCGCGCGGCGCTCCAGGAGGGCGAGAAGCTCGTCAAGGGGCCGCCCATTCCGAAGCCGAGCTTCCACTCGATCGACACCTTCGGCTTCGGGGACGCCGAGGAGGGCAAGGGCGGCAAGCCACTCCAGCGCGGCATCACGTTCCGTCAGGTGCAGGCGGCGCACGATGACGCGGCCCGCACGTCGGGCCGCGCGTACCTCTACTTCTGGCCCGGAGGGCTGACCGAGCGCGCGTCGATCCAGATCCGCATCGGGGAATCGGACGAGGACTACCAGACGCTGACGCTGCTCGTGAGCCCGTTGACAGGCAAGGTGACCGTCAAGGGCGGCCAGGTGGAGCTCGTCCTGCCGACGGACGACACGCAGGCGTCGGACCGCCAGGACACGGGGCTCTGAGCCATGCGCCGCGGCTTCTCGCTACTCGAAGTGATGTTCGCCGTCGCGCTCTTCGGCGCGGTCGTCACGTTCATCCTCTCGGCGCAGGGGGGCCTCATGGCGAGCAACAAGCGCGCGGCGACCATGAGCCAGGCCGTGCAGATCGCGCGCTGCCGCATGAGCGAGCTGGAAGAGAAGCAGCTGAAGCTCGGTTATCCGGAGATCGAAGAGAAAGACACGAGCAACGTCTGCTGCGACGACCAGGTGGTCGACGCGTTCACCTGCGACTGGGAGGTGGAGCGCGTCAAGCTGCCGGAGTCGACCATGCTCGGAGGCGACGCGGGCCTCTCCTCCCTCCTCGGGGGCGGCCTCGGGCTCGACGCCGGGCTCGGCTCGCTGGCCAACGGGCTGCCCACCTCGCTGCCGAGCAACATGGGCAACATCCTCATGAACCCGGCCGGAAGCGCGAGCCTCGACCTCGACTCGGGGCTCGGCGGGATCGGGCAGTCGATGCAGCAGAGCTTCGGCGGCGCCGGCGCGCAGGGGCTCCTCTCGATGGTCTTCTCCATGGTCTATCCGTCGCTCAAGCCGCTGCTCGAGTCGGCCATCCGCCGGATCACCGTGGTCGTGAAGTGGAAGGAGGGGGCGCTCGATCGCGACTTCACCCTCACGCAGTACGTGACCAACCCGTCGCGGGCGGGGCTCCTCGCCGGCATGGCCGACGCCGGCGGCTTCCCCGACGGCGGGGCATTGCCCGGCCTCGGCGGGCTCCTGCCCACGGGTGGACATTGAGGCCCGTCAGGCTCGCCGCGGCACGCGGGATGACCATGATCGAGGTCGTCGTCGCGATCGGGATCCTGGCGATGGTCGGCGTCCTGATCCACGGCACGATCGACTCGCTGTCCCGCGGGAAGAAGGGCGAGGGCCTGCGCGCCGAGCGGGTGCACGAGGGGCGCGAAGCCCTGCAGCGCATCGTTCGCGATCTGTCGTCGGCCTACATCTCGATGCACGTGCCGACCATCCAGGCGCTCCAGACCGAGAAGACGGCGTTCGTGGGGCGTCGCGGGGGCCAGTTCGACCGCATCGACTTCGCGTCGTTCGCGCACCGGCGCACCGACCGGGACGCGCACGAGTCCGACCAGGCGGAGGTCGGCTACTTCGTCGTGGCCGATCCCGACGTGCCGGACAAGATGGACCTCGTGCGGCGCGAGCAGACGCCGATCGATATCGAGCCGCTGAAGGGGGGCATCTCCGACGTCGTGGCCGAGGACCTCGATTCGTTCGAGCTGCGCTACCTCGACCCGCTGACCGGCCAGTGGGGCGAGACGTGGGACTCGACGCAGGTGACCGGACAGCCGAACCGCATCCCGCTCGCGGTTCGCATCAAGATCGTGCTCAAGGGTGTGGGCAACGGCAGCCCGTACTCGTACACGACGAAGATCTTTCTCCCCATCCAGCAACCTCTCTCCTTCGGGATCCCCAAATGAGCGCCCCGGCTCTCCCCGAGAGGTCCGCCTTGCCGCGCGCGTGGAAGCGCCGCAAGCAGGAGCGCGGGGTCGCGCTCATCATGGTGCTCGGCGCGATCGCCGTCATGGTCGTGATGCTCGCGGAGTTCCAGGACGACGCCGGCGCCGAGTTCGCGGCCGCGACGGCGGTGCGCGACGGCGTGCAGGCGGAGTACTTCGCGAGGAGCGCCGTCAACCTGTCCCGGCTCCTCATCGCGGCCGAACCCACGATGCGCTCGGCCATCGCGCCACTCTTCATGCTCATGAAGCAGACGCCTCCCCAGCTACCCGTCTGGGGCTACGCCGACCGCATCCTCGGCGCCTTCAACGACAAGGAGGCCTCGCAGGACTTCGCCGGCCTGGGCGGGTTCGATCTGTCGCTCGGCAAGAACCTCGGCCTCAAGGGCGGGAGCTTCGAGGTCGTCATCGTCGACGAGGACTCGAAGATCAACGTGAACATGGGCGCGTCCAACGAGATCGCGCACATCCGGCTGGCCAAGCAGCTCATGAGCGAGATGTTCCCGATCCAGTACAATCCGCTCTTCGAGCAGCGCGACTCGACCGGCAACTACAACGACCGCCTCTCGATCTGCTCGGCCCTCATCGACTGGGCCGATCCCGACGAGCAGCTGTTCTCGTGCGACACGACGAACGCGCCCTCGTCGAATGCGGTCGAGGACGGGTGGTACCAGCTCCTGGCCAAGCCGTATCGTCGCAAGAACGCGCCGTACGACTCGCTCGAGGAGCTGCACATGGTGCGGGGCGTCAGCGACGATTTCTGGTCGACGTTCGTGGACCCCGAGCCGACCGACCCAAAGAAGCGCCAGATGACCGTATGGGGCCAGGGGGCGGTCAACGTGAACACCGCGAATCCGCTGACCCTCTACGCGCTCGTCTGCTCGGGCGCGCCCACGGCGGAGCTCTGCACCGATCCGACGCAGATGCAGATGTTCATCATGGGGGTGACGATGGCCCAGGGGATCTCGATGGGGGCGCCGGTCTTCGGGAGGCCGTCCGACTTCATCCAGATGATGAAGGGGCAGGGGCAGCTCGGGCCGATCATGACGGCCATGGGGATGAAGCCGATCAAGTTCCAGTCGGAGAGCGAGTTCGCGAAGAGCATCGCGACCGAGAGCAAGGTGTTCTCCATCTACGCCGTCGGCGTGGTCAAGGGATACAAGCGCCAGACTCGGGTGCGCATCCACACCGTGGTCGACTTCGGCTCGACGCCGCCGCTCACGAGCCTCACCGGGGCCGCGTCCGCCGCGCCCGCGCCGACAGCCGCCCCCGCGTCCGGCGGAGGCGCTGCCGTCGCCGGTCAGGGACCCAACGCGATCACCACCGCGCTCCAGCCGAGCGTCGGAGGGCAGGTTCTTTACTTCAACATCGAGTGAGCAGATAGAAGGGCACTGGCATGCCGACCTGGCTGGGCATCGACATCGGAAGCGCGAGCGTGAAGGTCGCCCTCGTGCGATCTGCGTATCGCAAGGTGGCGCTCCTGCGCGTCGCGTCCGCCGACGTGCCCACCAGCGGAGGCGTCGCCGAGGCAACCCGGATCGCGGTGTCGCGGGCGCTCGCGGACGAACCCCAGGGTCCCGACGCGGTGGCCACGGCCATCGACGGCGCGCGGGCCGCGATCCACCGGCTGCTCCTGCCGGCCACGGCGCAGAAGCAGTTGAACGAGGTGCTGGCCTACGAGCTGGGCGCGCAGGTGCCGTTCGACCTCGAGACCTCGGTGTTCGACTGGCGTCTGCTCGGGCGAACGGACGACCAGCTCTCGATCGTTGCCGCGGTCGCGCCGCTGGAGGACGTGCGCGCTCGCATCGAGCTCGTGAAGGGGGCCAACGCGCAGGAGCCGGAGCGCGTCGGCATCGGAGCGCTCGTGCTCGGCGCGCTCGTCCCCTTCGTCCCCGCGCTGGCCGAGGGCACGGTCGCCATCGTCGAGCTCGGGGCCAAGGCGTGCGACGTCCTCGTCCTCGAGGGTGGCGAGGCCGTGTTCGCGCGGACCCTCTCGCGCGGGACCGAGGGTTTGCCCGCCACCGCGCCTCGCCTGGCCCGCGACATCCGCGTCAGCTTCGCCGCCCACCGCGCGCAGGGAGGGGCCGCCCCGGAGCGGGTCTTCCTCTGCGGTGGAGGAGCGTTCGTCACGGGCGCCGAAGGGTTCCTCTCGGGCGAGCTCGAGATCCCGGTGCAGCTCCTGCCGCAGCCCACCCTCGACATGGGGCCTCTGGCCGGCGCGCCGAACGAGCTGCCGCGCTACGCCAAGGCCACGGCGCTCGCCCTGACGCTCGCCGGGCGCGGCACCGGCCTGAACCTGCGGCGCGGTCCGCTGGCGTTCGAACGGGGGTTTGCCTGGGTGCGCGAGCGCATCCCCGTCCTTGCGGGTCTGGGGGCCGTCCTGCTCGTCAGCTTCTTCTTCAGCGGGTGGGCACGCATCTACGAGGCGCACAAGGAGCGCGACTCCCTGCAGGCGGCCCTGGGCTCCGTGACCAAGGAGGTACTCGGCACCGAGGCGACGAGCGCGCAGGACGCGCAGGACCTCCTCACGAAGGAGGCCGCGCTCAGCGACGAAGACCCCATGCCGCACGCCGACGGATTCGACGTGATGGTCCGCCTGTCGCAAGCGATCCCGTCGTCGATCAAGCACGACATCGAGGAGCTCGATCTCCAGAAGGGGCACGTCATCGTGCGCGGCGTCGCCGGCTCGATCCCCGAAGCGCAGGCCATCGCGTCCGCTCTCGCCGACGATCCCTGCACGAGCAACGCGAAGATCAAGAGCACCACCCAGATGGTCGGCACCGATCGCCAGAAGTACTTGCTCGAGTTCGACCTCAGATGCCCCGAGGACGTGAAGCCCGTCCCCAAGAAGAAGGGCGAGGCGGGGAGCTCCGGCGCGGCCTCCAGCACCTCGGGAGGGAAGTGAGATGGCGCCCATCCTGCAGATGAACACGCGCGAGCGAAGGCTCGTCACCGTCCTCGCGTTCGCCGGAGCCGTGCTGCTCCTGCTGGCGATTCCGTTCGGCCTCGAGGCGTTTGTCCGCTCCGAGCAGTCCGACAACGAGGACCTGCGCCAGGCGCTGTCCGACGTGCAGGATGCGCGCACACGGGTGCGCGAGCGCCAGGCCAAGAAGGACGCGATCGTGCAGCGCTACGCGAAGGCGGCCCCGCCCCTGGCGGGGTACCTGGAGCAGACGGCGCGCCAGCAAAAGCTCGAAGTGACCGACTCCACCCCGCTCCCCGACGTGCCTCACGGCAAGCGGTACATGGAGCACGGCACCGACATCCACCTGAAGAAGACCGGCATGCTCCCGCTGGCGCTCTTCCTCGAGTCGCTCGAGCGAAGTGGCTACCCGGTGGCGGCAACGCGTCTCGACATCAGGAAACGGAGCGGCGAAAACGACTCCTACGACGTCGAGGTGGGTGTGTCTTCCTACGACCGCGTCGAGCCGCCGCCCGCACCGACGCCGCCCGCAGGGAGCACCACCCCGTGAAAGAGCGATTCCTGAAGTACCTGAAGTACCTGGGACCTGTCGGCGTGCCGGTTCTGTACCTCTTCTGCCTGGCGGTCTTCGCGTCGCTCACGTTCCCGTACCGGCGGCTCAAGGAGCACATCGTCGGGGACTTCAACGCCACGCAGCGCGCCAACAATGGCGTCGAAGAGCTGCAGATCGACGATCTCAGCGGGTACTGGTTGAGCGGAGTCCGCATGCGCGGCGTCACGCTGCTGACCGCTTCGGCCGAGGTCGGGAAGGCGCCGACGAAGATCGAGATCGAGGACGCGACGGCCCGCTACTCGCTCCTTCCGCTGCTCATCGGCAACAGCGACATGAACTTCGACGCGTACGCCTTCGGCGGCGAGGCGAGCGGCTCGTACGACACGTCGGGCAAGGACCGGTCGGTCGACGTGACCCTCGACTCGATCGACGTGGGCAAGCTCCAGCCGCTCGTGGACCTGCTGGGCGTCCCGGTGACCGGCAAGCTCGCGGGGACGGTGCGCCTGACGATGCCCGAAGGAAAGGCGTCGAAGGGCACGGGCTCGGTGTCGCTCGAGATCCAGGACACCGCGGTCGGCGACGGCAAGGCGAAGATCAAGGGCGCGCTCGCGCTCCCGAAGATGGAGGTCGGGACGCTGACGTTTGCCGCCGAGGCAAAGGACGGGGTGCTGAAGATCACGAAGCTGGTCGCGGGCGGCAAGGACCTCGAGGTGCAGGGCGAGGGGCGCATCACGATGCGCGAGATGGCGACCGATTCGCTGCTCGACCTGCAGATCCGATTCCGGATCAACGACGCCTATCGCGCCAAGAGCGACATCACGAAGAGCCTCTTCGGCGCACCTGGGTCGAACGCGCCGGCGCTCTTCGAGATGGCCGATCCCAAGATCAAGCAATCCAAGCGGCCCGACGGGTTCTACGGATGGAGCTTCCGCGGTGCCCTCAGCCGGCCGGAGATTTTCCCCGCAGGGATGGCCGGCTCGGCGCCGGCGCCCCCGCTTGGCGGCGGCTTTCCGACAACGAAGCCCTGAGCGTGCGCGCGTGCGCCTAGGCGCGCCGGCGCTCCGCGAGGATTCGCGCGATGTCGTCGGGGTGCAGAGCCCGGGCGCGGGCGCGAAGTCGATCGAGGAGCGAATCGCGCTCCGGAAGGGTCGCCGACGCCGCGTGATCGGCAAGGGCCACCGATCCCGACGCGGGCGCCGCAGGAGCGGCGTCGAGGGGTGTCGATACGGCGGGGGCGGATGCCGGGGGCGCCAGCTCGGCGGGAACGGCGACGGGCGGCGGCTCGCGCGGGGGTTCCGGCGAGGCCGGCTTGTCGGCCGGCGGCTCGAGCGCATCGGGGAACTGCGGCCGCGTCGAGGGCCGGCGCTTCTCGCGAAGGGTCGCGGCCTTGTCGACCAGAGCCTTCGAGCGCGTGTCGAGGCGGGTGAACCGGAGCGTGAGGCCGCCGAGGCCTTCGAAAGCGTTCGCCTTGAAGCTGACGACGCGCCCCTCTCCACGCACGAGGACGACCCCCGACGAGAGCGCGAGCTCGAACCGAAGCACGACGCCCTGAGGCCGCGCCTGCGCGCCCAGCAGGGTGATGCTCGCGCGAGTCAGGGTCTCGAGCTCACGGTCGAGGAAGTCTTCTTCACTCGTGTAAGGTCGAGTGATCCGGATCGCGGCAGGGAGGGGCGGCGGGACCGGCGCGTCAGCCACGCGAGGAGGATACGCCGGTCGAGCCTTTGCGGACAGCACATCTGTAGCGTGCGCGAAGGGAGCGTGTTAGGCGGTGGCCGCGGCAGGAGATGACCATCGGCAAGCGGGTGTTGATCGTCGGTTCGGGGGCACGCGAGCACGCGCTCGCGGCGGCCATCGCGACCGGCGGGCATGAGGTACTCGTCGCGCCGGGCAA
>Ga0210388_10003879_pt1 | contig 11680 bp, 8 predicted proteins | sample IncBWC19OmetaG_FD_155485 | JGI IMG/M metagenome (GOLD analysis project Ga0210388, IMG submission 155485) | Forest soil microbial communities from Barre Woods Harvard Forest LTER site, Petersham, Massachusetts, United States - Inc-BW-C-19-O ... | reverse complement strand
GCCGTCCATACCTTGAAATACACGAATATACGGAAACGAATTCTTGATCGATCTGGCGACTGCCGCTTGCGTCGCGTCATCAGCCTCGGGCAACCACTGTTGCAGAATTCCCCCGGGCTGCAATCTGGTCTTGGCTACGGCGTAGAAATCCTGCGAATAGAGCAAGCTGGAACCGGCCGTCTGCACCGGCGGAGGAGGATCGAGGATGATGGCGTCGTATTGAGCGGGCGAGCGTTCGAGGAAACGGCGGCCGTCGTCGATGACCACATGCGCTTGCGGTGATGACAGAACGGTGGCTGCATCAGCATGGTAATAGCTGAACAGTTTCGGCACGCTGGGCACAAGTTCGACCGCGGTGCCGGAAATATTCCACGACACGACGGAGCGAAATGTAGTCCCCATTCCGAAGCAGATGACTAATGCACTGCGGGGTGGGTGGTCGAGCGAGGCCAAGGTCAAGTGGGCCATCATTTTTGTGATGGGAGTAAGCGAGGTCATCCCCATTCCATTCACGAGAAGGCGCCGCTGCATGCCTTCTCCGTAGGCGATGACGGTTGCGGTGGAATCGCGCCGCACTTTTCGAGAAGGAAACTGGTTTTCAAAGTTTTGAGTCGCGAGGAAGATCGAAAAAGCGAGGACGACACTGACATAGGCTGTCACGCGACTGAAAGATCGGACAGCTGAGGCACGCGGAATGGGCAAGGCCATGGCGAACCATGGCAACGAAAGCAAGAGCACCGACCAGCGTTCGCCAACGAGAGGCAGAAGCAGGAATCCAGCAACAAGTGGACCCACAATGCAGCCAACCACGTTGACGGCATAGGCGCGACCGGCGCGATCGGGATCGCCGCCCGACCAGCGGTCGACGAGCATGGGAGTGAGAAATCCAATCATCGCGGCGAAGGGCATGACGCCCAGGAAAACTCTCACGACAAGGTTCAAGGGAACGCGCGTGTCCGCGGTGAGCAGCGGAAGAATTCCGAGCAGTGCGAGGGATATCCAAGTGACTTGGCTCTCTCGGCTATGCTTGCGGCTCCAGCGCCGGTAAATTCGCGAGCCCATGAATGTGGCGAGCAGATAAGCGACCAGGATCATGCCAAAGGAATAAACCACAGGTCCGATATACGGCGTGAAAAGGCGAATCCATATCAGCTCCATACCCATGGTGGCGAGGCCGGTGGTGAAGAGCAGGAGCAAAATGCTTTGGCGATTGTCGATGGCAGCGTTCGCTACGCGAGAGTTGGGGCTGGTTGTAGCAGGGATTGGCGTGTGCGGTTGATCCTGATTTGATTGGAGTGAAACCAAGAACGCTGATACCGCAATCGCCACATTCAAAGCCGCTCCGATGTGTAGGGTCTTATGAAATCCGTAGGGCTCGATGAGGAGCAGCGGAAGAAAGGAACCCAGCATCGCGCCCAGCACATTTGCGAGATAGAGAAAGCTAAAGGAACGGCCATCGCTTTTTTGCTGGCTCTTGCGGATTGCGAACATGGCTACCGGAATCGTCGCGCCCATGCAGGCGCACCACGGCACCATGGTCAGCGACAGCCACAAGCCGGAGAGCACGTAATAGGCAGCCGAAGAAACCGCGGCGCGATCGGCAAGCGCCTCGAGCAGGCGATGGCCCGAGATCAGTTCGGCGGGAACCACCAGCGCGGACACTCCAATCATGAACTCGAGCACGGCATAGAGGCGGAGCGCAGAAAAGCGGATGCGCTCCCCATAGCGTTCGACCAGCGCGCCCGCCAGCCAGGAGCCCACGCCCAGTCCGGCCATGAAGACGGAGAGGACGATAGAGGTGAGCGCGGTGGTTACGCCAAACTGCGCCATCGATAATCGCAACCAGATGAGTTCGCACAAAACGCTGCAAAATCCGGATACGAAAAAAAATAGAAAATACCACACCATTAATTTCTGCCTTTCCCCATTGGGCTTGCTACTGGAAGCGAGCGGTGTCAATCATTTTCTTACGAACGCACTCTACTGCTTACGGTGGAAGTAGCGGCATGATACACGGAATTTTGGAGCGGTGCTTGCGGTGAGTTCAGCAGTCATGCCTGGACCTGGATTGCTCGGAGAGCGCTAACCCCATAAGGGCAAATAAGGTACACGGAGGAGAACGTGCGGCCTGAAAAACCTTCATCCAGCTTCGTGCCCGAGCTTGGTTTCAATTTCTATTTTCTTAGTCTACCGATCCGAATTTTTTCAAGTCTTCGGGTCCGTCGGTTAACGCCACGGGCGCCTTGCCTTGCACCAACTCCCGGACTTTTTCCACCACGTCAGGGTTAGCCAAAGTCGTGATGTCTCCGGTATGCATGTTGTTCGAGAGGGCGGCGAGCACGCGGCGCATGAGCTTGCCGGAGCGCGTCTTCGGCATATCCGGGACAACGTGGATGTGCTTTGGACGGGCGATTTTGCCGATCATGGTTTCGATCGCTTTGTTGACCTTTTCCACGATTTCCGCACTCGCCTGTATGCCGGGCTTGAGCGCGATATAGACCTCGGGCACGCGACCCTTAATCTCATCGACAACGGGCACGACCGCAGCTTCTGCGACCTCGGAAACGGTCAGACACGCGGATTCGATTTCCTTCGTGCCCAAGCGATGGCCAGCGACGTTGATGACGTCGTCGACTCGTCCGAGGATGCGGAAATAACCATCGGCGGCGAGCACGGCTCCGTCGGCAGCGAAGTAGGGCCAATCCTGCCATTTCTTGCTGCTGCGATCTTTGCAGTACTTCGCATAATACTGACTGACGAAGCGGTCGCGATCGCCCCAGATGGTTTGCATAATTCCGGGCCACGGATTGCGTATGCAAATGTTGCCCGCCTTGCCTGATCCGGCGGAAACTTCCTGGCTGTTTTCGTCGATGATGGTCGGATAGATTCCCGGCATGCCTGGGCCCGCGCTACCCGGCTTCATGGGATCGATCGCTGGTTTAGTGCTGCAGAGAAATCCTCCATTTTCGGTTTGCCACCAGGTGTCGACAATTACCGCCTCACCCTTGCCGACCACGTCGTGATACCAGCGCCAGACCTCCGGTTCGATCGGTTCGCCGACCGTCGTCATGTGCTTGAAGTGGTAGTTGTATTTGATGGGCTCATCGGGACCAGATTTTCGCAACATGCGAATCGCCGTGGGCGAAGTGTGGAAGATATTGACGTCGAGGCGCTCGGCGACTCTCCATACGCGGCCAGCGTCAGGATAAGTGGGCACACCTTCGTAGAGGACACTGGTAGCGGCTAATGCGAGCGGACCATAGACGATGTAGGAGTGGCCAGTGATCCACCCGATATCCGCCATGCACCAGTAAACATCAGTGGGGTGAATGTCCTGAATATATTTCGTCGTGCCGGCAACGTAGGCGAGATAGCCGCCAGTGCGATGCTGGCAGCCTTTCGGCTTCCCGGTGCTTCCACTGGTGTACATGAGAAAGAGCGGGGCCTCGGCATCCATGGGGATGGGAGCCACAAGCTGGCCGGCGTAGTTGGGGAGAATTTCGTCAACGAATACGTCGCGGCCTTTCACAAACGGCGAGGCAGAAGCATTCTGCCCCGCGTGCCTCCGCCAGACGAGGACTTTGTCTACCACTTGTCCCTCTTGCTTGGCTAGATTAAGCGCGATGTCGGCGGACAATTTGTGATCGAGCAGCTTGCCATTGCGGTAATAACCATCCATGGTGATAAGAACGCGGCTTCCGGAATCGGCAGCGCGCAGGCCGCACGCCTCACCGCTGAAGCCCCCGAAGACCACGGAGTGAATCACGCCGAGGCGAGCGCAGGCCAGCATGGTGATGGGCAACTCGGGAACCATAGGCATGTGTATGGTGACGCGATCTCCGCTCTTTAAGCCGCAGTAGTCGCGCAGCAGCGCGGCGAATTCATTCACCCTCACGTAAAGTTCGCGGTAAGTGACGGAGACGGGCGCTTCGGATTCGGGTTCGGGGACAAAAATCAGCGCCGCTTTATTTTTATATTTGGTAAGGTGACGGTCGACACAGTTATAGGAGGCATTGATTTTGCCGCCGACGAACCACTTCCAGAAAGGCGGGTCGCTCGTGTCGAGCGTGGTGTGCCAATACTGATCCCAATCGAGCAGGTCGGCGTATTCGCGGAAACACTCAGGGAAGTTCTTTTCGGCGAAGCGCTCCATGACCTCCGGGTCGGTAAGATTCGCCTGGCCAACAAATTTCGCTGGCGGATAGTAGTATTCCTCTTCACGCCAATGGACAGAGATCTGCGCTTCGGTGGTCTCGCTGACTACCAGTGCTTTCGGACGTATTTCTGCCATACGAGTACTCCTTAGAATATTTCCGGATTTATTATGTACCCAAACTGTGCCCGCCAGAAAGCGGCGGAGTCGCGGGCGCTGCGGCGCTTCCGGAACCCGGGGGAAAGGATTGTCAGTGCTAGGCCATGCAGGCGGCCTGCCTGAGTTCCGGAAGCGCTACGCTCAGCAATTGTTGTAAAACAAAGCTTGATCGGCATCGCCGCCAGGCTTGTTAGTCCGCCGCCGCAGTCCCTCCGGTTTCATCCCAAATCCGCACGCCGTGGGTTTCCTTCAGCAGCAGGCTTCCGACGACAAAAGTGATGCCGGCCACAATCATCGGGTAATAGAGGCCGGCGTAGATATTGCCCGTGGCGGCTACGCTCCACAGGCCTATTAATGGCAGCAATCCGCCGAACACGCCGTTTCCTATGTGGTAAGGGAGGGAAACAGACGTATAGCGAATCTTCGCCGGAAAGGCCTCAATCAAATATGCGGCGATGGGCCCGTACACCAGGCATACAAAAAGAACCTGTATGAACACGAGCAATACCAACATGGGAAAATTCGGATCCGGTGCTTCCTTGGCGGGCACCAGTGCGCCGTTTGCGCCGGTCGTCATGGGGGTCAGTTTGGTCGCACCAGTCACCTTGTCCTTCGTGGACGTGACCGTGACGATGTTGTTTCCCGCAGCGTGTTCCATCGCCTTGTAGATCGGTATATAGGTTATAACCGCGAGCAGGCAGCCCGCCATCATCAGCTTCTTCCGACCGATTTTGTCAGAGAGTGCGCCCACCACGGTGAAGAAGGGCATCCCAATCAGCACGGCCAGGGCTACCACCTCATTTACAGTTTTGGGATTAATCTTCAGGATCCCTCCCAGATAGAACAGCGCATAGTACTGCCCGGTATACCAGACCACGCCTTGGCCAGCGGTGGCTCCAAAGAGCGAAATCAGAACGAGTTTCAAGTTCGCCCATTTGCCGAAGGCATCCTTCAGCGGCTGCGCTGAAGTCATCCCTGTGCTCTTCAGCTGCGCGAAGATGGGCGACTCCTTCATCTTCAAGCGGATGTAGAGTGAGATCAGCACTAGGATGATGGACACAAGGAAGGGGATGCGCCATCCGTAGTTCGAGAAGTCTTCCTTCGACATCGAGTATTGCGTACCCAAGATCGCGATGAGCGAGAGAAAGAAGCCCAACGATGCCGTGATCTGGATGAAGCTGGTGTAGAAGCCGCGCTTGTTGTCGGGAACGTGTTCGCCCACGTAAACCGCGGCTCCGCCGTATTCTCCGCCCAAGGCTAGTCCTTGCAGGACGCGGATCAACAGGAGCACGATCGGCGCAAACCATCCTGCCGTCTTAAAGGTTGGCAACAGGCCGATGAGAAAGGTCGAAAATCCCATGATGGAGAGGGTCACGATAAAGGCATACTTGCGTCCGACTAGGTCGCCGATGCGCCCGAAGAACAGCGCGCCGAAAGGCCGCACCAAGAAGCCGACGGCAAACGTAGCGAGATAGGCGAGGTAGGCAAATGTGTCGTTGCCTTGGGGATAGAACTTCAGGGCCAAGATTAACGTCAGACTGCCAAAAATGTAGAAGTCGTACCACTCGATCATGGTGCCAACAGAGGAAGCCATGATCACTCGCCAGATACTGTACTCAGCCTTGCTCGTTTCCACCACCTGCACGGCATTCGCCATATCTTGTCCCCTTTGTTGGTTAAATTTTCTTGTGTCTTCGCTGTGCTTTCTTAATCGTTGGAATGATCGTTTTGAAACGATCGTGGAAATCTTCAGCTCGTCCGCTTTGCCAATCTGTCGGATAACGGCGCGACCGACGACTTGGTTCGCGCGATATCATACGCCGGTCCGTCGTATTGCAGAAACTTATATTTATCGCGTGCTGCGACTCAATCGCCCGCGCGACCCCATCATTACGGAGCCTTCTCCAGCGTGGCCGCCACATTCACCTGGGAATCGGAACCCACGGTTAGCTCCCGCTTCCACTCCGCAAAGCCCGGCATCGAGATCACGACGATGTGCGTGCCCGCGCTGAGCCCGATTTCAGATGGAGTATTGCCGACATATCGCCAATCAACGCTGATTTCCGCGCCGGGAGGAGTCGAGGTGAAATCGCACTTCACCTTCGCCGCGGGTGACGACGCAGCGACCATGGGAGCCTGTACTGGTGAACTCTGCACCGGCGCGGATATCACCGCCGGCGTACTCGAGATTGGCCGCCCGACATTCTCAGCGGGTGCAGCGCTCGACGGAGTTGCGACTGCGACCGCAGTCGGCGGCGGACCCGTCTTGCCACTGTCATTTACCAGCGTATAAAACTGCCTTCGCACCTTGCCTTTGTCGTCCAGGTAATAAATCGTGACGCCCTTCTTCTCTCTTCTGGCCTCAAAGCTTTCGCCCTTTTGCAAAGGCGTGCACTTCGAAAATCTCGAGTCCATGACGCATTGCACACGGAACGGCGCTTCGTTGCCTATCTGAACCAGCAAAGTATTCACCAGGGGCGCGGTACTCGTGGAACGGCAATATGCGTCGAAGGTGAGCTGCTCGCAGTTTGTCGGAACGCCGTTGTCGTTAAGGTTTACCGCTCGAGTCTCGGAATCCAGCACGGTTATCTGGATCGATTTTTTCAAGGAAGCGGCGTTCGCTAACATAGCCACCAGCAGGAGACCTGCCTGAAGCGCCGCCTTTCTACGGATACTCATCGAACCAACTCCTCCAAACGCCGGGCGATACATCTGCCCAACCCGGTTTGCCAATAGCTCTTGAGGCCGGTCTCGCAGATTCGGTACATTGTGCTCCCAGGGCGCGTTCCGCACAATCGCCCACCGCAGGAGGGTAGAGGACAGACTCCGCTCCAGGCTATCGCCAACCGCGGCCGGTCCCCTTGAAAACAGAGAGCCGGTGCACTCCATCTGCACCGGCTGTTTCAGGTAGAGGACAGGTCTAGAACGTAAAGATCGGTCCGAACTCCGTCCGGTGATCTTGCCATTCGTTGGATGGCACGCCGGCAATTGTGTACAAGAGTGAGTGGTCTTCAGCACGGGTGGCGTAGATCGATTGCTCGAAGCCGAACGTGGCCCAGTTGTTGACCTTGTAGTACAGGGTTGCAATGGCGCTCTTGCCCATCAACATGGGCAAGCTGCCACTGAAGCCAGGATTATTCAGGTCACGATTCACAACCTGATCCTTACCGACGAGGAGATGAAGCTGCCAGCCCGCGTTGTGGCCTTTCGGGTCGGCATTGAACCACCGGGAAAGCGGAAGACCGACCTGGAGGAATCCGCCAAAGGCCCGGACGGGCCGCTGCGGAGCAACCGCGGCGTCCCCGCTCGGACATGCGCCAGACACGAGCGCGACCGTGCACCCGAGTTCGGCCCCGCCAGCAGCCGCCAGTGGACCACCATCCGCCGTGACGTAGGGCCCGGATGTGGCAGTCAGGTCGCCCGTATCGGTGACGTAGCCGTTAATTTGGCCGCCGAGGAAGAAGCGCAAGTCGCCTCCCTTATAGGCGGTCGCCGTCAAGGTGAACCATCGCGTGGGCACCTGCGCCACGACTTGGCCGCCCCATTGAGTGCTGGAGGCCTGAAAGCCATTCGGGAAGGCAGACTCTAAGGAGCAAGCCAGAATGTCTTCGCCGCCGTCGCATAGGTAGGAGCTGTTGGGAACGATTGATGTGCGCCTTGAATGGAATCCTGCAAAAGCAATCTGCGCGGGAGCGACGCCCCGGGCTCGATCAATCTGATAACTCAAGGCCACTCGGCCCTCGTACTCCGGACGGTCGGCGTCGGCGCCCTCGCGCTCGCCTTGCCCGAGCTGGGCGCCGAGCCCGTTATTGGCCGCATTCCCAAGCTTAAGGATTTGACCAGTGCTCGGCATCATCACCCCAAACTGACCCTCGAGGTTGACATGGTGCTCCTTTTCCAGCGTCTGGATGAAGCCCACCCGTAGTTGTGGAGAACGTTCCCAAACGTTGCCCCAAAATGCGCCATTGAAGGTGGTTTCCACGATATTCATCAGCGCACCGGATCCGAAAAGTGTCCAGTCCTGTCCACCAACGAAGAAGAGGTCAGTGTTTTCGCTGGCATGGTAATCCAAGCGAACGAAGGCCAAACGCAGTCTCGGTTGATTGTTCCGGATCGAGGTAACGTCGGCATTGTCGACTTCGGTGAAGTTACCTTCGAAGTCGCCCTCGATCTTGCCGGTAATCGTGAGCTTTGGCGAGACGTCCGGCCATTCGAAGTTCACACCGAAGCGAGTGGAGCGTGCCTTGACGTGTACCTCGGGATCCTGGGTTGGGCCGGTGTTGAAGGTCGAGTTATTCCCGGCATTCAGCCATATGCCAGGAAACGGGAAGTCGTCGCCATCGGGGTCGCTGCTGTCATGGACGATTGTCGATTTAATGAAGCCATAAGGCGCGAGCGTGATTGGGCCGGCCTTTATGCCGGCCAGGCCGCCGGGCTTGGGGGCATCGACCGGGAACACGCGGATCGGAGTCACCGCCGTTACCACCGCAGTCGGAGGAGGGGCCACTTCGCCCGCGACTCGCGACGGATAAGGTGGCTGCGGTTGGGTTTGGGATTGTGGCGACGCTTCCGCCGTGGTCAGCGAGGACGACATGGTCTCATTTTCCGGTGCCGGAACTGCAGCGGCCGCAACAGCGGGTGGAGTGGCCGGTTTCGCGGTGGCCGACAGATCAGCGGCGTTCAGCACGCCCTTGCGGCTGAGAGCTTCAACCAGCACTTGAAATTGAGCGCTGGGAGCGGCATTTTGAATGGCGTTGGCCTCGGCTGGCGCCAGCACACCTTTCATCACCAACACACCCAGCAATGCCGTGACGTTAGCATCGGTCGCGGCCAGGCTTACGCTGGGATTGATGCTCGGACTGGGGCTAGGACTTGGGCTCGGGTTAGGGCTTGCAGCCGGGCTACCTTCGGCGCTCGCAGTGTTCGCCGCATTGTCATTGGACTTCTTAGCGTTGTTGCTTTCCGCTACAACCGGGGCTGCCGTTATGGCCAACACCAGCACAGCAAACAACCAACTCTTCAGCTTCAACATTGAAGGTGTCCTCCTTGTTCGGGCGCGGGCTCAACCGGGAGCACAGAACACGCCGCTACCCACGACTTCCTTTCGCGCGATATCATACAGCGGTCCGTCGTTTTGCAGAAACTTATATTTGCGCAATGCAGCGACCGCATCTCCGGTGCTGCGACCCCATCATTACTGAAGCTTTTCCAATGTGGCCGCCACGTTTACCTCTGATTCCGAGCCTACGGTAAGCTCCCGCCTGCACTCGGCGAAGCCCGGCAAGGAGATCGCGACTCTATGCATCCAGCGCTCAGATCAATTTCTGGGGGTACGCACGGCTGCCAAAGAAATGTTGATAGCTGGTTACGGGCCCAGGTTGCTTAGCCCAGTCGAAGTTGCGGACGGCACCATGGCCTTTGATTTCGAGAAATTGTCAGGGAGTCCCGCAAAGAGAATTAGTAAGAAAAAGCTGGAGTCTGATCACTTTTTACTTTTATTTACTCTCGCTCGAGTACTCGCAGGCGCTTTCCTCTTCAATTTGATCTGATTGTAATCAACGGCGGCACGGATGAGATTCTTTAGAGCGCGCTCATCAATTTTATCGCCCTCGAAAAAATCGATCGCTCGCCACGCCTTGCCTCCGAGGCCCGCGTTGAAGAGCTGGTCAGGATCTGGGAGGCTCGCCCCGTGAGAAAAGGTAAGCTTCACCTTATCTTTGTGGGCGTTGCCGACCGCAATCATTCCGTCGTGAGACCACACTGGGCTTCCCATCCACTTCCATTCCTCGATGATCTCAGGGTCGGCCGCAAGGATGCTCTTGCGGACGCTGGCGAGCGTTTTGCCACGCCAGTCTGTGAGCTCTGCGATCATCTCGTCGATTAATTCAGAGGCAGATTCGATCGGGGCTGGCCTTTTCATGTACACCTCCAACTCTCGCACCTAATTTAGCTGCGCTCAGCGTAGCCTGCAACCTCGGCAAGTGTAAGCTGGCCGGGTGGCTCATTCTAAATTTCGCGTTGTTTGCGAAATTTACGGTGGGGAGGTTGGAGGCTGATCCCAAACCAATGACCCATTCACTCGGTGCGTCGCCCGTTGCCCCACCTAGTGGCATACGGCAGCACGAACAAGTACAGACCGGTGAAAAACTGCAAGGCGAGCACGAACACCGCCGAGAGGCCCAGCCTGGAGGTATACCTCCCCCGTGCCACGGCGACGCCGTTGACGATGACGACCACCGTAAAGGCAATGGACAGCCAGCGGTGGGTCTGCCGAACCAATTTGTTCCAGTTCAATTGGACCTCCTCTAACACTAAAGATGAGCCCGAAGCGGCTCGATTCTCGATTTATGACCGTTGAGCCGCCTGAGGCGGCCAGTTGGGCGCTTCGATACCGAACTGCTTGGCGTACTCCGCGTTCAATCGCTGCCAGCCGCCGAACTTTATGGCATCGGGCCCAACGATGCGGCCGATGGGAGTTCCGCTGAGAAGGTGATCCAGAACATCGAAGCAGATGTGCCAGCCCGCGGCGCCCATCGCGATGAAGCGGTGACCGATGTTGGTCCACAGTGTCAGGCGCGTGCCGCCACCAAAGGCTTCGAGTTGCCACCGCATGTCGAAGTGACCCCAGTTGTACTCCAGCACCTCGGGAGCGTCGGCTCGTGTCACTGTTGTTTCGGTAACGCGTGGCGTGAGCGCTCCCACCGTGGTGAGCTTCACCGTGGCTCCAACCGTATCCAGGCTCCCATCGGCGTCGAAGGGGGCCCACTCGCGCAGATGCGCCGGTTCGGTAAGCGCCTGCCAGACTCTTTCCGGCGGGTGGCGCAGTTCTCTGACGAGAATGAGCGTCCACTTCTCTTCATCATTACCGTTTTGTCCGCGGTCTTTTTCTATCCGCGCTCCGCGGGCCGGACCCGGTGTGTACTGCTCGCGATCGGTCACCTTCTTCTCCTGTTCGACGCGCGTGCTACCAGCGCTTCAGCTGCGTGAGCTGAATGAGGTTGCCGCAAGTGTCGTTCAGCATTGTAATGCTCGACGCGGTCACGTCGGTGGGCGGCATTGTGAACACGGCGCCACGGGCCTTGATCCGTTCGTAGTCGCCCTTGATGTCGTCGGTGAAGAACATGGCCGCGGGCTGGTTCTGTTGAAACATCGCCTGCTGATACGCTTTGGCTGCGGGGTTGCTGTTCAGCGCCAGTTGCAACTCGGTACCGTCCGGCTCCTCGGGCGAGCTGACGGTCAGCCAGCGATATGCACCCTGACTGAAATCGGTCTTCTTGGTAAAGCCGAGTACCTCCGTATAGAAGCGCAGGGCCTTGTCCTGATCGTCCACGTATAGGCTGATCACTTTTATTTTCATTTTGTTTCTCC
>Ga0210388_10003878_pt1 | contig 11680 bp, 10 predicted proteins | sample IncBWC19OmetaG_FD_155485 | JGI IMG/M metagenome (GOLD analysis project Ga0210388, IMG submission 155485) | Forest soil microbial communities from Barre Woods Harvard Forest LTER site, Petersham, Massachusetts, United States - Inc-BW-C-19-O ... | reverse complement strand
ACGCGAAAGTCCGCCAGGGTATTGATGCCGGGTACGGCCCGCAGCCACACGCTGCCGCCGTGGCCCCCGTCGCCGCCATCGGGGCCGCCGAAGGGGACGAATTTCTCGCGGCGGAAACTGGCGCAGCCACGACCACCATTGCCCGCCTGAACTTTGACGCGGGCTTCATCGACGAATTTCATGAGGGCGGACCTGCGAACCTAGGCCGCATCGGCCCTCAAGGGATCAATGGGTGGCGGAGGCAGCCTCGGGCAGCACACTGACGAAAGTACGCTGCTCGGGGCCCTTGCGGGCGAACTGCACCCGACCGGTCACCAGGGCGAACAGGGTATGGTCCGTGCCCACGCCCACGTTCGGGCCGGCGCGCATCGGCGTGCCACGCTGGCGAACCAGGATGTTGCCCGCGGCCACCAGCTCGCCACCGAAGCGCTTGACGCCCAGTCGCTTGGAGTGTGAATCGCGGCCGTTGCGGGTACTGCCGCCAGCTTTTTTATGTGCCATGTCTGCTTGATCCTAGAATAAGTCGCGCGCTTAAACCGCGCTGATGTCCGTGACCTTCACTTCCGTGAAGAGCTGGCGGTGCGTGCCCTGACGCAGATAGTGCTTGCGGCGGCGAAACTTGACGATGACCGCCTTGTCGCCCTGGCCGTGACGCACGACCGTGGCCAGCACCTTGGTGCCATCCAGGCGCGGGGCCCCGATCTTGACGTCGGCACCCTCACCCACCAGCCGCACATCGGCAAATTCAACGGTTTCGCCGGGAAGGGCGTCCAGCTTCTCTACTTTCAGGACCGTGTCCTTGGTGACCCGATACTGCTTGCCGCCTGTGGCGATAACCGCGTACATGTTGAATTCCTGCAATGAAGTGGCGCGCCTGCCTCAGATCCTGAGGCTACGCGAAAGGTCGCGCATTCTACTGACCGGGGCCGGGCGGGTCAAACCCTTGAGTTTTCCAGCCCTCACGGGGACTTACACCACGATAGCCGCACTGTGCGCCAGATCACCATAACCATTTCGAGATAGGGCCGGGTCAGCTACGATGCCCCAGTTTTATACAGCCTGGCTCTCATGACCCTTGTAGAAATCCGCTCCATCGTTAACCCCGACCTCACCGCCGTGGATGCGGTCATCAGGGCCCGGCTGCGAAGCTCGGTCCCCCTGGTCGACCGTATTGCCGAGTACATCATCGCGGGAGGCGGCAAACGCCTGCGGCCCCTGCTCGTGGTTCTGGCCGGTCGCGCCTGCAACTCCGACAGCAACGCTCACGTTGAAGCTGCGGCCTTTATCGAGTTCATCCATACGGCCACGCTGCTGCATGACGATGTCGTCGATGGCTCCTCGATGCGCCGCGGTCGCGATACCGCCAACGAGGTGTTCGGCAACCAGGCCAGCGTGCTGGTCGGGGACTTCGTCTACTCGCGGGCGTTTCAGATGATGGCGGGACTGGGCAGCCAACGCGTTCTGGCCATCATGGCCGATGCCACGAACGTCATCGCGGAGGGCGAAGTGCTGCAGCTCATGCACGCGCATGATCCGGAGACCACCGAGCAGCGCTATCTGGATGTCATCTATCGAAAGACGGCGCGGCTTTTTGAAGCGGGGGCGGAGGTCGCCGCGGTACTGGCGAACAGCCCGCCCGAAGTGCAGCGGGCCCTGGCCGACTATGGTCGTCATCTGGGCACGGCCTACCAGCTCGTGGATGACGTGCTCGATTTTCGCTCGAATCCGGCCGAGCGCGGCAAGAACCTGGGGGATGACCTGGCCGAAGGCAAAGCCACCCTGCCGCTGATTCATGCACTGCGTTCCGCCGGCGAAGCGGACCGTGCCCTGATTCGCACGGCCATCCGCCAGGGGGGCCTGGCGCAACTCGAACCGATTGTCGCAGCCATCGAATCCACCGGTGGCATCGATTACGCATCCCGGGTAGCACAGCGTGAATCGGAGCTGGCGCTGCAGGCCTTGACGGTGCTGCCCGACTCGCCGTATCGGCGCGGCCTTGCGGCACTGGCGCAGTTCGCGGTCGCACACACGACTTGAGGGTAGCCATGAAAATGATGACCACCGTACGCAACCTGCCGCTGGCCCTCGCTTGGAGCCTCCTGGCCACGCTGGCACTGAGCGGCTGCATCAACTCCCATGACAACGACAACGCGGCAAACAATGCCCCCGGGCAGGGCTCCGGCGCCGCGGACGATGACCACGACAGTGATGTGACCGGCAGCCATTCGATCAATGGCTCGATTCATGTCAGCGCCGGCACGCCCGGTGGCGAAGTCAGCACCATCAACGGTTCGATCCGCGCCGATGACAATGCCCAGCTGTCCGGCGGTCATACCGTGAACGGCAATATCAGCTTAGGGGATCACGCCACGGCCAGTTCGTTAACCACGGTCAATGGCGGCATTCTGCTCGGCCAAGGCGTCAAGGTCGGCGCGACCGTCAGCACCGTCAACGGAACCCTCGCCCTGCGCCAGGACGCCAAAGTCGGCGGGCACCTGGCCAACGTCAACGGCAGCATCATCCTGGCCGGGGCGACGGTCAACGGCGGCATCAGCACCGTCAACGGCAATATCGATATCGGCGCCAACTCCCATGTGCGCGGCGGCATCGTGGTGCACAAACCCTCGACCGGGTTCTTCCACTGGTGGAGCGATAGCGACAAGCCGCGCGTCGTGGTGGGTCCCGGCGCCGTCGTGGAAGGGGCAATGACCTTCGAACGGGCCGTGCGCCTGTACGTCAGCGACACCGCGACCATTGGCCAGGTGACCGGGGCCACCCCGGTCAAATTCCCCGGCGACCAGCCCCCCAACTGAGTCGCCCGGCGAACTAACCCGCCCACCCTTGTTCCGGCGCCGTGCCGTCGAGTACACTGCGCGCCCCCGCGTGAGCCCCCGAAGGCTCCACCCGGCAGGTAAGATTCGGGATGTAGCTCAGCCTGGTAGAGCACTACGTTCGGGACGTAGGTGTCGCAGGTTCAAATCCTGTCATCCCGACCAATGATTCCATTGTGTTTTTCTTGAACCCAAACCTCATTGGTTCCAGGTTTTGAGAGCGATTGGTTCCAGAATTGGTTCCACTTTTTTGACGCTCGATGCAAACGCGGCTCGGCAGTCGACGTGTGCTTACCGGCGGCCTCGTTTACATATCGATCAGGGAGCCGAAAACCTCCGGATCCGATACTCACAGGCATCCCCCATGTCGTAGCGGTACATGCATTCCCCGCGAATGCTGAGCTCCGACATCACGGCGGCTACGGAGACACACCGCCCGTCGCGATCGCGACCAGCCTCCTCGTCGAAGCCGGCCTCCGGTACCCACCAATCCGTGGCGACGTGGCCATCCCCACCTCGAATTCATGGGTGAGAGAGTCAGATAGTGGTGAAGCCTTGCCAGGTCCAATGATCGGGGACTAGCACCCACCGCCAGACCAGGAGGACCGCTTCCGGCGGCGCTATGCGCAATGCCACAGTTTGGCCGTCGGTGGTTTCGCCACGCTGGGCTCCTTCAGCTCCGGCACTCAAGTTGAAATCCTGAAGGCCTCCCGGCGCCACAGCAGGCCAAATAGGCGTGTCCAGTCTTCCGCGGCAAGTGCCGGCGGGTCCGTTGTGTGACAAGAGCCACCGGCTGGCTATCCTGCATGCCTCCCTAAAAGCACCAAAACTTCACACCCGTTGGCGGCCGTCGGTGATTATTGATGGCCGAACTGTGTTCATCGACCCTGGACCGGCGCCTTGATGGATAGACCGTAGGCCGGCTATTTTCCCTGTGAAGCGCTCGTGACTTTCCCTGCCACTTCCCCACCATCCGTGGCCAACGCCAGATCGTGGTCAAAGGGGCGTCCGCTACCGAAAACTCTGGGTGCGCCAGCACCGCCTCCTGGCAGAGCTGGATCATGACGCGGGCGTCACGGACCGTGCGCTCGCGGCCTGGATAAAATTGGAAGTACAGCTCCGGTTAAGTCTGCGTGTAGAAAAGCACCGCGCATGACTGTGCCCGAGGGGCTCCTAACGTCTGTCGATCTCTCGGCTCAAGTGGATTGAGACCCAGCTATTTTGCGATATCAGTAAATCAATCTGACCGTGCGGCTCGGCCTTTCCGGTCGTATCCACGGCGATAGACGGCGAAACTTCTCCGAGCCTGCTCTCTACCGCGCGAACCATGCTTTCTATGTGCATATGCGCGTCACGTGCCACCCAATCCGTAGGTGTACCAACGCCTCCACGACCGTTTGCAGAATCCCGCACGGCATGCTTTCCCCAAACTCCGTGTTGCGCTCCAAACTCGGGGGAGTCGGCCGCTTTTCTGGCAAGGGCCCTATAGGACTCGCTCGCGCCGATATAAAGGACATGATGTTCTGGCGTGGCAAGCTGAATTCTCGCGGGAGCACGGGCCTTTTGCTTCTTGTCGGACTGATTGGCATATCGAGCGCCGTAGTCGCCGAATCGTACGTGGCGGTATTCCTTTGAATTGAGGACCTCGCTCCACGCCTGAAACTCGAGGTTGGCGATTCTAATGGGCGCGCCATCCGCCCGCTTTCTCGGGCTTCGCGGAATGGAGGACCCGCACAAAATGAGCGTCCGAAATTGCCGTCGTGAAACAGTCTGCGCTGCATGCAAGAGGGTCTGCCGAAGTAATGTCGCGGCCGCCGGCAGGCCTCCCGGGAGGCTGTCGGCGGGTCCGGCGTCGAGAAATACGTCGCAGTCCGAATCCTTAACGCCAATCGCACCCTGAATCTCGTCAATCACGGCATTCAAGCGCTCTGCTTGACTCAAGTCGGCGAACGGAATACGAATGGCCGCACCGCGACCATCGCGCTCAGCAATGCCGGCAACTCCACGGATATATGCGCCACTTGTACCGCGCCGCTCGAGCAGAGGTCCTATTACAGGGATAGCCTTCAGTCGAACCTGCCTGGCCGAATTGAACAGGAGTGCTACGTACGGATCGCCGGCGGGAGTCAAAAGGTCCGGGTCGTATCGAAAAAGATCCAGGTAAAGTTCGTGCGCGGTACCCCAGGTTCTCGCCAGAGTGCTTGCAACGGTTGACTGCAGTAGCGCGAATTCGCGGAAGGTCTCCGCGCGCGGCAGGTCGAATATGGGGCACATGACCCCTTTTGTTCTCGGTGCCAAGGCGCCGCTCGCACTGAACTCACCGGCCTTGGCCCGCTCTATGGGAAAATAGAACTGAGATCTCATGTTGTCTCCCAGGTGACTTCCGGAAAGGCTCGCCGAACCTGCCCATTCCCAATGAGCCTGCTGAAGGCCCGGTAGTCCTTCCTTTCGAACCGAATACGGCCCGCGATGATGGCCGGACTTATTTGGTGCTTGCTCGCAAGCTCATGGATCGCTTCCGCGGATGGATTCATGTACGCCTCACTTCTGCGCCAAACGCCTCGAGGGAGCAGCAGCTCCGCAGCAAGGGAATTGGCCTCGTTCTCGATATCTATCGGCTCACTTTCTGGTTGCTCGATATCCAAATCCGCGATGGCACGAAGTCCGGAAGAATTTAGATGCTTCCACGCGTGCACGCATTCGTGCAGTAATGTAAACCAGAAGTTGTCGAGGCGATTGTGACGTACGGTCAACCCGATGATCGGGGTGCCGCCTTTGGAAAGGAGAGCCGCACCATCCAGTCCCGAGCCTTTGAAGTGAGGTTCGATGACTACGGCAACACCTCTCTCCTCTAGAAATTCGCGGGCCAGCTGCGGACCACGCTCCATCCAGCTCAACTTCACCAGGTAGGCAAGCGCCTCCTCATTGAGTGACTCACGGGTGTATCTGCCATGCAGATACGTTCTGGATTCCGCGACGTCGCGGACACGTGCGAGCCATAGCCAGATCTTCGTTCGGTTTGTTGACGTCGTAGCGCCCACAGTGAGCGTGTGCTTTAAATAGGCGGGGCTACCCGTTGGCGCCAGCGCGCTACGAATCCACTCTTTCAGCTCAGTTGCGGTAGTTACCCAACGGCGCTGCAGAATCTCGCGGGTTGGAATCGCATTCAGGTCGATTTCGTTTTCCGATGACCCATAGGATGCCTCTGGCTCACGGATGAGTAGGCCCGGAGGAATATCCAAGCGCTCGTAAAGTGACCGGATCATGGACAGTGTCAGCGGTCGTTTGCGCGCCAGAACTTCTGAAGCCCGGTTCTTGCCACCCAGGAGCTCCGCAATGTCCCTCTGCCGTAGGCCTTTCTGCTCCATACGGAAAAGGATGGCGTCAATAGGATCCGACTTCTCAAATGGAAAACGAGCCTTCTCGTAGTCCTCGACGAGCTTCGCCAGAAGCTCCAGTCGGGCACCAGCCTGCGATTCCGGGTCCGGATCCTCAGCAGCGAGCGTTTCCACCTCCGAAAGGAAGCGGCGGTACTGCTCTTCTGTCTTGATGATCCTCGGTTCCAAAGCTGCTTCTCCGTTCCTAACGCCTGGCATTGCGTTCGTCGTATTCGGCGTGGGTGCCGATCCAGTTCACGGCCACCACACCATTCCGGTAAGCCACCGTGACTTCCAGCCGGTAGTCGTTACCCTTCACATTGAAGATGACCGTGTTACCTCCGACAAAGCTGGCGGTTGCATAGCGGTCCTTAATTGCCTGGGGCGTCGCCCAGGCAGTCGACTCAACTTCGCTGAGCCAGCTCGAAATCCACTTGCGCGCATCCGCGTGTCTTGAGCAGAACCGGTCGAGCGATTCGCGCCCGACTACCCGCATAAGTGGTTTCCGTGCAATTAATTTAGAGCCAAGCCTACCACATAAGTTCCCATAATGGGAACTTTGTGGTAAGTTCCCATTTTAACAGAAACCGAAATGCTGCGGGGCAACAGCCGTCATGCTAACGAAGTCAGACTTGGCTTCCTTTCGCCAATGCCCACGCCGTCTCTGGCTGGCGAAGAATGCGCCGGATACAGCCGACACCGGCGACGCAACAAGATGGCGAAGGGCTCGGGACGGCGCGATCGTCGGCGAGAAGGCTCGTGAACTCCTCGGTCTCGACCTCGTCTGGCCGCAATCCCTCGCATCTCCCTCCGAGACTGCACGAGCTGCCGCCAAACTCCTCGCCGATGCGCCGGATAAACCCGGCGTCGAGATCCCTCTCGTGCGCGACGACCTCTCAGTCCGTGCTGATGCGTTGGTCCCTACAAGCAAAGGTTACGTACTGCAGGAGACCAAAGCCTGCACCTTTCCTTTGAAACCCGACAAGGTTACGCCGGGCAAACCCGACGAGCATCTTCTGGACGATATCGCCATTCAGATGTGGGTGTTGGAAGAAAGTCCGCTGCAGCTTGCGCGCGCGCAGTTGAACCTCTTGAATAGTCGGTGGTGCTATCCGGGTGGAGGAGATTATCGCGGACTATTCCGGCCATTGGTGTTGGAAGACTCGATTCGCGAGCGAGTCGCCGAGGTTCCCTTCTGGTTGGCAGAAGCCAAGCGTGTGCTGTCGGGGCACATGCCGGAAGTGACCACCGGCAAGCAGTGTCAAGATCCTCACACCTGTCCCTTCTACACTCACTGCAGCGGGGCTGGACCCGAAAGGGCCTGACGATCCCATCGAACTCCTGCCTGGGGTAGCAGGTAAGAATCTTGCGCGCAAGTTGCGCCAAGCAAAGGGCTATACGTCTCTCCTGGAGCCCGCGCCGGAGGAGCTGACGGGTAAGGATGCTTCGCTGTTCCAACGCATGCAGCAGGCGCACCGAACCGAGCAACCTATTCTCGAAGCTAACAGCGGCGCCATTCTCGCCGCGCTCCCATGGCCTCGGTACTACCTGGATTTTGAGGGTATAGACCTGCCCGTGCCGCGCTGGGCCGGCGTGCGTCCGTATGAGCAGGTGCCGTTCCAATGGTCCTGCCACATCGAGCGACAACCCGGGGTTTTTGAGCACCGAGAATTTCTGGATCTGTCGGGCAATGATCCGTCGTTGCCCTGCATCCAAGCGCTTCTTCAGACCATCCCGCCCGACGAACTAGGTCCCATTATTGTCTATCACAAGACCTACGAAGAGGGTCGCCTGAAAGAGCTATCCCACCGCCACGCCGAGCACGCTACCGGCATGCAGCGCCTCATCGGACGGCTTGTAGACTTGTTGCCACTCGTCCGTGATGGCTACTACCACCCCGCCATGCGCGGCTCATTCTCGATCAAGCAGGTCTTGCCAACCATCGCACCCGATCTGGACTACAGTAAGTTAGGCGGGATCATGGATGGGACAGCGGCGCAGGTCGCGTACCTTTATGCAGTCTTTGAGCCCGGGACAACGCCGGCGCGAAAGGAGCAATACAGGCAGGGCCTACTGCGATACTGCAGGCTCGACACCTGGGCCATGGTGGAAGTGGCGTATTTCCTGCTTCGGCTCAGCAGGCCAGGTCAAGTTCGGCCCGGCGCCCTGGCCACCGCACAGTGACGCCGCGTGCCACGCGCGGCACGTTCTCGCGGCCAAATTCGAGGTAGCTCCTCTGGTCCTCTTAGAATGCACCGACATTTACGCGATTTTCGGTTTCGACGCCGATGCGTTTCATGGATCCCCCGATCGGCAACCGGAGGCACGATTTCGCCTGACTATCACCTGACCGGCGACCGCCACCGCGGAGCGCAACTAGCCGGGGCCAGCCGCAGCTTGCCAGCCAAGCCCCGATAGCCAACGTCGGCGCATCAAGCTCGTTCGATCGCACCCGTTTTGAATCACTGCCCATCAAGAAATCGGTTCAGCCTCTGACTCACAATGAGTCGGCGCGCCGCCAAGAATGTCTTGTATGCATTGGTTTCCAGTATGGCGCCATCGGTTGGGATACATTGTGATTCCAATGCGCCTGTTCCAACTTTCTCGATCAGAGCTGGGAAGTATTGGTTGGGAGCCTTATCACTGATCTGTCGATTCGTCTTTCCGCCAATAAAGGCGAGGTTCGCGATATCGTCAGCCTCGCGCGCCGTGTAACCGACCCTGAGCACGGCCTTGGGGAAAATATGGTGGAACTGCAGGCGGTGTTGCGCTCCACGGTGCCCGAGAGCAATCGCCAGATTTGATTGCCAATCCTTCGCGCCCGCTGCACGAAACGCGAGGAACATGGTCTTGAACAGCGCGCTGCGTTGGTTGCGGCCCTCCAATTCTTCTGGAGCGATGTCGAGGCGCCCCACCTGCAGCCGCAGACGATCGAGCAACTCGTCGGCCCCGCCTCCTTGACGCAAAGTGGCGAGATCCTGGTCCAATAGCGTTTCACTCGATCCGCGCGAGTATCGGCCCTTAGCATTTGCCACCAGCACCCATTGGCGAAGTCGAGTCGCTTCTTCCGGAGTGATCTGATATTTGCGCTTGTGCCCGAAGTACCCCAGCGTAACGACAAGAAATGGTGACGAAAGCAACGCCGGGTTTTCGATACCCACATTACTTCGGAGGAAATTCAGGGCGAATTCCATCCCCGAAACGCATTCGTTCCAGCCCTGCTTGAGCGTATCGACCGGAAGGCCTGCAACCGTGAGAAATCTCGACTGACCCGTCGCAAACGCCACCAGATTCTTGAGGTGAATCCCGAGTTCGAGATCGAACCCGGCCTTCTCGCAAGTCTCCTGGAAGAGCTGAAAGGTCTTCAGTGCACCACGCCATTTTGCGGTAATCTGTGCGAGTGCCAAGTCGGAACTGCGAAGTTTGGCGCCCAGCGAGTTGACCCGTACGAATATCTCGGTCACTTCGTCGTATGACAGTGAACGTTCCAAAATGTCCATGCGATAATTGTACTTTCGAACGCCGCGCAGACGCGCAAGTCGCTGGCTGTACTTCTTGTAGCGCGTGTCACTAATCTTCTCGATCCCCGCACGCTCGAGAAACGGCGCATCCTCGTCCGTCTTGAATACTTCCGTTACCTTCACCCATTGCGGAAGCTGCTCGAGCTTTTTCGTGGCGACGACGAACGTCATGCGATCGAATCGTTTCTGAAGCTCATCCTCACTCGAATCCGCCTCGTCGTCGATCAGATCTTCGTCTTCCTCGTCCTCATCGTTGCCGTCCTCGTTCACCTCAGTCACCACGACCAGCTCTTCCGGGTGCTCGAGATTGAACAGAAGCTCCATCGGGCGTTTGCGGCCGCGCACAACCACGGGATCGCCCCGAATTACCGCCGACAGCGACGTTAGGCGCTGTTGGCCGTCGAGCAGCAGCCGCGTACTCTGGTACGGATTGCCTTGTTGGGTCACCGCGAAATCCTGCAGCGGGACCTTCTCGTCGGTCTCCCACAGCAGGATGGCGCCGGATGGATAACCACGATAAAGCGAGTCGAGCAAGTCCCGAACGCGCGTCGAACGCCAGACGTAGCGTCGCTGCATCTCTGGTAGACGCAGCTCGCCGCGCTCAATCATTCCGACGAGTTCCTCCACAGTCGCTTCTGCCTTAGCCATTGCTCAATCCCTCTTGCTTTCAAGTCGTCAACTGCCAAGCGCACTGGCGAGATCCCTCGAGTCCGATCGTGCCACAATGGCTGCAGTGCATCGCGGCGACCCGCTCCGGCTGCCTGCGGTCAGATCTCGTTCGATCTGACTTCATACCTCAAGAAATCCACCAGCCGCATTGCCTCGTTGACTTCATCGTGAGGAATAAGAAGGTACCTCCACGATTTGCCACCAACGGTGGCAGCGTATTCGGACGCATGCTTGCACCAGCGCACTGCCGCAGCCGCCTTAGCCTGAACCTCCTGGCTGCTGACATCCGACCTGGCCTTGGTTTCGATCATAAACGTACCTGCATCGATTTCTACTACGAAGTCCGGAACATACTCCGGCTGATCGATACCCATCTTGAAGTAGATCTGGAACTGGCCCTTCGCCGGTTTAAGCCATTTCATTGCATCGCGCTCCAGAATCACGGCGAAGCGCCGCTCGGTGTCGGAGTCGAATTTCTGCAATGGATACAGGCATCGTTCAAATCCGCCAAATAACATCTGCTTAATTCGATTAGGTTCTGCCACGGTCTCCCGGAAGTGATGCGCTGTCTGGTCAGCTACCGCCGTGTAGTTGCATGGTTTGAGCTCTGTAAATCCGCGGCTTACTCGCACCTCATAGTCTGTCGCCTGTTCCCAGAAGTGGGCCATCATTTGCGCATGGATCTCGCGAGCAATTAGGCGGCGATCGCGATCGAGCACACTGATCGCCTCAGCTACAGAAAGGTAAGTGTGCAGATGGCGCACCATCTGCCCTGCGAGGTCATAAAGCAGTTCGGCATGCGTAAAGTAGTCAACATCATCGAAATCGACTAGCGCATGGACAATATAGTCCTCGGGTCTCAGCTCCTTTATCCCCACCTCAGCGGCCAGCGTGAACTGTTCGTTGGTGCGCAGCATCTGGCCGACGATCTCACGTTGGCCCGGCTGGAGATGGAGCTGACTGACATCCAAAGTGAAGGAATGAAAGCCCGTGGTGACCTCACCAGACGGCACTACCGCGATGCGAGGAATATCTATGGTCTGTTGCACCATAATCTCCGCGGTCTTTGCAACTACCCCCGCAAGATCTAGCAAAGTGCCCAAGCCTTCCCCGGCGGCAAGAAGATCGCTCTGAACCGGCTTCAGCCGCTGAGTGACCTCAGCCAGAATCTCTTTCTGAACGTCTGGCCTGAGCAACGCAGAACTCGTCGGCACAAGATCGGTTCTGACCTCACACCTGTTGATTACGTCGATCACAACGCGAGCAACTTTCCGCTCGGCGT
>Ga0210388_10003876_pt1 | contig 11682 bp, 8 predicted proteins | sample IncBWC19OmetaG_FD_155485 | JGI IMG/M metagenome (GOLD analysis project Ga0210388, IMG submission 155485) | Forest soil microbial communities from Barre Woods Harvard Forest LTER site, Petersham, Massachusetts, United States - Inc-BW-C-19-O ... | reverse complement strand
GAGATGTTTTATTTGGCAGCCTGAATCCAACGGTAGTAAGAGTTATCTCCATTTTCATCATGTTCAACTTTGCTTGTTTTGCACTATATGTGTTTAGTGGTAAACTGCCATTTTTGCATTAACAGATGAATATAAACTTCAATACGCTGGCATTCGAGAACCTTGACAAGAACAAGGATAAACTTGCTTTTGCATGCAGTGACGGGGAAATGAACTGGCAGGAGTTTTATGAATTAGTAAATAAAATCCTGAATGTATTTAAATCCATCGATCTGTCCAAAGGCCACCCGGTAATTATATACGGGCATAAGGAAAAGTTATTCCCCGCAGCCATAGCAGCCTGCTTTCTGTATGGTACGCCCTATATTCCGGCAGATATAATTATGCCCGAAGATAGAGTTAAGAAGATTCAATCTATTTCAGGCTCAGAAGTACTAATTAATTGTACCCATACTCAGTTGGATGTTTCTTCTGCAATAACTATTAATACCAAGCTTGAAGTATCAATTTCACGCAAGGCAGATTTTAGCGAAGCCATTTATACGCATAGCACTGGCCCACTTGCCTACATTATGTTCACATCTGGCAGTACAGGTGAACCTAAAGGGGTAATGATTCCTATGCAGGCAGTTAAAAGTTTTGTGAACTGGTTCAAAAAAGATTTCATGGCAAATGAGAATACCGTTTTTATGAACCAGGCTCCATTCAGTTTTGATATATCGTTAGTAGAATTGCTTGGCACATTATCATACGGAGCAACCGCAGTATTGAATGACTATGACACTGTTAAGAATGCTGACCTGTTTATTGAAAGAATAAAGAAATACAAATGCTCATTCTGGAACTCAACACCATCATTTGCATACTTGTACCTAACAGCTCCCCTATTTGCTTCTGATAATCTTCCAACCTTTACCGATTTCTTATTTATGGGTGAAGAACTTACAGCAAAGCTCGTACGCAGATTAAGAAATGCTTTTCCTGTTGTTCGTATATTCAATGCCTATGGGCCAACTGAGGCAACTATAGTTACTACACTGATTGAAATAACACCTGAAATAGCAGATACCTATCATGCATCATTGCCTATAGGCCATCCAAAACCAGATGGAGAAATACTTATCTTAAATGAATCGGGCAATGCGGAAGAAGAAGGAGAAATTGTAATTGTCGGTGACCATGTTAGTGTTGGGTATTTAAAACAGGAAAGCCTAAGCATGGAAAGGTTTTATGAGTATAACTCAAGGCGGGCCTATAGAACAGGAGATTTTGGATTTAAGAAAAATGGACTGGTATTTTATAATGGCAGGCAAGATGACCAGGTAAAACTTAATGGCTATAGAATTGAAATTGGAGAAATAAGCAAGCACATAGAAAATATCGATTTTATATCTGATGCTGTAACTGTCCCACTGAAAGCAGGAACACAGGTAAAAAAGATTGTTTCTTTTGCGACACTAAAGGGAAAGCCTGTGGAAAATAATACTGAACTGAAAGATAATGCCCTGCAAATACTAAAGACCAAAATGCCCGATTATATGCTGCCTTCCGATATTATATTCGTTGATACCTTTCCGGTAAACAGCAACCACAAAATCGACAAGAAGAAATTGGTTGAGATGTGCTTTAGTTAGTTGATTGTTAAAATTGTATAAATGAAAGCAAAAAGGTCCCCTGAGTATACAGGGGACCTTTTGATCATTCATTCTTATTTCTTTATACTTGCTTGTGCTTCAATTACAGAGTTTACTAATTTCTTGAGTTCTGCCATTTCCCTTTCATCATTTGTACGAGCATTTGTTAAAAGCGTTATTTGAGCTTGTAATGCTTTATTCTCATCCCCAAGCTTCCTATTTAAGGCCTGGATTCCAGCCAAGGCCACACCAGGTTCATCCACCGTTGAAATACCTAGACTATCATTATTAAGATTAAATGCTTTATAAAAATCTTGTGCCATAGGACCTATGTGCTGCACATTAGAAGGTTCACCTTTATAGTTCCAACGTAATATTGGCAGGGCATCAATTTTTTGTAATAACAAATCTCCATCTACCACTGTAAAATTCTCCTTTTTGTTCCTGTCAGAAGGATTTGTCCAACCTCCACCGCTACTTAAATATTCACCATTCCCATCTGTTGCATTATGTCCAATTACAAAAACGTGAGCAGCGGTTGGTGTACCAGTTCCGAAGCCCCAACCCCAGACTTTACTATTCCCCAATTGCATATTATCGCTAGCCCCAACTGAAGCTCCGTATCCAATTGCAGTTGCATTATTTAAATTACTTGCAGATGTATTGGCACGGTAACCAATTGCTGTATTGGAATCGCCTGTGGTTATTTTAGACAATGCACTATCTCCTACTGACGTGTTCCAACTACCTGAAGTGCCATTATAAAGCGCATTCGCACCATCTGCAGTATTACTGCTACCTGTATATTCGTTGTACATTACTTGAAAACCATTTCCGACATTACGTATACCAGTAATATAGTTAGTGCCATTACCTCTCATAGCATTTAATCCTTCAGCAGTATTTTGTGCTCCTGTACTGTTAAGATAAAGAGAATAATTTCCTAAAGCAGTATTCTCATAACCATTAGTTGTAGCTGTAGGCAGATTATTATACAAAGACTGATACCCCACGGCAACATTATAACTATTCCACATGGCATTTAAATTAGCATAGTTTTGGTTAAATAACGCCTCTCCTCCTATTGCTACGTTCACACAGGCGTATGTGTTAGCAAATAATGCACCATAACCCTGTGCATCATTATTTGTACCAAAAGAATTAAAATATAACGCACTATCTCCAAATGCAGTATTCTGATCACCAGTAGTATTCTTGTATAATGCATATGCACCAGTTGCTGTATTCATACTCGCGGTAGTATTTGACTGCAATGCTCCTGCTCCTACAGCAATATTATCAGAGCCAGTTGAGTTAGCTTCTAATGCAATTACTCCTATCGCAGTATTATCATGACCAGTTGTATTAGTAAGTAACGCAGCCCAGCCACCAGAAGTATTATCAGTACCCGAAGTATTATGATACAAGGCTGAATCTCCAAATGCACTGTTCCATTCGCCTGTAGTATTCTTGTATAATGCATATGCACCAGTTGCTGTATTCATACTTGCAGTAGTATTTGACTGCAGTGCTCCTGTTCCTACAGCAATGTTATCAGAGCCAGTTGAGTTAGCTTCTAATGCAATTACTCCTATCGCAGTATTATCATGACCAGTTGTATTAGTAAGTAAAGCAGCCCAGCCACCCGAAGTATTATCAGTTCCCGAAGTATTGTGATACAATGCTGAATCTCCGAATGCACTGTTCCATTCGCCAGTGCTATTTGTATATAAAGCATATGCGCCATTTGCGGTATTCATACTTGCTGTAGTATTTGAGGCCAAAGCTAAATAGCCACCAGCTGTATTGTCCGAGGCAGTACTTGCTGATAAAGCGCCATATCCATTAGCTACGTTTCTAATGCCTGATATATTAGCATGCAAAGCACTATCACCAAAGGCACTATTCCTGTCTCCTGAAGTATTCTTATTCAAAGCATACGCACCGTTTGCAGTATTGCCAGAAGCTGTCGTGTTAGCTGCTAAAGCCGAGTAACCAGTAGCAGCATTATTAACACCTGTTGTGTTATTAGCCATAGCGCTATCTCCAATAGCACTATTATCATTACCATTAGTGTTTTGCAATAATGCCCATACTCCAAAAGCCACATTACTGCTGGCTGTAGTATTATGTTGCAAAGCGCCAACCCCAGATGCTGTGTTCCAACTACCAGTGGTATTACTTACCATTGAAGCTCCACCAACAGATGTATTGTACTTACCTGTCGTGTTAGCTAATAATGCTTCTTGACCATTAGCAGTATTATCAGTACCTGAAGTATTATTATAAAGCGCGCTATCTCCAAAAGCACTGTTCCAGTCTCCAGAAGTATTTTTATTCAAAGCATATGCGCCATTTGCGGTATTATCAGAAGCTGTAGTATTAGCGGCTAAAGCTGAATAACCAGTGGCAGCGTTGTTGACACCAGTTAAATTATTAAATAAGGCACTGTCACCATCTGCTGTATTCCAACTACCCGTTGAACCAATTCCACCATTAACCTGACCATTTAATGCATTGGCACCACTGGCAGTGTTTGAAGAAGCAGTTGAATAATTACGCAGAGCATTTGCCCCATTAGCATTGTTATTAATACCAGTTGTATTATTTAAGGATGAGTATATACCAATGGCGGTATTATAAGAACCAGATGTATTCTCATATAAAGCAGAGCGACCAACTCCTACATTATATGAGTTTGTATTCTCATATAATGCGGCAAGTCCTACAGCCACGTTCCAACTGCCAGTTAGGTTATTGATTAGAGCAGCATTACCAATTGCAGTATTTGCGCCACCAGTTGTATTAAGTTGTAAAGCTGTCTCACCCATTGCAGTATTATAAGATCCTGTTGTTAAAAATTCTAATGCAGCATAACCATATCCAGTATTACTGCCTCCAGAAACTGCTCCATTTCCTGCACTACAACCGAATGCATTCTGAAGGGTAGAATTACATGCATCGTGTGTAGGGTGCAATGAGGAATTATTTTCTATAGATAACTGAACCCAACTTGGTGTAGTGGCTGTTCCTGCATTATAATAATACCCAGGCACAACATTATAGGGAGTAGAGCCTGATGAATCTATATTATAAACCAACATTCCGGTTTGAGGACCATGAAAAGGGGCCTGTGAATTCGTAGCTTGGAGAGCTGCCTTTAGAGGAAATGTTGGAATATTACCGGCATTTGCAGCATACAAGGCATACGGCACTGATAGCATTTGAGAAGAACCCATATAGGTATAATCGTTTCCACCTTTGGGGTCAAACTCTACTTTTGCAAAATAAGTTCCGTTTCCCCATTTAATAGAATCAAACTGGCCTGTTACAACTATTCCGTTTCCAATAGAAAGATTGGCTAAACCAAATTGGTTGGTAGTGGCTGTTTGGGTTTCTTCATAAACCGCTGTTCCATTTTCACTTCCTTCTACGATACTTATTCTAAAGGAAACAGGTTGGTTGGCAATGGCATTGCCATTTACATCTCTGGCTACAGCCTGGTATTTTATGGCCTGTGGTACTGCCGATTGTTGTGTCTGTTGAGCAAAACATACTGACGACAAACCTATTGTCAGTAATGCTGTAACAATAATTCTAAACTTTTTCATTGTGATGTGTAATTAATTTGTGATTACTTGATCTTATCAATCTTTAGGGTTTGTATTAATCGGTTATCGGTATTGTATACCCTTAAAAAATAAATACCGTTTGCGAACTCACTTAGGTCAAACTGTTCTTGTTTATCAGTAAGTGTCTTCTTAAACACTTCTTTACCTGACATACTCATCAATTCTATATTGAGTGTTTTACCTTCATCGTTGTTTTGTATAAATACCGACGCAGAAGAAGGGTTTGGAAATACGGATACATCTCCTCCCTGCCTTTGCTGCTGGTTATTTACACTGGTAACAATAATAGAGGTAGGTTGCTGGAACCCCTGGGTTAAGAAATTAGTTGAATAAGTGCCTGTTTCAGAAATAGGTTCGCCCATTGTCCAGTTAAGGGAACAGATTGAATTACTGAAACTGCTTCCTGCGGAGGTAATTACTTCAGATGATAGTGCCTGGGCCATGCAGGTTTGCCCTCCTAAGGCAAACAAACCTGCAATTAGCATTGGTTTGATTTTCATGTTGTTTTTTAATTAATTGTTTTGAAATTTGATTGAATTGTTTTGTTGTTTGATAGCCTCCTTTTTTGTTGGTGATATTCAGATGGATTCGACGCAACCAAGCTAAATAGGAGTTTTAAGAAAAACATCAGTATAAACACCTAGAAGAAAATAGAAAACACTAGGTATATATACTTAGGTATAAATACTTAGAAGTGAACTATATACTAGGTATATTAAAAGCATATATCTTTATATTATGATTAAAGCGCTTTTTAAGAAATCAATAAAAAATATTGCCTTTCCTATTTTATATTCAATTGGATCAGATTGGATATTGCGGAAGTTTAGCCGTTATAAAAGAATGGTTATTATGTACCACGGGGTTACTGCGACTGACTGTTTTAAAATCAATGGAAGACATATACCTGCAAAGGAATTCGAAAAGCATCTTATCTATTACAAAAAATATTTTAATGTCGTATCTCTAGATAAGATATATCAAATGAAATATGAAGACCATAATTCTAAGAAACCTACTGTATCACTTACTTTCGATGATGGTTTTATAAACAATCTTGATATTGCATTGCCTTTACTTGAAAAATATAATATTCCTGCTACGTTCTTTGTTACCACTGCACCTATTGAAAATCCAGATTTTATTTTATGTTCAGAACTTGTTGAGCTAGTTTGTGCCTTCTCAGAACAAACTGAAGTGCATATGGGCAATATTGTTTTCAGGAAACAAAGTAAATATAGATGGATTTCGGAAGATGGACAAAGCCTATACGGCTTTTTAAGACAACACACATTACGAGAAAAGGCGAGGCTAGTAAGCCAGTGGAAAGCTAAATATGGTTTTGATGAATTAATTAAAAAAGTAGACAGGCAATGCTATGCCTTGATGGATGAAAAGCAATTAAAACAATTAGCGTCTTCTCCTATGGCTACAATTGGCTCTCATACCCACTCACACCATATGCTTACAATGTTGAGTGATGATGAATTAAATTTTGAATTACAGCATAGTAAATTACTGTTGGAGAAAACTATTAACAAGAAAGTAGAATCTATTGCCTTCCCTGATGGGATATATGATAAACATGTAATAGATTTTTGTAATCAACAAGGCTATAAAAACCTAATTGCAGTTGGGCTAAATGAACAGAAGGATAGGAACACTTCTTACCTTGTTCCTCGCATAGGTGTTAGTTGTACGGATGGAATAGCATTTAATATGCTTTGCATCAATTACTTTTTCAATACTCACGGATTCTAGAATGTATCTAGTGCAGAAAAAGAGAACTCCAACTTATTTAAAGGTAATCCTGAGTCCATATCATAATAGGCAACTGGAAACCCTTCCTTTTGTGTAAGGTGTTTAGACAAGTGTGTAGCCCAATATGTTTCTTTGGTAAAGCTGAATATTATCTGCCTACACCCTATTAGGAAGGCAAAGCGTTTTAATTGCCTGATTATTGACTCAATATCTTCACCTTGCTTCTGCTCTATATCACCTATAAACAGAGATCCATCAATCTTTAACCAGATATTTACCCCGCTTATATTCAACATGAAATTATTCCCATAACACTTATAAGTGAAGTAATTAGTATCATATTTAATATGTATGGCTTCTTCATTCTGATTAAAACTGATACTAGTATTTACTTTTTTGTAGAAAAGTAAAATACACTTTAAATAAAAATTATAAATCAACCGAAAAGTATCATGCTTGGCACCCACGCTAGCTAATGGCAATGAATTTATTCCGATTTTGTAAAGAACCAGGTTTTCTTCATGTTTCCACAAAAGTTTTTTAACAAAACCATTATAAGAATTAGAGTTAGGAAAACCGAACACAAGTTTTATCCCTTCTATTCTCGCTAACTCGTATGTTTTCTGCGCTAAGCATAGAAATAAACCTTTGCCTCTATGGTCAGGATGCGTCATTGTGTCGCCAGATTGGGCGGATAAAAGTAAATGTCCTCTATATTCCATTATACAAGGGAAAACAGTATAAAATGCCACGGCCTTATTACCCGCATATGCTATGTATCCAATATATTCCGATCCAAAACCAGCAGTGTTAAATTTTTGCTGCAAATATTTAATGGAATATCTTTTGCCAAACGTCACTTTATAAAGTGGAATTAAGTCTTTTAGTACATCTTTGGTTACTCTTTTTATTTCGTAACCTGGCAAACCATCTTGCATCATTAAATAGGTGTAATTAAACAAAGCTATTAATTATGTTAACCCTGTTAATAAATAGTAAATTAATTATTACATAATGGTAATAAATATAATAAATTTGTACTAAGTTCTTTGAAACACTTAATTACGAAAGGAGATTAGTTCTCGTTGAGGGTTATGCGTATAACTGAGACTTCAAAAAAGGTGAGAAAAGGTGACAGATTTGAGGTTATGCAAACACGCTAATCATTGATAATCTGCTGATTACAAAAATGCAATTGCAAAAAGTGTTAACCTGCCTCATTATTTATTTGATTTCCAGTGGTTTACATAAATATATTTTCGAAAAATTGCAAAAAAATGCAAGAAAATGCAAATTATTGAAGATATGCTTCTCCCGATTGCTCGGTATCGGCATGATAAGGAATCGTTTGATTCGTATCAAAATCGTACAAATCGCCTAATTTGTTAATTTTGACTCTTACAACCCATAAGCTATATGAATTACCAATCGGATGTAGAAGCAGTAGATGCGTTCGGGAAAAAGTACCGCGAACTTTCAGATGAGATAAAGAAAGTCATTATCGGTCAGGAAGATATTATTGAAGATGTGCTTATCTCTATCTTCAGCCGTGGGCACTGCCTGCTTATTGGCGTACCCGGCCTTGCTAAAACACTCTTGGTTAACACCATTGCGCAAACGCTTGGCCTTACCTACAACCGCATTCAGTTTACACCCGACCTTATGCCTTCTGACATTATAGGCACTGAGATACTTGATGAAAGTCGAAGTTTTAAGTTTATAAAAGGCCCTCTGTTTGCCAACATTATTTTGGCTGATGAAATAAACCGTACTCCACCTAAAACTCAATCTGCATTGTTAGAAGCCATGCAGGAAAAAGCAGTTACAACCGGTGGCAAGCGTTACGAATTAAGCAGTCCATTTTTTGTATTGGCTACCCAAAACCCAATTGAACAGGAAGGCACATATCCGTTGCCTGAGGCTCAATTAGACAGGTTTATGTTCAACATATGGGTTGATTACCCTGCCTATAAAGATGAATTACAAGTAGTGAAGAATACTACCCAAGACCGCGATGTACAATTGCGTAAAATATTAAACGCGGAAGAAATAATGTTCTTCCAGAACATAGTACGTAAAATACCTATTGCAGATAATGTAATGGAATATGCTGTAAAGCTTGCAACAAACTCACGCCCGCAAACTGAAAGCGCACCTGCAATGGTGAAAGACTATGTGATTTGGGGAGCAGGGCCACGTGCATCGCAATACCTGGTTATTGGCGCTAAATGCCATGCTGCATTACATGGCAAGTATTCGCCAGATATTGAAGATGTGAAAGCAGTTGCTGCGCCAATCTTGCGCCACCGCATTGTACGCAATTATAAAGCAGAAGCCGAAGGTGTGACTATGGATACCATTATTGCCTCCTTGCTGAAATAATCTGCCATTTGGCAGCCATGAATAAGAAAGCCATAGTTTCCGTTATAAACGACCTTGTTACCGACCAGCGTGTTCACCGCACCTGCCTTACTCTTTCTGAAAATGGTTACGATGTTTTATTGGTAGGCAGAAAAAAAAGAAACAGCCCTGCCCTGTCTCCCCGCTCCTATTCTACCAAGCGTATGAGCCTGTTATTTGAAACAGGAATTCCTTTTTATGCAGAATACCAGTTCCGATTATTTTGGGTATTGCTCTTCCACAAAGCTGACTTGTTATTTTCAAATGACCTTGACACCCTTCTTCCGAACTATACTGTATCAAAATTAAAAGGCTCGCCTATTATTTACGATAGCCATGAATACTTTACCGGAGTACCTGAATTGCAGAATCATGCTATGAAACAAAAAGCATGGAAGTGGTTAGAAAGAATGATCATTCCCAAGCTTAAGTATATGTTCACGGTGAATGAATCGATTGCAGGCTTATACCATGAGGAATTTGGAATAGATGTGAAGGTAATGCGAAACTTGCCCATGAAAAGGGAATTACCTGATAAAAGATCGCGTAAAGAACTTGGCTTGCCTGAGGATAAGAATATAATTCTGCTACAAGGTGCAGGTATAAATATTGAACGCGGTGTTGAAGAGTCAATACAGGCCATGCAATTCATTAATGATTCCATACTGCTGATTGTTGGTGATGGTGATACCATAGAAGAACTGAAAGAGCTTGCTATTAAGTTGCAATTACAGGAGAAAGTGAAATTTATTCCCCGACTTCCATTTGATGAGCTTCTGCAATACACCATACAAGCTGATCTGGGATTAACCCTTGACAAAGACAGCAATATTAATTATCGCTATAGCCTGCCTAATAAATTATTCGATTATATATATGCAGGTGTGCCTGTACTTGCATCTCCGTTAATTGAGGTGAAAAAAATAATAGATCATTATAAAGTTGGGGAATGCATTGAATCTCATGACCCGGAACATATTGCATCAGTTATTGAAGCAATGCTGAACGATAAGGCTAAGCTGGCAATGTATAAAGCTAATGCCCTTAAGGCTAAAGAAGTTCTTTGCTGGGAAATGGAAAAGCAGGTATTGGTAAATAGCATCTCGAATATCTAACACTCATTTTTAGTGCAAAAAAAATCCCCCCGAGTGTTCGGGAGGATCTCTTTAAGCAGGGGGATCGGTTAATGTGTTACAAGTATCTTCTTCTCTGCGGTTGAATTCATTCCTTTCAGTGAGAATATATAAACACCTTCACTGAAGTTAGTCATATCTATATTGGTGTAGTATTTACCCGATACATGTATAGGCTTGGTGAATAATACCTGTCCAAGCACATCAGTAAGATTAAGAGTGTATTCTCCATCAGGTATGCTAAGGGCAACATTAATACTGCTTCGTGTAGGGTTAGGATATATCTCTACGAACTGATTAAGAGATATTTCATCAATGCCAACCAGGGTATTAACTACTAGCACTGCAGTATCGGAACAACCCATCGCGTTTATTATATATACCTTATAACTTCCCGTCTTGGAAATAATAAGCGTATCAAATGTTCCGCCTGCAATTGATGTATCATTCCTATACCACTGGTAAGTTGGTAATCCTGTTGGTGTACATTTTAAGGTATCACCCGATACGGTAATTTTAGGAACTGTAACTGTATTCATACTGATAGTTATACTTGCCGTTGCAGTACATCCGCCATTTCCTACTGTTACCTTATAAGTTGTTTTTGACTTAGGGGCAACAGTAATAGATGATGTTGTTGCACCCGTACTCCACGAGAAGATTGTACCACCCGATGCAGTAAGCGTTGTCGAGTCACCAGGGCACACACTGTCATGCGTAGCAGTAACTGAAGCTGTTACAACCGGTAAGACAGTCACTTTTACAGAATCAACAGATACACAACCCGTAGTGCTTGTTCCGGTAATGGTATACGTTACTGAAACAGTAGGTGTTGCTGTAACTGAAGCTCCTGTGGTCGCGCTCAGGCTAGTACCAGGTGACCAAACATAAGTACTTGCACCTGCAACAACTATTTTAACTGAACCACCTATACATATGGTAGAAGAAGAAGGAGTAATAGTAAGAACAGGAAGAGGGTTCACCGTTATTTTTACCGTTTTTGCATTTACACATCCCGATGCAGATGTGCCTGTTACGGTATATGTTTTTGTTGTTGCAGGAGCGGCAGTAGTTGTGTCAAAAGCAGTAGTGCTTAATCCTCCTGCCGGGCTCCAAACATAA
>Ga0210388_10003874_pt1 | contig 11682 bp, 7 predicted proteins | sample IncBWC19OmetaG_FD_155485 | JGI IMG/M metagenome (GOLD analysis project Ga0210388, IMG submission 155485) | Forest soil microbial communities from Barre Woods Harvard Forest LTER site, Petersham, Massachusetts, United States - Inc-BW-C-19-O ... | reverse complement strand
GAATGCAGCAGCACCCGTCCGTCTTCGCCCGCCGTGACGATCGTTCCGCCGTCCTCGCTGAAGGCCAGGCCGAGGACCAGGCCGGTGTGCCCGGGCAGCGTCCGCGCCCAGCCGCCGGCGGCCGGCCCGCCCCCGCTGACCCGCAGCAGCCTGACCGCCCCGTCACTCCAGCCGGTCGCGAGCAGCGTGCCGTCCGGGCTGAAGGCCGTCGTCTGCGGGAGGTTCAGGCCCGCGGTGCGGGTGATCGCGCTGGCGCCGCTCGCGTTGCCCGCGTTGCGCGTGTCGCCCGGTCGTGCGGCGTGCCACAGCCGGACGGCGCGGTCGGCGCCGGCCGACGCGAGCAGCAGGGGATTATCACCGCCGAAGGCCACGCTGTAGACGGCGCCGGCGTGCGCGCTGATGGTCTGTCGGAGCCGGGCGGGCGTCGGGGCGGGCGCCGGCGCCCGCCCCGATGACGCCGCCGCCGGGCCGAATAGGCGGCTGTCCCGGCCGCTCTGGTACAGGACCGGGGTGACCCACTCGAGCGTGCGCCCGGGCAGCCCGATGATCTCGACCCGGCCGCTCGACACGGCCTCGTCGATGCCCCGGCCCTGGCAGATCGCACGGTAGAAGCCGCCGCTGAACGCCAGCGCCGCGACGTCGGAGATCTCGTACTGCATCGCGGTGACCGCGGTCACCCCGCCGCGCACCAGCGCGGTCGCGGTGGCCGAGAACCGGTCGGTCCCGCTCGCGGCCGCGCCCGAGCACGAGTTGAGCACGACGAGCCGGGGCAGCGTGGCCGCCTGCCGCAGCAGCGTAACCAGCCGGCCCGCCTCGACTAGGTCGGTGTCTCCGTGGGCGTCGGTCAGCGCCAGCAGCCCGGTCCCGGCGCTCGGGTCGAACGTGCCGTGCCCGATGAAGTGCACGACATGCCAGGCGCCGCTCAACAGCAGGTCGTGCAGGTCCGCCCAGGATGCGTTCGGCGCCCACGTCAGCACCGCGCGCCCGTCGCTCGCGCGGGACAGCGCGTCGGCCAGCTGCCGCTGTTCCCTCGCGACGTCGAGCCTGGGCAGGTCCCTGGGCGACGACACGATGCCGAGAATGCGCAACGGCGGGTCGACCGGCAGCGGCGGCATCGCCGACGTCACCCCGACGTGCCGGACGAGCTGCTCAAGTCGGCAGACGTAGCCGCCCGCGGCGTCGTCGTACATCATCTCCCAGGGCAGCGCCGAGAGTGCGGGGTCGGCGATCCTGAGCACGATGCGCAACCGCCCGCCGTGCACGGCGGCGACGGCGAGGGCGGCCCGGTACCGCTGCGCCACGTCGGCGTGCCCGAGCAGCGCACCGAACAGCGTCCGCCCGACCTGCCTGACCGGCCCTTCTTCGCGAGCTGTCGGCCGGGCCGCGAGGACCGCGTCCTCGAGCTCAGCCCGGCGGGCGAGCAGCCCGGGGACATCGAGGGCCGCGACCCCCGACGCAACCGCCCCGTCGGGAGACTCGAGGACCTCAACCCGCAACTTCCCCGCCGCGTCGGCCGGGCCGATCGCCACCTCGAATACGTCCATCGGAAAGCAGGCCCCTCGCCCCTCGCCCCTCGCCGGAAATTGATAAGCAAATCGTACGCGTCCGCTAATGACTAGGTGCGCGGCGTGATTTCGAGTATTACCCTATAAGGGGCTGCAGTGCGAAGGGGGAATTGCGCGATGGCTGAACCCGAGGACACCCGTCGGGTGTGCCTGCTTGCGGATATTGACGGATACGCGGAGCTGGCGCCGGTCGCGCAATCCAGCCTGACCGTGCGGCTGAAAGGCGTAATCGGCGCGGCCCTGAAATCGGCGGGCATCGAATCCGGCGAGGCCTGGCGGCAGGACCGGCTCTTCCGGCAGCTTGCCCTGCTTCCGGTCGCCGCCGACGCCGCCACGGTCGTCCCGCTGATCGCCCGCGCCCTGGTCGCGGAACTCGGCCGAAACCCGGCCGCCGCCGACGCGCCGCCGCTCCGGGTGCGGGCGGCCATGACCAGGGACGTGGTGACCCGGGTCAAGGGCGCCTACGCCGGCCGCGCGGTGGTGACGGCGACCAGGCTGGTGGAGAGCCAGGCGGTGCGGGCCGAGCTCAGCGCCGATCCGGCCGCCCTGCTCGCCCTGATCTTGTCCGATGGCGCGTACCAGGACGTCCTCGCCCGAGGCGGCGGCGACTTCCCGCTTGACTCGTTCCGCCAGGTCAGCGTCGATGTGCCGGACCGCGGGTGGCAGGGCACGGGCTGGCTCCGCGCATGCGCGCCCGGATCGCTCAAGCCGCCGCCGAGGCGATTCGGCAGCATGCTCCGCAGCAACCTCCTCCCGCTGCTCGGGGGAGGGGCGGACGACGTGGTCACGTTCCTCGACGGGATGGCGGGCACGACCGGGGAGAACGGGACCGAGGAGGCCGAGACCGCCGCCGAGCACCTCGCGGCCGACCACTCGGGGGCGGACCACACCGGGGCCGGTCACGACTCGTACGAGGTCGCCGACCTCAGCGCCGCGGACGCGCACTACTACATCGATGAGACGCACACGTACTCCTACGACGACAACGGCTACGTCTCGGAGTACGGGACAAGCTCCGTCTACGACGGCTCCGAGTACGACGCCCACGACGCCGCGGCCGAAGGTCACGACGACATCGTCTAGTCGGCTATCGCCGGACTCCGGCGAGTTGCCGGCGCCAGCGGGTCACGAATCGGAGTCGCCCGGCTCGGTACCGGTCTCGGCGCTGCCTTCCTGGTTCGCCGTCCCGGCGGCCGTGTCGATGCCACGGGCAGCATCCCGGTCGCGGGCCGAACGGCCGAACCCGCCGAAGGCGGTATTCATCTTCTGGCGCTTTTCCTCCGTCAGCTCTTGCGGCGTGACGGTCTCCAGATCGGCTCCGGTCGGCTGGTCGGAGTAGGGCGGGTTGCCCGGGGAGTACCCCCCGGGTGCGCGAACCGGCGTGGTCCCGTGTCGGGGAACGCCCGGTGAGGTCTGCGACTGGAACGCCGGCCTGGGTGCCCCGGCCGGAACCCAGGCGCTTCCCGTCCAGTCAAGCCGCTGCCCGCTGCGCTGATCCATGCAGTGGATCGTCTGCTCGCCGATCACATACCAGTAGCTGTAGCGGCCGTCGATGGCTCCGAAGGTGGCCGGCGGCCGGAACGTCCACGCGTTGGTCCAGTCAGGGGGAGGCGGAGGGGTCCCGTCGTCGCCGCCGGACACTACCTCTGAGTACACCTTTTTCACGCCGTCTCCGATATCGCGCAGGCGGCCGAGCACGCCGCCGCCAGAACTGGCGACCTCCTTGTCGGCATTTCGCTCGTACCCGGCTGCGGACTGCGTCCCACCGCCCGCGGGCTGGTATCCGGGCTGCATCCCGGTCCCCGCGGGCTGATACCCGGTCGTGGTGACCCGGTCCCCGAGGCCGGATCCGCCGGCCGCGCGGTCGTCGCGGGTCGGCCTCGGCGCGGTCATCGGAAACCGCCCGCTGACGTCCTCCGCGCAGACGTGCGTCAGGTAGGGCTGGATTGCGGACTTATAAGCCTGCCAGCCGGTGACCACGGCGGCTCGAGCGCCGTAGTCCGCCACCGCCTGCCAGACCAGCTGCGCGTTGCGGGACGGGTAGACCCAGATGGTGTCGCCGTCTGGTGCTCTGACGTCGGACAAATCCGCGGGAAGATCCGGCAGCCGCTGCCCGCTTGGCGCTGGCCACGGCGCCTCGCCGGGCTCCGATATCATCGGTTCCCCCGCCTCATAGGCGGAAAGCAGCCAGACTTTCTCCATCACGCGGTCGTACGCATTGCGGACCAGCCGTTCCCAGTCGCGCTTCAGCTCGTCTAGCGTCGGAACCGTGACGCGCGGATCCTCGCAGTACCAGCCGACGAAACCGTAAAGCGGACGGCCCTGGAAGTCGGCTGCGTACTCCGTCCCGAATTGCGACGCGGCGCACGCGACGCCCGCCAGCGTGCCCGCCTCGAGCCGGGCGAGTACGAAGCGCGGCGCGGGAAAGCGGCCGTCTCTGACGGCCCCGGCGATGACCCCGGCTGCCCGCCCGTCGGGGGTGACGCTGGCCGGGCGGGCGCGCCACCACTTGTCGACGCGGTAGGTCTTGGAGTAGATCACAGCTGCCCACCCGCCGGTGCCGCCCGGGTAATCGCCGGATGTCATAGCTCCACCTCACCGTTGCGAATGATCGGGTGGCCCTCGAGTTCGGCCGCCAGCCGGGCGATCAGGCTCTGATCGTGCTGAAACTGCCTCTCCTGGTTCACAATCGCCGCTGCGTAGGAGGTCGACGTGTCCTGCAGCCGCGCGATCTTGCGGCTGCGGAAGTAGGCGCCGAAGCCCTGGTTGAGCGCGGCAATCTGCTGGTCAGCGGCCGACTGGTCGGCCCGCTGCCTACTGAGCTGGTCCTCGTGACCGTGGAGCCCCTCCGTCAGCCGGTGCATCAGCGAGAACACCATCGGCCGGTGCAGTCCCATCGGGTCGATGTCGCTGACGTCGACCTGAAGCGGCGTCTTCGGGCCGAAGTTACCCACTTGAACCGGACATAGCAGCGTGGTCACGTCCTTCACGTAAGCAGCGGGGACGAGGATCTGCAAGTTGTCGATGATGGTCTGAAGCGCATCCCCAACCTCGCGATCCTGGCCGGCCAGCAGGTCTGCCTTGGTGATCACCACGACGAGCGAGGGCAGCGGCAGGCCACGGCTGATCCGGTCCTGGGTTGCGTGCTGCAGGAGTTGCGTCATCCGCCCGATGCGCAGCCATTTCTGCACGTCCTGGATGGACGCCTTCTTATTCAGCCAGGGCGCGAGCCGGGCGCCGTCGAACACCAGGTAAATGCTGTCGGACGCGGCGAGTTGCTCGCGAAGTTCGGCCGCGTCCGCGGCGGAGGCCTTGTCCATCATGGCGCCGCCGCGGTAGTCCAGCCACTCCACCGTCACCAGGGTGTCGAAGCCGTGGTTGAACACGAACTGGTAGCGCTTGCTCTGGTTTTCCGCAGTGGGCGGTGGAAGCTCGCCCTGCTCGATGAGCTGGTCCCACGCCTCCTCTAGATCGACGCCCTCGTCCGGGTCGGCGGTGTAGAGAAAATAGCCCTGCACACCCACGGTCATGGTGTTGTACATGCCGAGCAGGAACGTGGTCTTGCCGGATCCGGTGGTGCCGAGCATCGTCAGTTTCAGATTCGGGGTGGCCATCGCCGCCTCCACAGGGGGAAAGGGTTGTCGATTGGTTGGGGACGAGGGATCAGAAATACTGAATGTCTTTGAGCATCTGCTCGAGCCCTTCGGCGGGCTTGATGAGCGGCTGAATCTGTCGTTGGGCGCGCAGCGCCGCCTGACGGTAGTTCTCCGCGATGGTGGCGTACGAGCGCTCGCCCCGCCACCAGCTGCCCACGCGGTCCGCGAGCGTGTCCAGGCTGGCGGCCGAGTTCGCGGCTTTCACCGATGACTCGAGCTCGGTGCTGAGCCGGACCAGCATGCCGATCAGGCCGAACCGGAGCGACCACAGCACCGGCACGACCACGTTCAGCGGGGCCGGGCCGCAGGCGACCGGGATGATGGTCCCGAAGATGTGCTTGGTGGCCGCGATCGCCTTCGCCAGCCCTTCGACCGGGGCGAAGACCTTCTCGCTGACCTTGTCGTCATCGATGTCGATGAGGTCGCTCTTGGTGACCGCGATGACGAGCGGCGTCGGCACCTCGGGCCTGTCCCGCATCGCGCGCAGCACGTGCGCGCTCAGCCTGCTCGCGTTCTTCGCCGCCGCGGGCTCGTGCACGAGCGCGTAGCCGTCGAGGAACATGACGATGGCGTCGCTCTGCAGCAGGTCCTGGTGGAGCTGGCCCACGTCCTCGCCGTCCGACGTGCGCCCGGTGGCCGCGCCGCCGCGGTGATCCCGCCAGGTGAACGGGAGCACCTCAGCGCCGTTGTACCTGAGCGCGAGGTCGTAGCTTGCGCGGCGGTTCGTGATCGGCGGGTACCGGCTGCTGCGGATCGCTCGCGCGTCAGCCAGCAACTGGCTGTGCTGGCCGCTGTCCTTCGCCCTGACCTGGAACCCGCCGATCCCCACTTGCATCTCGGCGTACATCAGCGACAGGTACGTGGTCTTGCCGGCGCCGCTGTGTCCGAGCATTACGATCTTCACCGCGCCTCCCTTCGTAGCTGCGATAGCGGTGGTAACTCCGGTGGTGGTACTGCGCTCGCGAAGTGTGGGGGAGCCCGCTCGGCCCGGTTAGCGGCGGCGGAACGGGTTCCTGGTCAGGTCGAATGGCCGTAGTCCTGCTCGCTGCTCGGGGTCGGGCGTTGTGGCGGGCTCCGGCTGCGGTTCCGGCCCCGCCACGGTCGTCGGTTCCGCGTCGGTCGTCATCATCGGTTCAGCGTCGGCCGTGGTCGTCGGCTCGGGTTCTGGTTGGGGTTGGGGCTCCAGGGCAGGCGGCAGGGCGATGTGGAGGGCGAGTTCGGTGGCGCCCTTGACAACGGCCAGGTCGGGTTGCTCGGCCAGCCGGACCGGCCGCCCCGTCCTCGCCAGCAGACGCTCCTCGGACAGCGGGATCCGGCTGGAGCCGCCGATCTGCAGGATCTGGTCGACGGCGGCGAAGGACAGGCCGGCGTCGGTCAGCATCCGCTCGCACTCGGCGACGGTCTCCTCGATGAGGTCGCCGATCGCGTCGTTCAGCTCGGGGCGGGTCAGGGCGAGGACGTCGGGCGGGTCGAGCTCGGTCAGCCACTTCTCGGTGGCCGGGAGGAGGGACAGCTCGACCTTGGCGTCGACGCACTTCTCGCGCAGCTGGATGCGGCGTCGCAGCAGGTCGGCGACGGCGCTGGCCGCGCCGGGCTCGGGGCCGCCAGCCCGCGCGGGGTCGCCCGGCACGGCGTCGGGCGCGAAGACCTTCTCGGCCTGCGGGAAGCGGTCCCTGACGAGCCGCACGACCCGTTCGTCGAAGGCCCGGCCGCCGACCTGCCTGAGCCCGCCGGGCGGCCCGTAGATCTGCTGGCCGTCGTTGGTCTGCATCGCGATGGCGCAGTCGAACGTGCCGCCGCCGAGGTCGTAGATGACCGTCGTGCCCGTCAGCGACCCCAGGCCGGCCATCGCCGCGACCGGCTCGGTCTCCAGGTGGATGACGGACAGGTCGTACCCGGCGGTGCCGCAGGCCTCGACGGCCTGATCACGGGTCCAGTCCTCCCAGGCGACCGGCACGGTCAGCACGACCGCGCTCGGCTCGGCCGGCACCACCGCCAGGGCGCAGTCCCGCAGGAACCTGATCACCACGGCCATCAGGTCAGCCGGGGAGTAGTCGGCACCGCCGAGGCGGTAGACCGCCGGCCGGCCGACGTCGAGCTTGAAGCCGGTGCGGTAGTCCGCCACACGCATCTGCTTGACCCGCTCCGCCTCCAGGCCGACGGCGAGGCTGCCGTCGCGACGGGCGCAGACCGACGTCGGGATCCCGACCTCCCCGCGCACCGCGAGCGGGTCCTTGACTTCCAGCTGCGGAACGCCGGGACGGCCGATCATGATCATCGAGGTCGAGGTGCCGAAGTCGATGCCGTGCACGACCACCGCGGGCGGGTCCTGGGTCATTCGCGCTCCTCGCCTCCGCCAAGCGCCTCGACCTTCAGCCGGGCCCTGACCAACGTCCGGTCGATCTCGCCGTACTTCTGCAGCCGCGCTGCCACCTCGCGGACGCGAGCCGCGTTCTCCGCCGCGGTGCGGGCCCGCACCTGATGCAGCCGTTCCCGCTTGTCCTCGAGCTGGCGGGCTTCGCGTGTCAGCTGCTCATCGAGCGCGGACGTCAGCGCGCGGGTCTCGTCCTCCACCCGCTGCCGCATGTCCTCCAGACTGGTCTCCGCGGTGGCCCGGATCTTTGGGATCACGTGCTCGCGGAGCCGTCTTTGCAGCTTCGCGTCCTCCTGCTCCAGGTTCTGCTGGGTGGCCTGCCGGTAGCCGCCGACCATGCCAAGCATCTGGCCGAGCACGCCGCCGACCAGGGGTCCGGCCACGAAAACGCCGATCGGCAGCGCGGCGGGGGGGAACACGAGCGATGCGGCGACGCCGAGCAGCAGGCCGGCCGCGCCGCCGGCGGTGCCGCCGGTCCAGGTCATGCGGAACGTGGAGAACCGCTTCTTCGGCAGGTCGACCGAGGGGGCGGAGATTGCGCCGGCCGGCGTGATCGCGTCGCCGCCCAGGCCGGCCAGGGCTGTCGGCAGGTCGGCCGAGAACCGGGCCGCGACATCGTCGATGACCTCGCCGAGCGCGCGGTTGGCGTCGGCCTGCGCCTCGACCATCCGCCGGACCAGCCGGTTGATCGCCGGGGCGGGTTCTGCGAGCACCTCGCGGTGATTGGTGTCGGCGGTGAAGTCGGCGATGATGTCGTCGAAGGACTGCTTCAGGCGTCGCGTGATCGGCCGGGCTCGCTCGGTAAGCTCCTGACTGAGCTTCCTGGACCGTCGAGGCGCCTCCGCCCGCGCCTCGACCGCCCGTGCCTGCGCGAATTTCAGCTCCTCGTCGAGCTGGGCCAGCTGGTCCCCGCCCGCAAGCGCTGCCTGCTCCGTGCGCAGCGGAGCGCCGCTGTCGCCCGCGATAACCTGCAGCACGTCGACCGCCCGCCCGAGCCGGGCGATCGCGCAGCTGGCGACCAGCCCAGTCCAGAGGCTGAGCTCGAGTTCGGGGAACCCCGAGGCCTTGATGAGATCGGGGTCGGCGCCTGCCTCGCCATTCCACTTGCGCAGCGACGAGACGGCGACGATGTCAACGTCCTCGGGCGCCATCCCGGTGGCGTCGGCGATCCGGGTCCTGGCTTCGGCCAGCACCGGGCGCTCGTCGGGGGTCTTGTCGATCATGGAGACCGCCGTCAGCACGATCGGGCACACCTCGTAGGCGCGGGCGAGGAACGCTAGCTCCACGGTGCCGAGCGGCTCAACCGCCGACGCCACGAAGAGCAGCGCATCCGCCTCCGGCAGGAAGCCGCTCGTCGCCGCGGTGTGGGCCGGGTTCATGCTGCCGACGCCGGGAGTGTCCACCAGCGTGAGGCCTGACCTCAGCTGCGGGATGGGCGCCGCCATGTCGATCCTGACCACCTCGGGACCGCCCTCGGCCTTCTGACCCTGCACGGTGGCGTACCGCGCGACCTCTTCGAGGCCGATCGTCTTCGCGGGAAGCTGGGAGCCATCCTCGGCCTGGAGGAAGTGCACGACCGCCTGCGGCGTCTCGCCCCAGCAGAGGGTGCATACCGTCGCGGTGGCGAGATCGGTGTCCTCGGGGAACAGCCGCTGTCCGATCAGCGCGTTGAGCAGGGAGGACTTGCCTCGCTTGAATTCGCCGACGGTCAGCACCAGGTAGCGGCTGTTGGCGAGCGTCGACCTGGCGCGTCGCAGCACCCGATGCCCGTCCTCGGCTAGGTCATCGCCTAGCTCGGCCTCCAGCCACGGGAAGAGGTTGAGCACCTCGTCTCTTACCTGGTCAACTTCGTTCTGCATGGGTTTCACCTTCCTTGGGGGCCGAGGGGTCGGCCGCGATGTAGGCGACCACCAGCTGCGGCCGGATCAGCTGGTCTCCGCGCATGTAGCCGCGCCGCACGGTGGCCGCGATCGAGCCCGCCGCGCCGTCGGCATCGGCGGGCTGGGCGCCGACTACGTGATGCCGGGCAGGCACGACGGGCCCCTCGTCGGCGAGAGCCTGCACGCCGGATTCGGCCAGCACCGTGTCCACCCGCCGCTGGACGAGCTGCAGGGTTCGCGCGGCGGACTCGCCCGTCCAGTCACGGCCTGCTAGGTCGGCCAGGTCATCGGCCAGGCCGATCAGCGACCAGACCACATCCGGCTCGACGACGGCGGCCGGGGCGTCCGCCCCGACCGTCCCCGGCAGTTCCGTAACGCTTGGCTGCGTGGGTGGTGACGGTTCTGGCAGCGGTCCCGGATCAGGCTGCTCTGGCGCCAGTCCCGGTTGCGATCCCGCATCCTGCGGCTCCTGCGGGTCCGACGGCTCTCGCGGCTCCGACGGCTCCAGGCCTTCCGGCCGTTCCGGCGCCGACGGAGAGCGGAGGGATGGCGGAGCGGCGAGGCTGTCGTTCTTCTCGCCGGGCAGCCAGGTGATCCGCACCAACCCGAACAGGTCCATTGGATGTCAGCCTCCGTCCGCCAGCTCATCGTCGAAGTCGAGCAGCCGACTGGCCTGCCGGACCCGCGCCGCCAGCAGGCCGTAGCTGACGGCTATCTGCGCCGCCGCCGTGGCCGCCGGCCCGTCCAGGCCGAGCACTTCGGCGCGGTTCGCCCAGGCGCCCGCCCGCTCGTCGGCGCGCGCGATCAGCGCCGGGAGCGGCGTGCCGCCCGGCAGGCCGAGCCGCGCCGCCACCGAGCGCCCGCGCTCGCCCGTCACCTGCAGGGCCTCCGCCAGGTCGGATTCGTCCAGTTGCAGGCGGCCTCGGTAGTGGTCTTCAAGCAAGGCCAGCTCCGGCAGCTCCGTGCTGGACAGCCGGACCTTCTCCACGATCCCCGCGACCTCTCGGGTCACCGGCGGCAGGGGCGTTCGCCCGGAGGCAACCGAGACCGCGGACATTCGCAGCCGGTCGATGTGCCCGGAGATGTCGCGCAGCGCCTGGTCGAGCTTGAGGACGGCCGAGCGGTTCCCGAAGTGATCGAGCAGCGTCCGCCGCACGTCAGCGACGCCGCTGTCGACGTCCATGCGCTGGCGTAGCTCGTCCAGCGGTGTCTTGCCCCGCAGGTACAGGGTCACCTTCAGCGTCCCCCAGGCGCCCAGGCGGGTGACGAGCGCGCGGCGGGCCTCCTTGGGCAGCGTGACGCCCCCGATCGTCTCCGCCCGCGCGAACCAGTTGGCGTCGCTGAGCGCGGTGGCCAGCCGCCGCGGCTCCACCTTGACGAGTTCGTCCAGCCAGCCGAGCTCGTCCTCGGTCAGCGCCCGCGCGCCCGCGCTGGCAAGTGCGGCGACCGGGTGAATGCGGAAGAACATGCGGCTGACCTCGGGTTCGGCCAGCCGCCGCTCGACGATCTTGCGCCCCTCGGCCAGCGGATCGTGCTCAAGCGGGTCTCCCCCGGTGGTGGCCGGCCAGTACCACTGGTCGCATCGGCTGAGCACGCCGATGACCTTCAGCGCGTTCAGCGAGGGCCGCAGCGGACCGAGAAAGCGGGTCACGACAGTGGCGTCGCGCTGGTTGAGGCCCCGGTCGAACAGATAGACGACCGCGTCGGTGGTGTCGATCGCGCTCAGGGTGTCCGCGTGCATGTCCGCGGCGCTGCGGCCGACCTGCCCGAGCACCTTCGCCAGCCGGGCCTCCTCCTCGGCATCGAGAAAGTCCGACACGCCGAGCGTCGTGAGCGTGTTGGCCGAGTCGGCGTGGTGGATGCTGCCGAGACCCGGCGTGTCGAGCAGCCGGAATCGGCGGAGCAGCGGATTGGGAATTCCGTACTCAACGCGTCGCACCCGGCGCAGCAGCGCCGCCTGCTCGGGGTCGTTAATCGTATAGGCGCGGAAGCTCTCGGCTGAAACGCGTAGCGGCTCGGCCGCATCCTTGAAGTAGACCGTTACCCGGGGCGTCGGGGCATGATAAAACTCGCCCACGGTGAACGTTGCTTCCAGCTGCGCGGTGGGCGCGACATCTTCCCGCAGCAAAGCGTTGACGAGGGTGGATTTGCCGCGCTTGATCTGCGCTACGACCGCGACTCGCATGGGTTCCCGGTAGCGGGCAATC
>Ga0210388_10003871_pt1 | contig 11691 bp, 7 predicted proteins | sample IncBWC19OmetaG_FD_155485 | JGI IMG/M metagenome (GOLD analysis project Ga0210388, IMG submission 155485) | Forest soil microbial communities from Barre Woods Harvard Forest LTER site, Petersham, Massachusetts, United States - Inc-BW-C-19-O ... | reverse complement strand
AGAAGCAGCATCCAGCCCGCGAGTTCCGTGCACAGCTCGCGTAAATCTTCTGGTCCTTCTCCTCGCAGAACCTCTACTACCTCAACCACCTCGAGCGCATTGCCGATCATGCGTCCCAGCGGTTGATCCATGTCCGTGATCAGCGCCACGACTTGCTTGCCCATCCGCTCCCCGGTCTCAACCATCAGTTCGGCGAGAAAGGCAGCGTCTTTTTCGGTTTTCATGAACGCCCCGGAGCCGGTCTTCACGTCGAGCACGAGCCCGTCGATACCCTCCGCCAGCTTCTTGCTCATGATGGAAGCACAGATTAAATAAGAGCTCTCCACCGTGCCGGTCACATCGCGGAGCGCGTAGAGTTTGCGGTCCGCAGGAGCAATCTCCGCCGTCTGGCCGATCATTGCGCACCCGCAAGTTTCCAGCACGCGGCGAAATTCGGGCACCGAAAGATTCACATTGAAGCCCGGGATGGACTCCAGTTTATCCAGCGTGCCTCCCGTATGCCCCAGGCCGCGGCCGCTGATCATAGGAACCGCCACGCCCGCAGCGGCTGCAAGCGGCGCCAGCACCAGAGAAGTTTTGTCGCCCACGCCGCCGGTCGAGTGTTTGTCGACTTTCTTCGCAGGAAGTGAGGAGAGATCGAGCACTTCGCCCGAGCGCAGCATGGCATCCGTCAGCGCTGCGGTCTCCGCTCGCGTCATGCCTCGCAGCACCACCGCCATCAGCCACGCTGAAACCTGATAGTCAGGAATATCACCGCAGGTGTAAGCCTTCACCAGAGATTCGATCTCGCCGCCAGACAACTCGCCGCCATCCCGCTTCTTGCGAATCACATCGATCACACGGAAAGTCTGCGCTGAATCTGGCGTCGGATTCACTGGAGGCGGAATCCTTCCGGAAGCAGTTCGGTGATGTGAGCCTGCCTTGGTCCGTCAGTTCCCTGGAAAAAAATCGTCGCATCGGGGCCGAATTCGTAAATGACCTGCCGGCAAGCTCCGCAGGGTGAGCAGGGCACTCCCTGATCATTCACCACAGAGACCGCCTGAATATCAATCTTGGGCCCGAGCTGCGCTACCGCCGAGAAAATCGCCGTGCGTTCGGCGCAGTTCGTCATTCCATACGAAGCGTTCTCCACATTGCAGCCCGAAAAAATCTTCCCGTTCGAGAGCAGGATGGCGGCGCCGACCCGGAACTTCGAGTATGGCGCGTGCGCGTTCTTCATCACCTTCATCGCGGACCGCCGCAGTCTTGCCGATACGTCGGCCCGCAGAGTTTCTTGCGCATAAGGGAAAGATTTCGCGGCGTAACACCGAAATCGAGCGCCATTGTAAACCCTGGCTAAACAATTCCACTGTTTTTCTTGATCCGATGCTTTTCTCGGCCTGAATTAATCCGGGGGAGGCATGGCGCTCGAACTGCGAATTCGCGTTGCAGGATTTCCTGCCGTACAATTACAGCGCGAGGAACGCGCTCGTGGCGCAGGACCCCGCGGTGCGAACTGAGGCAAATCAAAGTGCCCGTAGATCACAACCATCCTGGAGCAGCGCACGAGGCGCCACGTGAGGCTGGCGGCCAGCTGCGTTCCGGAACGTCCATCGCGACTCTTGCCGGTCATCCGCTTCTCCCAAACGCCGGAATCCCCCTCGACCTGAATTGGCTGCAGGAAGTTCGAGTGAATACCAGCGCCGTCGAGCGCCGCGCCCAGACCCAGGTCGCTCGAAGAACCGTGAAGAAAGAATGGCAGGCAGCATGGCTTCTGCGAGCGATCTCCTGCATCGATCTCACCACGCTTTCCGGCGATGACACGGACGACCGTGTGCGCCGTCTGTGCGCAAAAGCGCGGCAGCCTCTGCAGCAGAACCTCGTCCAAAAGCTGGGAATCGAAACGCTCGATGTGAAAGTCGCGGCAGTGTGCGTCTATCACACGTTCGTTGAAACGGCGCGGCACGCCCTGGAAGGAAGTGGCATCCCCGTCGCCGCAGTTTCGACCGGATTCCCCGCAGGCCTGTCGCCGTTATCCGAGCGCGTCGCGGAGATTCGCCGCTCCGTCGAGGCTGGCGCTCACGAAATTGATGTTGTCATCACCCGGGCCCATGTGTTCGGAGGCCGCTGGCAGGCGCTGTATGACGAAGTTGCAGTCTTCAAACAAGCCTGCGGCCCGACCCACATGAAAGTGATCCTGGCAACGGGCGATCTGCTGACCTTGCGCAACGTGGCCCGCGCCGGCCTCGTGGCCATGATGGCGGGCGCCGATTTCATCAAGACCTCGACCGGAAAAGAACCAACCAACGCTACCTTGCCGGTGGGCCTTGTGATGACTCGTATTATTCGCGAATACGCCCAGCAAACCGGAATGGCAGTCGGCTTCAAAGCGGCAGGCGGAATTCGTACTGCCAAGCAGTCCATCGACTGGCTGGCCATGATGAAAGAAGAACTCGGGCAATCGTGGATGCGCGCTGAGTTGTTTCGCATAGGTGCGAGCGCGTTGTTGGGCGATATCGAACGGCAACTCGATCACTACGCCACCGGGCGCTACTCGGCGGAGTATCGCCATCCGTTTGCATAGTCGTCTGACACGCTTGCAAGAGTCAAGGGAACGATGGAATTGAGCGATCGACATGAGCATTGCTGAAAAATTCCTGACGATGGAGTACGGTCCCGCTCCCGAGGATCCGCAAGAAGCGAAAGCGTGGCTCGATCGCCACGGCCGTCGTTTCGCCCACTTCATCAATGGTGCCTGGCAGGCGCCCGCTGCCGGCGAATACTTCGACACGATCGATCCTTCCAACGGAGAAAAACTAGCTTCCGTTGCCAAGGGTTCCGCCGCGGATATCGAGACCGCGGTCGCGGCCGCCCGCTCCGCATTTCCGAAGTGGCAAGCCCTCACGCCGCATGTCCGCGCGCGTTACCTCTATGCCCTGGCGCGCCTCGTGCAAAAACATTCCCGCCTGCTCGCCGTTCTGGAGACGATGAACAACGGCAAGCCCATTCGCGAGAGCCGTGACATCGACATTCCCCTGGTAGCGCGGCACTTCTATCACCATGCCGGCTGGGCGCAGCTTCTCGATCAGGAGTTTGTAGAATACGAACCTTGCGGCGTCGTAGGGCAGATCATCCCCTGGAATTTTCCATTGCTCATGTTGGCGTGGAAGATCGCTCCGGCTCTGGCCACGGGAAACACCGTGGTGTTGAAGCCTGCGGAGTTCACTCCTCTCACTGCGCTCGCGTTTGCCGAACTTTGTCAGGAAGCCGGATTGCCCGCCGGAGTCGTCAACATCGTGACCGGTGACGGCTCAACCGGCGAGGCCCTGGTCAAACATCCCGATGTTGATAAAATCGCCTTCACCGGCTCGACCGAAGTCGGACGCGCCATTCGCAGCGCCACCGCAGCGACTCCCAAACGCCTCTCGCTTGAGTTGGGAGGAAAATCCCCGTTCATCGTCTTCGACGATGCTGACCTCGATAGCGCAGTCGAAGGACTCGTGGATGGAATCTGGTTCAATCAGGGCCAGGTCTGCTGCGCGGGCTCGCGCCTCTTGATGCAGGAGAGCATTGCAGAGACTTTGATTGGCAAAATTCGTGAGCGCATGAGCACCTTGCGTGTCGGTCTTCCTTTGGACAAGGCAATCGACATCGGCCCAATCGTCGCTCGCGTCCAACTGGATCGTATTCATCGCATGGTCGAGCAAGGGATCGCCGAGGGCGCAACCTGCTGGCAGCCGCAGCTAGCGCTGCCGGGGCGCGGTTTTTATTACCCTCCCACTCTGCTGAGGAATGTTCATCCCACCTCCATCGTTGCCCAACAGGAAATTTTTGGGCCTGTGCTGGCCACCATGACGTTTCGTACTCCAAGAGAAGCTGTCGAGCTGGCCAACAATACTGTCTATGGCCTCGCAGCCTGCGTCTGGAGCGAGAACATCAACGTCGCATTGCATGTCGCCGCGCAACTGAAAGCTGGCGTGGTCTGGGTGAACTGCACGAACCTGTTCGACGCTTCATGCGGCTTCGGCGGATACCGTGAGAGCGGCTATGGACGCGAAGGCGGCAGGGAAGGCCTGCTGGAATATTTGCAGCCGTCTTGGTTCAAGAATGCTCCCAGGTTGCCCGCCGCGCGCCCGCTCGCAGCGCCGAACTCGGCGGACGTATCGAAGGCCGGCACTCCCGCAATCGATCGCACGGTCAAACTTTACATAGGTGGCAAGCAGGTGCGGCCAGACTCTGGCTACAGCATGGAGGTTCGTTCAGCCGACGGGCATTTGTTGGGCGAAGCTTCTCTAGGTAATCGCAAAGACATTCGCAACGCCGTCGAGGCTGCCCGCAACGCCGCGGCCTGGGCAAAAGCAACCGCACATGTTCGCGCACAGATTCTTTACTACTGCGCCGAGAATCTCTCTCAACGCCGCGACGAAATCATCCGCGGGCTCGCTCCGGTCGTCGGTGCGAAACAAGCCACGGCGGAACTGGATCTCAGCCTCGAGCGCATCTTCTCCTACGCGGCATGGACTGACAAGTTTGACGGCGCCATCCACAATCCACCGTTCCGCAATATCGCGCTCGCTATGAATGAGCCAATCGGAACCGTGGGAATCATTTGCCCCGCAGAAGCGCCCCTGCTCGGTTTCCTCTCCGTCGTGCTCCCCGCGCTCGCGGTCGGCAACACCGTGGTTGCCGTCCCTTCGGAAGCGTATCCGCTCATCACCTCCGATCTCTATCAGCTTTTCGACGCCAGCGATCTGCCAGGAGGCGCGGTTAACATTGTGACCGGCCACGCTTCGCAGTTGTTGAAAGTTCTCGCTGAGCACGACGACGTCGATGCCATCTGGTCCTTCAGCGACGAAGCCAGCGCCACCGCCGCGAAAGCCCTGTCGGTCGGCAATCTAAAACAAGTCTGGACGAACGAAGGCCGAGCCATCGACTGGTTCAATCCCAAACTGGCTGAAGGACGCTGGTTTCTCGAGCATGCTACCCAGGTCAAAAATATCTGGGTTCCCTACGGCGAATAGAACACGCACGTGCCCATGCAACCCGGAATTGCTTTTGTTCTGTCCCGGGGCTAGCATATCCCGGTCATTCTTATCCGCCCGGCATCTTGAGCATCACATCATGCAAGTTCTCTTTGATTTTTCGTTCTTGGTATAAGGAGGATATATGGGCATCGCAATGTCACCACAGATTCATCCCCAGGTCGCGGATTTCATCGAAAAGCCGCGCAAAATGTTAATCAACGGCAAGTGGGTGAACTCTATTTCCGGTAAGACGTTTCCTACGTACAATCCTTCCACCGGTGAGATTTTGGCGCAGGTCGCGGAAGGCGATCGCGAAGATGTTGACTTGGCGGTGAGGGCCGCGCGCGAAGCCTTTGATCACGGCCCCTGGCGGCGCTTAACTACGTCCGAGCGTGGTCGCCTCATCTGGAAGCTTGCCGATTTACTGGAACAGCACACAGAAGAGTTCGCCTATCTCGAGAGCCTCGATAACGGCAAGCCTCTTACCATCGCCCGGGCCGCCGATGTCCCGCTTGCCGTCGACTTGTTCCGCTACATGGCGGGTTGGGCCACCAAGATTGAAGGCAATACGATTCCGATCTCCGTTCCCTACACGCCAGGGGCGAAGTATCTCGCCTACACGCAGCGCGAGCCAGTCGGAGTCGCAGCACAAATCATCCCCTGGAACTTTCCCCTCCTCATGGCAGCGTGGAAGCTGGGTCCGGCACTCGCCGCGGGGTGCACCGTGGTGTTGAAGCCGGCCGAACAAACGCCGCTGTCGGCTCTCCGTCTCGGCGAACTCATCATGGAGGCGGGATTCCCCGAAGGCGTCGTAAACATTGTGCCGGGTTATGGCGAAACGGCCGGCGCCGCACTGGCGGCTCATCCTGACGTGGATAAGGTGGCCTTCACCGGTTCGACGGAAGTTGGCAAGCTGATCGTCCACGCCGCCGCCGGCAACTTGAAAAAGGTGTCGCTCGAACTGGGTGGCAAATCTCCCAACGTCATCTTCAAGGATGCCGATCTCGACACCGCGATCGATGGAGCCGCGAGCGCGATCTTCTTCAATCACGGCCAGTGTTGCTGCGCCGGTTCTCGCCTCTACGTCGAGAAGCCAATCTTCGACAGGGTCGTCGAAGGCGTCGCCAACCATGCCAATAAAATCAATGTGGGATCGGGCCTCGATCCCGCGACCACCATGGGACCGCTCGTCTCTCAGGAACAGTTAAGCCGAGTCTGCGGCTATCTGGAGGCCGGCTTCTCGGAGGGCGCTACAGCTCTTTCCGGTGGTCACCGAAAAGGAGACAAAGGATATTTCGTCGAGCCTACGATTCTCGTTAACACCCGCGAAGACATGAAAGTGGTACGGGAAGAGATCTTCGGGCCGGTCGTTGCGGCCATGCCATTCGACGATCCCGAAGAAATTCTGCCACGCGCCAACAACAGCGAATACGGCCTGGCTGCTGCCGTCTGGACCCGCGACATCAGCAAGGCCCACCGCACCGCCGACCTTCTGCACGCCGGCACGGTGTGGATCAACTGCTACAACATCTTCGACGCGTCACTGCCCTTCGGTGGTTACAAACAATCCGGATGGGGCCGCGAGATGGGGCACGACGCCCTGAACCTTTACACCCAAACCAAGGCGATCTGCGCTAAATTGTCCTAGCCGATTGCTCTAACAAAAAGGACGGCGGGTTCTCCGCCGTCCTTAATTTATATCGAGATTTTTATTTCGCCGATCTTCGCTTCAACGATCGCACCACCCGCTCGCTCTACCGCTCCATCAGCAGAACTTTCTCCGCCTCATCAACCTCGGTCAGCTTGACCTCGATCACTTCGTCCATCGTGGTCTGCACATTGCGTCCGACGAAGCTAGCCTCGACGGGCAATTCGCGATGTCCGCGGTCGATCAGCACGCAGAGCTGCACTCGTCGCGGCCTCCCATGCGAAAACAGCGCATCCAGCGCAGCCCGCGTCGTGCGTCCGGTGAAAAGAACATCGTCGACCAGGACAATATTCTTGTCCTCAATCGAAAATCCAATCTCCCGCTCCTGCACCACTGGCTTCGGTCCCAGCGTTGAAAGATCATCGCGATAGAAAGTGATGTCCAGCGTTCCGACCGGAACTTTCGCGCTCTCAATGCGGGTAATGATTCTTCCCAGCCGCTCCGCGATCGGAACACCGCGGCGTCGAATTCCCACCAATCCCAAACCGTCAACGCCGCCGTTTTTTTCGACAATCTCATACGCCAGGCGCACCAGCGTGCGCTCAATTTCTGATGCCGACATAAGTTGCGCCTTCTGGCGCAGTCCTGTCTTGCGGGAAGGAGCTTTCGCATTCATCGTTGCATATACCTCACGATTTTTCTCCTCCTGACTGTATTCAACGCAGCATCACAGGTCAAGCGCCATGGCGCGAGCGAAGCTCGCCGGCTCCTCAAACTACTGCAAAACCGGGGCGCCACGGGAAATGTAGTTCACCGCTTCGATTTCATGGAAATCGGAGCCGGTTGCGCGAATAAAAATCAGACACTGGGAGACAATCTAGACGCCCCGTTGTTCGCTGGGCATCATGTCTTCAGTCGCAGCGCGTGTACTCCCACCGGAATTCTGCACTCGCACCGTACGCGTTAAAACTCCGTCGTCATTCTGCAACGCTTGCAGCGTAATTGCCTGAGGAGTCGCCGTCGCCCCGTCGCCCGGCAGAATCCCCACGCCCTGGTTGCGTCCCCCGGCCTTTGCCCGGTAGAGCGCCGTGTCCGCGAGTTCGATAATCTCCTCCGCGCAAACCGCCTCATAGGCGCCGCGGCTCCAGGGGAACGGAGCCCATCCCACCGAACAGGTTTTCCGCACTCGCACACCGTGACCCAGATCAAAGGCTTCCGCTGCCATGATGTCCAGCACGCGCTCGCAGAAAGCAGGCGTGCCCGATGGGTCCGCGGAACGGGACATGATCAAAAATTCCTCCCCTCCCCACCGCACCAGCACATCTGACTTGCGCACAACTTTGCTCAGCCGCTCCGCCACGCGCTGCAGCAGACGGTCACCCGCAGGATGGCCGTGCAGATCGTTTACTCCCTTGAAGAAATCCACATCGACCATGATAAAAACCAGATCGCGATGATCCAGCTTGCGAATGTCGCTGCCCCGGGCGCGCTCATAATTTCGCAAAACCTGTCCAGCTTCGGCCGTGAGAATTTCTTCCAGATAGCGCCGGTTCCACACCCCGGTCAACGGATCGGTGAAGGAGATTTCCTGAAGCTCAAGATTCTTGCGCTGCAGTTCCAGGCTATGCCAGCGCAGAGACTGTTCCTTGCTCTCCAACTCGTCCTTCAGCTTGCATGTCTCATCCAGATTCTGCCTCGAAAGCCGCAGCAGGTGCAGCAGCTCGCGATCCATCCAGTGCTGCTTCACAAACACCAGCGTGCCCATGAAGACCATCGCCGCCACGGTCAAGAACAGCCTGTAGGAACGCACTCGCAGCGTCGACCCCGCTCCATACTCCGCCCACGCCACCATCAGCGGCGTCGAGAAGACCGCCATCATCGCCAGCCGCGCCGTCCACATGCTGTGGTTGTCGCGGGGTTCCTGTTCGCTGGGCTGGTCCGGAGAAAATCCGCGCGCCACGAAGCCCACCGCGGCGAACCATGCCATCGCGGCTACCAGCGGTACATCGTAAAGACTGCCCGTGTAGTACTGGTGATAATCGATCGCCACTCCAGCCAGAATCGAGCCTGCGCTATAAAACACTGCAGCTTTGAAGAGCTGCCCGTAAATCGTCCGCCAGTTCCCCTGACTACGCCTCCAAACCAGCCCCACTCCAACGATCAGCACGATCTGCTCGCAGGCATAGAGCACATCGAAGCTGCGCCCATAAGCAGCTTCGTTCGGCGAAACGTACTGCCACGGGATCACGATAAACAGATACAGGTAAAGCCACCACGTGAGCAGCAGAAAGAAGTCGAGCGACACCAGCCTCAGCGAATGGTCGTTCCGCTCAATGTGCGGCTGCACCACCAGGGCCGCCATCATCGGAACCACATGGAGAAACAGAATCACGTCCCCGACAAACGGATTCGGCGCATCCTGTCGCAGGTACACTTCGAAATAGGTCCACAGAAGCTGCGTGCACAGCCACATTCCGCAACCGAACCCCATAAGGGCCCAGAAGAGCTTTGCCTTTTTATAAGATGTTTGGACGTTCGAGAGCACCGCAACCGTGGCGCAAATCAGCAGAATCGACTGCGTCAGATCGCCGAAGGCCGTGAGCCCAATACCTCGCGGCGCCACCACAGACACGAGCACGTGAACGCACACCAATGCGCACACGATTCCCGTCCACTTACCGGGTTGTCGCACCGAATTTAAGCCCACTCTAAGAGTGTATTGCCACTCGAGATGGAACGGATGTTACTGAAGTAATCGCCCGTCGGTCCGAACGTACTTCCCTGCCTTTTCTAGCCAATCGCTGCGACGAATCGCCGGACAAACCGGAAAACATCAAGATAAGAGTTGTATAAAGGCACGGGTGCAACCCGGTAGGTATCCGGCTCCCGCCAGTCGCCCACAATGCCCTCCCGAGCCAGCCGTTTGCAAAATGCCCGCCCGTTCTCGCGGATTCGGATGGAAAGCTGCGCCCCGCGCCGTTCTTGCTCGCAAGGCGTAATGATCGAAAAGCCTGCCGACGCCTTCTGATTCAAAAGAAACTCCAAATAACCCGTCAACGACACGCTCTTGGCCCGCAAACGCCCCATCCCCGCCTCGTGGAAGATTTCCATCGATGCGCGTAGCACAGCCAGGCTCACAATCGAAGGATTGCTCAACTGCCATCCGTCTGCGCCAGGCATCGCCCGAAACTCCGGCCCCATCTCAAACCGCGACCGTTCGTCATGACCCCACCAGCCCGCAAATCGAGGCAGATCCCACGCCCGCGCATGCCGTTCATGGACAAAACAACCGCCCACGCATCCCGGGCCACCATTCAAATATTTGTAGCTGCACCACACCGCAAAGTCAGGCCCCCACTCGTGAAGTTTCACCGGCAAATTGCCGGCCGCGTGCGCCAGATCGAACCCCACCACGCATCCCCGCGCGTGACCCAATCGCGTAATGCGTGCCATGTCAAACGCCTGCCCGGTCGCGTAATTCACCCCTCCCAGCATAATCAGCGCGATCTCATCCCCCGATCGTTCGATCAACGCATCAATCTCTGCATCGCGAAGGCAGTTTTCCCCCGGCAGCGGAGTCAACTCGATCAACGCCGTCGCGGGGTCAAACCCATGGAAGCGTATCTGCGATTCCACCGCGTATCGATCGGAGGGAAACGCTCCCCGCTCCACGACAATCTTGTTTCTCCCCTTCGTCGGACGGTAAAACGAAACCATCATCAGGTGAAGATTCACCGTGAGCGAATTCATCACCACCACTTCAAGCGGCTTCGCGCCCACCAGTTCCGCGGTCTGCTCCGTAAGCAGCCTGTGGTAGGGCATCCACGGGTTCTTCGCGTGGAAATGGCCTTCCACGCCAAGCTCCGCCCACTCTTTCAGCTCCTGCTCAATATATTCGCCGGCCGTTTTCGGCTGCAGCCCAAGCGAGTGGCCGCACAAATACACGCCATCCCCGCCTCCGATCGTGGGAAAGAAAAACCGCTCGCGGAAGTCCTTTAACGCATCGCGTTCATCCATCGCGATCGCAAAATCTTCGTCCGGCCTGAAATCTGTTTGGAACTCGAGGTCGCTCACTGCCGGATCTCCAGGGGAGCCAGTTCGCGCCGGATCAACCGGTCCGCTTTGCCCCAGTCGAGATCTTCCACGCGATCAATGTGCTCGCAGAGTTCCGCCAGCATCCGGTCCTGGACTCTGCTGCGAGCCAGCGCGACAGAGTAGGGAACACGATGGAAGGTCACCATGGCATACTTCGGAACAAAAAGTTGCGGATATCTTTCCTCCAGCGCCAACTCCACCTTCTTTCGAAACAGAAACCTCGCGTCTCCAACTCGATCTCTCATCTCTGTGAAATTTTCGATGGCCAGGTCCGCGATAGCGTCCGTATTCACCTTGCGCTCTTTCTCGAACTCGGCAAATACCTGCGCCCACTCTGCGCCGTGTCGATCGAGCAATTCCACCAGGGAAGTACAGTCTTCGAACCCGCAATTCAATCCCTGACCAAAGAAAGGAACGATGGCATGCACTGCATCCCCGAGCAGCAAAGCTCCGCCTTCCACGTGCCAGGGGGAGCACTTGATTGTGACCATCGTCCCCGTCGGATTTGCGAAGTAGTTATCCGCCAGTTGTGGCATCAGCGGCACCACGTCCGGAAAACGGGACCGGAAAAACCGCATCACCTCTTCCCGCGAAGTCAGGCTTGCAAACCCGTCCGCACCCTCAAAAGGCAAGAACAAAATGCAGGCGAACGTGCCATCGATGTTGGGCAAAGCAATCAGCATGTGGTTGCCCCGCGGCCAGATGTGCAGCGCGTGAGTCTCGAGCAAAGGCTCTCCCTGCGGACCAGCCGGAATCGTAAGCTCCTTGTAGCCGTAATCCAGATACTGTTGCGAAAAATTGAACCGGCTCAGCTTGAGCATCTCCGCCCGAATCGCCGACGCCGAGCCATCGCACCCGATCACCACCTCAGTCTCCCGCGTCGTCTCTTCTCCCGTCTCGTCATTCCGCAATCGCATCGCCCCGGTCTTCAGGTCATATCCGGCG